>JACCDW010510803.1_pt1 | contig 11880 bp, 16 predicted proteins | sample 7449781 | NCBI WGS metagenome assembly JACCDW01 (sample SAMN15323449, study PRJNA562643) | freshwater metagenome | isolation source: river surface water | place: USA:Blue River Watershed | collected 2017-08-18
CCGCCGGATGCGCAGGGCGCCGACGACGCGCCACGAAAGCGCCGACGCCGCCGACGCCGCACGGGGCCGGGCGCGGGTGGTGATGGCGACGGGGGCACGGGCGGCGCTGCGGCAACTTGATGGGTTCTGGTGGTCCCTGCGGCTGATGCGGCCACATTGACCCAGGTGGCTCGCATGATCGATGTGAACAGGTTGAACGCAGTGAGCGGTGAAAGCGGGGAGAGCGGTGAGAGCGGTGTGGCCGACATGAGCGCCGCAGGCGCAGAACCTGAGCAGGTCCTTGTGTCGCTGGGCTCCAACCTGGGCTCAGACCTCGGGGATGCACGGTCCCACCTGGCGTGGGCGATACAGTCCCTGCGCGGGTTTCAACCGACCCTGGGGCTGAAGCTGGTGGCCGTCTCGCCGCTGTACCGAAGTGCCCCCTGGCAAACCGAAGGCCCTGATTTCCTCAACGCCGTGGTGGCGCTTGAGGGCCCTTCGGATGCGCTTTCACCCCTTGACCTGCTCGATGCGTTGCAGGCCCTGGAGCTCTCGCGTGGGCGCCAGCGGCCCTATCGCTACGCGCCGCGCACGCTGGACCTGGACATCATCCTGTTTGGCCACCGCGTGATCGACCACCCTCGCTTGCAGGTCCCCCATCCGCGCGCCTTGGAGCGCGCCTTCGTGCTGCAGCCGCTGTTGGACATCCTGCCCGATCTGCACTGGCCGGGATTGGGAGGGGCCTGGCAGCAGTGTCTTCGGCGGGTGCAGAGCCCGCTGCCGGTTCGGGTTGAAGGCGCTGACTGGCCGAGCCGTCAACTCGATCGCTACACACCCAAGATCGCTTCAAAGAACTTCTGACCCACATAGGCCACGGTGGCCACCAAGGCTGTGGCGCCCAACGTCAGCGCCAGGATCACGCCCAGCACCGGTCCCCAGGCCGTGGGCACCACGCCGATGGCCGGGTGGTGACGCTCGGCCCAGCGCTCGTCGGGGGTCAAGCCATACACGATGGCCGCCAGCATCGCGGCGCTGATGCTCAGGCCCAACAAGGGAAGCAGGAAGGGGGCAGCAGGGTCGTCCACACCCAGGCTGCGTACACGCTGTACGCCCATGAGGCCCAAGAACGCTGCAGCGGCATGCAGCCAACCCCAGGGGTCGGTCAGGCCGCGCAGGTAGAACCGGTGCAAGCCGAAGAAGCCGCCCAGCACCGCCACCCAGGTGGCCAGCGTCTTGGAGCGCATGGTGGCGGGGGCTGCATCCGCGTGGGCTGCATCCGCGTGCTCTGGCAACGCGGATGGCGTACCCGCGGCCGATGCCATTGGCGGATCGGTGTCCGTGGGGCGTGGCGCGCCGGGCGAACTCACCGGACACCCCCTGGGCCCGCCGGTTCGGTGGCGCCGGGGCCCAGACTACGCTGCATCAGCACGACGTCCAGCCACCGCCCGAATTTCCACCCTGAATGCTTGAGGACACCGGTGTGCTGGAAACCGCAGGCGCGGTGCACGCCAATCGAAGCCTCATTGCCCGAATCCCCGATCACCGCCAACATCTGCCGGGCCCCCAGGGCGGTGCAGCGCGCCACCAGTTCAGCCAACAGCAGACGACCCATGCCCGCGCCCTGGGCCTCAGGGGCCAGGTAGATCGAGTCTTCCAAGAAGAAACGGTAGGCCGGGCGAGGCCTGAAGGCATTGGCATAGGCATAGCCCAGGACCAGGCCATCTCGCTCGGCCACCAGCCAAGGCAGGCCCTTGGCCTGCACGTCAGCATGGCGGCGCTGCATTTCCTGCAAACTCGGCGCTTCCAGCTCGAACGTACCGGTGCCGTGTGCCACCGCATGGCCATAGATGTGGGTCACGGTGGGGAGGTCTTCGGCCCGGCATGGACGGATGAGTGGGGTGGCCCCGGGGGCGCAGTCGGTCATGGCTATCGTTCAATCGATTTGAGGGCATATAATAGAGGGCTTTGGTGAACGGCCACGGGGCTGGCCCGCCATTTCGATGGCAGGCGTGAGTTCCGGGGCGTATCTACGGTCACCGCCGCGGTTCCGGCTTGCCGGGGCCTTCCCGCCAGGGTTCGATGCGTGTCTCCCTCGAATCCTTGCACCGCATCAGTGCTCAAGGAATTCTCATGGTCGTCATCCGACTGGCTCGTGGCGGCGCGAAGAAGCGCCCCTTCTACAACATCGTCGTGGCCGATTCGCGCAACCGTCGCGATGGCCGCTTCATCGAGCGTGTGGGTTTCTACAACCCCGTGGCCAGCGGCGCAGCCGAAGGCCTGCGTGTCTCGATGGATCGCATCACCTACTGGGCCGGCGTGGGTGCTCAGTTGTCGCCCGCCGTGGCCCGTCTGGTTGACGTGGCGCGCAAGTCGACGACGGCCTGATCGCCAGCAAGCGTTTCGGCTGACACGCCCCGTACACCCCTGGTGTCCGGGGCTTGTTTTTTTGTTCAACCTCTGCCGTCTCCATCGCCTGCGCCATGACCGACGACGCTGCTGAATCCCAAGCTTGGCCCGAAGACGCCATCGAGGTGGCCGTGGTCACCGGGGCGTGGGGCATCAAGGGTGGTATTCGGCTCAAGGCCTTTTCGGCCGATCCACAGGCGCTGTTCTCCACCAAGCGTTGGTACTGGCAGCTGCCAGTGGGCGCAATGGCGGACCAACGGGATCGCCTGCGGGCCCTTGAGCAGCCGCTTCGTGTGGCTTCGGTGCGTGAGCAAGGCGATGGGCTGGTCGCCCTGATCCATGAACTGGCCGATCGCGATCTGGCGCAGCTGTGCAAGGGCCTGCGCCTGTTCGTGAAGCGCAGCAGTTTTCCCAGCGCGGCAGAGGGCGAGTACTACTGGGTCGACCTCATCGGCCTGGAGGTCCACAACCGACAGGGCGAACGATTGGGCGCCGTGGCCGGGCTGATGCAGACCGGGCCGCATTCGGTCCTGCGCATCGAATCAACGGACGGCGCCGGCAAGTCCATGGAGCGGTTGGTGCCCTTTGTGGACGCCTACGTCGATTCGGTGGACCTATCGGCCCGGCGCATTCAGGTGGATTGGGGCCTCGACGACTGAACCGACCATGCTGCGCTTTGATGTCATCACCCTGATGCCCGAGCTGTTTGAGCCGCACCTCCACCTGGGCGTGACACGTCGCGCATTCGAGTCGGGGGCGGTCAAGGTTCGCTTGTGGCCCCTTCGCGATCATGCGCAGGGCCCCTATCGACGTGTGGATGACCGGCCCTTCGGAGGTGGCCCCGGCATGGTGATGCTGGCCGAGCCGCTGCACCGGTGCATCGAGGCCATTCGGGCTGACCGGCCGGTCGGTGACCCGGCTCGGCTGATTCACTTCACGCCCACGGGTCAACCGCTGACTCAGGCGCTGGTGCGGGAGCTTGCGGCAGGCCCGGGAGCCCTGCTGCTGTGCGGCCGCTATGAGGGTGTGGACCAGCGGGTGCTGGACAAACACCAGGCGCTGGACATCAGCATTGGCGACTTCGTGCTGTCGGGCGGCGACCTGCCGGCACTTTTGCTCATCGACGCGGTCGCCCGGCTGCAGCCGGGCGTCCTGCATGACCCCGCCTCGCACGAACAGGACAGCTTCGAGGGCGACGGTCTGCTTGAGGGCCCGCACTACAGCCGACCCGAGGTGTGGCCCGAAGCCGCGCCGCCTGATGGTCCGCCTGGGCCCGACAGCGAGCCGGTCCCGCCGGTGCTGCTGTCGGGGCACCACGCCGATATCCAGCGCTGGCGCCGTGCACGCTCGCTCGAGATCACCGCCCGGCGGCGGCCTGACCTGATTGAAGCCGCCCGTGCGGCCGGCCGGCTGAGCCGCGAGGACGAAGCGATTCTGGCGGCGCTGTATAATGGCGGGTTTTGATCCTCTGGCCGGGACACACATCCCTCAATCACCCGAGCGCACGATCAATGGAGCTCCACATGGATCTGATCCAAACCCTTGAGCGGGAAGAAATGGCCCGCCTGAACAAGACCATCCCAGCATTCGCCCCCGGCGACACGGTGGTCGTGAACGTGAACGTGGTGGAAGGCACTCGCAAGCGCGTGCAGGCCTACGAAGGCGTTGTGATCGCCAAGCGCAACCGCGGCCTCAACAGCAGCTTCATCGTGCGCAAGATCTCCTCGGGTGAGGGCGTCGAGCGTACCTTCCAGCTGTACAGCCCGCTGATCGCCGGCATCGAAGTCAAGCGCCGCGGCGACGTGCGCCGTGCCAAGCTGTACTACCTGCGCCAGCGCAGCGGCAAGTCAGCCCGTATCAAGGAAAAGCTGGCCTGAGCGAAGCGAACGTGCTGCGTCAGCAGCACGGCAAATCAGGGCTGCTTCGGCAGCCCTTTTTCTTGTTCCCTGCAAGGCTGGGCGGGGTCTGCGACGTGGAAAATATCCCCATGCGAGCGCCGCTGATCACCGACCCCCGTGCCGTGCCCGTCATTGGGACCGATTCGCACCTGCTGGCGCTGGACGAAGGGCACTGGGCGCCCGAGACGCTGGCCGCGCAGTTGGCCTCGGCCCGCGATTGGCAACCCCCCCTGGGTGGCGACGGAGGCACGATGCTTCATGATCAAGCCCTCAAGCGTGCGGCGGTGCTGATGCCGCTGGTCAGAAGGCCGCTGGGCCCCACCGTGCTGCTGACCCAGCGCACTGCGCATCTGCGCGCCCACGCCGGACAGGTCAGCTTTCCAGGCGGCCGAATGGAAGCGGGGGATGCCAACGCCGCGGCGGCCGCACTGCGGGAAGCGCATGAGGAGGTGGGCCTGAGGCCTCAGGTGGTGGAGATCGTGGGTGAGTTGCCGGCATATCGCACGGTCACGGCCTTCGAGGTCACGCCCATCGTCGCGTGGGTGAACCCTCCCTTCGATCTCCAACCGGACCCGCACGAGGTGCAGGACATCTTTGAGGTGCCCTTGGCCTTTCTGATGAATCCCGCCCACCACCGGCGACACCGGGTGGTTGTGCAGGAGCGCACCCGTCAGTTTCTGTCGATGCCTTGGCAGGGCACAGGGCTGTCAGGGCAGGAGCGGGAGTTCTTCATCTGGGGCGCCACGGCTGCCATGCTCCGCAACTTCTATCACCTTCTGGCGCGGCCGCTATCATCCCCCGCATGAGCTTCTTTGCGGTTCTCTTTGCACTCCTGTTGGAGCAATTGAAGTCGCTGCCGCGCGACACGCGGGTGCACGATGCCGCCGTCACCTGGTGCCGATGGACGGCACGCAACTTCGATGCGGGCAAGCCTCAGCACGCCCGCGTGGTGTGGTGGCTTTCGGTGGCAGCACCCACGGTATTGGTGTGGCTGGTGCACCTCCTGGTGGCGCAATTCAGCCTGCTCTTGGCCTTGGTGCTGAATGTGGGCGTGCTCTACCTCACCTTGGGCTTTCGCAGCTTCAGTCACTACATCACCGACATTCGCCAATGCCTGGAGCGCAACGACGAGGCCATGGCGCGGCAACTGCTGTCGGATTGGCTGCACTTGGACGCCAGCGAACTGCCTCAGACGGAGGTGCTGCGCCATGTGATCGAACACGGGCTGCTGGCCGCCCATCGTCATGTCTTCGGCGTGTTCTTCTTCTTTGTGCTGATGGCCGCCATCGGCTTCGGTGCAGCCGGCGCGGTGTTCTACCGGATGTCCGAGTTCATGAGCCGCTACTGGGCCTACCAGAGCAACAGCCTGCAAGCCCCCACCAACGAGGAACTGCGTCGGGTGTCCACCGAGTACTTCGGCGCAGTCGATTTTGTGCCGGCTCGGCTGACGGCATTTGGCTTTGCCGTCGTGGGCAACTTCGAGGAGGCCATCAACGGTTGGCGGCGTGACGCCACGCTGTGGCACCACGTGAACGAAGGCGTCATCCTGGCGTCCGCCGCCGGTGCGGTGGGGGTTCAGCTGGGCGGGCACGCGGCACCAGGCATCACCCCCGATCGGTCCAAGACCTTCTCCACGGGGGTAGCGGCCGATGCCATGGACTCCACAGGTTCCACGCTGGGAGTACCGGTGCAACTGGCGCATCTGCGCAACGTGGTGGCGCTGGTGTGGCGCTCGGTGGTGCTGTGGATGCTGCTGCTGGCGCTGATGACGCTGGCCAACCTGGTGGGCTGATCGGCCCAGGCGCTACCAGCGCCGGGTCTGCAGCTCGTCCAGAATTTCCAGGTAGATCCGGTACCGCGTCGCGCTGATGTCACCCCGTGCCACCGCCGTGGTGATCGCGCAGTCAGGTTCCTGACGGTGCTGGCAGTTGCTGAATCGGCACTGTCCCAACAGCGGTCGGAAGTCGGCCATGCGGTGCGCCAGCTCGGCCGCGCCGATCTGTTGCAGCCCAAACTCCTGGAAGCCCGGTGAATCGATGAGGGCGCCACGGCGCGCCTCGTCCAGCCAATGCCACAGGGTGTGGGTGGTGGTATGGCGCCCGGCCTGCAAGGCCTGCGACAACTCACCCACCCGTGACTGCGCCTGCGGCACCAACAGGTTCACCATGGAGCTCTTGCCAGTGCCACTGGCCCCCAAGAGCAAGGTGGTGCGCCCGGCCAGCAGGGCAGCCAGCCGTTCTCGGCTTTCCTCGGGGCGATGTTTGACGGATGTCTCCAGTACCTCCGTTCCCATGGCGACATAGGGCTGCAGCCGCTCGCGCGCCAGCGCGGCATCGGGCAAGTCCGTTTTATTCAGCACGATGCGAAGGGGAATGTCGGCGGCATCGGCGGCTACCAAGGCGCGGGTGAGTTGCGACTCGCTGAACAGCGGCTGGCTCGACACCAACATCAGCACCTGGTCCAAGTTGGCGGCAAAGGACTTGGTGCGCATCAGATCCTGACGGTGCATCAAGTTGCGTCGCGCCTCGACGGCCTCGATCACGGCCTGTGTCTCTCCACCGGCCTGGGTGGTGTTCCACCGCACGCGGTCACCCACCACGGCATCGCTGCGCTTGCCGCGCGCATGCGCCTGCAAGCGTTGTCCGGTGTCGGTTTCGAGGGTGAAGTGACGACCGAAGGCCGCCACGATCAGGCCGGTGGGCACTGCAGCGCCTCGACCTGTGCCGCGCAAATCAGGTCTTTGAGGGTAATGCCGCCGGCCGAGTGCGTGCTCCAACGCACCGTGCAGCGGTTGTAACCCACCTGCAGATCCGGGTGATGGTCGCCCCTGTGTGCGAGCCAGGCCACCGCGTTCACAAAGGCCATCGTGCCGTGGTAGTCATCGAAAGAAAAGCTGCGCTGTATGCCGGCATCGGCTGTGGTCCATTGCGGCAACAGCGTCATCAGGGCCGCCAGCCGCTCCTCGTGCAGACGATGATCGGGCGTATGGCGAACGTTCATGGCCCCCAGTTCGTGCAGTGAGCGGGGCAGCTGCCCGGCAGAGGCCTGCTCAGGGTGTGCCGTCGCGTGTGTGTTCATCGGGCGGTCTCCAACGGTGACTTCAGTGCGGCCAAGCGCTGCACCGCCGGGGGGTGGCTGTAGTGGAAGCGCACGTACCAGGGGTCGGGCGTCAAGGTCGAGGCGTTGTCCGTGTAAAGCTTGATGAGGGCCGATGAGAGGGCGCGCGGGTCGGCCTGTGCAGCGGCGTAGGCGTCAGCCTGGTACTCCTGCCGCCGCGACCACCACGCGCCCAGGGGGCTGAGAAGGAACAGCGCAGCCGGCAGGATCAAGGTGAACAGGGCCAAGGCCAGCCCATCGTTGGGTGCACCCAGGTTGGGCTGTACACCCAGTCCCACATAGAACCCGCTCCATTGCGAAGCCGCACCCAGCAAGGCCAGCCCCGCCAGACTGGCCAGCATGACCATGACCAGCCGCTGCGAAATGTGGCGATGACGGAAGTGGCCGAGCTCATGCGCGAGTACGGCTTCCACTTCATCGGGTGTCAGCGACTTCAACAGGGTATCGAAGAACACGACCCGCTTGGCACGGCCCAAGCCGGTGAAGTAGGCGTTGGCATGTGCCGACCGACGGCTGCCATCCATCACCAACAGGTCGCGTGCCGCAAAGCCGCAGCGGTCCATGAGGCGTCGAACACGCGCGGCCAGGGCTTCATCCTGCAGGGGAGTGAATCGGTTGAACATCGGGGCGATCCAGGTGGGGTAGACCACCATCATCAGCAGCTGGAAACCGGCCAAGACACCGAAGGCCCAAAGCCACCAAGCGTCACCGGCCTGGCCCATCAGCCACAGTACCGCAGCCAGTACCGGCGTCATCAGCAAAAGGTTCAAGGCGGTTCCCTTCAGCGCGTCTGACGCGTAGTCGCGCAGGCTCATGCGGTTGAAGCCAAATCGCTGCTCGACGCCGAAGTGGCGCAGCAGGTCGAAGGGAATCTCGATCAGTCCTGCAATCAAGCCCATGGCCAACAGCAGGGCCACTTGATAGGTCAGGGCCGATGAGGCCGAAGGGGCCGGGTCATGGATCCATCCCCTCAAGCTGGTGTTGAGCAGGTCTAAGCCGCCCAACAGCGTCCAGCCCAGCAGCACAGCGGCCTCCACGGCCACGGCCACGAATTCCAGACGCGCCTTGGCGCCGCTGTAGTCGGCCGCCTTCTGGTGCTCGAGCAGGCTGACGCGATCCGAAAACGAATCGGGAACCGCCGAGCGGTTGGCCTGAACATGCCGAACCTGGCGCGACAGCAGCCACAGCCGGGTGAAGGCCTGCAGCAACACCAAGGCGGCGAAGGTCCAGGTGAGCCAGGGGAGGGCATCGGGGCTTGTGTCCTGCATCAGCATGGCGCCAGTGTAGGCCTGCGACAATCCCCGCGCTCCATCCGCGACTTCCCGCCATGACCGAAAACAGCCTGCCCATCAACGAACAGAATCTGATCTGGATCGATCTGGAGATGACCGGTTTGTCGCCCAGTTCCGACCGCATCATCGAAATCGGTGTGGTGGTCACGGATGCCCACCTTCGCGTGAGGGTGGAGGGGCCCGTGTTGGCCATCCACCAGACCGATGCCGTCTTGGACGGGATGGACGCCTGGAACAAAGGCACGCACGGCAAGAGCGGCTTGATCGACCGGGTTCGTGCCTCCACGGTGGACGAGGCGGCTGCACAGTCGCGGGTCATCGAGTGGCTGTCCACCGTGGTACCCAAGGGCAAGAGCCCGATGTGCGGCAACTCCATCTGCCAGGACCGCCGCTTTCTGGCCCAGTACATGCCCGAGTTGGAGCGCTTCTTCCACTACCGCAACCTGGATGTGAGCACGCTCAAAGAGCTGGCGCGCCGCTGGAGGCCGCAAATCCTCGACGGCTTCAAAAAGGCGCAGGCCCATACGGCCCTGGCCGATATCCACGAGTCGATCGACGAACTGGCGTACTACCGGCAGCATTTCCTGCTGCCCTAGTGTGCGCAGCGGCTCAGCCTTGTACGTCCAGGAGTTCCACTTCGAACACGAGTGTGGCGTTGGGTGGGATCACGCCGCCGGCTCCATAGGCGCCATAGCCCAGCTCAGGCGGAATGGTCAGGATGCGCGTACCGCCCACCTGCATGCCGGCCACACCCTCGTCCCAGCCCTGGATCACCATGCCGGCGCCCAGGCTGAACTCAAAGGGGTCGCCCCGGGACTTGCTGCTGTCGAATGATCGGCCGCGCCCGTTGGCGGCTTGAGGGTCATGCAACCAGCCGGTGTAGTGCACGGTGACGTCGTGCCCGGCCTGCGCCGTGGTGCCTGTTCCGACTGTCAGGTCTTCGATCTTCAGGCCGCTGGGGGTGGTACTCATGGGGGCTCCAGATTGAACAAGCCCGCATGGTAAGCCCAGCCGCTGCTCAGCCCCTTCGCGGCCCTCATGCCCAACGCTGGCCCCAGGCCTGCGTGGCGCGCTCGAGCCAGCGCGTCACGCCTTCGGTCTGCGGTGATTCCGGTGCCACCGCCAGGCCCAACACGTCAGCGGCGGCCTGTAGGGCCACCAGGGGGTGTTCCACGTCGACTGCCTGTGCCCCTGTTTGTTTGGACAGCTTTTGTCCATCGGCGGCCCAGACCAAGGGCGTGTGCAGGTAGCGCGGCGTGCAAACGCCCAAGGCTCTTTGCAGGTAAATCTGGCGCGGCGTGTTGTCGGCCAGGTCTTGCCCTCGCACGATATCGGTCACGCCCTGCAGAGCGTCGTCCACCACCACCGCCAGTTGGTAGGCCCACAGTCCATCCGCGCGCCGCACGATGAAGTCGCCCACCTCATGCGGCAAGTCCTGGGACTGCGGTCCCAGCCTACGGTCGACCCAGGTGAGCACCGGCGGGCTGGCCGAAGGCTCGGGCTTGGTGGATGACATGCTGTCCACGCGAACCCGCCAGGCCCGGACAGCGCGGGGTGTGCCCTTTCGACACGTGCCCGGGTAGACCGCCGGTGCATGCCGTGCGCGGGAAACGCCAGCTTCCCTCAGTGCCTGGTCGACGTCGTGGCGGCTGCAGGAGCAGCCATATGCCCAGCCCCCTTCGCGAAGCCGTGTCAGCGCGTCGTCGTAGTGAATGGCGCGGCGGGATTGCCACTGCACCGGTTCGTCCGGTCTCAGGCCCAGCCGATCCAATTGCTGCAGGATGAACTCGGCCGCCTGTGGGCTGCACCGCGGGGTGTCGGTGTCTTCGATCCGCACGAGCCAGGTTCCGCGGTGCGCCCTTGCGTCCAGGTAGCTGGCCAGTGCGGCCACCACCGAGCCTGCATGCAGCGGACCCGAAGGTGTGGGGGCAAAACGCCCACGATAGGGGATGGCCGGAGCGGCGCCCATGGCCGCGCTCACAGTCGCGTGAGCAAGGCGTGCCGCGTGGTGGGGCTGGCCAGCTGCGTCAACCACCACTTCAGCGCCAGGCCGAGCCCGGCACCGGCGGCACCCGTGCCCGCGCGCCAGGCATAACCGAAGGCCGCGGTCGACGCGTTGCGCCGAACCGCCTTGGTGACCAACAGCCCGCGCTGCACCGGCTCGCGAATCCAGGGCTCGGGCATGAAGCCGATGCCCAATCCCCGCAACAGGGCTTGAAGCTTGTCGTGCTGGCTGGAGACGGTCAGCACGTCCTGCCCGGGCAGCAGATTCACCGTCAAGGGCGACAGGCGCGAGGCTGAATCCGACACGGCAGCGGCTCTGTGCTGAACGAGTTCATCGTCGCCGATGGGCTCCTTGGCGCCCGCCAAGGGGTGGTGTGGGCTCATGGTCAGCACGAAGGGCAACTCGCCCAGGGGCTCGACCGCGTAACCCGCCGGTGGGCTCATGCCATTGAGCGACACCCCGATGGCCAGGTCGGCTTGCCCGGACAGGAGCGCCTCCCAAGTGCCGGCCAGCACCTCGGTGCGCAGCCTCAAGCGAGTCGGCGGTGGCCCTCCGAGCGCGGCATCGTGATCGTGCGCGCCCGGCACCCCTTGGGTACGCAGTTGGTAGAACGCGTCGACCAGTTCCAGCAGGGTTGGGGAGGAGAGCACACCATCCACGGCAATCGTCAACTCGGCCTCCCAACCGGTGGCCACCCGGCGGACCCGGTTGGCCACGCCGGCCATCTCAGCCAACAGGCGCCGGCCCTCGGTCAACAACTCCTGGCCTGCGGCCGTGAGCTTGGCCTGGCCCGACTTGCGGTCGAACAGGAGCACGTCCAGCGACTCTTCGAGCTGGCGCACGCTGTAGGTCAGCGCCGATGGCACGCGACCGAGTTCGCGTGCCGCAGCAGCAAAGCTGCCATTTCGGGCGATCGCGTCCATCATCGTCAGGGCGTCCGGCGTCAGCGCGAGATGCTTGTGTGCCATGGGTTCATCATATTTGAACGGTTGCTTCATCCCCGCCGGCACTGCGGCCAGACGTGTCGCTCTACAGTGCCGACCATGCTGACACTTCGCCGCTCACTCGAGCGCGGTCACGCCGATCACGGCTGGCTGCGCAGCTTCCACAGCTTTTCTTTTGCGGGTTACCAGGACCCACGCTTCATGGGCTGGGGCAACCTGCGGGTCATCAACGAAGACCG
>JACCDW010610864.1_pt1 | contig 11880 bp, 14 predicted proteins | sample 7449781 | NCBI WGS metagenome assembly JACCDW01 (sample SAMN15323449, study PRJNA562643) | freshwater metagenome | isolation source: river surface water | place: USA:Blue River Watershed | collected 2017-08-18
ACCCCCAACAATCATATTACAAGTATGATGTTCTACCATTGAACTACCTAAGCAAATTTTCCGGTAGAGATTCGAACTCCAATTAAAGGCACCAAAAACCTCTGTCCTACCATTGAACGACCGGAAATTATAAATAGCCTGTAGGGGGATCGAACCCCTGGTCTCCTCCGTGAAAGGGAGGCATCTTAACCACTCGACTAACAGGCCTCGAAATTATACTTCTCTAAATTTATTAATTGTTTTATTGCATTTACTGCATTTTACAATTACTTCCTTAGAGCCATTAGTTTCTACAACTTGCTGCGTATCATATTTACCTGTACACTTACTTGTAGAAATACAAGGCTTTTCAAACATACTTGTATGTACTGCCATAATCTATCCTTTATAAAAAACTCCTTGAACTGGATTCGAACCAGTGACCGATCGGTTAACAGCCGATTGCTCTACCGCTGAGCTATCAAGGAACACTCTAATATTATACCTCGAAATCTAAGAGCTGCAACACTAAACCATAAAGATTTTGTATTTATTCCAGAATTTATTAAACTCTTCTGCAGACAAAGCTGAATTGTATGACTTGCCATCTATTGTAGCAAGCAATGTATATGATGCATATGGTATATTGCAAATAAATATAGAGAGATCACCGTTCTCATCTTTGAAAACAATATCTTTTCCATTTTTAAATTCTCTAATGGAAATAAAATTTGACTTCTCTAAATACTCGAAAACCTTTTTATTGTCTAGAACAATTTCTTTTTCCAATTCAATTGTCATCTCTAAACCTCCTAAGAATATCTAAAATAGCAATATCCTTATTCTTTAGTTCCACATCAAATAAAATTTTCTTGCCAAAATTCTCAGGTAAATTGTCAGCCATATCTTTATGAGCTCTTCCACCATCTTTACCTTCTGAATAATGGAATATAGGTATTATATCATTCCATGTTTCATATGCATTAAGAAAAGCATCATATTCTGAAACTCCCTTATTTAACATCTTATGGTGCAAGTTATCAAATGTTACAGGAATACCATAGGGCTCATAAAAATAATTTTTTAAGGTAGCAACATCCCAAGTATTACCAGTATCATTATTCTCTAATACAAGCCTACTCTTAACACTATCACTCAAGCGCTCGAAATTCTTCATAAAAATATTTGAAAGCTCTTTGACGTCACCTTCTTTTCTTATATGTATATTTAAAGGATTGTAATAAGACTGGCTCAAATTTAATTTATCAAATATTTCAGCGTGGAATTCTAAATCAATAAGGGAATGTTTTATTTTAATATCATCATCACTAGTAAGAGTGATATACTCTGATGGATGTGCACTAACTCTAATACCTGTTTCTTCTATAGCTAAAGAAACATTTTTAATTTCTCTCTCTATTAGATTATAATTAGGCAAGTCCTCTAACATCATCATTACATCCGGATGTTTAATCACTGGACATAAATCACTCGAAATTCTATAGCCCTCAATCTCATTAGCAGCACAATGTCTAATAATTTTTTCTGTCACAAAGAAATTATTAATTATTATGCCTGATAGTTTTTCTAAAGACTCATCCCTCGATTTGCTCGAAAAACTCTTATAGGTCATAGTTCTAAATTTAAATCCCTCTGCTTGCAATATACTAGATATGCAGCAGAGGGATAGTTGGAGGTTCATAGCTCTAGTATATCAGCTATCTTACAATATACCAATGTATTTTTCGGGTAATGGTCTACCTCTCAAAAAAGCAGCTAAAAATGTGGCCTTTTTTGCATTTATATCTCCAGGTAGATTCTGTATTGAAAAACCTGCATTTATCTCTTCAGGGCACCAATTTTCAATAGTTCTGCAGCTGTCTTTTTTATTTGTCAATTCGAAATCTATATAATGCAAATGAAACATAATTAGGTCGTTCTCTAATGGGCCTGATAAGTTTCTAGTTGTATGCATTCCATTATTATATTGAGCATGTTTAGAAGCTATTAGAGGTTTATCAAGAAAAGGATCATATAAATATCTTTTTCTCTGCTCTGTTATTTTTTTATTTAAATCAATTGGTGGATCTCTAAATGGATCAGATACAATATGATAACCTTTTACCACTGCAGTATCATGCTCGAAATTCGTATAGTACTCTTTAAAATCTTTCCATTTACTCTCTGGGTCTGTAAAAATTAATTCATCAACATCAGTGTAAGTGACAGTCTTATATGATTGCAATAATAACCACTGAAACATTGAAACATTTTGACATAACCAAGTTGTATTAAACCAGGAAAGATTATAAACAGGGATTACATTGAATTTTTTATTTTTTGCTCCCTCTAATAAATAATCCTCGAATTCTTCATTAGAGTTATGGGCCAATACATAAATATCTTTTCCCTCGAAATATTGAGAATAATGTTTTAACCATATAGGAAAAAAAATATCTTCATTATTTACATGGGTGAAAACAGCTCCAGGCCTTCTATCTTTATTATTTATTTCAGATGGTAAAGGCTCATCCCAAAGATACATTTAGATTAGGCCCACATAATAATAAGGCATTTCTTCAGATTTATTGTAAATCTCTTGGAACATTTTTATTTTTTCTTCTCTAGTACTTGGAAGATTTTGAATAGAGAATCCATTAGCTATATCAAACTCAGACCATCTCTCTCTATTTCTTTTATTATCTTTTTCTATTGTCCACTCTACATCGATATAATGTAAATGCAGCATAATCAAACTTTTATCAATGTCATAGCTTACATTATTTGTATTGTGTTGGCCAAAATTATATTGACATTTAACCCTGGATAATAATGGTTTATGTAAAAACCCATCATATACAATCTTATTTCTCTGCTCTAATATGGGCCTCGAAATGTCAATTGGTGGATCATTTAGTGGATCAGATACAATATGATAACCCTGAGTGGCCACAGCATGACCTACAAATTTTTCATAATATTCTCTTAGGTCCTTATATCTGCTTTTTGGATCCACAGTAATTATTTCATCTACATCACTTGCTAATACTGTATTGTAAGATTGCAAAAGAAACCATTGGAATAAAGAAAAATTATAACATTGCCAAACACCATTAAACCATTGATCATTATATACTGTGATCATTGTAAATTTTTCATTCTTGGCGCCTTCTTTTAAATAATCTAAAAATTCACCAGTAGAATTGTGGTTGATTACATATATATCTTTTGAATCATAATATTGCGAATAATGTTTTAACCATATAGGAAAAAACTTATCCTCATTATTTACATGAGTAAAAACAGCCCCAGCTCTTTTACTGTAATTCATATCAAGTTGCGGTAAATATTCCATATAATAATTTTACAACTAAAGGAATTATATATTTTTTGTAGAATACAAAAAATATTATGAATTACGAGAACTTGAAAAAGATTGGTTATTTTAATGTTGCTAATGACATTATGATGAAAAGAATGGCTCTTGAATTAGATACAGATTCCTTAAACTCTGACTCTGATGATTCTAACAGTTTTTCAGATATCATGGCCACCTTAAATAAACTAAAAGAACAAGTCTCTGCAATACCTGATTTTGAATTTAAAAAAATGACAATAGAAGACAAGCTCCTCGAAATTGAAGAAACTATAAAAGAGATGATGTAAAAAAACCGGAGATTATTCTCCGGTTTTTTCTTCTTCTAACTGCTCGAATTTCTGAAAACAAGAATCACAAAAGAATAATATATTTAAAGTAAATGTATTATTCTCCTTATCTTCAACACACCATCTAAATGGTTCCTTATAATGAATTGTAATTTTGTCTTCTTTGCAATGAGGACAAATATTATTCATCTTCTCTAATCTGTTATTTATCTCTTGGTCTATTTGAATTTTTAATCTTTCATAATAATTAAATAATTCAGCTATCTCTCTCATGCCATCACCATATCTAATTCGAATTGCATTTGTCTGATAATAGTGATAAAATCTTCTACATTTTCACCACCCTCTAATAATGCCTCGAAAATTAATATTGCATTTTTAATTTCACTTGCCTCTAATATGCCCAAATAATAAAAGCGGACATAATCAATTAATAAATCTCTTAGTAGTTTCATTTAAACCTCGATTTTCTATCTTTATAAGGCACATATCTCAAACCTAAATTATTTGATAAGTAAATAATTGAGTCCCTGTATATTTCTGTACTTATACAAAAGACAGCCTTTACATCAGCTGCAATAACATCCATCTCGAAAATTAAAAATGGATTTTGTTTTAGATATAAGACAAAATAAAAATCATTACTATTTTCAATTTGCCATACCTCTAAATCTTTAATGCTCGAAAAATCAATTGGCAGCATATTATAAACAAGAAATGCTGGGTGAATATTTTGTCCATATAGTAAAGAAAAAAATTCTTCTATATTACTCTGCTTCTTCTCTAATGTTAAAAGCTCATCTAATGTCATTCTTAATATTCACTCCAAATGTCTTTAATACTTTTCTATCTAAGAAAGGAAAGCCAGTTATGATGACCTCTCCATCAACACTATTTATTTCTATCTCTTGGTCAAACTTTAATTCTTCCTCTTTTATTTTTTCAGAGAAAAAATAAAACTCTTGATTAGAACTTCCTCTTAAAGAATCAGTTACTCTCAATTCTTCCATATATCTACCATCTATTAAAACATCTAAATAATCTAAACATTTCTTTCTCACTGGATGCTGCTCTATTTGTTCTCTCTTATATCCTGAGAAAACTATTATCCCTTTCTTATATTTTTCACCACTCAAAAGAAATAATAGGGAAAGTAAATCATCCTCTTGCTCAAAAGGATCTCCACCAGTAATTGTCACTCCATCTAAATCTTCGAAATTCTTTATTAGCTCGAAAATCTGATTAGGTGAAAGAATCTTATTGGGCTTATAACTCCAAGTCTCAGGATTAAAACAATTAGGACATTTCTTAAAACAACCCTGAGTCCATAATGTAAATCTTTTTCCTGGACCATTAACCCTCGAAATACTATAACCGTGGATATTCATAGGTTCAACTTTTTCCTCTTAAGTGTATTATAAAAGTTGAACCTATTTTAAGTTTTTCTTTTACCATTAAGGAGTGTATATAATGCTCGAAAATTAGGCTCGAAATTTTAGTGTATAATATATGCTGGAAGATGAGCCTAGTGTAATTCATTTTGTGTACCTCCTTTCTAAAACAAAAAATGGCTCATCTTCTTTTTTTAATAATTTTCACAATTTCTTTGCAGGTTAGGGTTTTATCTGTGTAGAATAGTATATATTACCACTGAATTTATATAGTTACTAATTGTATAATCTTGTGTTTGGATAAAAGCCCCGATCTTTTGAAAATTTATTAGCCAGTTATTAGTCAGTTATTAGCCATCAGAAAGCCATCAAGAAGCAAATAAAAACCTAATAAGAAAAGATTAAAATACAAACATCCCTTATATACAAAATCTAATATTAAGACCCCATAATAAAATATCCCTTACTAATATAGTAGGGGATATTTTTGTTTCTACTCCTAAAACCCATATAAAGAAGAATAATATATATAGGGGGATTATAATTGGGAAAGAGTCTCCATCAGTTCTCCACCAAGTCTCCACGCACTATCCATCCTGTTATTATTTGTGGTGTAAGATTGTTTTTTACACTTATGGTATCTCTAAGGGCTAAGGATATGGCATCTATAATTTTATGCAACAAACACTAAATATTGAGCCTAAGTGATAAGGTTGAAATATATGCAACTAGATTACATTTTATTTCATTTTAGATAGATTTTTTATGCTTAGAACTATTTTATCACACTTATTGGTTTTAGTGTGTAAAAGGGTGGTTTTTTGGGTTGTTTTCTTTTAGTGGTGTAAGGTTTTGGCTTGTAATATTTCGTCTTGGTATAGTAGGTTATTAATTATTTTTATAGTGGTTTGTTTTTCTTTGATGGCAAAAAATAATATAACAATTAGGGATACTAGTGTAATGTATGGTTTTAGTTTTTTCATTAAGGTTATGGTTCTTTTGATTGTAGGCAGAATGCGATTGATTCTGATTTTGCTTTATATGAGCATTTGAAGAATATAAGTAGTTGAGCTAAGTTTGTATTATAGTGTAGCTTATTGTATTCGTTTATTCTTTGTATAGTTTTTTTAAAATCTTTATAGTATATGTATGAGAATCCATCATGTGTTATTGTTGATAGTAGTTCTTCTTTGGATAAGTTTAGTAGTGCTATAGTTCTTGTGTCTATAGATGTCATACCATGTTCTGCTCCATAGGGAAACTTTTCTTTTAATAGCTTTTGTATTTCTTCATGTTCTGTTGTTTCTTGTTCTTCTATAAAATCCATCATAAGGGGAAAAATATATTTCATTCTTTTTCCAATGAGATAATAGTTGTAGAAATTGATTTTCATATTTGTATTATAAGGTATGTTTGTATATGGGGCAAAAAATAATCCCTCATTTTATTGAGGGATTGGGATTTATTTCCAAAATATATAGCTTCCCATTGATGTTCTGCTATGTTCTCTGTTACCTGCATATTTATAGCATTCATTATCATAGTTCCAATAATGTTTGAATGCATTGAATTTGTGCTGTTTTAATAGATTGTGTAAGAATCTATCTAGGTCTTGTTTTTTGCTGTTTGGGCTTATGTAAGGTGAATCAAGAACAAGATTAGCTACAAGCATTATTTCACCAGGTATCATAGAAAGTAGAGCTATTATTTTGGATATATATATAGCTCCTATTTCTGGCATATTGATTAGGTCTGCATTTACTATTGCTGGGTTGAATTGTTTTTGGTTTGCTTGTCTGTTAAGTGTTTTAAAGAAATCGTCTTGGTAGATTTCTATATTTGGAAGCACTTGTTTATTTCTGTTATATATAGTTTCATCAATTTCCACCCCTTTGAATTGTTCTGGGGTGATTAATCCTTCTCTTATTATTTGTGCGTATTCGGAGTCGGGATTAATGTTGTTGTTATTGTCAGAAAGATTTCCACACATAGTCCAATATTGTTTGTCTTGTGGTATTGATTGTCTATTGTAGATTTTTCTGTATTTGTTTATGATTGTTTCTTGTCGGGCAATTATTTTCTTATTACCCGACCACACCTGAGATTGAATTGACATTATTCTGTATCTCCAAAGATATCAAACAAACCGAATTGTTCAGCAGCAATTTTTTCGTTAGATGGATAAAAACGATTATTTTTATTGCCATTTTTTGCTCTACGCTGCATATAAAACCAGGTATATATATCTTTGAATTCAGTATCTTTTTGCGTAGGTTTTCTTTTATTCTCAATGAAAAACTCACACCATTTAATACAGAGCTCATTAGATTTTTTTTCTAAATCTATTTTATCAAACAAATTATATAATCCAAAATCATTAGCAATTGATTGGTTTGACTCATAGAAATGTTTACCAGATATTTTATTCCCTCTTTGAGTATGAAGCCAAGAATAAAGAAATTTTTCTCTTTCAATAGTAGTAGTTTTCGCAGGTATTTTTCCATGCTCAATCACATACTCGCAAAGTTCATTACATATTGAATTTGAAACAGCTTCTTTGTCAGTAGTTTCAAATAATTTTTCTATGCCATAAGACATAGCAATTTCTTCAGATGATGAGTAAAAATTCCTTTTCTTAATTGAGGGATTTTTTTTTGATTGTCTAAGTCCATTCAAAAAAGCAAACATTTTTTGCTCATTGAAATCACTTGAGGTTCTGCTAGGTGTTCTTTTATTTAAGATAATAAATTTGCAAAGCTCATGAACTTTTTCATTACAGATTGCTTCATCATCCAATTGATTAAACAAACTGGGCAAATTATATTCTGATGCAATTTGATCCAAAACAGGATGCCATTTACCTTGACTTTTGTTCAATTTATTTGAACGTTGATTTTGCATAAAAGTGTTTAAAGATTTTTCATATGTATCTTCCGAAGATGCTTTTGGGTAACGCTCATTTTCTATGATAAATTTACATAAATTGTGGCAATTTTCTACAGCAATATTTTCAAAATCTTTATTGTTAAAAATATTTACAAGTCCATAAGATTCAGCAATTTTTTGATTAGACTGATACCACATACGTCCTTGGTTATTTGGATTATTTCGTCCTTTTCTCATATCAGTCATAAAATAAAATAAAGATTTTTCTTCTTCATTTAAAAGACTTGGGTTTCTTTTATTCTCAATAATCCATTGACACAACTCATGAGTTTTTTTATTACTTTCACTTTCGCCAGCAGAAATTAATCTTCTTAATTCTTTAAGTGATTCGAGTGTTGTGTCTTTACCAACATAGCGCAAAGTAAATTCAATTGGGTCAGCGGATTCAATCATCTGCCAATTGATATTAGAAACATTGATACCTTGCATTTGAAGTGAGCGTTTTGCAAATTGATTGTATATCTTTTTTGCCAGCTCTTCTATTTGCTTTTCATCTGCATCTATTTTATTTTCTTCCACCCATTTTTTCACAATAGATGGCATTTGTTCTTTTAGTTCTTCTGGAGAATATGTGCCTTGAGATTCTACTAATCCTCCCGCAACATTTACTAGAGCTTTTTGTGCTTCGTCAAATAAATCAAGTCTTTGGTTTTCATCAAGTTCCAAATCATCAAAAATATTATTTGATACTGAAGGTGTAGCTCCTGATAATAATCCAGTAGGTGCAGAATCATCATTTGTTATTATTGGGGTAGGAGCAAATACATCTTCCATCAACAAACTAATTGCTATAGCCTTGAAGAAATCATTTAAACTATTATCAAGATTTGGGGCAGCTGGTTGATTTGGTGAAAAAGGAAGCATATGAAGAGCTTTAACTTTTTCTTTTCCTTGTTTGTCTCTAAGTAATCTCCCCACCATTTGAATTACATCGGTGAGAGAATTTCTTTGTCCAACAACAATCATTCCATTAGCATGTTCCCAATCAAATCCTTCTTTAGCTCGATTCAATGCAATAACACAATCTAGAGCATTAAGGTCTTTGTTGATGATATCATTATTGACAAATTTGATTGTTCTTTTTGAAAGATTTTCATCCACCAAATCACACACTTTATAATCAAGTCCAAGAGTATTTGTAATGTGATATATTCCTGTTTTTTCATCTAGGGTGATTTTGTCGCCATTGAGATTATTTTTAAGTTGTTCTAATATGTCTTGGATTTCTTTAATTTTATTACCTGAAGACATATATGATTTTGGATGAGGTATGTATATAAAAAGTTTTCGAAGATTTTCTTCAAACAAATTCTTGATACATTTGGAAATATCTTCAGTGTATTCATTTGTATCAATAATAAAGTCATAGCTGAAACTTTTTAGATATTTCATTTCTTCCATGTATTTATCAAAAGGAAGATTATATTTCACTGCATCCTTAAGGAGTTCATCAGATACTAGCCCTTTTTGATCTCCTCTAAACATTGTGGCTGAAACAAGAATTATTTCATTATTATTTCTGTAAGAATAATCTACCACTTGTCCCAAACTATTCATGTTATATACTTCATCTGCAATTTCGTGCATTTGAAGATGGTGAGTTTCATCAATACAAATAAGTAAATTATTCCAATGTTTTTCTTTATCTTCTTGAGATAAACTTTGAAATGCAGCCACCAAAGTTGCGTGAGTACAAACAAGTATTCTCTCAAAGGGATATGCTTCAGAATAAAAAATATCTTCTGAAATAAAATTAGTAAATTGTTCTACAGTATCTTTAGCGTTGGTGCATAAATCTACCCCAACAGACCAATCAATTATTTGGCCATCAGGAAGTTTAAATATTTTTGTGTTAAAGCCTTTTCCAATTACTGTTTGTGGGACTGCAATGATTGTTTTCTTTTTGACATCAGATACTGTTCTTTGGTAAGCAAGCATGGAAAGCATTGTTGATTTACCAGAACCAGTCGGGGCATTGATAAGAGCAATAGGTGATGATGGGGCAATGACTTGGAAACACTCAGATTGCCAATTACGTGGTGGGTGGACAAAACCAATTTCTTTTGGTTGCATAATATTAACATTAGTGCGGAACCAGTTAGATGTAAAACCTGTGCGAACATTATCAGTGGACATAGATTGTCTCCAAGAAGTCGATACCCTAAAATATCATTTTGTCAACGCAATGTCAAGAAAATAAATGGGTAAATTTTTAAGCAAAAAATAATCCCTCATTTTATTGAGGGATTGGGATTTATTTTGAAAGGGAAATAAAATGTATTATTTGTCCTATCAAAATATAAAGAGCGCAAACAGAGAAAAACAATCTTTTAGTTTTGCCTTTTGTTTTAAAAGCTCTTATTAGTAGATAGATAAAAAGTGGTGTTGCTGTGAATGCATACAGTAGAAGGATTACATTCATAGGTTGGTGATATTGATTGTGATTTTCTTATTATCTCTTATGGACGAGAAATTAAAATCATTAATATTCTGTAGGTCTATCTTTTTATAGAAGTCGATAATCATTTGTATAGGATCATCAGTTTTCTGTGGGTTTGTTCCTGTGATAGGTTTTGTTTTGGGTTGTGTTGTTGGGAGGGTTTCTGTTTGTTTAATGTGGTGGTTGTTATTTGGAAGATATCTGTATATATATCTATTTTTATTTTGTGTTCTGGAGAAATTTCTTAGTGACCATTTCTTTTGGTCTGAGTAGAATTCGCTTATAACACAAGCTACTTCACCTCTTACAGTTTGGTATAGTGTTCTTCCGTCTGTGATTACTTTTTGTGAGAAATCATAATTATCAATTAGGTATTGTGTAATTTGATTTGATGTGAAAGAGCCTGTTTGATGATTGTTGAAGAAATGGATTATCATTTCTGCTTTGGTTATTGTTAGTTCCATGAGCTATTGTATTTTATAGCATTGTATTTTGTCAAGAAATCGGGGCAAAAATAAATCCCCAATTTTTATTGGGGATTATTTGTTAGTGTATTTATGTTATCGGGTTGTGTTTCTTTTTCTTTTATATCTAGGTTGGGTATTAGTTCTTTTAGTTTCTGTAATACGAAATCTTTAAATAAGCTTCTTTGTTTTGCTAATTCATTTGTTTTGTGATAGCCTGGTATTCTAACAATTGGTATTTGTTCTATCCTGGCGAATTCAGATTTTAATTGATCTGCCACCACTTTATTTAGAAATCCTTGTTTAGAATCTTTTATTGATCTGGGTCTAAAATGATCTGAGCCATCGAATTCAAAAATAATAATAGCTTCATCGTTTTGGTTTACGATAGCAAGATCAAAAGCATAAACCTCAGGTTTTATTTTTGATCTATATAGTGGTGTGAAGAATGTTGTTATTCCAGATTTATTGTTGCTAGTTTTTCTTGCGGGTATTGAAGAAATGCAAAATAGTTTTTTTCTTGTCTTTTTAGTTTTGAGGTCTGACACATTTATCCATTTAATTTGGAATTCTGTAAGTGTGCCATTATTTATTTGATTCTTATATATTGGGTTTGTGTCAAGAAAATGTGTATTAGAAAGATTGAATCCCCAGCCACCATCTATGTCTTTTCCTGTAGAGGCTGTAGATTTGTAAAGATATCTAAATATATTCCCTTTATTTTCATCTTCTTGGTCTTGGTCTATTTCTTCGCATAGTTTTAAGAATCTGTGGTCTTTAGAGCAAGTGTATTCAGTTTCGAATTTTAGAGATGTTGGTAATAAGTTTTGGTATTCATCTTTTATTTCTTGGAACACAGCATTGGCTACACTATTTTTCACCAGTTTATTTTTGATTACATTTCTAAATATTTCTTTTAAGATTGGTCTTTCATTATATATTGTTTTATAAGTGGGGACAATATAATTTTTTCCTTTATATGGATAAAAATAAA
>JACCDW010195660.1_pt1 | contig 11878 bp, 13 predicted proteins | sample 7449781 | NCBI WGS metagenome assembly JACCDW01 (sample SAMN15323449, study PRJNA562643) | freshwater metagenome | isolation source: river surface water | place: USA:Blue River Watershed | collected 2017-08-18
GGCCATTGGCGGCGACGGCGCTGAACGAGAGTGAGCGCATCGCGATGCGCGACGACCAGGCGATGCGACAAATACTGACGCAAGTGGTGGTGGAAGCGCCACCGCGTACCTTGATGGTGTGCATTGATGGTGACCCCGACGTGGTCAACGCACTGCATTTGCTGGCATCCGGCCTCGGCATCGACATCCTTGCCGCAGCCGCCAGTGCCGAGGCGATACAGCGTCTCGCCGAGCTGGGGCGTGTACCCGGCTTGTTATTGATCGATGCCCAGCTGCAGAGCGAACCGTTATTGCAGGCGATCGCCCGGCTCAATGATGAATTCAACACCGAGATACCGGTGATCCTGTGTACTGATGAGCAGTCGGTAGTCGATGTGGAACAGCAGACCGGTTCCCGCGTGACCTCCTTGCGCCGTCCTTTCAGCACGGAGGCACTGCGAGACGCGATCCATCGATCCTTGTCCGCCTTACCGTGATGCGTTGTTCAGTGATTGTTGGCTGACAGGCCCAGTTTCTGGGCCACCAGCACGGCCTGTGTGCGGCTCGCCACATGCAGTTCACGGAAGATTCCACCGACGTGCGACTTGGCGGTGATTTCGGAAATGCCCAGGATGTCGGCGATTTCACGATTGCTCTTGCCTTCGCAGATCATTGCCAGTACCTGTAGCTGCCGGTCCGTCAGCGCAATGCGGTTCAGCGACGAACTGTCGGCCAGCCCGCGCGCCGACAACCAGGTGCCTTTGATCAGTGAGCCTTCAATCGCTTGCGCGACGATGGTGACCGTATCATCGATCGGAGCCGCCTTGCTGATGAAGGCCGACGCACCGGCGCCGAAACAGGCACCGACCTGCAGTTCGTCGTCATTGCCGGAAATCGTGATGGCACGCACCGACGGCCCCAGGTCCAGCAGCAGCCGCATGGCCTCGAGTCCGCCCATGCCGGGCAAGCCGAGATCTACCAGCACCCACCAGGCCTGGTCTTTCTTTTTCTTCAGTTCGGCTCTGAGCAAGGCGATGGCGGATTCGGCATCGGTCGCCATTTCCAGCCTGAGCCGGGGAAAGCGCGTACGCAATGCTTCGGCCAGCGCAGCGCGAATCATCGGATGATCATCAACGATCAACAGGTTGGGTGAGGTCGTCATCGCCATGAATTGTAACGGACGGCGTTGGTCTGCAGTCAGCCGGCGATGCGTTCAGTGCAGCCGGCCGAGTGCCAGCATCAGGCCGGTCAGCAATAGCGTCAGTACCAGTGCAATGACGATGGGCGACATGCGACGTCGCTCGCTGACGGCAGCGGGCAGGTCCACCACGCGCAAAGTGGCCAGCACGTCCAGCCCCGCGACAGGCAGGTGTTCCCAGTCGTCGCGCGGCAGACCGGGTAACGGGTCCTGCCGAATGACTCGCCGTGCCTGAACCGGAGGGGTATCGAATTGCAGGAAATGGTCTGGTGCAAAGCCCATCGCGACCGCAATGCGGCGTGCACAGTCGATTCGATGCTCGTTGTCGACGAAGGCGGCGGTGCTGCCATCCTCGATCGCCTGTACCTGCGCATCGGTCAGTCCGGCCAGCATCGCCAGCACCGTGGTGGACAGCCGGTGCTCGCGGCGCGCACGCTCGATTTCCTTGTAAAGAATAGTGGTAGGCATCGTCGTCATCCCTATCGTGCCGGGTCCCGACCCGCAGGCGTGGCATACGGCGCGCTGGCGCGTGCCTGTAATACATCGTCGACCAGTTGCATTTCCACTCGATAGAAAAGCTTGTGATCAGGCGCCTTTAATTTGCGCAACGTGACTGACAAGCCAGCGCCATTGCGCATGTGCAGCCAACCCCGTGCAACACTGGCGCTGACCATGCTGTTTTCCAGATGATTGATCTCGCTGTCACTGTCGGACAGCAAGCGCAATTTGTCCCAGAACAGTCCCGATCCCGCGTAGCGATCGACCTGGGCAAGCAGCCGGTACCATCCGTCGGCCATCGCGGCAATCGCGAAATTGTGATCCAGCAGGCCAGTCGCTTCATGCGGCGCATCATCGCGCGAGTCCACCAGCAGGCTGCGTAACATGCCATAGTCAAAGGGCAGGGATTCCAGTTGCATCAGGTGGTAGGTCTGTCCACCGCATTCGACGCCGGTCATCCGTATATGCAGCAATTCAGCCTGCTGTTCAGGTCGCTCGAACAGGGCTCGGAACTGCTGATGGCCGGTGGGCTGTACGGCGACGAACAGTTCTTCCAGCGTGATGTCGCTGGTGTCCGGATACGCGAGGAAACGACGCGCATCGGCGTTCGCGAACAGGATGCGGCCCGCGCTGTCGGTCACCATGGTCTTGCCAGCCAGCTGGTAGAAAGCCTGCGTGACGACACGCTGATCGCTGCCTAGTGTGTTGGCCTGCTCGACCAGTTGGCGTGACAGCCTGTCCGATATCTCCGAGCGCCGCGCCGTGAACAGGCTGAGCAGCGCAGCGGTCAGCATCAGCTTGAGTGCCAGCCAGACGATGCCGGCGCCTGCCAGCAGCAAGCCGATATGTGGCAGGTTAGCCGTGCCGGATGCTTGCGACAGCGCGACGACCAGCTGCACCATCGCAGCGGTTGCGCTCAGTAGCGCCAGCTGCGTTGCAGGGCGTCGTATGGCACGGTCGAGACGAGCAGCGCGCGCGCATTCAACGGTCGCCCCAATGAACGCGGTGCACAGCAGAGCGGAGGCCATCAGCGGGCCACCCAGGCCGCTGCTGTGTCCAGGCATCAGCTGGATACCGAGGGTCATCGCCGATGACGACGCCAGCACCAGCAGCAGGAAAGCTCTCCCGCCCGGCATACGATTAGCGCCTGCGGCAGCGACGAATGCGGCAGTAATCAGGTCGAACGCAAGAAAGGGCGTCAGGTCGCCTTGGAGGTGCCACGACTCCGCGATCTGGGCGGCCAGCGGATGCGCGAGGCTGGCCAGCCATGCGAGCCGGCCGTAAAGAATCGTCGCCCCTTCGCCGGTGGCTGGCTTGCGCGCAAGATCGAGCGCCATCAGGCCGGTACTGGCCAACAAGAAGACGAGCAGGGCACCCGTATCGAAGCTCATGGTGTGACTGCCTCCGGACCATTTGACGTCACGCTCTCGCTGTCGCCGTCACTGCGTCCGCTTGGTCGTAATTGCTCGAGTTAATTGGCAGCGTATGATTCTTCCTCGGTCGCCGGGCTGGCAAGTGGGTAACCCCGCAAAGGCCCACCCGCCAATTCGACGGTACCGGTGCGGCTGGTCGGGCCCGGTGCGGGTTGCGCCAGCAGGTCAGCGTGATCGATAACGGGCAGCGCGCCAGGTAACAGCGCCAGCACTGCAGCCATGCTGGCTGCGGCGACCCATCGCTGGCCATTCGCCGCGAAGCTGCGCGACGCCAAAGAGAATGGCCAACGAGCCTTGATCGTTTCTGTCTCGGCTGACGCAGTGGTGTCATCCAGGTCCCAGCGCGCGACCCGGGTGCCCATCATCGTGATGCGCTCATCGCTGCACGGGTGAGCGCTGTCGAATAGTCCTACCAGCAGCAATGCATGTTTGCGGGTGGCAGCGGCGACTCTGACGAGTTGCATGAACTCGGCACGCGGCAACGCATGCGCGTCCGGGATGAACATCACGCAGCCGGGGCGACGGCCACCTGTATGCGACCCGCTGAGTTGAGGCCGGGTCAGATCGGACAGCGCCGCATCGAAAGGCTGCAGCATCAGGTCGACAATGACTGATTCGAGGCGGCGCGCATCATACGCCTCTACCCGCAAGCCATCGGCGCCACCCAGCTCTCTTGCCAGCGCGATTCCATAGCCCTGCAGCCTGGCCTGGTCGCGACCGCACATGGCCACATGCAGGCCATCGAATGCCAGGCATTCCCGGACCAGGGCGTAGTGCTGGTGATCCTCGGGGCGGATGAGGGTTGACATACTTCAGATTATACTAAAGTATGAGCAAATAAAATCACTGAAATGAGCGCTTTGAGGCCTCAATCATTTTTAATTTGGCAAATCGCGAGCCGGTGTCCGGCCTGTCGCGAGTGATTGTTTTTTGTGCCCTTTCCGACGAGAGAAACCAACCATGTCCAGACTGTCTGCTGCAGAGTTTTATCGTCAAGCCAGAGAATGCGCTGGAACCTATTACAGCGACAACAGCTGGTTCTACAAGGACGGCCATCCGTTTTCGGGTCCGACTGGCGACCTTGACCATATCGACTCGGCCTTCAAGCTTTACCTGAAGGCTGCAACACCCAGTCTAGGCATGATTGTGCTGGGAGACACGAAGATCCGGAAGGATCCGTCTCTGGTTCAGAATTTCGGATACGCATCCGGCAACGGCATCCAGGAGTAAGAAGCAGTCGACATGGCGCAGATGCTCGATGAAGAACGAAAGAAACTGTTCGGACCGGGACATGTTCCTGTTACCAACTCAGGGAGCATACTCAGTGATTCGAAATGGTCACCGCTGCTGAACGACGCATTGATTCTTGGTGGAGCACATGCTGGTGTGGATTTCGTGTTCGCGGAGGATCGCGCACACACGGTTCCACAGGTGCACGCAACGCCGCAGGAATGGTGGCGGGTCGTGTTCAATACCTATCCTGACATCCTCTGGGAGAAGTGGGGGCCGCGTGTTTTTACGCGCGAGCTGGTTGGGCTGAAGATGTGTGGGTATCAGCCGGTATTCAGCTATCAGCAGCTTGGTTTTGCGTCGCGTGGAGCGCAACCTAAAAATTTCAGTGATTATTTGAAAGAGCTCAGCGATATCAATTTCAAATCAGGCGACAAGGTCACAATCATCGGCCATATCGCGAAATTTTTATTTGGTAGCGAATCGGCGCTCTCATTCAAGTGACAAAAGCGTTTCACGCGCTGCTCTTAGGTTATGGAGTAAATGGGCACGCGTGAGAACGCGAATGCCGTAACAACGGCCAGTCTTCCGACAGCGATATACTTGGTCGATCTACGATCAGCTTCGCTTGACACAACCCCGGATGACGCCCGTCGAATTGTTTCTGGACCAGCTCCCACTGGCGGATGCTCAGTATTGGCATGATGAAGGTCTGGATTACCGGATGTCCACGCACGCGAGTCCGGAGCACTTCCTTCGCGCTCATCGGCTGTTCACCTTCTCTGCATTACTCGGTAAATCTTCGTCGAAGTATCAGTTAGGTGTCATGAACCTGCGCGGTGAAGGCCGGCCGAAGGACAGATTGCGCGCGCTGATGTGGTTCAAGCTCGCGATTGCCCGCGACGAGCCTCGCGCTGCCGGCAACCTCGCGATGGTGGCCGAGGATCTGACCCAGTCCGACATCAAGCGCGGCTACCTGATGGCGCAGGCATTCGACCATGCGCAGACTACCTTCATGCTTGCCCGCAAACTGCAAAGTGACGACGCGGTCGTGACGATGGCCGAGCTGCTGATGCAGGGAACGGGTGTTGATCCTGACCCTGAACTCGCCGTCGCTTGGCTCGGGCGAGGCATCGTGCTGAGGCATCCGGGTGCTCAGTGGCTGGTCGGTCTGGCGCTGGCGACCGGGCGTGGTGTGTTACGCAATGTGGCCGAGGGCATGCGGCTGCTGCAGCAAGCGGCTGATCATGGCCATGCCGCTGCCCAATATGATCTCGCCGAGCTGTTGCTGAAACAGCCGGGTGCCGGCCAGCATGCGCGTGCGGTGAAATATTTGTCGTCGTCTGCACAGCATGATTATTTGCCGGCGATGTATCGGCTCGGCATGCTGTATCGCGCCGGCGAAGCAGGTGCAGATGGGCGTGTAGCCTCGCGCCGTGCGCCGCACCTGGCGACAGCGCTCGACTGGCTGTCGCGTGCGTCAGAGCGAGGTCATGTGGATGCGCAGTACGAGCTGGGGCAGATGTATGCACAAGGCTTGGGCACGACACAGGATTTCGAGCAGGCACAGCTCTGGTACCGGCGTGCAGCAGCACAAGGTGATGCCAAAGCCCAGTTCAATCTCGGTTTCCTGCATGCGCATGGACAGGGTGTCGAGCAGGACTACGTCAAAGCCTATGAGTGGTATGCGATCAGTGAGGCCAGCGGCCATCCGCTCGCAAAGCAGAGCCTGGAGCTGGTGAGCAAGAGGCTGACCCCCGAAGAACTGGAGCTTGCGCAATGGCGCGCAGAAAGTTTTCGCCACCGCGATGACGTGCAGGCCTGACGCCTGCGCAAGATCAAACGGCAGACCTGGCATGAGGCCGCGCAAATGCTGACGGAGGTTCGTTCAGTAGCCGGTCATTTTCTAAGAAAATTTTCCTTGTACTGCTAGGCTGCATACCAATGTCCGATGCGACAGGCGATCGTCTCAGCGTTTCTGCTTCACGCATATCTGTCATCAGCGATGCGATGAAACTAAGCGCAAAGGACAGGTTCAGACCGCAGGCTTGCCGATGGCGGCAGCAGTGCCGGCAAGCAGCCTGCGAATAATCAACCGTGAACTGAACGAGAGGAAACCGATGAAAGCACTCGCAAGCCTGTTGGCCATGGTGGTCATGATCTTGCTGTCGGCCTGCAGTAACCTGCCGATGAGCCAGTCGTCGCAATCCGGTCAGGTCCAGCATCCGGATGTCTTCCATTCCTATGTCGATTGACCGCGCGCCATCGCAGCAGGCGCCGGCTGCTGACAGGTCGGGGCGTTGAACCGCTGAGTGCCGGCAGGCTCTGCCGATGCGGCGGGTACGGGCGTACCGGCCTTCATGTAGAATCCGAACGGTCGTGCTTAAAAATAACAGACCGTCGGAGACAGCATGGATTTGAACTATGCGCCGGAAGATCTGGCCTTCCGCGATACCGTGCGCGGCTGGCTGAAAGACAACTTGCCGGCTGACCTGCAGCACAAAGTACTCAATCACAAGCGGCTACAGCGTGACGATTTCGTCCGCTGGCATCGCATCGTCCACCGCCAGGGCTGGGTTGCGCCGAACTGGCCGGTCGAGCATGGCGGCACCGGTTGGAGCAAGGTGCAGCAGCACATCTGGGAAGAAGAATGCGCGCGTGCCGGCACGCCGCCGATACTGCCTTTCGGCGTCAACATGGTGGCGCCGGTCATCATCGCGTTCGGTAATGAAGCGCAGAAGCGCCATTACCTGCCGCGCATCCTGTCGTGCGAAGACTGGTGGTGCCAGGGTTATTCGGAGCCCGGCTCGGGTTCGGATCTCGCGTCGCTGAAGACACGCGCAGTGCGTGATGGCGATCACTACATCGTCAATGGTCAGAAGACCTGGACCACGCTGGGCCAGCATGCCGACATGATGTTCTGCCTGGTGCGCACCGATCCGGATGCACGCAAGCAGGAAGGCATTTCCTTCTTGCTCATCGACATGAAGACGCCCGGCATCACGGTGCGCCCCATCATCACGCTCGACGAGGACCACGAGGTCAATGAAGTCTTCTTCGATAATGTGCGCGTACCTGTCGCCAACCTGGTCGGCGAAGAGAACAAGGGCTGGACCTACGCAAAGTATTTGCTCGGACATGAGCGCACCGGCATTGCCGCAGTAGGCCGCTCGAAGCGCGAACTGGCTTTCCTCAAGCGCCTCGCGCAACGCATGGAAAAGGCCGACAGACCCCTGATCGAAGATCCGCTGTTTGCGTCCAAGCTGGCGGCCGTGGAGATCGATCTGATGGCACTGGAAGTCACGGTCATGCGCGTGATCTCGCAGGAAGCGAAGCGCAAGGCACCCGGCCCCGAGGCATCCATGCTGAAAGTGAAGGGCACCGAGATACAGCAGCGGCTGACCGAGCTGATGGTCGAAGCCGCCGGCCCGGTGGGCCTGCCTTTCGATGTCGGCTATCTCGAAGGAGAACACGAGCATAGTGCCGGTGGCGATGATGATGTCGCACCGCTGATGCCGTACTACTTCAACTACCGCAAGACCTCGATCTACGGTGGTTCGAACGAGATACAGAAAAACATCATCACCCAGATGATCCTGGGGCTGTGAGGGGACGCCATGAACTTTGAACTCAATCCCGAACAGCAGCAGCTGTCCGACGCATTGCGGCGCTGGGCTGACAAGGACTACAGCTTCGATGCGCGCAAGGCCATCATCGCTTCCGAACAGGGCGTGTCGGCATCCGCCTGGCAAGCGCTGGCCGAGCTTGGCGTGCCAGCCTTGCCGGTGCCATCCGAGCATGACGGCTTCGACGGCACCGCGATCGATCAGATGGTGGTGATGCAGGCACTCGGCCGCGCGCTGGTGGTCGAGCCTGTGCTGGCGACGGCGATGGCGACGCATTGCCTGAAACTCGCCGGTAGCCGCGGCGAGTTGTTGGCTGAGATTGCGTCGGGTGAGCTGAGGTTCGCGTGTGCGTTCGGCGAGCGTCAGTCGCGGCATGAGCTGTTCAACATCACGACCACCGCGCGCAGAGAGGGCGATCACTACCTGATCGATGGCAGCAAGACTGGTGTGCTGCATGGCGCGCCGGCAGGCCAGCTGATCGTGTCGGCGCGTACCGCAGGCGGAACGCGGGACACGCCAGGCATTTCCCTGTTCCTGCTGCCGGCCGATACGCAAGGCGTGTCGGTACACGATATGCGCAGCAATGACGGCATGCGCATCGCCAGCATCGATTTGCAAAAAGTACGCGTCCCGGCTTCTGCATTGCTTGGCAAGGAAGGCGAAGGCTGGTCCTTGCTGGAAGCGACTGCTGATCATGGCATCGCTCTGCTCAGTGCCGAGGCGCTCGGCGTGATGGAAGCGCTGTGCGAGGCCACGCTCGATTACCTGAAGACCCGCCAGCAGTTCGGCGTCCCGATCGGCAAGTTCCAGGCGCTGCAGCACCGGATGGCCGAGATGTTCATACAGCTCGAGCAGGCACGTTCGATGGCGATGCTGGTCGCGGTGAAGGATGCATCGCCGGATGCCGACGAACGTCGTCGTGTCGCGTCGGCCGCGAAGGCTCGCATCGGCGAGGCGATGAAATTCATCGGCCAACAGGCGGTGCAGCTGCATGGCGGCATGGGCGTCACCAATGAACTGCCGGCCGCGCACCTGTTCAAGCGGCTGACCGGCATCGAACTGATGCTGGGTGATACCGACCATCATTTGATGCGCTTCGCATCGCTGCCGGGCTTTGTGCCGGCCTGACCTGCAAAGGAAAGCATGAGAAAGTTTCACAGTGCCGACGAGCTCGAAGCCGAAGTCGGCAACGAAGTCTCGGTGTCGTCATGGGTCGAGATCAGCCAGCAGCGCGTCAACCAGTTCGCCGATGCGACCGATGATCCGCAATGGATTCATGTCGATGTCGAGCGCGCGAAGAAGGAGTCGCCCTTCGGCGGTACCGTCGCGCATGGCTTCCTGACGCTGTCGTTGCTGCCGCGCTTTTTTGAAGAGCAGGTCGATTTCCCGTTCGGATCGATGAGCATCAACTATGGCCTGAACAAGGTGCGCTTCCCGTCACCGATGAAGGCCGGCGGTCGCGCACGCGGCCGCTTCACGCTGCTGGCGGTCGAGCGGCACCCGGATTGCGTGCAGAGTACCTGGAAGATGACGGTCGAACAGGAGGGCAGTGACAAGCCGGTCTGTGTGGCGGAGTCGGTGCTCAGGCGCTATTACTGATCGGCGTCAATTGCCGTCAGATTGTCGGCCGGACTGAATGAGACGATCGCCATCATATTCGCTGGCCCGCTCGAAATAGTCGTCATCCAATTCAGGGGCGTCATCTGTGCCAACCGTCCAGAGTGGAAGATGGTCGTGTAGCAATTGCACGATTTCTTCGTAAATGCGCGGCAGATCGCATTCGATGGTTTTCCAGACGACCTCCAGGTCGACCTTGTGATACGCATGCGAGATGCGGTTTCGCATCGCATAAATGATCTGCCATGGGATGCCGGGATGTTGGTCAGCATATTCCGGATGGCGCTTGCTGATGCAGTTGGCCGCTTCGCCCATGACTTCCATGTTGCGCAACACGGCATCCTGAATCAATGGATTATCCAGGAAACCAATTTCATCAAGGTCATTGATGTACTGACCTATGCGTTCGATGGCTTCCTTCAGATGTATCAGATAATCCTGCAAGCGAGGAAGATCGCCCCTCATACCGGCAAGGCTTCAGCGAGCACGCTTTCCCTGAAAGAGTCCGGCAAGGCGTTCGGCGTGACCACATCGACGGGCACACCCAGCAACGCTTCAAGCTCGACCTGAATCGCAGCAACATCCATCAGCGTTGTTCTGAGGGTGGGGTCGATGATCAGGTCAAGGTCGCTGTCATCCTTGTCTTTTCCATGAGCTACCGATCCAAACACCCGGGCGTTGGCGCCACGGTGCTGGTTCACTACGCGCCGAATGTCGGCACGGTGCTGGTCGAGTGCTATCGAAGGTCTCATCAGTGAACCCGCCTTTGTTTGTTGACGATGCTAGCCTGCCGGTTAGCAGGCCCATGCATCAGAAATCAAATGTTCGCGAAGTTCAATCGGTTTGATGAAGCCGCAGCGCGCTTGCAACAAAAATTGCCGGCTATCGATCCGTTCAGCCGGAATTCATTGTCGATCAGTGCTTCTGGTACTGCGTCGCGCCGAACAACATCTCCTTGGACTTTTCATCCAGCAGCGGCTTGCGCAGGTCAGCCAGCACCTGCACGCCGCGCTGCACGGCCGGACGCTCGGCGATTTCATCATGCCAGCGTTTCGCGTTCGGGTAGTCGGCCCAGTCTATGCCCTGGTTCTTCCATGAGCGCGTCCACGGGAAGCTGGCAATGTCCGCAATCGTGTACTCATCACCGGCAAGGAAACGATGCTGCGCCAGCTGCTTGTCCAGCACGCTGTACAGGCGCTTCGCCTCATTCGTGTAGCGGTTCACCGCGTAGTCGATCTTTTCCGGTGCATAGATGCGGAAGTGGTGTGCCTGACCAAGCATGGGACCGAGTCCACCCATCTGAAACATCAGCCATTGCAGCACGGTGAACTTGTCGCGATCCGTCTGGCCGAGGAACTGGTTTACCTTGCTGGCCAGGTAGACCAGAATCGCGCCCGACTCGAACAGTGCCATCGGCTTGCGATCCGGGCCATCGGGATCGACGATGGCCGGGATCTTGTTGTTCGGCGAGATCGCGAGGAATTCCGGCGTGAACTGGTCACCCTTGCCAATATCGATGTGATGCACGCGATACGGCAGCCCGCATTCCTCGAGCATGATGTGAACCTTGTGGCCATTCGGCGTAGCCATCGAATACAGATCGATCATGGTTATTCCCAAAATGAAAAGCGCCGGTTCGTCACCGGCGCGCAAGGACTGCATGACGTAAACCGCAGTCGCGTTAAACGTTCGGCAAGCTCTGACTTATGCTGTCGATCACGATGTTACGTGATTCATCAAGAGCGCGTCACAGGCAGATCCAACGACTCACCAAGGCTAACGTATTTCGCCAGTTCCAGCTTGGCGATCGCATTCCGGTGCACCTCGTCCGGGCCATCGGCCAGACGCAGCGTGCGGTTGTGCGCCCACAGCTGCGCGAGCGGGAAGTCATCCGACACACCGCCACCGCCATGTGCCTGAATCGCCCAGTCGATTACTTGCTGCGCCATCACTGGTGCCAGTACCTTGATCATCGCGATTTCGCTCTTCGCGACCTTGTTGCCGACGGTATCCATCATGTAGGCCGCCTTCAGCACCAGCAGACGTGCGCTGTCGATCATGATGCGCGACTCGGCGATACGTTCGCGCCACACACCTTGCTCGGAGATCCTGCGACCGAAGGCGACGCGACTGTCGATACGGCGGCACATCAGTTCCAGCGCACGCTCTGCAGTGCCGATCGCACGCATGCAGTGATGGATGCGGCCCGGGCCGAGACGGCCCTGCGCAATCTCGAAGCCACGGCCTTCGCCGAGCAGCATGTTCGACGCCGGTACACGCACATTGTCGAAGATGAC
>JACCDW011242070.1_pt1 | contig 11878 bp, 13 predicted proteins | sample 7449781 | NCBI WGS metagenome assembly JACCDW01 (sample SAMN15323449, study PRJNA562643) | freshwater metagenome | isolation source: river surface water | place: USA:Blue River Watershed | collected 2017-08-18
ATTATAGATATTACAAGACATGTGACCAAAGCCCCTTGGTATAAAAAGTCAGAGCGATATTTCTTAGGCACGCTTCAAATCCATAAAAAGCACGAGGATCCTGAGTTGGTTGAATATGGCCAACTCTATTTAATTTCAGGACCTAAGTAGATTGAAGCCTAATTTTTATTTACGCGTTTTTATTTTATTATTTCTTTTTAGTATAAAAGAAGTTTACGCAGCGCGTCCTATGATGACGGACGATGCGCGGATAGTCGAGAGCAAAGCTTGTCAACTAGAGACGTGGTATAAGGATACAAAAGAGGTCAAAGAATTTTGGGCATACCCTGCGTGTAATATTGGCACTAACGCAGAGGTCACTATTGGTGGTAGCTATGAGCGTATGAATGGCGACACTTACTTCGCGAATGAAACTTACCAAATAAAATCGCTCATAAGAACTTTAGAGGAGAGTCCTCTTGCGTTAGGTGTAACACTAGGCAATGGACGCGATCCCAAACGTATCAATAAAAAAATCGTTCAGGATTGGTACTTAAATGTCCCCATCAGTTATCAGTATTCAGATCTTTTAGTGCTTCACACTAATCTAGGGGTGACCCAATTAGCGGATGAACATCGACAACAAATGAACTGGGGATTTTCAACAGAGTATAAATACAGCAACAAGGTCGAACTCATTACTGAAGTTTTTAATCAGTCATCAAAATACGCATACTTCCAATTTGGCTTACGTTATTGGATTGAGAAGGATCGCATCCAAATTGATACGACATATGGTAATCGCTTTAATCACCTAGGTGAGGATCAAAATATATCGATTGGCCTTCGATTGATCTCGCTCCCTTTTTTACCTTAAAAAATTTAAGTAGAATACTTTTTTTATTTCACCAAGATTAAGAACCAAATCACAGCCGCATTGATCAGGCTAAAAAATACAGCCGCACTTCCAATGTCCTTAGCGCGCTTAGCAAGCTTATGACGTTTTACCGATATACGATCTACAGTCGCCTCAATGGATGAGTTGAGTAGTTCCACAATAATGATTAGTAGCACGCTGCTAATCATGAGACCCTGCTCGATGGAGCTCTCACCTAGATATATGGCAAGAGGAATCAGGATAAGACTTAAAAAAACTTCCTGTCTAAAGGCATCTTCATGCTTGAAAGCTGCAAAGGTACCCGAAATCGAATATCCAAAGGCATTGATGAGTCGACGAATACCTGTTTTTCCTTTATAGGGACTTTTCATAATTATTTAAAAAAAGATTATTTACTTCTTTTTTTTCTTACCCTTATTGAAGTGATGATAAAGACGGTTTATCGAAACTGCCCAGATGGCAAATACATTGAGTGCATTAGGATCAAGGCTATGAAGGTTAAAGTAAACTGCAAGTCCCCAAACAATTCCAATGAGTGCATTTAAATTTTGTTCTTTAAACATGTATAACTCCTTATTATGTAGACATGTGAAAAGTTATCATAAAAATTAGTTACGCGCGACAGTCAAAAATATGTCATACATGACATATGACTATTTAATCGCACTAACTACTTTTAAACGCTAAAAAATAATCATTTTTTATTAAAAATAATTTTTATTTTTGTAACAAAAATGACATATGGATTTGTAAGAATCCATTGTGCCTAAAATACTTATTGCCACCGACTCCTTTGATCAAGTGAATGGTGTGTCCACTACCTATAGGAACTTACTTCAGTTCTCAGACGTTGAGACTTTAATCATCCACCCTGGAATGTTTAAGTGGACAACCTTCCGTATCTACCCTGAGGTTCAAATCTGCACGGAACCTCTCAAAGCCTATCAAAAGATAAAGCATATTAAGCCAACACACATTCATATTGGCACGGAAGGCCCGATAGGATTAGCTGCAAGGATTTACTGTAAGCTTCATAAGATACCATACACGACCGGTTACCATACAAAATTTCCTGAGTACCTGTGGAAGTTAGCACGTATTCCTTGTTGCATGACCTATGGCTACTTAAAAATTTTTCATAATGATAGCAAGGCTATTTTAACACCCTCACTATCTTCTAAGAGCGAGCTAGAGCGAAAGGGATTTAATCATGTGCATGTATGGACAAGAGGTGTTTCAAATGAGCTCATCAGTCAAAAAAAGATTGTGAAACATAAAAATCCCCGCATAATTTATGTGGGTCGTGTGAGCCGAGAAAAGAATTTGGAAGCCCTTTGTCAGTTAGAGAATAAATTTAAGATCACGATTGTGGGGGAAGGACCGAGATTAAACACTTACAAGAAAAAATATCCTAAGGTGAATTTTGTAGGGTATCGATTTGGGCGTGAATTAGCTGATATGTATAGGATGCATGATGTTTTTTGCTTTCCAAGCAAAACAGATACATTTGGTATTGTGATGATCGAAGCTTTGATGAATGATCTTCCCGTCGCTGCCTTTAAAGTTACAGGACCTGTCGATATTGTAGAGCATGGGAAAACAGGCTATCTCGGTAATAACTTAGAGTTAAATATTAGACGGTGCTTAAAGCTTGATCGAAAGAAAATCAGTCGTTATTTAAAAAATCGATGGTCGTGGGAGGCATGTGTGGCCATTCTTCATAGCCATCTATTAAGAGATTGATTATTTTTTGCTCGGAATAATCTCAAACAGTTTAACTACTTTGTCTACTTGGCTCGTGTTTTTAGTAATGGTTTCTGCCTCTTTTGCTTCTTCCTCGGTTAAGATACCCATGAGATAGACGGTTTTATTTTCAGTGACCACCTTCACAAAGAAGGGCGAGACCTTATTCTCTCTAAAGAATCTGGCTTTCACATTTGAGGTGATAAGTGTATCTTGAGCACGAGACGAAATTGACGACACAGGACCTATCGTTAATTCATTAGTTAATGACTTCACATTATGAAGTGATTTAATGGATGACCCAATTTGATTTTTAATGCCTTCATTAGGCACTTGACCCACAACAAGCACATGACCGTTATAACTTGTCACGTTAGTATGAATATCGCCCTCGATTTTTTGTATTAAGGCAAAGGCTTTAAGCTCGATATTGGAGTCCTCTAAAATAATGCCATGCGTTCTTCGGTCTGCTGTGGTGTCTATGGCAACAGCCCCACCGCCAATGATAGCAGCGGGACATCCTACTAAAAGGGCTGTCACAAGGAATAAAAAAATTAATTGTGTTAATTTCACACTAAGAAATGTTTTGCGTAACGAGGGTTGATATCTTTCAAAAAGAACATGGTTAAAAAGTCTGCGGTATTAAAGTCAGGGTCCCATGCAGGGTCGCCACAGACTTTAGCACCCACTCGCAAATATCCCTTTAGTAGCGCAGGGGGCTCTACATCAAGATCCTGATCGAGCTCATGAATAGGGAGCGGAAGTTTTGGGGTGACACGATACTCTAATGATGACAAATGTGATGCATTAATTTTTTTGGCAAGGCTTGCTGCGTAATGACCGCCGTCTCCCATCGGCACACTTGCACAACCAATCATCACCTCGTAACCATTTTTTTTCATATATTCAGCAAGGCCACTCCAGAGGGCCATGATGACCCCACCCGTCCTAAAGTCTTTATGCACACAAGAGCGCCCGACTTCTACCATCTTGTCTGATAGATGCATAAGTCTATCTAAATTAAACTCAAGATCTGAATAGTAGAATCCAGCTTCTTTTGCTTTGTGCGGGGGGAGTACGCGATAAGTGCCGATGACCTTAAGTGTTTCTGAATCCCGAATGAGCAGGTGGTCACAGTATTGATCAAGGATATCCTTATCTATTTTTTCATGGCTAGCTGTTAAATGAGCGCCCATCTCTTCTGCAAAAACTTTATACCTTAATTGTTGAGCCTCTCTTACCTCATTTTCATCTTGAGCCCATGAAATTTGAATTGGATTCTTTTGAAGCGCATTTAAAGATTTTTGGTCTTGCGAAGCTAGTTCGCTTATCAACGATGGATCTAGAATTAATTCGCTCATTTAAAAGCCCTTTATGAAGTTTGTCCTACTTTAAAATTTAAATATTTCATTTATATGAAGCTAGCTTTAATTTTTTATGACAATGAATGCTTATGCCAATCGACAAGTTTTAACTTACCCTTCTTAGTTTCTACAAGTGCTGTCAGGCTTTCTACCCAATCGCCATCATTATAGTAGTCAATACCCTCAATTTTTTTTATGGCTGCTTTATGAATATGCCCACAAATAACTCCATCACATTTTTTTCTTTTAGCTTCTCGCGCCATAAGCTCCTCAAAATTTTCGACATACTTCACGACGTTTTTAATTGAATTTTTGATGTAAGAAGAAAATGACCAATAATGAAAACCATATTTATGTCTTAGAGTGTTAGAGAAATGATTGATTCTTAAGATAACGTAATAGAGACTATCACCAACAAAAGAAAGCCACTTAGCGCATGAGATGATGTTGTCAAAGAGATCGCCGTGTGTCACCCATAATCGTTTACCATGAAGCGTTGTGTGGATAAGATCATTTTTGATTTCAATATCACCGAAGGTCATATTAATAAACTGGCGACCTAATTCATCATGATTGCCTGGGATATAGATTACTTTTGACCCTTTTCTAGCTTTACGAAGAAGTTTTTGAATGACGTCATTATGTTTTTGCGGCCAATACCAGCGTTTTTTTAGCGCCCACCCGTCGATAATATCGCCAACCAAGTAGATTGTTTCTGCAGTATTGTTTTTAAGGAAGTCGAGAAGATATTCGGCTTTACATTCTGTGGTGCCAAGGTGAACATCGGAAATCCAAATCGCACGATATCGTTTCATATGTGCGTATTAAATAGGACAAGTATGAAAGTTTCGTGACAAAACAGTGTCACAAATATGACATAGAAAATGGTTAACATACAAATATGAAAACTCTAAAGATAATTTTACATATATTGTTAGCGATCCCCTTATGTTTGATCATTCTGATTTCACCAAAAAAACAACAAGAGAGGATCATTCAGTTTTGGTGTAAAAAACTCCTATCTATTTTTGACATTAGAGTTGAAGTAAGTGGGTTAAACGATCATCTTCGTAGCCAAAAAAAATATTTAATCGTAGCGAATCATATTTCGTGGATGGATATTATTGTGATTCAATCTATCAAACCATCTATATTTGTAGCAAAGTCTGATGTAGCATCATGGCCACTCTTTGGCTGGGTTGCACAAATGACAGGGACGATATTTATTAAGCGAGATAAGGTCTCAGATATTAAAAAAGCATTAAAAAAAATCAAAAGACGCTTGGTAAAGCGTTCTGTATGTATTTTTCCTGAAGGAACCTCTACGAATGGCCGCTATGTATTGCCTTTTAAAAGTAATTTATTTCAGTCCTCCATCGATACGAATAAAAGCATACTGCCTCTCTGTCTAAGATATGAGCAAAATAATATTTACTCGGACAAAGTAGCATTTGTTGATGACATGTCTCTCGTGGATTCTATTATTAGGATCAAACAGGAAAGAGATATTAAAGCTGTCGTTGAGATACTTCAGCCTATTAGACCGAGATTCAATAGAAAAGAATTAGCGAGTTATACATACGAAATGATTCGTCAAAATTTATCTCAAAATCTGTCATAAAAATTTCATAATTAAATATTATTCTCAACACTATATCTATTATGAATAAGTGTTATGCCCAATAAGCTTCGTTTATATATGAATCAATTTCATCATGTGGACAGTCATTTATGTATCACATTCAATAAAACCAGCCATAACATTCTTATTAGAAATTTCTTCAAAGCAGTGAGCCGTTTAGGTGACGGTGTTTTTTGGTATAGCCTTATGGCTCTTATGCTCTGTTTTGATAAGACTCAAGCATTAATACCAGTGTGTCATATGATAGTGGCTGGATTAGCGGGTACTTTCATCTATAAATGGTTAAAAGTTAGAACACTTCGCCCACGTCCTTTTAACGTGCATCAGCAAATTTTACTAAGAAGTGTACCCTTGGATCAGTTTAGTTTTCCATCTGGACATACACTTCACGCAGTGATCTTCTCGATGATAGCTATTCATTATTACCCTATGTTGGCGACTGTATTAATCCCATTCACGATTTTGATTGGATTATCGAGACCTATTCTAGGCCTTCATTATCCAAGCGATGTTTTAGTGGGGGGCTTAATCGGCGTCCTTATTTCAATCATTTCTTTTTTTATTATCTAAATGAATATACTTTTTATCTCCGACGTTTTCTTTCCTCGTGTGAATGGGGTATCTACATCGATAAATACTTTTGCAACCGAACTTAAAGCTTTGGGACATGAAGTGACACTTATTGCGCCGTCTTATGGCGATGAAGATATTCATCAAGATTGGATTGTAAGAGTGCCATCCCATAAAATTTATTTTGATCCCGAAGATCGTTTAATGAGCTTTGGAAAATTAAAGGCTTTATTACCTTGGATTAGAGATAAGCATTTTGATTTAATTCATATTCATACACCATTTACAGCTCACTATGTAGGTATTCATTTTGGCAAGAAATTAGATATCCCTGTGGTTGAAACGTACCATACTTTTTTTGAAGACTACTTGCACCACTATCTTCCTTTCATCCCACAATTTATCTCAAGAAAACTTGCAAGAGCGATATCAAGAAGACAGTGTAATGCTGTTGATGGAATTATTTCCCCATCAAAACCCATGCTTGATGTCTTAAGACAATATGGAATTGAAAAACCAGCCGAAGTAGTTGCTACAGGTTTAGATGATTCTAGTTTTGCGAATGTGGATGGAGATCATTTTCGCCTGAGTCACGATATTCCACTAATACAGCCTATGCTTTTATTCGTAGGACGTGTAGCCCATGAAAAAAATATTGAGTTTTTACTTCACATGCATGTAAAGGTAATTAAAAAACACCCTGAGGCACTCTTGGTTATCACAGGGGAAGGCCCAGCAGAAGAATCAATCAGAACTGCCATTGCTAAATTAGGTATTATGAATCAAGTAAGAATGATTGGTTACCTTGATCGAAATCACGAACTTATCGCGTGTTATAAAGCTGCCGATATTTTTGTTTTCGCCTCTAAAAGTGAAACACAAGGTTTGGTTCTTTTAGAAGCAATGGCTCAAGGAACTGCCGTCGTCGCTCTAGCTGAGCTTGGAACTAAATCGATTCTTATAGAAGGTGAGGGTGTTCTCATTGCGAAAGACTGCGCTGATGACTTTGCAGATAAAGTTAGTGTTCTTTTGTCGGATGAATTCAAACGCAAAACGATTGGAGCAAGAGGTAAGCAATACGCCCGAGAAAAATGGGGGGCTAACGTGTTGGCTAAAAAGATATCTAAGTTTTATAAAAATTCTGTGACACAAAAATCGTCTCTAGCGCGATACATGGATACTAGAATTCGTAACGTAAAAGGTACGACTTAGTAAAGCTCTATCTCGTACTTCCATTCAATCTTTTTCCAGTCCGAGGCTTCTTTATTAAGTCCGAATTGAATGAATGGATTTTTTTCTAACCAAGTCTTAGAGATTTTTAGTTTAAACCCCTTAGCACTCTGCTGAACTTTAATTAATGGTAATGCGCCATCTTCTCTTTTTCTAGATACTACATGAGAAAGCCTTAAGCAGAACAATAAGTGCCAATCGATGTAACCAGGGCTAATAGGAAGCTTGTTAAGCTTTCCGTTGTGACCCAATATCAGTCCTGCAAGCCTAGCCTGATCAAGTCTTGAAAAGCCAGGAAGATCAGCATTAGAGACAATATAGGCAGAGTGTTTTTGATAATCAGTGCGGGATACCGCTAGGCCAATTTCATGAAGATAGGATGCCCAAGATAACAGCTTACAATTATTTTTTCTGTCCTCTTTCTTAAAAGTTGGAAGTTGATCTAGAAAAAAATCAGCTGTTTCACTGACACGTTTAAACTGAGCTTCGTCAACGTTAAAGCGCTTGCCAAGTTGCTCGATAAGTCCATGCCTTGTGTCTAAATTTTCTAATTTCCCAATAGAGTTAAAAAGCGTTTTAAGAATGCCTTTTTTCTTAGTGTGCGCCCCATTTTTGGATTGATCATAAAGATGATGAAGAGAGCCAAAAAGAAGGGCTGCTTCAGTAATTTCCATATGATGAATACCTAACTCATCAAAAGCTGCGATCATAATAGCAAGACCTCCGGGCAGGACTGGCTTACGATCCGCTTTGAGACCGAGTAGATTTAATTTTTCAGTATACTTAACTTCAAGCAAATATTTCTTCAAGAGTTCCAGGCCATGTCTTGTAATGACACCGCCTGTTTCTTCAACCGGAAGGTGATGAGGTTCGCCACTCAATCCGTTAAGTGCAATTAATTCTGCGATAGCTCTTGCCGTGCCTGAAGATCCAATTGCTTGTTCCCATCCCATTTTTCGATAAAAAGGGGCAATAACTTTAAGTTCTTTTAAGGCTGCATTCTGAGCCGCTTTAAAATTTTCTTCATCCACAATACCTTCAGAAAAGAATTTTTGGCTAAAAGAAACACAGCCAATAGGAAGCGATTCCAAAAGCTTAGGCTCGTGACCATCGCCAATAATAATTTCAGTCGAACCCCCGCCAATATCAAAAACAAGACGTTTACCAACGCACATAGGTGCAATGTGAGAGGCTCCAATATAAATGAGCCGTGCTTCCTCATTGCCGGAAATCACATCAATAGGAAAACCTAAAAGCCTTTCTGCTTCGTCAACAAATTTTTTAGCATTACGTGCTACACGAAAAGTATTGGTTGCGACCGCAACCACTTGGTTTGGACTAAAACTTCGCAAGCGATCACCAAATCTGAGAATAGCAGCGAGTGCTTTTGTCATTGACTCTTCGCTTAATTCGTTGTCTTTATTGAGCCCTCCAGCGAGTCTTACTGTATCTCTTAGAGTGTCGATCGTCTGGAATTGGACGCCTGTCGGAAGATGATTCATCTTTGCGATCATCATTCTGAAGCTATTTGAACCTAAGTCTATAGAAGCATAGAGGCCGCTAGTTTGATCAGATTTTTTTTCTGAATTGAGTTTTGATAAAATCATAGGAGTGCGTAATTTAAAGTAAATTTATGACGATTCCATGACAAATATCTTAAATGTCATTTAAACGTCATATTCTCGAATCACAATGATAATATGAATACTGTGAAATCTAAATCTAATTTATTAAACCGAGAGCTCGGTATTATTGAATTTAATCAACGTGTTTTGGCACAGGCACAAAATCGAAAAGCCCCTATCCTTGAACGTTTAAAGTTTATATGTATCGTTGCAAGCAACCTCGACGAATTTTTTGAAATTCGTATTGCGGTTCTTAAGGAACAGCTTCGTAAATATCCCAAGTCTAAGACTGTAGATGGAGAAATTTTATCTGAAGCATATTTAAGAATCGTCAAAGAAGCCCAAGAACTGGTTGAGACTAAATACAATCTTTTTAATAAAGATATCTTGCCACAACTCAGCAAGGAAGGTATTCATCTATATTTTAATCATAACAATTGGACTGTAACTCAACTTCGTTGGGCTAAGACTTACTTTCAAAAAGATTTAGTACCTTTATTAACGCCTATTGTTTTGGATCCTGCACACCCTTTTCCAAAAGTCATCAATAAAAGCTTGAATTTTTTTGTGACTCTAGAAGGCAAGGATGATTTTGGAAGAATGCCAAAGTTAGCAGTTGTTCAAGCCCCAAGATCTATTCCGCGTGTTATTCAAATGCCTGCAAGAATTAGTTCCTCGCCATATACATTGGTTATATTATCGACGTTTATGCAAGCTTTTGTACATGAATTGTTTCCCGGTATGGCTGTTACTGGATGTTATCAATTTCGAGTGACAAGAAATTCTGACTTATTTGTATCTGATGACGATGTTTCAGATTTAAGAGAATCTTTAAAGGGGGAGCTTTCAACACGACACTTAGGTGATGCAGTTCGATTAGAAATTTCTTCCGATATTCCAGATCATTTAATGAAGTACTTAAGACGATCATGTGAACTTAATCAAGAAGATTGTTATCGTGTCGATGGTCCAGTAAATCTTAATCGGCTTATGCAAGTTGCAGACATTGTGAATCGTCCCGATTTAAAATTTCCAACCCATATCCCAAAACAACCAATTATTAATGGATCTATTTTTGAACATTTAAAAAAAGAAGATATTCTTCTGCATCATCCTTATCAAAGTTTTGATCCAGTGCTGAATTTATTGAGGGAGGCTGCAAAAGATCCTGACGTTTTAGCTATCAAACAGACTATATATCGCACAGGAAATGTTTCCCCCATCATGGATGCCCTAATTGATGCCGCTAAGAATGGCAAGGAAGTCACCGTGATTGTGGAGCTCTTAGCCCGTTTTGATGAAGAAACAAATATTTCATGGGCAGCCAAGCTCGAAGAGGTTGGGGCTCATGTTGTTTATGGTGTCGTCAAACATAAATGTCACGCAAAAATGATGATGATTGTTCGTAAAGAACAGCTTCCCGCGAAAGGAAAGAAAAAGTCTGAATTCATTTTGAAGCGCTATATTCATTTAGGTACGGGAAACTACCACCCAAGAACAGCTAAGTTATACACAGACTTTGGTCTTATGACATCAAACTTATCTATCGGTGAAGATGCACATAAAATTTTTATGCAACTAACCGGTACAAGTCGATCTATTAAATTAAAAACACTCTGGCATTCTCCTTTCACGATGTTTGATAATATTGTGAAATCGATAAGAGCTGAAGCTAAAGCCGCAAAGCTTGGCAAGCCTTCACGCATTGTTGCAAAAGTGAATGCACTTTTAGAGCCGCTGATTATTAACGAGTTATATAAAGCCTCCCAAGCTGGAGTTAAAATTGATTTGATTGTAAGAGGTGTTTGCGCGCTTAAGCCAAAAGTAAAGGGCTTGTCTGATAATATTAGTGTGCGATCAGTGATTGGCCAATTTTTAGAACATCATCGCATTTATTATTTTCATGCGCATGGCAAAGAAGCGCTATATCTCTCATCCGCAGATTGGATGGATAGAAACTTATTTAGACGTATCGAAGTTGCATTTCCGGTTCAAGATAAGCATTTAAAACAAAGAGTGATTCAAGAGGGTTTGAATGAGCTTCTTAAAGACAAGTCTGCTTGGATTATGAACTCAAATGGAACATACAAACAATTAAAGAATACGACTCAACCTGGAAGCCTATCAGGCCAACAGCTCTTACTCGCAAAATATGGGCCCGAGATTTCTTCAGCCAAAAAAAGCGCTTAAATTTTAGCCTTCTTTTGCCATATTAATGGTGTAACGAGGTATTTCAATCGTGAGATCATGCCGATCCACAATGGCTTGGCAAGATAATCTGGATTGAGGCTCTAACCCCCAGGCTTTATCGAGAAGATCTTCTTCCAATTCATCGGCTTGATTTAATGTTTCAAACCCTTCGCGCACAATTACATGACATGTCGTGCATGCACATACCTGGTCACAAGCATGTTCAATTTCAATATGGTGTTGTAATAGATTCTCACAGATAGAAAGCCCCGGTTTAGCATCAATCACTTCGCCTTGAGGGCAAATTTCAACATGAGGCAAAATAATAATTTTTGGCATATTAGAAGTTTACCTTATCTATCGATTTACCTTTAAGTGCATGACCTACAGACTCATCCATAAGTTTAGCCGCAAATGATTCTGTCACCATGTTTAAATTTTTCGTATGCTGCGTTATTAAATCAGGATTATTGGATTTTAGAGAAGATATGAGTGCTTCTATAGCAGATTGGATCCTTAAAGTTTCTTCCTGCGTTAATAATTGATTGCCACTTTTATCTAGGGCATTTTGTACGGCTATGATAATTTGCTCGCCTTCAATTTTAGCCTCACTCAATGCGCGAATCTTTTTATCTTC
>JACCDW010238186.1_pt1 | contig 11877 bp, 13 predicted proteins | sample 7449781 | NCBI WGS metagenome assembly JACCDW01 (sample SAMN15323449, study PRJNA562643) | freshwater metagenome | isolation source: river surface water | place: USA:Blue River Watershed | collected 2017-08-18
ATTTTGATGTCTTGGCGGACGCGTCTACGGCCTGAAACACGACGGGGGTTTTTCTTTTTGGGTTTAGCGGATGCCACATATATGTTCTTTCAGTGTCTGAGGATGATGTCCAGCGAACCCGGCATTCTAGCAGATGCGCGATGCCTTACGCCTGCCTGTTCCGGGTCCATGGACAAGTCTGAGCCGCAGGACCGCTACACTCGCCCTCTGTGAGCCTCTTACGCTCTGCCTCTGTTGTGTCGTTTTTTACCCTGGCCTCTCGGGTGACGGGCTTGGTGCGCGAGCTGCTCATTGCCTCCGCTTTTGGCGCCAGCGCCTTGACGGACGCCTTCAATGTGGCCTTTCGCATTCCCAATTTGTTCCGGCGCTTGTTCGCTGAAGGGGCTTTCAGCCAAGCTTTTGTGCCCGTGTTGGCGGCCAGCCGTGCCCAACACGGCGATGAAGCCACCCAAGAGGTGATTAACAGCGTGGCCACCGCGCTGGCTTGGACCGTGGTGGTGGTGTCCATTTTGGGGGTGTTGGCGTCTCCTTGGCTGGTTTGGGCTTTGGCCAGCGGTTTGCAGCAAGACGCGCGGGGCTATGGCGCAGCAGTCAACATGACGCGCTGGATGTTTCCCTACATCGCCTTCATGTCGATGGTGGCGCTGTCGGCAGGTGTCTTGAACACCTGGCGGCGTTTTGCCGTGCCGGCCGCGACGCCGGTTTTGTTGAACGTGAGTGTGATTGCTGCAGCCTGGTTTCTATCCCCTTGGCTGGCGCGTCAAGGGTTTGAAGCTATTTATGCCTTGCCTGTTGGCGTCATGGTCGGCGGATTTTTGCAACTGGCCGTGCAAATTCCGGCGCTGCACCGATTGGGTATGTTGCCTCGACTGGGCTTGGGGCCTGCAGCTGTCAAAAAAGCTTGGACCAACCCGGCGACGCGCAACATTTTGCGCCTGATGGCGCCGGCTTTGCTGGGCGTTGGCGTGGCGCAGATCTCCTTGCTGATCAACACCCAAATTGCTTCACACTTGGCTCCTGGAAGCGTCAGTTGGCTCACTTACGCTGACCGTTTGATGGAGTTTCCGACCGCCATGCTGGGCGTGGCGCTGGGTGTCGTCCTGATGCCCCAGTTGGCTGCAGCCAAAGCCACTGGAGACAGCGAGCGTTATGCCGCCATGCTCGATTGGGGTTTGCGCATGGTCTTGTTGTTGACCTTGCCTTGTGCGGCAGCTTTGTTGGTGTTTTCGCAGCCACTGGTTTCGGTGCTGTACCACTATGGCGCGTTCACCGACCGGGATGTGCAGCAAACCACTTTGGCTTTGACGGGCTATGGCGTGGGCTTGCTGGGCCTGGTGGCCATCAAAGTGCTGGCACCGGGTTATTACGCCAGCCAGGACATCCGTACACCGGTGCGCATTGCCGTCGTGGTGCTGGTGCTCACGCAAGTGTTCAACGTGATTTTGGTGCCTCATTTGGCGCATGCAGGGCTGGCGCTTTCGATTGGTTTGGGTGCGCTGGTCAATGCGGGCTGGTTGCTGGTGGGCCTGCTGCGCAGGGGGAGTTACAAGCCCCAACCGGGGTGGTGGCGTTTTGTGTTTCAGGTTTTGCTGGCCACTGGCTTGCTGACGGGCTTGCTGTGGTTTGCCGCCCAGGCTCTGCCGTGGGTGGCCATGCGAGAGGCGGCCTGGCAGCGCATCGGCTGGATGGTCTTGGTGATGTTCGCCTCTGCCGTCTTGTATTTCGGGGTGTTGTGGGCCACCGGCTTGCGGCTCAAGGCTTTCTTGAAGCGTTGATGGTGCAGAGGTTTTCATGAATTTGAGCTTCGTCACACCATCGCCCCTGGATTATTTCGCCAGTCTGGTGCAAAGCGATGTGCATTTCCCTTTGTTGGAAGCGGCAGCGAGTTTGGCGCAAGATGAAGAGCCCGATTTGGATGTGCAAAGCGTGCTCGACGATGTGGCGCGTGTACTCAAAAAAGTCCAAATCCGATTGCCTCTGGATGCCGATGACCTGACGCGCTTGGCCATGCTGACACAGGTTTTCTACAAAGAAATGGGCTTTGGCGTCAATGCCAACAATTACTACGCACCTGAAAACAGTTATCTCCATGAGGTGCTGCGCACGCGGCGAGGGTTGCCCATTTCTCTGGCTGTGATTTGGCTGGAATTGGCCCAAGGTTTGGGATTGAATGCGCAAGGCATTTCATTTCCAGGCCACTTTTTGGTGAAAGTCACGCTGCAAGGCGGCTTGGTGGTGTTGGACCCTTTGTCAGGCGAGTCACTGGGCATTGATAACTTGACTGAACGCCTAGGGCCTTATCGGGACCCAGAAGACAAAGCATCTGCTGCGGATTTGGATGGCGGTGAAACGCCTTTGGGTTTGTATTTGCAGCCTTGCCCACCGCGTGATTTGTTGGCGCGCATGCTGCGCAATTTGAAAGAAATTTTCCGATCACAAGAGGACTGGCCTCGCATGCTCAGCGTGTTGAACAGACTGGTGGTGCTGTTGCCCGAGGGCTGGTCCGAGCGGCGTGACCGCGGTTTGGTGTTGGCTGAACTGGGCCGTAAGCACGAAGCCCTGCAGGATTTGCAAATGTATTTGCAAGCTGAGCCGATGGCCCCAGATCACGATGCACTGAGAAATCGCATCAGCGAAATCTCAGGCACCTGAAGATTTTTGAGGTCAGGCGACCACGACTTGCGCGCCGCTGCCCTGCGGTGCGATTTTGCCGATGACGTGAACCTGCTCGCCCGCTGCACGCAGGGTTTGGGCGCAGGCCTCGGCTTCGGCCGCGTCAATCACCACCACCATGCCGATGCCGTTGTTGAAGGTGCGGTTCATTTCGATGTCGTCGATGCCCGCCGTTTTTTGCAACCAGGCAAACAGCTCGGTCTGAGGCCAGCTGCCTTTTTGCAGGTGCGCGGCCAAGCCATCGGGCAGCACGCGGGGGATATTTTCGAGCAAGCCGCCGCCGGTGATGTGGGCCAGTGCCTTGATCGGGTGTTTGGCCAATGCAGCCAATACATTGAGCACGTACAGGCGTGTGGGCTCCATCAGGGCTTGCTTGAAGGGTTTGCCGTCCAGCGTGGATGGGGCGTTGTTGCCTGCGCGTTCGATGCACTTGCGCACCAGCGAAAAGCCGTTGGAATGCACGCCGCTCGAAGCCAGTCCCAGCACCACATCCCCGGCCTTGACGTTCTGGCCAGTCAGGATTTTGGATTTTTCGACGGCACCGACCGCAAAACCGGCCAGGTCGTATTCGCCAGCGGGGTACATGCCGGGCATCTCTGCCGTTTCGCCGCCGATCAGGGCGCAGCCTGACAGCTCGCAGCCTTTGGCAATGCCGCCCACCACGGCTGCGGCGGTGTCCACGTCCAGCTTGCCGCAGGCGAAGTAGTCGAGGAAGAAAAGTGGCTCGGCGCCTTGCACCAGCACATCGTTGACGCTCATGGCCACCAGGTCGATGCCCACGGTGTCGTGCATGTTCCACTCAAATGCCAGCTTGAGCTTGGTGCCCACGCCGTCGGTGCCGCTGACCAGCACGGGTTCCTTGTAACGCTTGGGCACTTCAAACAGCGCCCCAAAACCGCCGATGCCTGCCAGCACGCCTTCGCGCATGGTTTTCTTGGCCAAAGGCTTGATGCGCTCGACCAAGGCATCGCCTGCAACGATGTCGACACCGGCGTCTTTGTAGGAAAGGGGAGTTTGACTCATGGTTTTGGCCCTAAAGGGCAGGTAAATGGGGTACGGGGGCCAATAAACGGGCTGGCAGACTAAAATCAAGCCCTATTTTAAGGGTTGACCCTGACAAAATGGGTCAACCCACTGGAAAAGACGAGGCCAACGTGCAAGCACCCCTACCATTTTTGATGACCCGCCTGGCCGCTTGGCTGGGTGTGGCCTTGGTGGCTGCCTTGGTTTTTTGGCTGCTGGCCCCGGTGATGGCGCCCTTCGTCGTGGCGGCGGTCATGGCCTATGTCTTGCACCCTTTGGTGCTTCGTTTGGAGCGCATTGCACGAGGGCGCTTGCCGCGTGCTTTGGCCGTGTTGATGGTCGAAATTCTGGCCATTCTGGCGCTTCTGGGCATCCTCCTCCTCTTGGTGCCCATTTTGGTTCGGGAGTGGCCTTTGCTGCAGCAGCAATTGCCTTTGTTGCTCGATCGCATGGTCGATGTCATCAATCCCTTGCTGAACCAGCTGGGCTTGAACGTGTCGCTTGATCTGCGAGATTTGAAAAATCAATTGGTGGCTTACCTGAGTGCAAACCGTGAAGATTGGTGGGCCCCCCTGATGTCCTCACTCAAGGTGGGTGGTAGTGCAGCGATGGCGTTGATGGGTTATGTGGTGCTGGTGCCTGTGGCGCTGTTTTATATGCTCAATGACTGGACGCGCATGGTGAACAGCGTGATCCAGTTGGTTCCACCAGCTTGGCGTGGGACTTTTGATGGGTTCATGCAGGAAAGCGACTTGGTGCTGGGTGAATACCTGCGCGGACAGTTGTTGGTCATGCTGGCTTTGGCCGTTTTTTATGCCGTGGGCTTGAGGTTGTTTGGATTGGACTTGGCGCTGCCCATTGGCGTATTCACAGGCTTGGCCGTGTTTGTGCCTTATTTGGGGTTTGGTCTGGGCCTGATGCTGGCTCTGTTGGCGGGCTTGCTGCAGTTCGCCTCCGCCCAAGCCTTGGTCATGGTGGCCGTGGTGTTTGGCTTGGGTCAGTTGATTGAGAGTTTTGTGCTCACACCCCGCTTGGTGGGTGAGCGTATTGGGCTGCACCCCTTGTCGGTCATTCTGGCATTGATGGCGTTTGGTCAGTTGCTGGGTTTTGTGGGGGTGTTGATCGCATTGCCGGCCAGCGCCGTCCTGCTGGTGGGCTTGCGCCGCTTGCGTCACCAATATCTGAAAAGTGATCTGTACCAAAAAAGCGGTTCAGACGAGGTTGGGCAAGGGCCTGAGCAGGCATGAAGCAATTGGCTTTGGACATCGGCTTGGCCTCAACGCCGACGCTGGATAATTTTTTTGCAGGACCGAACGAGGCTGCTTTAGAGCACTTGCGTTTGTGGACTGCTTCTAGCAGTCGCTCTCCTGTGCCCAGTTACCTTTGGGGCGAAAGTGGTTCGGGGAAAACCCATTTGTTGCATGCCGTTCACCATGCCTTGAAAGAGCAGGGAGCTCAAGTGGGCTGGCTGGATGCACATACGTTGAACCCGCCCGAGTTCAATGACGAATGGATGGCCGTGTTGATGGACGATGTGCACCTGTACAGCAGCGAGCAACAACACACGGCTTTCAATTGGTTTGTGAATGCGCTCACACCCCGCACAGGATCTCCACGTTGGGTGTTGGCCGCCGGTGCTTTGCCTCCAGCCGATTTGAAACTGCGGGACGATTTGCGTTCTCGCTTGGGATGGGGTCATATCAATGCATTGCAGGTTTTGGATGAGCCTGAGCGTCGCGCCGTGTTGCGTCAGGAAGCTGATGCGCGGGGCCTGTTTTTGAGCGACGAAGTCATGTCTTACATGCTCAACCGCTTTTCGCGTGATCTGGGCAGCTTGATGCAATTGCTCGACAACTTGGACCAATACGCGTTGCAAACGCAGCGCGCACTGACCATTCCCTTGGTACGGGCCATGCTGGAGAACGAATGAAACTTGCCTTGTTTGACTTGGATCACACCTTGCTGCCACTGGACTCGGACCACACCTGGGGCGTTTTCACGACCGAGATGGGCTGGAACGACCCCGCCGTGTTCAGCCAACGCAACGATGAGTTTTATGCCCACTACCAGGCTGGTACGCTCGACATCCATGATTACGTGCGATTTGCCACGCGTGCTGCCCGTGAGCAGGGTGCAACCGTTGCAGCGCAAGCTCACGCACGCTACATGGACGATGTGATCCGGCCACGGATCACGTCCGAGGCGCTGGCGCTGGTACGATCGCACCAGCACGCAGGCGACACCGTCATGATCGTGACGGCCACCAACGAGTTTGTGACCCGCCCGATTGCCCAGGCTTTCGGGGTGAGCGAATTGATTGCGGTGGAACTTGAACGCGATGCCACGGGCTGGATCACCGGTGAAATCAAAGGCACACCGTCATTCAGAGAAGGTAAAGTCACCCGGGTTGCGCAGTGGCTGACCCAGCAGGGCTTGGACTGGAACGATGTAGAAATAACGTTCTATTCGGACTCCATGAACGACCTGCCGCTTCTCGAAAAAGCCCACCATCCGGTGGCAACGAACCCTGACGCTCGGTTGCGTCAACTGGCCGCAGAGCGTGGCTGGCGCATCCTCGAACTCTTTCAAGAATGATCAAACAATTCATCGACAAGCTGATGGGCAAGGCGCCTAAAAGCAACAAGCCCCACTTTGGCCGTCGCACAGAAGTGCCTGCATCGGTGCATGGCATCGACCCGAACTTGGTGGACGATCGCGCCATCAACGTGACCCGTACCTTGCAGCAAGCCGGGTTTGAGGCCTATATCGTGGGTGGCGCGGTGCGCGATCTGCTGCTGGGCTTGCGCCCTAAAGATTTTGATGTGGCCACCGATGCCACGCCCGAGCAGGTCAAGGGCCTGTTTCGCCGTGCATTCATCATTGGACGGCGCTTTCGCATCGTGCACGTGGTCTATGGCCGAGGACGCGACAACGAAGTGATCGAGGTTTCCACTTTCCGTGCCCACCTGGACAACGCTGCTGCCGAACAGGTCAAAGGCAATGAACGCACCAGCAAACGCCAGCTCGAAGGCATGAAGCATGCGGTCGACTCCAGTGGGCGGGTGCTGCGTGACAATGTCTGGGGACCACAAGACGAAGACGCGACGCGTCGTGATTTCACCGTCAACGCCATGTATTACGACCCTGAGTCGCAGATCGTGGTGGATTACCACGGGGGGATTCCCGATGCCAAAAAGCGCGTGTTGCGCATGATCGGTGACCCGGTGGCGCGCTACCGCGAAGATCCTGTGCGCATCATCCGTGCGGTACGTTTTGCCGCCAAGCTCAGCCCTTTGGGCTTCAAGCTGGAGGCCAAAACAGCCAAACCCCTGACGCAGTCAGCGACCTTGTTGGCCGACGTGCCGCAAAGCCGCTTGTTTGACGAGATGCTCAAGTTGCTGCAAACCGGTCATGCCTTGGCGTCCATTGAACAACTTAAGAAACTGGGACTGGCCACGGGCATTTACCCTTTGCTTGATGTGGTGGTGGAGCGGGCTGAAAGTGATTTTGTGCAAGTGGCTTTGGCCGATACCGACCGCCGCGTGGGTGAGGGCAAGCCGGTTGCGCCTAGCTTCTTGCTGGCCTGTGTGTTGTGGGCCGATGTTCGTGAAGGTTGGGCCAAGCGCCTGGCTCGCAAAGATCACCCTTATCCGGCTCTCCAAGACGCCATCGACGAGGTGTTTGATGCCCGCATTGGCGATGTCTCTGGCCGAGGCAAGCTGGCCGCTGACATGCGCGAGATCTGGATGATGCAACCGCGTTTTGAAAAACGCGTGGGCAGCACGCCCTTTGGACTGGTTGAGCAGCCGCGCTTTCGGGCAGGTTTTGACTTTTTGCGCTTGCGTGCCGACATCGAAGAGGTAGATGTGCGTTTGGCCGACTGGTGGCAAGAGTTCAGCATGGCCAGTGATTCAGAGCGCGAAGACCTGGTGCAGGCTGCGAAAGCCGAGCAGGTCGCCACGCAAGCGGCCAAACCCCGCGTGCGACGTGCGCCCCGGCCCGAGGGGGCTGAGGCGTCTCGGCAGCCAGCCAGCCCGGCCGCATCGCACCCTGTGAACCCATCGTCAGAATCTGGCGAAGAAGCCGCGCCCAAAAAGCGGCGCCGTCGCCGTCGCAAGCCCGGCGCAGCAGGCGACCAAGCGGGTGCAGATTCAGGCAGTGCTGAATAAGCCTGCGCTTGCCTCAAGTTGACCATGTTGCGAGACCCTGTAACGGCCTATGTGGCGCTGGGGGCCAATTTGGGTCATTCGCTGCAAACGGTGTTGCAGACTTTTGATGCGCTGGCCTGCCTGCCCGAGACACGGGTCACGGGTCGCTCTAGGTTGTACCGCACAGCACCTTTTGAAGCCCAAGGCCCTGATTTCATCAATGCGGTCGCACAAATCGAAACCCGCTTGAACGCTCCCGCGCTGCTGGAGGCCTTGCAGGCACTTGAACAGCAGGCTGGTCGTCAGCGGCCCTACGTCAATGCGCCACGCACACTCGACTTGGATTTGCTGATGTATGGTCAGGCGACCATGAACAGCCCACGTTTGATCCTGCCTCATCCCCGTTGGTGTGAGCGGGCATTTGTACTGTACCCACTGGCCGATGTGTGGCCGGATCGAGTGACCGCCGAAGACTGGGCGCGTGTGGCCGATCAGTCCATCGAGGTGTTGCCGGAGTCCTGCCCATGACGGTTTTCACCAGTCTGCCTGTTTCCTTGCAGACGATTGTGCTTTTGCTGTTCAGCAACGTCTTCATGACGTTTGCCTGGTATGGCCATCTGCGCAACATGGCCACAGCGCCTTGGTACGCGGCTGCCTTGGTGAGCTGGAGCATCGCTTCGCTGGAATACATGTTCCAAGTGCCCGCTAACCGGATTGGTCATACGCAATTCAATGTGGGTCAACTCAAGATCATCCAAGAGGTGATTACTTTGACCGTCTTTGTGCCTTTTGCAGTTTTTTACTTGAAGGAGCCTTTCAAGCTGGACTACCTCTGGGCTGCGTTATGCATGGTTGGAGCGGTTTATTTCATTTTCCGGAGCGCATAAGCCGTTCTGTCATTCTTTGTGCAGGGCGTGCGGTTAAACTCGCCGCTGTCACGAAATCGTCACATTCGTCCACTTCCCGTTATCAGGAGCGTCCCATGCTGTTTGGCAAATTACTGCCCAAAGAAGGCAACTTCTTCGAATTGTTCAACCAACACGCAGAGCGCATCGTTGAAGCGGCTCGGGCTTTCTCGAATCTGGTGGCCAATTACAACGATGTGCACCTGCGTGAAAAATACAACCGCGATGTGGACAACGCTGAGCACGCTGCAGACCGTGTGACCCAAGAGGTCAACCGCCTGATCCACACCACCTTCATCACCCCGATTGATCGCGAGCAGATCCATGCGCTCATCAATTTGATGGACGATGTGGCCGATCTGATTCAGGACTCGGCTGAAACCATGGCGCTTTATGACGTGCGTCACATGACCGAAGAAATTTCCCGTTTGACTGATCTGTCAGTGCGTTGCTGCGAACGCGTCCAGGATGCGGTCAAATTGCTGGCCCGCATTGGTGAGCCAGCTGTCGCTGAATCTGCCCTCAAGACCTGTGAAGAAATTGACCGCTTGGAGTCAGATGCTGATCGTGTGATGCGCAGCGCCATGAGCAAGCTGTTCCGCGACGAGCCCGATGTCCGCGAGATCATCAAGCTCAAAGCCATTTACGAACTGCTGGAAACCATCACCGACAAGTGTGAAGACGTGGCCAACCAGATCGAGGGCATCGTCCTCGAGAACTCCTGATCTAACGCGGGAATCTGACGTATGGAAACCGTACAAGCGGCCTTGTGGGTGGTGATTTTGCTGGTCGCCCTGGCGCTCATCTTTGACTTCATGAATGGGTTTCATGATGCGGCCAACTCGATTGCGACCGTGGTCTCCACGGGGGTGCTCAAGCCCGCCCAAGCGGTGGTCTTCGCCGCTTTTTTCAACTTCATCGCTATCTTTATTTTCCATTTGAGTGTGGCAGCCACGGTGGGAAAGGGCATCGTTCAGCCAGGCATTGTGGACACGCATGTGGTGTTTGGTGCCTTGTTGGGTGCCATCACCTGGAACGTCATCACCTGGTATTACGGCATTCCCAGCAGCTCTTCACATGCCCTGATCGGCGGCATTGTGGGCGCTGCCATTGCCAAGGCGGGCGCCGGTGCTTTAGTTTCCACGGGCATCATGAAAACGGTGGCCTTCATTTTTGTTTCACCTTTGCTTGGCTTCTTGCTGGGCTCTTTGATGATGGTGGCTGTGGCCCATATTTTCAGACGTTCCAGACCTTCCAAGGTGGATAAATGGTTCCGTCGCTTGCAGCTTGTATCTGCTGGCGCATACAGCTTGGGTCATGGCGGTAACGACGCACAAAAAACCATCGGCATCATCTGGTTGCTGTTGATTGCGACGGGTTATGCCACCACTGCTGATGCGTCGCCTCCGGGCTGGGTCATCGTCTCTTGTTACATGGCGATTGGCTTGGGCACCATGTTTGGCGGCTGGCGCATTGTCAAAACGATGGGTCAAAAAATCACCAAACTCAAGCCCGTTGGGGGCTTTTGCGCCGAAACGGGTGGGGCCATGACCTTGTTTTTGGCGACTACTTTGGGCATACCCGTATCTACCACGCATACCATCACAGGTGCCATTGTGGGAGTGGGCTCGACCCAGCGTGCCAGCGCCGTGCGTTGGGGGGTCGCTGGCAACATCATCTGGGCATGGGTATTGACTATCCCAGCCAGCGCTTTTGTTGCAGCGCTGGCCTATTGGGTGAGTTTCCAGATTTTTGACTGATGTCGAAACCGACAGCGTTGCCCTAGGGCGCTGTCAGGTCAACTCAAGCCATCCGCGTGGAAACATCGGGTGGCTTTTTTATTGACTGATCAGGCGAGCCGCTTCAATCTGGTATTCAAAGTAACGTTGGAAGCTGAAAACCAAACTGGCCATCAAGACGGTGGTGCCCAGAAGCAAGGCTGTTGCGGTGCCAATGATGGTGCCCCACTGGGTTCTGCCAGCAGGTGCCAGTTCATCGGCGGTCGGGTTGAATTTGGCATTCCATTTTTCGATGGACGTCAGGCCATACACGATGGCATTCAGGGCGCAGCCTGCGATGGTGAAGCCCAATAAAGGGATCAGCATCCAGCTGAGCTGGTCGTCTTGGCCCAATTGCTGAACACGTTCCAAGCCGTAAAAGCCAAGTGCCGTGGGTATCGGTAGTAACCAACCCAGCATGTCAGCGAAGCCGTAGAGGTAAAAGCGGTGTAAACCCAAAGGGCCACCCCAAAAAGACAACCAAGTCGCGAGTGTTTTGTTTTTCATGGTGCCAATTATTGCGGAGCGGTGCTGTCGCCAGCGCCTAAAGGCTTTTCCATCATCACGACATCCAGCCAGCGGTCAAATTTCCATCCGCATGACTTGAGGATACCCACATGGCTGAACCCCACTGAAGTGTGGACACCAATCGAGCCGGCGTTGGCCGAATCGCCAATCACCGCCAAGAATTTGCGCACGCCTGCGCGTTCGGCTTGAGCACATAATTCGGTCAGCAGGGCTCGCCCCATGCCCTTGCGGTGCACATCGGTGGCCATGTAAATGGAGTCTTCGGCGGAAAATCGGTAGGCGGGGCGTGGTTTGAACCAGTTGCAATAGGCAAAACCGATCACGCGGCCCTCGTCTTCGGTTACCAGGTAGGGCAGTCCTTTGGACAACACATCGGCCCGGCGACTGGCCATGTCCGTTTCTGTGGGAGGATCGATCTCGAAAGTGCCGGTGCCCGTCAGCACATGGTGGCGGTAAATGGCGGTGATGGCGGCGACATCTTCGTCGCGGCTGGGGCGGATCAGTGGCAAGGCGGGCTCCCGTTGTATAATGGTGGGCTTTTCAGTGTGTCACTGGCCGGGTGGCCAGTTGCGTGTCTCAAACGCTGAAGGATACCGGGCATCTGGGCAATTGTTCCCAAGATACCCAACCACCCAAGGATAAATCATGGTTGTTATTCGTCTGAACCGCGGCGGCTCTAAAGCACGTCCTTTCTTCAACATCGTCGTTGCTGACAAGCGCGTGCGTCGCGATGGTCGCTTCCTCGAGCGCATCGGTTTCTACAACCCCACAGCCAAAGGTGGCGAAGAAGGCCTGCGCATTGCACAAGACCGTCTGACCTAC
>JACCDW010319578.1_pt1 | contig 11877 bp, 16 predicted proteins | sample 7449781 | NCBI WGS metagenome assembly JACCDW01 (sample SAMN15323449, study PRJNA562643) | freshwater metagenome | isolation source: river surface water | place: USA:Blue River Watershed | collected 2017-08-18
CTATCGAAGGTGGCATGGTCAATACCAATGACAGCGAACTTTATGAACTCATGCGCATGAAACGCAGTCACGGATTGGCTAGAGAGTCTGGCAACTTGAAAAAGTATGCAGATCAGTATCCAGAAATTCATCCACAGTTCTTGTTCATGACAGATGGTTACAATTTCCGCAGCAGTGATTTGAATGCTGTGTTGGGAATGAGTCAACTCAAGCGCCTGGATCGCATGATTGAACAGCGTCGTGCCAATTTTGCAAACTTTGTAGACATCATGGCTGCACATCGTGACAAGTTCTATCCTGTTTACAATCAACTCAGCAACTCAAACTTTGCATTTCCGTTCATTTGCCGCACACCTGAACTGACTCAGAAAATGAAACAAGTGTTTGAAGCCAACGGCGTGGAGCATCGTCCTATTGTGGGTGGTAATCTACTGCGTCAACCGTTCCTCAAAGGCTACAAGTTTGGTACACCACGCAAGAATGCCAATGTTGACTTGCTCAATGATAATGGTGTGTACATTGGTAACAGTCATTTTGTTACTGGTGCAGACATGGACTGGCTGGCACAAACACTAGGAAAAATTTAATGGAACGATCAAACAAACTCATGGCGCCTATTTCAGTAGGCGAACTGTACGACAAAATCAGCATACTGGAAATCAAGTTGATGCATGTGGGCGACAACACAGCCAAGCGGGCCAACATTGAAACAGAACTAGCAGAGCTCAAAGAAATACGCCGTTGCCTCAAATTGCCGGACAGTCTGAACAAACGAGCCGAGCTAGATGCAACTTACGAAGAGTTGAAAAAAACTAATCTTGCAATTTGGAAGATTGAAGACAGCATTCGCAAGTGCGAAAAAGATCAAAACTTCGACATGACTTTTGTGGCGTTTGCAAGACAGATATATATTAACAATGACTTGCGAGCTGAAATCAAAAGAAAGATAAACGAATTCATGCACAGTCACATTGTGGAAGAAAAGATATACTAATGAAGAACATTTGTTTCTATAACCATTGGCACAACGGTGATGTATTCAGCGGCAAAGGATACATGCTTGACATTATCAATCAGTTGCCCGATTTCAAATTTCAACATGCTCAATTGAACAATCTCAAAAGCATGCGCGATTTGCCATGTGAGCACATACACACCGATCAACTGCCTCCGCAAGTGACATCACACATGCGGTACCTTGATGTGGATGGAACTTTTTACATCAATACCTGGGTGGGTGCCTATGGTAGTGCTGTTATTCCTGCAGGCGAACACCATGCCAACTGGCCAAGTTTGTTGGTCATGTGGTCACACATTATGGAAGTGATCAAGTTGAATTTGGCTCCAGATCTAGAACTGCCAAGTGCGCAAGGATCCGTTGATATCAGCAGATACATTCCCAGCACCAACTGGGCACCATACAACACTGGCCCTGCTGTGGAATGGTTGAGTGGCCGTAACCGTGTGGCACTGTTTTGCAACGGGTTGGTGCGCAGTACTCAAAGTCACATCGGGCTTATGGAAGATGTGTTGGAACAGTTGTGTTCTGATTATCCAGACATTGATTTTGTTTGCACATCGCGATTTGAAAACACTTTCAATGCACCCAATCTATATTTTACTGATGATATTTTTAGTAAAGTGCAAGACGGTGACATCAACGAAATTGCTTTTCTCAGCACACGATGCGAATTGATTGTGGGCAAAAACTCTGGTCCATTTATGTTTACTCATATCAAAGAAAATGTTTTTGATCCTAACAAAACATTTTTCAGTCTGAGTCATCGCCCCAGCGACAGCTATGCACACAATGTCAACGGCTTGCCATGTCGTTACTATCACTACAGTGAAGAAGCCACACCTTCTGTGACTGGTCATTTGCGTAGGGCCATAGACGAAAAGGGCTTGCCAAGCCCTAGACAAATGATTGTGATTGAATAATTATTCGTCTGTAGACTTGGCGTCTAGATACTGCTTGAGAACACGCATGAGTTTGCGGCTGGTGTCATACACATACTCTCGTGCTTCTCCTGCTTCGTCAGAAATTACAAGAATGTAACCATTGGCAGCTTTGCGGATTTCCATATTTTCAAACATAATAGTCCTCGGTAGAGATTGATTATGCTTGTATTTTAGCAGCTTGTGTTGTCAAAGTCAACCAGGTATTGTTTCAATTCTGCCATAATGGTCCAGTCCGGCACTTGGTCAGCATTTTGATCCAAGGCCCAAGCACACAATTGAGTTGTGGCTGGATAATCAAACCATGCATGCACTGTCATATTGGTCCACAATCTCCAAAGGTGCTTGGCTGTTGTGGGCCAACTGTCTAGACTTTGAATTCGTACAGTGCCTGGCAAATCCACAGTGAGATCTTGCGAAAAATATTTGTCCAAATGACCCAGCTTGATCAAATCCACACCATTCAATTTCATGCTGCGAATAATAACCTGCTTGCAACTGTAATGGTTATGATCGCCACCTGTCCAAAAATGTGTTTTGGATGCAGGTTGATTGGCCAACTGTACAGCAAGATTTGATTGTGCAGGTAGTTCGCCTTCTAGTCGTATGTATTGACCCTGCTGATCAATTTTTACCTGATGCAAATCGTTGCCAATTTGAATGCCCAGGTATGGACGCCAAACAGGATTATCGCTTTCGTAATCTACAATCAATTCTACCACTGCCTTGCTGTTGTTTGCAGTCATTTGTGTTTGTAGTTCTGGTGGCATGAACACACGACTGCCCAGTCGAGGATCTCCTGTTTGATTTTGGTAAGTCTCAAATTTATAATTGGGCAATTGAAAGAACTGCATGATTTCTTGTCGTTTGCTTTTGATGGTGTTCATCATAAACAACAGTTCGTAGTAGTTACGACTCACAGGCAAATTGAGTAGGCAACATACTTCTTGCATAATCATGCGTCTGCGCACACGCTCAAGATAGTGCAGGTCAGGATTCACAGCCGCTGTCCACAAGTCACCAAAATCACCAATGGTCATTTGGTATTCAGCAGTTAGATCCTCTACTGGTGTGTCGTAGGCAAACTGATAGGGAGTACCAAGGCTGAGCTTTTGCAAAGTGCCATCTGCTGCATACTTTTGATATCTATGAAACATGCTCACTGTGTCAACAAAATCTTGCCAGGTTTCTGTAGGATATCCACTAAAGAACAACAACACCACAGTGATATCGTTGGCGCTGAAATGTGCCATCTCTGTGTCAAGATCCTGTGTGCTAAACTTCTTTTTCATTTGATTACGCACACGATCGCTGCCTGTTTCTACACCTATACCAAGACCCTGTGCTCCTGTTGCAGACATCAGCGTGTAGTATTCAGCTGGTATTTGATGTGCTGGTCTAGTGATATAATGTCCTGTCCACACAATGTCTGGAGCAATTTTTCCTGACTGTTTGTAGTCTGCTATCTTGCGCATGAAGTCCATGAATGCCACCATGCTGCCGTTGGCTAGACTGTCAGTTACATAGAACTCCTTGGCACCGTATCGTTGATTTAGGTATACCATTTCGTCGGCCACATGATGTCCATCTTTGAATATGAACTTGGGCCAAATTTTAGGAACATCGCAAAAGGTACAGGCTCGCACACAACCCTTGCTGCCGCTGATGGGCAAGGCTGGTTCATGATGCCAGGGATATCCTGCTAGGTCATAGTCATCAAAATCACTGTAGGGTATTGTGTTCATTTTGATGTGATTGATATCTGCAAACCAGTTCACTGTTTTGGTGCTGGTGCCCAGCCAGTCTTGTATGGCTTGCTCGCTGTCGCCTTCAATCACAGCATCTGCGAGACCGGCTTGCGTGATCCAATCCTTGTAATAGGTATCGTGTGCAGCTGGAGGCAGACCAGATTCAGCAATTGCCTCAAGGTAACTTTTTCTATCTGGGCCAAACAAGGTACTGGTTACGCCTCTACCGCCGCACAAGATTTTGGTGTGAGGCATGTGTGTGCGTATGGCCTGTGCCAGCAACAAACTGCTTTTGTGACTCCAGTAACTGAATACACTTATGCCCACCCAGTCTGGTGCATAGTTTTGTAATTTTTCAATGCATTTGGATAACCATACATCAATGAGAGTGGTATCTGTGTCGCCCAACACTAGATAGTGCAGGTTGTCTACTGGCCGGCTCCATTGACTGGGTACTACCAATTTGGTTTGTAGAGCATCATAGTTTTGAAGATTGCGTTCGCCCACGCCATTAAACAAGTCATAGGCAAAATCAAAGCATCGTGCTTCATGTCCTGCTGCGCAAGCAATGGCTTTGAGTATGGCTGGCGCTCCTGCTGGGTAGTGTAGCCCCCAGGCCGGAATGTTAACAAATGCTATTTTCATTCTACCACTATCTCACCATAAACCTTGCGGCCAGCCAAGGAAACTGTTTCTTGTGGCTTAGTGCCTCGCAACAACATGATGTTGGGGTGTACGAATGTACCGTTGCCAATAGTAGTCAAACTGCGACAGGCACGACTGCATAGGCCAAAGTACACATTGTCTTCCACTGTGACCAGGCTAGTGATCAGTACCTGTCTTTGCAATACCACATTGCGACCAATTTGAGATTCGTGCCCAACAATGGCATAGTCATATATCAGCGAGTGCGCACCCACTTGCACTTCTGGCTCCAAGGTTGCAAAAGCATACACCGCTGTGCCGGGTGCAATTGAGGCATAACGACTGACACTGGCCAAGGGAGACACAATGGTAGCCAATGGCAACTGCAACTGAGCCAGGAGCTCTAACTGTCTAGCTCGTTTGATTCTGTTTCTCGTGGATTGTGGATCTGGTGTCCAGTTGGTAGCACATACGAACTGACAGTCTGCGAAAGATTCAATGTCTTGTTCTTTGCCTATTACAGGAATGCCTTTGTACGCACCCTGTCCGTGATAGTCGTCGTCAATTATGCCCAACACCTGCATGCCTGCGCTGAGTGCAAGCTCTTGCAGTTTATAAATGTTGCTGTTGGATCCTAGAAATACAAGCGGACGAGTGGTATCATTGTACATTTTTTAGAACAACCATGGCTGGTTCATAGTGTTCTATAGTGGCACGACCGTCTGCAGAACACATGGTGCATAGTTTGTCATTGGGTTTGCCAAAGTCATCTATCAATGGCTGGAGATCGTCATCTACACCAAAGCCCTTGTATTTGAGATAGGGCTGCCATTCAGCGTTGGTCAAAAGATCATGTATGGCCAGTGTGTCTCTGATATTGGCAGTAGGCCCGCATTTGTATATTCTATTTTTATACAGCATGGGATCTGCAGGGCTACCACAAGCAGCATGACTAAGAGTTGGCTGTTGACTTTTCCACGGACGAATCAATTTGAGAACACCGTGATAGGGTTTGGTAAATTTACGCCACATGCTGATAGTTAGAGTAATATCGTTTCTGAGCATTTTTATCGGAACTTCTTCTACGCCGCTGGGCACTGTTCTCCACTGCGGATCAACATCTAGTGTTTGTTCCAGTACTTGTTTGTACAACTCATCAGCTTGCGGTCCTTGCACATGAAAACTGATATCCAATGTGGCATTGCCTATTTCTATCAGTGTAGGCAACACAGACACAGTTTTTAGATGCATGCCGTTGGTCACTAGTTTGATATGACTGGATGGAAAGTACCTTCTTACCATTCGCAACCATTCTAGTATTTCAGGGTTGAGCAGTGGCTCACCACCGGTGATTCCAATGGTGTCCACTGTGAGGACTTGACTCCATGCACTCAACCATTCTTCACCTTCGGCTAGACTCACACCGCCAGATCTGGGCTGATCACTCATGGTGGCACAGCCAAAGCAGCTGAGGCTGCAACCGTACTGCATCATGATGTCTAGTTTGGGTAAATTGTGCATGTTGTGTTATCCTTGGAGCGGGCGATCGGTCTCGAACCGACGACATTTTGCTTGGAAGGCAAATGCTCTACCAACTGAGCTACGCCCGCATTTTAATTTGGTGGGTTGTGAGAGTTTCGAACTCCCGACCCCCTCGGTGTAAACGAGATGCTCTACCACTGAGCTAACAACCCAAATTCTTATCTTCCTCGTCCTGTGTTCCTCATTACTTTTTGTTGTGGTACTGCCATTTGTGTGTTCTTCATTGCTTGATTTTTTTGAATCTGCTGATGCGGTGCCTTGGATTCTTTTACCTTAGGCGTTTTGCTTTTTGAACGAGGATCACCCATTTTTATCTCCTATTGGTTGAAATGGAGCGGGAGACGAGGTTCGAACTCGCGACATCTACCTTGGCAAGGTAGTGCTCTACCAACTGAGCTACTCCCGCATGGTGCTTTTTACAGATTTTGACTAGCACTAATTTACTTATCAGACTACAAAAAGCTCCTACTAAATATCAACATGTCAACAACCACTGAGCCTTTGTGTCAGGCTCCATTCAAAAACATTCGCATCAGCATGGTAGCGTCAAATCATATGGCCTATCGACCATGCTGCAATAGTGTTGATTATAACATATCGCACAAAAATGTCAACGATTATATTCAAAGCCCAGAACTTGCCACGCTCCGTCAACAGATGCTGGGCACCGAACTGCCACCTGGATGCAGTACTTGTACCAAAGAACAACAACAAGGCCAAACCAGTCTGCGTCAACACATGAACAACAATCGTATTCCTTTTGGAAAAGGAATAGCACAGTTGGAAGTTTTTCCCAACAACACCTGTAACCTGCGCTGTTTCATGTGCAATCCTGTCAGTTCCAGCAGTCTTGCAGCCGAATACAAAGCCCTGGGTTGGATTAGCAGCTACCAAGAAATTGACACTGTGGATCAAACTCTGCGTGATATTGAAGCATTGCCCGATCTACACACTGTGAGTTTTATTGGCGGCGAATTCTTCCTGGCCAAACGAGCCACTGAAATTTTACAACTGGTAAACAAACGAAAACTTGCTGTGCGTCTGGTGACCAATGGCACTGTGATATTGCCGCAACACATGGAACAGTTGAAACAGATTCACGACATAGAATTGCAAATCAGTGTGGATGCCACCCAGGCTGCATTTGAATTCATGCGCTATCCTGCGTCCTGGCAACAAGTAGATGCCAACATAAAAAAATTCAAACAGGAACTGCCACAGGCACGAATAAACTTCAACTTCGTGGCACAACCCTTGAACATTGTGCATCTAGTGGACACCATGTTGTATGCCAACTCTGTTCGCATACCCATGCGAGTCAACAACTTGCTAGGACCCTTGTGGTTGAACTGGTCCATATTGACCACACAAGAGAAACAACAAATTGCTGATGTGGTTGAATCACAACTGCATGCACCCTTGGCTCAAAAACAAAAGTCGCAGGTGCTGTCTTTGTTAAAAACCATGACAGCGTGTGACTATTCACCAGACTGGAGAAGCGAGTTCAGACGAAGAATGGCTGATCTTGTTGCACATAGAAAAATTGCGGACTCCACAGCCCGCAATCATTTCCTACTGGTTCCATCCTTGGCTGATTTTATTCAGCATCCTTAGACTTTTTAGAACCTCGATTGTTGGCCTGTATCACACGCACATAGTCGCGTATGAATTGTCCTCTATCATGTGCATCCATCACTGTGGCAGCCAGACGCTTAACTGATTTGCTTACTTTTACTGCTTTGGGATCATATCCACGACAAGTCATTATTCAACCCTTTCAATGAGATGGTAACCAAACTGTGTTTGCACTGGCCCACTGACTTCGCCCACTTGCAATCCAAACGCAGCATCTTCAAATGGTTTGACCATTTGCCCACGACCAAATGACCCTAGGTCGCCGCCGTTTTGTTTGCTAGGGCACAGACTGTGAAGCTGTGCTAGTTCGCCAAAATTGCTGCCTTCGCCAATCTTGGCTCGCAGAGTGTTGGCAGTGTTTAGATCGCTTACCAAAATGTGTCTTGCTCTTACTGATGTCATGATTTTCCTTTCTTGACTATGCCTCAATGATAACTTGTCTTCCTGCGTTGATTTTGTTTGCCACTCGTTCCACGATGTAATACAGTATCATGTTGGCAATGGTTTGAAACACTGCAAATGCAAATGCTGTGCCAGCGTTGTCGGTTATGATAATCCTGGCCAGAATAGTGGCCACAACAATCACAATCACACGATAGGTAATGGTTTTTACAACACTACGACTAGCACTTTCTGAGCCGTCTTGTTGGCGGCGCCAACTGTAACGATTCCAGATTCTGTCATGCGCATAATACATTATGGTGCCTAGTATCAGGCTGGCTATGGCCATGGTACCTGATGCTGCCGATCCTGCACCCAATGCCATGGCAATAAAATACACTGCAATGGTACACAAAATTCTATACACAACTGTTTTTGCTATGGTACGGCTGTGTGATTCTTTGACTATCATGTTGTCCTCGATAAAATGTCTGGCCACGGTTCCTAGTCCGCCCCAGACTGAGTTGTTGCCCTGTCCACCACGCTATCTCCTCTGGAAGGGACGCAGATGCCCGCCCACGGCAGTTTGAGTATCCCTTATAGAGGGACTCTGGGTCAGGTCCGTGTGTACCCAGCGGTTTCTATGGTGATCGCCTCCACCCTCTTGTCTAACGGTCAAGAGTAACCGAGGTTGGTTGCAGAGGCAGGATTCGAACCTGCGATTCCCGGCTTATGAGACCGGACGGATGACCACTTCCATACTCTGCGTCAGACTTAATCTCGCTTGCCACCAAACAACTGTAGCAGTGCGATGAATATGTTAATGAAATCTAGATACAGCGTCAATGCACCCAGTGTACGAACTTTGCCGTCATCGGCACCGCTGTAGTAAACTTCTTTGAGCTTTTGCACATCGTAGGCAGTGAGACCTACAAATATAATCACTGCAATCACATTGATTACCTGTGCCAGTACTGGCAGTGCCAACCAAATGTTCACAATGCTGGCAACAATAATACCAATCAAGCCCACAAACAAAAAGGTGCCCATGCTGGTCAAATCACGCTTGGTAGTAAAGCCCATGACTGCAAATGTAGCAAATGTCACAGCTGACACCAAGAATGCTGTGATGATGCTGGCACCTGTGTACACAAGAAAGATACTGCCCATGCTAAGGCCTTGTGCCACTGCAAAACCAAGAAACAACAGTACCAGGGTGTTGGTGCTGAATCGTTCAGATCCTAGACTCATGGCAAAAACAAATGCCAGTGGGCTGAGAATAATCAACCAGGTAAGAATGCCGCCTGTGTACAAGAAAGGCATGGTACTGGCCAATCCAGCTGTGGCTCCAGAAATTGCCAGAGCCAGTGTCATGCGCATGAACACATCACGGAAAAAACTCTGCACTCCGGAATCTACTGTTTCAATTGCTGTGTAAGAAGAGTTCATTCTTCGTTCTCCTTGTTAGATATACAATTATATTTAACAACCATGCGGTTGTCAACTACATTACTACCGCATGGTTGCCGTTTTGAAAGCCCACTGCGCCACCTTCGGCTTCAATGCGCTTGATCACATCTTCAAACAAAATGGGTGCAAAGTCTGTCTGCTCCACGCACACGCAATGATAGCGAACATCCAACTTGCTGGCATAGCCATCCATTGGGTCGTTCCACATCACACGATTGGCATGTGTATGACCATGAATGTTGGTTCCAAAACGACCCAATGATTCTGGGTGCAAGGGAATGTGACTCAAGATCATGCCGTTCATCACATGATATGCTCGCAACTCACGAAAGTACTGGCGGTACTCGTCATCACGGAAGATGTCGTGGTTGCCGCGAATCAAAACTTTGTCACCGTTCAAACGAGCCAAAGTGGGCAAGGCTTTTCTATTGATCACAACATCGCCCAAGTGGTACACTTTGTCTGTAGGACGCACACGCTCATTCCAGCGACGAATCATTTCTTCGTCCATTTCTTCCGGCGTGTCCCATGGACGCAACTTGGTCACACCATCGTTGCGCATGAATCGGCACACACCCAAATGTCCAAAGTGTGTGTCACTTACTAAAAATACTGCTGGCATAATCCGCTCCTTTTAATCTTTGAGCGGAATCTCCCGCTCGGGTTTGTCAATTTTACTTTCTGCTACAAAAACATCAAACAAGATGTCGTCTTCGGGGCATTTTATTTCTTCTAGAAACACATGCCCAAATTTGTTTCGATAATACACAAAAACCTGTTTGTTGCCATCCCATCGTGCAACACTGGCATTGCGACACCGACCTTGATAATAGGCGCCGTGCTCCAGACTCAGTTTGGGTATTACTGGTGTGTAGTCTCTCATGATTTATCTATTATAGCAAAACTGCAATTAGAAGTCAAGTCCTTCGTACCATGTGCTGTACTGCTTGTTTCTCGCATGATCAGCTTCAGCATCGTAGGTCCAGCCCAGTGCATCCATCATGTAGTGTTTCACGCGAAGATTGGGTTGACGATACTTCTCCACAGGTGTAAAGCCCAGCATGCTGCCAATTTCAACCACTGCGCCTGAACGGCAGATGCCTGCGGTACAATGCACAACCACATTCATGCGACGGTCCAAGGCCGACTGCAACAGGCGCACCAGTTCCGCTGCCTGCTCACGACTGATCTTGGCTTCTTCTGGAAAGCCGTCCTCATCTTCTGCATCCAAAAACTCAAAGTCATGTCGCTCTTTGAACGGATACTTGGCAGTGGGTCTCCAGGCAGCAGGATCACAGATACTGATCAACATGCTGTTCACACCTGGGTCATGATGCCAGGCCTGCGGTATGTCTGCGGCTGCTACATTTTCAATCCACATGCTATAGTTCCTTTGTTGCTAATATGTCCCAAACTTCTCCATGCCAGGCCTTGAACCGAATCCACGACGAGTCTGTTTCTTTTAACATTTGAGCCCATGCGCCTTCGCTGTCTTTGTATACTACTTTTTTGCCCGGATAATGGTGCTCGCACCAGGCGTACACAGTTTCTGCATCATTGGTCATACTCCTGCCGCCCATGTTCAAGTCTTCAAGATAGATCACACGCTCAGTGATATCCAGTATTGCAAAGTTGCTTTTTTGCATGACCAACTCCTTTTAGCTGTTAACACATTGTAACACAAATGGGAGAATTGGTCAACCTTGGAAAATGTTACTAAAGTATTAAGGATTTTCTATGTTGTAAATGCGCTGGGCCAGCTGATTTAGAGCCGCGCCAATGGTGGTAACATTTGAAGTCCAGTGTTGGTAGTTGGCCATAGTAAAACTTACATTGGACTGTAGTACCGCAATATTTGCATTGGCCAAAGTAATGGCTTCGCTTTGTACAACTGCATTGCCTTGCAATAATAGAATGGCTGCATTAGCAGCAGTGACATTGGCCTGCACACCCGCAATGTTGGCAAAAATAGCAGTGGCATTTGAAGCAAGTATGAATGCATCAATGCCGGCTTGCTGAGCAGCAGCATTGGCTGCCAGGCTGCTCAAAGTCACTGCTTGCGTGGCTGCGTTGGCCAACAAGGTAGTAATGCTGGCAGCTTGATTGGCAGCGTTGGCTGTGAGCACACTCAGTGTGGTATCAACTGCTGTGGCATTGGCAACTGGCCAACCGCCGGCTGTGACCCCATCATGCACAACAACCACATGTTTAACTGTGTCTACTGTGACTTCGCCGTTGGCGCCTACAAAATCAGCATGCTCTGCTGTGGTTCCTCTGCGTAATTTTACTTGCTTGGCCATTTCGTGTATCCGTTTGTTGTTATTTATTAAAACTAGGCTGCGTATGCCAGCAAATACACATCACCAGTGTGGGTACACTGTGTGGCCACACCCGGTGCTGATTGCAGCTGATTGCCAATTCTACGCACTCTGCTGTCTGTGTGGAAATCGTCGCCCCAGTAGCTCCAGAATGTTTGTTCAGGATTTTGGCCACGCCA
>JACCDW011035187.1_pt1 | contig 11876 bp, 8 predicted proteins | sample 7449781 | NCBI WGS metagenome assembly JACCDW01 (sample SAMN15323449, study PRJNA562643) | freshwater metagenome | isolation source: river surface water | place: USA:Blue River Watershed | collected 2017-08-18
ATCCTACGGCAACACCAACACCTGAACCAACGGCAACACCAACAAGTACACCAACTGCGGAACCTACATCCACACCAACAAGTACACCTTTACCTGCAACTAGTACACCAACACCTGAACCAACAGCGACACCGACAAGTACACCAACACCTAGCCCAACACCAATTCCACACATACAAATTATTAACAATAATACAACTAGATCTGTTACAAGTTTGGAATATAGTGGTTCGTCAATCACATTAGATGGTGGATCTTATCCGGTACTTAATTCATTTGCATATAAAATGGATGGTATCACAGTAACAGCAGTAGATGGGTCATCAACACTAATGTTAAACTTTGGTGGTAGTGGATTCTTTAGTTTATTTAGAATATATAAAAATGACACTTTAGTTTTTAATTTAGATGGTTATGCCTCTAGCTCTATGTCGATGGGTGGTATGACATTAACAACAAGTGATTATTGGAGAATTGAATTAGCATAATCCACTATTTATACATATGGAATTTCACATAAGACAAGGGGCAACTGACCCAATATTAAAGATGAGAATGATTGACGACGGTAAAAACGATAAGTCATCATTTAATGATATGTTAGCAAGTGGTGCAACAATCACTTTTGAAATGTCTGATGTGACAACGGGAGAACCTATGGTATTAGGATCTGAATGTCTTTTAACCAATAGAACAAAGAAATATAATTATACAACTGACGAATATTATATTACACATAGATTTACAACTGAACACACATCACAAGTAGGTAGATTTGAGGGTAAGGTAACGATTACATTTGATAATGGAAATATCCTTATCTTACCCGTTAAAGAAAAATTATACATCAATATTTTTTAATACCCTTTTTTTTAATTATATTTATTAATGTAAACAAGGCAAACTGTGGTTTTCCACAAGCTAATACGTCACATTAAAAAAATATAAAACATGAAAGAGGTTATCTCTCAGGAAGTTATTGAAGGCTTCCTCAATGGTGGAGACGATGAAATGTATATCGTCGGTGTCGAATATGACTATCCCACAAACACAATCTACAAAATTATCCAAGACCCTGAACAAGGGAAAATTGTTAAACCTGATTCATTTACACCGTTCTTATGGGTAGGTGATTTAACAGGTATGAATTTCTATGGAGATTCAAAGGCAATGCAGAAAAAACGTATGGGTGAGTTTGGTATTTTAATTGAAAAATTAGATACTCACGGCAACGAACGTTTAGAAAATGGTATGACCCATATTGTTAGAAGTATTAAATCTTATACGGATTTAGTATCGTTCTTTAGAATGGGTGGATTAAATCCTTGGGATGAAAAGTGTAGACATTTATTTACAATCTTAAACCCTGTAGAACAATACCTTATACAGAAAAGAAAAAGATTATTTAAAGGTATTGAAGATTACGGTGGTGTTCATCGTTTTGTATTCGATATTGAGACCACAGGTCTTGATCCTGAAACTTGTAATATCATTTTGATTGGAGTTAAGGACAACCGTGGTTTACAAGAAACAATCCCTGCGTTTGGTGATGATGGTGAAAAGAAATGTATAGAAAGATTTTTCCAATACATTAAAGATTTAAAACCAACGATTGTTGCAGGATATAACTCAGCTTTCTTTGACTTTCCGTTTATATTAAAACGTGGACAAATTCTTGGTGTCGATGTTGATGGTTTAACACAAATCTTTACATCACAAGGAATGAAAGAGAAAGAAGGAATGTTAAAACTTGCAAATGAAATTGAACCATATACACAACACGTTATATGGGGTTTTAATATTATCGATATTGCACATTCTGTAAGACGTGCTCAGGCAATCAACTCTGAAATTAAAAGTTGGGGATTGAAATACATTACAAAATATTTGGAGAAAGAAAAAGAAAATCGTGTGTACGTAGATGGTGCAAAGATTTCAAAGATTTATCTTGAGAATGAAAGTTATTATGTAAATCCAAAAACAGGAAACTATAAACAAATTGGTGAACCTGGTACGGAAAATCTTTTAACAAAATACCCCGGCAAGTTTGAGATATGGACAGGAAGAAAAATTGTGGAACAGTATCTTGACGATGACTTGTATGAAACTATGGTTGTAGATGATAGTTTCTCTCAATCAACATTTTTACTTTCTAAATTGGTTCCTACCACGTATGAAAGAATTGCAACAATGGGAACTGCAACACTGTGGAAAATCATAATGTTAGCATGGTCATATGAACACAACTTGGCAATACCGGCAAAAGACGAGAAACGTGCTTTCACAGGTGGATTATCTCGTTTATTAAACGTAGGATATGCAAAGAATATTGTTAAGTTTGACTATTCATCACTCTATCCATCAATTCAATTAGTTTATGATGTGTTTCCTGATTGCGATGTTATGGGTGTTCAAAAATCTATGTTAAAATATTTTAGAAACATTCGTATTAAATATAAAAACTTAGCGGGTGAACTAAAGAATAGTGATCCTGTTATGTCTGAAGTATATGATCGTAAACAATTACCGATTAAGATTTTTATTAACGCATATTTTGGTTCATTATCAGCACCACACGTATTCCCATGGGGAGAAATGGATTCGGGTGAAACTATTACCTGTATTGGTCGTCAGTGTTTACGTATGATGATTATGTTTTACATGAAGAAGGGTTACAAACCTCTCGTAATGGATACGGATGGTGTAAACTTTGAAACACCTGATAGTGCAAAAGATGCTGTGTATATTGGTAAAGGATTAAATGAATTAGTAACTGAAGGAAAAGAATATAAAGGTATTGAAGCTCACACCGCAGAATTTAATGATATATTCATGAGAGGTGAAATGGGATTAGATATTGACTATGTTGCGCCGGCTTGTATTAATGTTTCTCGTAAAAACTATATTATTAAAATATTAAAGAAAGGAAAAGAGAAAATTAAATTAACGGGTAACACAATTAAATCGAAGAAATTACAAACATATATTGTTGAATTCTTAGATGAAGGATTAAAGTATTTGTTAAATGGTGATGGTCATTCATTTGTGGAATTATATTATGACTATGTAAGTAAAATCTATAATAAAGAAATTCCATTAGCAAAAATTGCAAACAAAGCACGTGTTAAACAAAGTATTAATGAATATAAAAAATACGTAACTAAAACAACTAAAGCCGGTTCATTAATGTCTCGTCAAGCACATATGGAATTAATTATGATGAATGATTATCCGGCAGGTTTAGGTGATACAATTTATTATATTAATAATGGATCTAAAAAATCATCTGGTGACGTTCAAAAAATTACCAAACCCACAAAGAAACAACAAGAGGAATTTACTGCGAAGAATGGGTACCCAATGCCAAATGATTATATAGAGATCAATTGTTATATGATTGATGAAAAAGAAATATTAAATAATCCAGATTTAAAAGGTGACTATAATGTTCCTCGTTATTTAAATAATTTTAACAAACGTGTCGAACCATTGTTAGTTGTTTTCAATCCTGCAATCAGAGAAGATATATTAATTGAAGACCCTAAAGACAGACAATATTTTACCAAATCTCAATGTGAACTTGTTAATGGTTTTCCATTAAAAGAAGAAGGTCAAGATAAGTTAGATGAGGTAATGACATTGTCTGATAGTGAAGTGATATTTTGGAATAGAGTTGGACGTGATCCTTACTTTATGTACGTGGAAAATAGTTTAGAACTTGCTGATCAATATTGGGTAGAACATAATAGAAAAGTTCTAACATTACAAGCCGATAGTGTTAAATCAAATGAAGAAGAAATAATAGAAAATAATAATCACGATTATGCGTTCCACGCTATCGAAAGTTAGATAACATTAAATGGTGAAGGCATTGCTCTAAACTTAAGTGCCTTATTAAGATTCTCCGCTTCGCCAGCTTTCCTTTCAAGGATTTTGTCGGGGCGGAGTCTTTCTAATCTAGCCATAAGTTCTTCTACCAATTTAGATTTTTCATCTTTACCTTCAGTAATTAAAGTTGCATAATCTAATTTAACGGTACTATCAGGAACTTGTAAATCACCTGAGAATTTACCCCAAATACGACCTAACCCCTCTTTAGCGTATGCAATCAAATATTTTCTAACCCAGTTTTGTGCTGGTTTATTTAAATTATCCCATACTAAAGGTTCAGTGTCCACATCTGAAGGTAATTTGATAACATCCTTGTTATTCTTTAAACAAGTATCTCTATCCATAGTATCGTAATACCAATACCAAACGTTGTAGTTTTTTTGTTGGATCGAACCGAAATCAAATTTACCACCTGGTACGTTATATAAATGTAATAATTTTTTTCCTTCAGGACCTGCAGTAATTCTATAAGTTAAATCACCACCAATTAATCTATTTTTCATAGACCTATCTTGCATTCTCAATAACAAGTCAAATGCTGGCATCATATAATATGAACCTGAGTTACCCATTTGTGAGAAACCACCAGCCCCACCAAATCCCATACCACCAAGACCACCAAAACCAGCCATAAATGGATCAACAAATGAGTCACTTAATTCTGCACGAGTAAACCATAAAAGTTCGTTAATTTCACGACCAGCAGGGATTTCGTAAACTTGTTTACCCTTTTCAATTGCAATAAAATCTTTTTTTAATTCACTTTGACCACCCGCTTGTAAACCCACTATCTTAGAATATGCGTGAGAGTATTGGGTTTCATAATCTAAACTTCTTGTTGTAAATGCACGAGTTAGAGATTGTGTGTCCACATCTAAACCTGCAAGTGCTGACCATTGAGATTCGATTAACCAATCACTTACATATTGTTCATATTCGGATAGGGATAATTCCATAAAGGTATCCATTTGTTCCTCAGTAAGTTCAATACCACGAACCGGCATACCCAAAAGGTGAAATACTTGGGTATATAATTTATCCTTCTCTTCTTGTGAAATAATTTGTGACATAATTTGATTTATTACTATAAATATCCTATATTTCTATTATGAACGAGAAACTAAACGAATTATTCAGTATCTGTGGAATTAACGATTTTGTATTCCATTTACAAAAAGAGGGTGAAACTAACTATATAGATTATACCTTAGACCCTAAAAAAATTGTGGTAAACTTACCTGATATTGAAGATAAGGAATTGGATCATTTGTTAACCGAAAAGATCAAAGAATTAAAGGAGACTTTTAAGTAGGTCTCTACTGAATGATTCTGAATATTCTCCATCTCCCATTACTTGGTCGATAACATTTTTTTTCTTTTGTAATATATTGTAGATTATTTTTTCAACTGTATTTTCAAAAACAGGATAATAAACTAATACACTATTTTTTTGACCATAACGATATGCTCTATCTTCACCTTGTGAATGGTCAGCCGGTACAAATGATAAATCATTCATAATAACAACTTCCGCCGCGGTTAATGTAATACCAACACCCGCCGCTTTAATGTTACCAATGAAAACTTTTATTTTATCATCATTTTGAAATTTATCAACAGACTCTTGTCTTCTTTCTTTTGACATACGACCATCTAATGTTACTGAGTTCTTTTTATATTTGTCATGTAACATATCGAGTGTCATTGTAAAGTTTGTTAATACGATAACCTTTTTACCTTGTTCAATACAACGATCAATTATTTCACAAGTATATGGAATTTTTTCATATGAAATTAATTGTCTAACTTTCATTAAACGATTAAGTGTTACTGTTAAAGTTTCTTGATCTTTATTATCATTACTAATACGTGTGAAGTCATCCATTTCTTCTTCATACATTTTAGAATTTAATTCTACAAAAATAGGTGTAACAATTTTTTCAGGTAAATCAAGAATATCAGTTTTCATTCTACGAAGAACATATGATTTAGTTCTTTCACGTAATTCGTCTAAATTACTTGCACCACTTGTGTTCCATACTTTTCTATTACCAACAGTAAATTGATATCCTTTACAATATCTACGAACATATGATTGCCAATTTAATGTTAAAGGTGAATCAACAATCTTTAATAAGTTGAAATAGTTGATAGGTCTTGATGTCATTGGAGTTCCAGTTAACAACCACACTTTAGGAATTTGTTCTAATACATCATTTAATAAACGTGTTCTATTTGCGGTCGTGTTAGAAATATAATGTGCTTCATCCACAATTGCTAAATCAAACTTTTCATTTACTAATAATTTATAGTCATCACTATCTTCACTCTTATCAGTAGTGTGATAATTTTTAATAATATCATAATTGATAATATAAAAATCAAATGTAGATCCCCACTTACGTCCTTCAACAATTAACACACGTCTGTCTGAATAATTTGCAATTTCTCTTTGCCAATTAATTTTTAAAGATGCTGGACAAACAATCAAAACTTTATGAGCACCACTTTCTAATGACGCAATTACCGCTGATGTCGTCTTCCCTAAACCCATGTCATCTGCTAAAATAAACTTATCATTTGCTAATAATTTTTCTATAGCAACTTTTTGATGTTCCATAGGTGGACGTACTTCATACTTACTATAATCAATAACCCTATTTAATTTCTTTTCCTCTTGAACAATTGCCGCCTTAGGTAACCACATTGCATGGTTTTGTTGACTGTCAATTACTTTACCCCAAATATGGTAGGCCTTATCAGATTCACATAACAACTTTTCACACCATACTTTTTCAGGTGGTAATGGTAATAACATTTCCTCCATTAATTTCTCACCAAATGTAGAAACGATATTAATATGTTTACGAGCAACTTTAGGAACTGTGTCTTTATATTTGATGACATACTCCGACTGCGGACGAGTTAATTTAAAGTTTTTAACTTCCACAAATTTACGTTTGTATTCCAATAAAACATTATTGGAACCTTCATACTCATTTAATATTTCCCTTGCTTCAACCTCAGGTATTTTTCTTTCCATCGTATTATATATAATATAACTAAATAGAATGTAAGATTAAACTATTTATTAGGATATGAACAATAAACTACCAATTACTCGTTTAGGTAAATTCTTTTCACAGGATGACTTTGATATCAATATCCAGATGGGTCAGGAGTATCTACACGGGGATTTGAATATGAAATTGGTCTTATATCGTGTTGATAGACAAAAGACCGACAATGACGACGTATACGCCGAAGCGGGTATGGATGAAATTAAGTTTTTCCCTCCTGTTGAGTTTAATGCGTTGGTAAAGATTGACGAACCTAAAAATTCAACATACACTAAAGGTCTTATGAGATATAACGAACCAGGTAATTTAACATTATCCGTTTATATTACTCATCTTAATGAATTGGGTGTAGATATTAGATACGGTGATTATATTGGTTACGCCGATTCGGAGGAAAGATTGAGATATTATACGGTAACAAATGACGGTAGAGTGACATCAGATAATAAACATAAAATGTTTGGGTACAAACCACATTATAGAACTATAGTTTGTGCTCCAACACAAGAAGGAGAATTTAGAGGAGTTTAATATGGGAATACCTAAGAAAAAAAACATGATCAATGTTTACGGTGGTAAGGACACTTACTATGGTGAAGGAATTTTAAAAAGAAGAGAAGAATTATTGGACATGATTACCAAGTCCGATTCTTTTTTACCTGATTCCATTTTACATGATGATTTGGATAAGGGTATGTTGGATTATGTTAAAGATACCTTTAAAATAACATCTGATGGAACACAAATTCCTATAATTGATAAAATATTAACAATACAAAGATGGGGAGAATTTAGCTCTAATTGGGAATTTTCAGACGGTGATGGTAATGTAAAATTACCTTTTATTGCAATTATTAGAAAACCTGACGTTCAATTCGGTACAAATCCATCAATCCAACGTACTATTCCCGATAGACATCAATTTCATTATGCAACAGTACCAACGTGGAACGGAAATTCAATGGGTGCGGATATCTATAAAATACCACAACCAATTCCATGTGATATAACATATGATATTACAATTGTTTGTAATAAGTTTAGAGATTTAAATAAATTAAACAAAATAGTTTTACAACATTTCTCATCAAGACAATCATATACACAAATTAAAGGTCATTATGTTCCAATTGTTTTGGATACAATTGAAGATAACACACCTATGGAAACTATAGATGGTCGTAGATTTTATATGCAAACATATAAATTCACTATGTTAGGATTTTTAATTGATAGTGATGAGTTTGAAGTGAAGCCGGCAATTAGTCGAGCTTTCATTGTAAATGAATCTATGAAAGGGGGAAGTAGTCTTACTAAAAAATATATTGCAAGAACCGTAGACGTTACTTTATCAACAGTGATAGCTAACGGTACAAGTACAACATATAGTGTAGGTGAGAATATTACAGTTTTATTTAATGTATCAATCAACGGAATTGTGCAAGAAAAAGATGTACATTATACACATTCTCATATTGGGGGGTTATCAAATATAAATTTTAATGGTACTCCTTTATCGGGAGATGTTATTGTTGTAAGTTACTATAAAGGTAAAAATAACATAATGTATGATGAACATGGTAATGAATTACAAGTTGGTCGTGAAAGTTTTAATTTTAACGGAACCGATTTGGTTTTTGATTTAGAAGAAAATATTAGTTCAATTATTAGTGTTACAACAAATGGTCTTATTGAATATAATGAGGAGGGTTACCAAATCACAGGACAAAAACAAGTAACATTATTAAGTGCACCTGTATATAATGCTACATTAGATTTTGTTTACCTTTATTAATCATCACCATAGATATCTTTCTTTTTAGGTTTACAGTATTCTTCAATGAATTTTTCTAATACTTTGTAAATTTTTAATCCGTTTTTATCACAGTGATTTTTTAACATTTCGTGATGTTTTTCACTTATTTTGACATTTTTTTGTTTGTTTTCCATATAAAAGATAATAAAAGATAAATAACTATCTTTTTAAGAAAAGTAGGGAAATCTTTGGTAAAAACAAAGATATTTATTAGATAAGTAATAAAATAAATTAACCAAACAAAAATCAATGGCAAGTAATAACAGAGTTTTCGTGTCACCAGGTGTTTACACATCTGAACTCGATTTAACATTTGTAGCACAAAGTGTAGGTGTTACAACATTGGGTTTAGCGGGTGAGACTTTAAAAGGTCCAGCTTTCGAACCTATTTTAATTTCAAATTTTGACGACTTCAAATTGTATTTTGGTTCTACTTCCCCTGAAAAATTCAGTGATGGTAATCCAAAATATGAATTAGGATACGTTGCAAAATCATATTTGCAAGAATCTAACCAATTATTCGTAACAAGAGTATTGGGTCTTACGGGATATAAACCATACAAAACATTTGGTATCAAAACTTTAGGCGGTATTTTCGTTGAAGATACAACAACATCAATTGAAACATTAACTTTTTGTGATGATGGTTGTACTGATGGAGACGGAATTATACCAACTTCAGCTGGTATAAACGATCAAGTAGAAATTTTCGGACATTTATCAGGTATAACTTCATTTGAAGGTACTTCAATCACTAGTTATATTGTACAACATTATAGTGGTTTAACTACAGGTGTTACAGATAATGGTAAATGGTTTGCGTTGGGTAAAATACCTGATGATGAGACATTACCAGGTGGTACAGAATTAGTTTCCCCGTTAACAGGTGCAAAATACGCACAAAACAATAACGAAAAGGAATGGTATAATACATTCTATTCATTAGCAGATCAAGATGATCCATCAACAGTTGACGGTGTTTATTCTTATGTTTTCGTATGGGAAAGTAATAACCAAAGTTTCTATGTGACAAGATATAAGATGGATGCAAGATTACAAGAAGATTATCACAACGTTGTAGTTGGTGCAATCAGACCAAGAGGTTTATATAGTGGACAAACATTAGTTCACGAAGTAACTGAAGATGAAGATTTTGTATTATCAGGTGTTACTGGTAATGATATGAATATCAATCCATTAGGTGAATTCTCAATCAATGTAACAGGGGCAACAGGTGGAGAAAAACAATTTATTTGTTCTTTCGATACAACATCTTCAAAATACATTACTAAAGTTTTGGGAACTGAAGTATTTGATAAAGATCACACAAATTACCCAATTTATGTTCATGAAGTATATTCTAATTTCTTAAAAGCATCTTATGAAAGAGGTTTGATTAGAGGTATATCTATGGACGCAGTTTACGAATTAGAAGGTGATAACTACTTAAATCAATGGGATACAACAATATCACCAATGGTGGTTTCTGAAGTTCGTGGTGGTAATGTTCATGACTTATTCCAAGTTATTACAATCTCAGACGGAGAGGCTGCAAACTTTGAAGTTAAAATCAACATTCAAAATATCAATTTAGATACAATGGAGTTCGATTTAGTAGTTCGTGATTTTAACGATACTGATGACAATCAAGTTGTTTTAGAAAAATATTCAAGATGTTCAATGAATCCTGATATGCCAGGTTATATCGCTAAGAAAATTGGTACTTCTGATGGTGAATATGCTTTAGTTTCTAAAAGAATCATGTTAGTTATGGCTGACGGAGCACCTGTAGACGCTATACCGGCAGGTTTCAAAGGATTTGGTAACAACAAAAACTTTGGTACAGTGTTAGGAATGAACAACGGTTTAGGTAATGTATTATACAAAACAAAATATAACGATGCGGGTGATGTTGAAACATACGATGTATCAGGTGCACCAAACATCGAGGGTGGTGACAAAGTTAGAAAAGTTATGTTAGGTTTATCTAGTACAGTTGGATTTGACCAAGACTTATTAAAATATAAAGGAGATTTAGCTACAACATACACACAAGGTTTCCATTTGTCAGTTAATGCGGCTACAATCACAGGAACAACTTTCCAAACAACACCTTACGATTTAGAAGGTCAAACTGAACCTGATACTAATAAATTGACAAATATCAATTATCGTAAATTTGCTTTCGCAGTTTATGGTGGTAGAGATGGTTGGGATATCTACAGATCGACAAGAACAAATACAGATGCTTATATTTTTGGTAAAACAGTCTATAAGTCAGGTCACACAACAAACGGAGGTGTATTCAGTTCAAATGTAGGTAATTCAGACTATTATGCATACTTACAAGGTATTCAAACATATTCTAATCCTGAAGCGGTAGACATCAACGTATTTGCAACTCCAGGTATTAACTTCCAAGATCATAGTTCATTGGTAAATCAAGCAATTGATATGATTGAGACAGATAGAGCAGATTCATTGTATATCATGAACTCACCGAATATCACAGGAACTACAGCAACTGACGAAATTGTGGCTGCTTTAGATAACGCTTCTATCGACTCTAACTACTCAGCAACATATTGGCCTTGGATTCAAGTAAGAGACACAGATAACGCAACTCAATTATATATCCCACCAACAGGTGAGGTTGTTAAGAACATTGCCTTAACTGACAACGTGTCTTATCCTTGGTTCGCAGTTGCGGGTTACAGTAGAGGTTTAGTAAACGCCATCAAGGCAACTAAGAAATTGACTTTAGATGATAGAGACAATTTATATAAAAATAGAATTAACCCAATTGCAACATTCTCTGATACAGGTACTATTATTTGGGGTAACAAAACGTTACAAGTTAGAGAATCAGCTTTAGATAGAATCAACGTAAGAAGATTGTTATTAAGAGCAAGAAAGTTAATTTCAGCTGTTTCTGTAAGATTATTGTTTGAACAAAACGATGATCAAGTAAGAAATGAATTCTTAAGATTAGTTAACCCTATCTTAGATTCTATTAAGAAAGAAAGAGGTTTATACGATTTCCGTGTAACAGTTTCTAACGATCCTGAGGATATCGATGCAAACACAAT
>JACCDW010259247.1_pt1 | contig 11874 bp, 10 predicted proteins | sample 7449781 | NCBI WGS metagenome assembly JACCDW01 (sample SAMN15323449, study PRJNA562643) | freshwater metagenome | isolation source: river surface water | place: USA:Blue River Watershed | collected 2017-08-18
AGGCGATTGGTTCGGTTGCCCGTGGTGGTCAGTTGGTGGTGGTTGGCGATCCGAAGCAGCTTCCCCCAACCTCGTTCTTCTCGCGAATGACGCAGGATGGTGATGGCGGGGATGATCATTTCACCACCACAGATGCAGAGAGCATTTTGGACGTCTGCTCGTCACATTTCAGACCGACACGATCGCTGCGTTGGCATTACCGCTCTCAACATCATTCTCTGATCGCATTCTCGAACCACAGTTTCTACCGTGGAAACCTGATCATCTTCCCATCGCCATATGGGCAAGGGGGCAAGCTGGGCGTGCGGGCGGTTTACTTGGCCGATGCCATCTATGAAAACCAGACGAATCTCCGCGAAGCCAAACGGGTTGTAGATGCAGTTGTCGAACACATTGCAACGCGACCAAATGAATCGCTGGGCATTGTGACCCTCAACATCAAGCAGCGCGACCTGATCGCAGAGCTACTAGAAGAGCGCCTAAAGTCTGCGCGTGGTGCTGACTCTTATCGAGATCACTGGGCAGTAGAAGGTCAGCCACTCTTCATCAAGAACCTTGAAAACGTTCAGGGCGATGAGCGTGACGCCATCATCATCTCTACAACCTTCGGAAAACCCGCAGGCTCAAGTGCAGTGCGCCAGAACTTCGGACCAATCAGCCGTCAGGGTGGATGGCGAAGACTAAACGTGCTGTTCACGCGGGCCAAGAAGTCGATCGCCATCTACACGTCCCTTCGCCCAGAAGACATCGTGATGGACGGGACCACACCTGATGGCACCAAAGCCCTTCGCAATTACCTTGAATACGCCCGCACTGGCTCACTGACCACATACGAGGAGACCGATCGCGAACCTGACAGCGACTTTGAGATCTCCGTTATGGACATGCTCAAGCTTCGAGGCTTCGAAGTCACCCCTCAACTAGGAGTGGCGGGATACCGCATTGACATCGCCGTCAAACACCCAGATGCACCAGGCTCGTATTTGGCCGCTATTGAATGCGATGGAGCCTCCTATCACTCAGCCCTGTCTGTACGAGATCGCGATCGTATTCGCCAAGAAATCCTGGAGTCTCTTGGCTGGCGTGGCCGTATCTGGCGCATCTGGTCTACCGACTGGTTCCGCACCCCAAGACAAGAAACTGAGAAGCTCATTAGCTTCCTTGAGGATCTGCGAGAAAGTTGGAAGCCTGAACATGCCTCTGGCGAAGCCTGGATCGAGGAAGGCCAAGGTTCAGTGCGATCTGAAAATCGAGTCACGCAGGAAGTCGAGCAGGTTGAAAACACAGCACAGGCAGAAATTGAGCGCGAAGCAGTCAGCTCGGTGCTGATCGAAACCGAGGATGACCTGGAAATTGAAGTGGGTGACGTGGTTCGCTATGTTGACCTGGCCAATCCAAACGATGTCCTCACAGTCCAAATTACCCACGGCAAAGACGACTTCGCAAATGGAATCGTCAACGAAAGCCGCCCTCTAGCTCAAGCACTACTTGGAGCAGTTGTCGGGGATGAAGTTGCTCTTCATCTGGCGGGTAGTGCCTCCAAAACATTCCAAGTCCTAGAAATCAAAAGAACAGAAAACTAATGGTCGTCACTTTAAACACCCTTGAGTCACATCTATGGGAATCCGCAAACATTCTGCGCGGACCTGTGGATGCGGCAGATTTCAAGACCTACATCTTCCCGATGCTCTTTTTCAAGCGCATCTGTGATGTTTGGGATGAGGAATATCAGGAAATCGTCGATGAGACTGGAGACGAGCAGCTTGCATGCTTTCCAGAATCACACCGATTCCAGATCCCGGATGACTGCCACTGGGTAGACGTCCGAGCCAAAGCAATCAATGTTGGCGCGGCGCTTCAACACGCAATGCGCGGGATTGAAAAGGCCAACCCTGACACCCTATACGGGGTTTTCGGTGACGCACAGTGGACGAACAAGGAACGTCTGTCTGACGCTCTGCTAAAGGATCTGATCGAGCATTTTTCATCGCTTCCTTTGGGAAACCAGAACGTCGACTCTGATTTGGTCGGCGACGCTTACGAATATCTGATCAAGAAGTTCGCTGACGCTACCAACAAAAAGGCAGGGGAGTTCTATACCCCACGCAGCGTGGTTCGGCTGATGATCGACATGCTCGATCCCAAAGAAGCTGAGACCATCTACGACCCCGCCTGCGGCACTGGTGGAATGCTGCTCGCCGCCGTGCAGCACGTCAAAGATAGGCATGGAGATGTCAAGCGCCTTTGGGGAAAGTTGTACGGACAGGAGAAGAACCTAACTACGTCATCCATTGCCAGAATGAACCTGTTTCTACACGGCATCGAGGACTTTCAGGTAGTGCGTGGAGACACTCTGCGTAATCCAGCCTTCTTCGAAGGTGACCGCCTAGCCACCTTTGATTGCGTGCTTGCCAATCCTCCGTTCTCACTGGAAAAATGGGGTGAAGACTTGTGGCTCAACGACCCCTTCGGTCGCAACTTCGCTGGTCTTCCCCCATCCAACAGCGGCGACTTTGCTTGGGTGCAACACATGGTTAAGTCGATGGCGCATGGATCCGGCCGAATGGCCGTGGTGCTGCCCCAAGGTGCCTTATTCCGCAAAGGAGCAGAAGGCGACATCCGTCAGAAGCTTCTGGAGATGGATTTGGTTGAAGCCGTCATTGGCCTGGCACCAAACCTTTTTTATGGCACAGGACTCGCTGCATGCATCTTGATTCTTCGCACGCGAAAATCTGCGAAGAACAAAAAGAAGGTACTGATCGCCGATGCATCTCGCCTGTTACGCAGGGGCCGTGCACAGAATTATCTGGACCCTGAGCACGCCTCTGAAATATTGGGCTGGTATCGCAACTTTGCAGACGTGCAAGATGCAGTTCGCGTGGTCACCCTTGAAGAGATTAAGACTGAAGATTGGACGCTGAACATCTCGCGCTACGTCCTGCCCCCGCTACAAGAGGACATTCCATCGCTGCCTGAAGCAATTGCTGCATTCAAGGATGCAATGACCCGCTGCCGGGAGGCCGAAGCACGCCTCGCACAGGTGATGAACGAAGGAGGATGGCTGCAATGAGTCGCATCACTCAACAAGAACTCGAAAGTTACCTCTGGGGCGCAGCTGTTTTGCTTCGCGGCTTGATCGACGCGGGCGATTACAAGCAATTCATCTTCCCGCTGTTGTTCTACAAGCGCGCGTCGGATGTCTGGGATGAAGAATACCATTCCGTTGTGGCAGATTCCGATGGCGACCTGTCTTACGCCCAGTTCGCCGAAAACCACCGTTTTCAGATTCCCGAAGGCGCGCACTGGAACGATGTGCGTCAGACCTCGAAAAATGTGGGCGCGGCCATCCTGAAAGCGATGCGCGCCATCGAGTCGGCTAACCCCGATATGCTCGACGGCATCTTCGGTGATGCCCCCTGGACTAACCGAGAGCGCCTACCCGACGAAACGCTGAAAAATCTGATCGAGCATTTTTCGACCAAAACCCTATCGGTTGCCAATGTCCCGGAAGATGAGCTTGGCAATGCCTACGAATATCTTATAAAAAAGTTCGCTGACGACTCTGGCCACACAGCCGCTGAGTTCTACACCAACCGCACCGTAGTTCACCTGATGACGCAACTCTTGGCCCCGATGGCGGGCGAGTCGATCTACGATCCAACCTGCGGCACCGGTGGCATGCTGATTTCCGCGCTGGACGAAGTAAAACGCTCTGGCGGCGAATACCGCACTCTCAAACTCTACGGGCAAGAGCGTAACCTCATTACATCTTCCATTGCCCGGATGAACCTGTTTCTGCACGGCGTGGAGGACTTCGAGATCATCCGGGGCGATACCCTGGCCGAGCCAAAGCACATCGAAGGTGACCGCTTGCGCCAATTCGACGTGATCCTGGCCAACCCGCCGTACTCCATCAAGCAGTGGAATCGCGAGGCCTGGGGCAGTGACAAGTGGGGCCGAAACTCGCTGGGTACACCGCCGCAGGGTCGCGCCGACTACGCCTTCCAGCAGCACATCCTGACCAGCCTCACTGCCAAGGGGCGGTGTGCCGTGCTGTGGCCACACGGCGTCTTGTTCCGCAATGAAGAACAGGCCATGCGCGCCAAGATGGTCGAGCAGGATTGGGTCGAGGCCATCATCGGCTTGGGTCCCAACCTGTTCTACAACTCCCCGATGGAGTCGTGCATCGTCATTTGTAACCGCAAGAAGGTCCCCAGTCGCAAGGGCAAGGTGATCTTCATAGACGCGGTGAATGAGGTGACACGGGAACGGGCGCAGAGCTTTCTGAAGCCCGAACACCAGCAGCGCATCCTGAGCGCTTACAGCACCTTTTCCGATGTGCCAGGCTTCGCCAAGGTCGCAACCCTGGCTGAAATCGGCGCCAATGCGGGCAATCTCTCGATCCCTTTGTATGTAAAGCGGGCTGCATCAGCCGTCGCCACAGACAGTAACCGTGAGACGGTAACGCTGCGCTCAGCCTGGGACCAATGGCAAACAGATGAACGCGCGTTCTGGCAACAAATGGACGCGTTAGTGGAAACGCTGGATGGACTGATTACGGAGGAAATCGAGCGTGTCTGACAAGAACAATAAAACCTTGAAGACTGGTTGGCATCGGGTGAAATTCGGCGATGTGGTACGTCTCTCGAAAACCCGCAGCCAGGATCCTTTGGCTGATGGGTTTGATCGATACGTCGGTCTGGAACACCTTAAACCAGGCGATCTACGTATCCGAAATTGGGGCAACGTCGCAGACGGCGTAACCTTCACCAGTGTGTTTCACCCCGGGCAGGTTCTGTTCGGTAAGCGACGAGCCTATCAGCGCAAAGTGGCCATAGCGGACTTTTCTGGTGTGTGCTCCGGTGACATCTACGTGTTGGAGACCAAAGACAATCAAGTCTTGCTGCCGGAGTTGCTGCCATATATCTGCCAGACGGACGCTTTTTTCAATCACGCAGTAGGTACTTCGGCGGGATCCTTGAGTCCTCGCACGAACTGGACGAGCTTGGCTGATTTTGAATTTGCGTTGCCGAAATTGGGAGAGCAGGCTCGAATCCTGGCCTGTGCGAATTCGATTCGAGATGTCACCGAATCTCACGAAGCGTTAGTTTTTGAAGCCCGTAGGTTGTTGCAAGCTGGAGTCAGAAGCCGACTTGAAGAGCTGGAATCGGCACCTCAATATCTAACTACAAGTCTAGGAATCAAGAACGAAGACGTATTAAAGACCGGCCCATTCGGATCGAACCTTAAATCTAGCTATTTCATCAGTGAAGGCGTCCCGGTACTTTCAATTGGTTCTCTTGGAGAGGATGGAATCATTGAAAGCGAGCTATTTCATCTTGCAGAAGAGATTGCGTCTCGCTTTGATGACTATCGAGTGCGTGAGGGTGATGTGGTTTTTTCACGGGTAGCAGATGTTGGCAGGTGTCATCTAATTACAGCAAAGGAACAGAACTACATCATTTCTTCGAATTTGATCAGGATAAGGATGGATCGAGAAAAGATGATTCCGGGCTACCTAATTCTCCTGCTGAAGCACAGTCGATTTGTTCGAGATCAGATCGCTCGCATGACAACGCAGGCAGCAGGACGATTGCTTGTTAATACTCAAACTTTGGCGAAACTTAAATTTCCCGTTCCATCCTTAAGCGAACAGCGTTCCCTTGTTGAGCTGGAAGGTAATTTGCGTGGTGGTATCGATCTCGCTCTCACCCGGCACGCCAGAATTCGTGGGCTACTCGAACCATTGCGCGACAAAATGCTATTGGATGGGGGACAAGATGTTTAATGAATCCAATACCGTCGAAGCCTACGTCCGCGACATACTCGCAGGCAGCATCAAGACCATCTCTGCTAACACTGCCCAGGAACCTCACCCCAGCTACGGCACTAGCCTCAAAGGCATAGGTTGGCAATACGCCACCCCAGCTGATGTGCCGCGCCAGATTCAAGAAGTGCTGGTCGAACCTTGGCTGCGAAAAGCGCTGATCCGCCTGAATCCGGAGATTGCCGTTCATCCTGATCGAGCGGACGAGGTGCTCTATAAGCTGCGAGCCATCGTGCTCTCGGTGCGCTCGGATGGACTGATCCGCGCCAACGAGGAAATGACCGCGTGGATGCGTGGTGAGCGCTCGATGCCCTTTGGGCACAACAACGAGCATGTGCCAGTGCGATTGATCGACTTTGATGAACTGTCGCAAAACCAGTACATCGTCACCCAACAGTACACCTACCGCGCTGGCCCTACCGAGCGACGTGCCGATCTGGTACTGCTGGTCAACGGCCTACCGTTAGTACTGATCGAGGCCAAGACGCCAGTTAAGAAGTGCATCAGCTGGGTTGATGGCGCGGTGCAGGTGCATGACGACTACGAGAAGTTCGTACCGGAGCTGTTCGTTTGCAACGTGTTTTCGGTGGCAACCGAGGGCAAGGCTTACCACTATGGCTCCATCGGACTGCCGGTAAAGGACTGGGGGCCGTGGCATCTGGATGGTGATAGCGAAGATGGCCAGCACCACCCGCTGAAGTCTCTCAAGCTATCCATTGAGAGCATGCTGCGCCCGCATGTAGTGTTGGACATACTCGGAAGTTTCACCCTATTCGCTACCAACAAGAGAAAGCAGCGCACCAAGGTCATCTGCCGCTATCAGCAGTTTGAAGCGGCCAACAAGATCGTCGAACGCGTGCTGGCGGGTTACCCCAGGAAAGGGCTGATCTGGCACTTCCAGGGTTCTGGCAAGTCACTGCTGATGGTTTTTGCAGCACAAAAGCTTCGTCTGCATGCCGGATTGAAGAATCCAACGGTGTTGATCGTAGTGGATCGCATTGACCTGGATACCCAGATCACCGGCACCTTCACCGGCGCGGACATTCCCAATCTGGAGAAAGCTGACACGCGCGAAAAGCTGCAACAGTTGCTTGCGCAGGACGTGCGAAAGATCATCATCACGACAATCTTTAAGTTCGGCGAGGCCACCGGCAGCCTAAACGACCGCAGCAACATCATCGCGTTAGTCGACGAGGCTCACCGCACCCAAGAAGGGGATCTAGGCCGGAAGATGCGCGAAGCCCTGCCCAACGCGTTTCTATTCGGGCTCACCGGCACACCGATCAACCGCGCTGACCGCAATACCTTCTACGCCTTCGGAGCGGAGGAGGATGAAAAAGGCTACATGAGCCGTTACGGCTTCGAAGAGTCGATCCGTGACGGAGCCACGCTGAAGCTGCACTTTGAACCCCGGCTGATTGACCTGCACATCGATAAAGCTGCACTAGACACGGCCTACAAAGACCTGACCGGCGGCTTATCAGACTTGGACAAGGACAACCTTGCCAAGACTGCCGCCAAGATGGCAGTGCTGGTCAAGACGCCAGAACGAATTCGAAAAGTATGCGAGGACATCGTCCAGCATTACCAGAGCAAGGTGGAACCAAATGGTTTTAAGGGGCAGATTGTCACCTTTGATCGTGAATCCTGCCTACTGTTTAAGGCTGAGTTGGATAAGCTGCTAGCGCCCGAGGCCACTGATATTGTGATGTCAGTGCAGGCGGCGGACAAAAAGGACCACCCTGAGTACGCAAAGTACGACCGTAGCCGTGACGAAGAGGAGCGACTGTTAGATCGCTTCCGCGATCCGGCCGATCCGCTGAAGTTGATCATCGTCACGGCCAAGCTACTGACGGGTTTTGATGCACCGATCTTGCAGGCGATGTACTTAGATAAGCCGCTACGCGACCATACGCTGCTGCAGGCTATCTGCCGAGTCAATCGCACCTACTCGGAACACAAGACCCACGGTTTGATTGTTGACTACCTGGGTATCTTCGACGACGTGGCGGCCGCGTTGGAGTTCGATGATCAAAGCGTCAAACAGGTAGTCACCAACATCGAGGAACTTAAGGACAAACTACCCGATGCAATGCAGAGATGTCTGGCCTTCTTCACTGGGTGTGATCGCACCCTGCAAGGCTATGAAGGCTTGATCACAGCGCAGCAGTGCTTGCCGAACAACGAGGTGCGCGACAACTTCGCTGCAGAGTACACGGTGCTGGCTCGCATCTGGGAGGCACTGTCACCTGACAGTGTGTTGAGCCCCTTTGAGAAAGACTACAAGTGGCTGTCCCAGGTATACCAATCGGTGCAGCCCTCCAGCGGCCACGGAAAGCTGATCTGGCATTCCTTGGGTGCCAAGACCATCGAACTCATCCACCAGAACGTACACGTCGATGCGGTGCGCGACGATCTCGACACACTAGTGCTCGATGCTGACCTATTGGAAGCAGTGCTTTCGAACCCAGACCCGAAGAAGGCTAAGGAAATCGAGATCAAGCTCAAGCGCCGATTGCGTGGGCACGGCGGCAATCCTAAGTACAAACAGTTGTCAGAACGTCTGGATGCCTTGAAGGATCGCTTTGAGTCCGGACAGATCAACAGTGTCGAATTCCTGAAGCAGCTTCTGGAAATCGCCAAAGAAACACTGCAAGCCGAAAAAGAAGCCCCCCCCGAAGAAGACGAGGATCGCGGCAAGGCTGCGCTCACCGAACTGTTCAACGAGATAAAGACAGACGAGACGCCCATCCTGGTAGAACGCGTGGTGGCTGACATAGATGAGATCGTTCGCCTGGTGCGCTTTCCAGGATGGCAAAGCACCCAGGCCGGTGAACGTGAAGTCAAGAAAGCGCTGCGCAAGGCCCTCTTCAAATACAAGCTGCATGCGGATGAGGAGCTGTTCGAGAAGGCCTACAGCTATATCAAGCAATACTATTAGGAGGCAAGATGAAAGCACATCTAACGACTCATGCAATTCTTGACACGATTCCTTTGCGAGTTGGTGTTGTGCTGTCGGATCGAAAAGTTTTTCTTGAAAACTTGGTCTATGACGAAACGGGGACAGATCAACAAAATCGACGCGAACTGACTGACAAGCGATATCACGTCATCGCGAACCTTGTCACCCTCTACCCCGTGAGGAAGGACCTTGGGCGGTGGCGTTTGGTCATCAAGGATAGCCAGGACATTCAAAAGCTTGCGCCTATTTTCACCGTCCTCCCGGCGGAATCAGATATCCGAACTGAAGCGAATCTGACCAAGGCACTCTCCGATGCACGTCAATCGGGTGACTCGCGGATCACACCAGAGTTCATACGTGATGTCCTTCACCCTCTCTACAAGAGTGGTCAACTCCGCAATCAGCAAGACCTCTCCGATCTTTTGAACAAAGGTCAAGTTGAAGGTCTGGTCTCAGCACTCGAAGAGGCCAATGAAGACCGGAAAGTACTCCTCGCTCGCATCACCGAGCTAGAAGCCAAAGAGGCGGTTCAGGATCAGGAGATGTCGAAGGTCAACTACGAGAACCAAGTCATTGATGTGACTGACGGAGCGATTCTTCAAGACGCAAAAGTTGTCACGATTGATCGGCAAAGAGGGCCCACTCAATACACGCAAATTGAACTCAGCAACGGGCTCAAGCTACTCAAGAAATGGGACATCCCAAAAACGCTCGCCAAGGCGAACGCTCTCAAGGGCAAGTATGTTCGAACAACCGTTTGGAACAAATTCGGGAGCAAGCCAACCGACAGGGACTACTGGCAACCTACCGTTTGGTTTGAAGACATTTATGAAATTAAAGACGCTGGGGCTGAGGAGTCGAGATGATCATTCACACGATGGTTCTCACTATCAATGGCACTCGACGCTCTGAGAAGGCTGGCGGCCTGGATGACGGCGAAGTTTCGACCTTTGAGAATAAGGCAGGCGAATATCGTGACGATCTCAACACTGTTGAAGACCTGATTGAAAATATCAACCGGTCGGCATACATGAGAGGCGAATGGATTTCCTCGATGAAGCTGGATGGACGAGACATCATTGAAGAGCATGCCGTAAAAATTCTGCGGGAGAACATGCTCAACATCGGCGAATCTGCTATGGAACTGTCACAGGCAGGAATGTTTGCTGCGGCAGATTTAGAAGACCTGATCACCTTTCTGCAATCTATCAAGGCTAAACATTTCGACGACAACCTGGAGAATGACCATGAATAAGTATCTGATTTCTACACTGCTATTCCTTGGCATGGCTGGAAGTGCGGCAGCATGCAACACCGAGTACAACATCACGCTTCAAACGTTTGGAGAGGGCGTTCTTGTGGAGCTGCGATCTGGTAACCCAGGAAATTCGCGCGTTGTCCAATCCAGAAGAAGTAACGGCGGTGCAGTCAATTTCGGAAACCTCTGCCCGGGAAACTACTTTCTTGCAATTGGCAATGATGACTCGGTCAGCGTGACCCAGACACGATATTTTGAGGCCGATGCCATTTATACAGGGAGCATTGTCATGCAGCGGGGAAGCGGTAACGTTTCTCACAAGTCAAGAAAGAGTCTTTGATTATGTCGACGCCTGCTTCAAGCATTCAACATCAGTTTCTCAACTGTGAAATGGAGTTCGAATGTCCCAAAAATTGGTTCGAACTCACAGAAACAGACGAGGCAAGCGTCAAGCATTGCTCTACATGCAATAAACACGTCCATCTTTGTGTTGACCAGGATGAGCTAGATGTTTTTGCACACCAAGGTAAGTGCGTCGCGTTCTTCTCTAACCCCGACCTGCCCACTCGATTTAAGCTATCCCGAGAACAAGCCGAAGCGAATCGAAAAATTCCCATGGTCCGAATTGAACGAATCACATTAGGCTTACCTCGCAATACAAATCGTGGAAAACTGAGAAGCTTTCTCGATGAGATTGACACAGACAATAAGACAAAAATGGAGGATCAATGAGCGAGACTTTTAATCAAGATTTCGAAGATGATCCGCTGGATTTATCAAAATCTTCGTATCTTGAAGCGTCTGACGCGCTTGTCATCGCCGCTAGCAACGGGAACGGGAGACTGGTAGACTATCTTCTTGACTCAGGTCACGATATCAATATTCGTGATGACGAAGGACGCACAGCCTTGTATGTAGCAGTTGATGAAACTTACTATGGGCTAGCGATACACCTGCTTGAACGTGGCGCAGATCCAAACATCCCAGACAAAGAGGGAGATTTTCCTCTAGACATTGCCAAGTACTCACATCTCTACAGACACAGTAAAGATTCAGAAATGGTCGATGCATTGACAAAGGCAGGAGCAAAGTGCAATGACGGCCCATCAGCCAGAGAGCGCCTCGATGACAAAATCCATGAGGGATTTGCACATGCCAGCGCAATGAAGAACCTTTTTTCCTTGATCGAAAAATCAAAAGACGAATAGGTTTTCATGAATCAAAAAGATTCTTGACCTCAGAAACGACAAAAAAGCCCGACCTGTACTAAGACAAGCCGGGCTTCATTTTTTAGGGTTCAATTGTTGATTGCTCTCGGTACCACCGCTGTATCTCCACCAGCATCAAGGTGGTCTGCGAAGCATCCTGGATTAGCTGCTCGCAGGTCACTACTCCCGCATCTCCTGAGGAAGCAGGTAAAGTGTCGGAGCGGACTGGAGCAGCTCTGGCAGGAGCTTCGGAAACGGTGGACAGATTCCCGCCACTGGCTGTGGAGACGTTGCACACCCCGCCAACACGAGAGTCAAGCTGGCGATCAGCCAGCAGCTTTGACCTTTTTGCGAATTCATGAGATACCTCCTGCGTAATGCGAGATTGAGACTGCCGAACATCAGCAACGTGTTGTTCCTGCTTGGCCTGCGCCTGTGCGATCAATTTCTTTTCTGCGTCCCAAGATTTTTGTACACGGGACTGCCCTATCTGAATTCCGCACATCAGTGCCAAGGTCAACAGAAGTGCGTAAAAAATATGCGACCAGTTGGCCAGTAAGAATCGATTGAGCCAGGTCATGCCGAACCTCCGTCCAAGTCCAGCAGGTTGTGCTGCTTG
>JACCDW010340426.1_pt1 | contig 11874 bp, 10 predicted proteins | sample 7449781 | NCBI WGS metagenome assembly JACCDW01 (sample SAMN15323449, study PRJNA562643) | freshwater metagenome | isolation source: river surface water | place: USA:Blue River Watershed | collected 2017-08-18
TGCAGGCGCGACAAAGCGCCCCTAAAAGTCACACCATGAGGCGTGAATTTTTAGGCACATGGGCCATGAGAAAGGCCATTTGGTCCGACAAAATGCGGCGGTTTCGCAAAATAAAGTCTTCCCACAAACTGGGCACATACGGCGCATAAAGCAGGGGCATGTGGGCTTGTTCAGGGGTTCGGCTGCTTTTACGGTGGTTGCAAGAACGGCAAGCGGTGACCACATTCATCCAGTGGTCTGGACCGTTTTGCGACACCGGGACTATGTGCTCCCGAGTCAACACCGATTCATGGAAATGGCCGCCGCAATAGGCACACACATTGCGGTCTCGTGCAAAGAGTTTGGGGTTGGTCAGGCCCGAGCGCAAGTCAAAGGGATTGATGCGCGGCACGCCTTGCGTGCCAATGATGCTGTTCACCGTGATGATGGATTGCTGCCCTGTGAGCGCGTTGTGCCCACCATGAAAAACGGCCACTTGCTGCCCCGCTTCCCAACGCACTTCGTCAGCTGCATAGTGAGTGACCGCCTGCTCTAGGGTGATCCACGATTGCGGCAGCCCTTGGGCCGAGAGTTTCAAAACCTTCACAGACGCCTCCATCCAACAGTACCAAGACCACTGACACGAAAAGTTCCGTCGCGATCCTGTCCCATCGCGAGGTCTGCGGGGTCCATCAAGGTCACCACAGGCCACGGATTGCAGGATCGGGCTCAGTCACAATATAACCTCTAACTTTGACAACCCCGTGAAGGCTGGCACTTGGCCCGCCTCGCGGGCAACACCCCCGAGCGACATGAAGGTTTTTCGCGGCTTCCATCACCCCGACCTGGCCCCCGCCTGCGCCTTGACCATCGGCAACTTTGACGGTGTGCACCGCGGTCACCAGGCCATGCTGGCGTTGCTGCGCAGCGAAGCCGCTTACCGTGGCGTGCCCAGTTGCGTGCTCACCTTTGAGCCGCACCCGAGAGACTACTTTGCCAAAGCGCTGAACAAACCCGCCCTTGCCCCAGCGCGCATCGCCACATTGCGCGACAAACTGCAAGAACTGCAACGCTGCGGCGTCGACCAAGTGGTGGTGTTGCCGTTCAACGCCCAACTGGCCAGCCAGTCGCCCGACGACTTCATCCAACAAGTGCTGATGCAGGGCTTGGGCGTGCGCTATGTGCAGGTGGGTGACGATTTTCGCTTTGGCGCTCAGCGCGCCGGCGACTACGCCATGCTCGATGCAGCGGGTGAACGGCTGGGTTTCGATGTGGCCCGCATGAACAGCTACGAAGTGCATGGCCTGCGGGTGTCCAGCTCAGCCGTGCGCGATGCCCTTGGCCAAGGCCGCATGCAAGATGTGCAAGCCTTGCTGGGGCGGCCTTACAGCATCAGCGGCCATGTGGTGCATGGGCGCAAGCTGGGGCGCGAATTGTCAGCCAGCCAAGCCGGCGCTGGCGACGGGTTCCGCACCCTCAATCTGCGCTTTTCGCACTGGAAGCCCGCGGCCAGTGGCATCTTTGTGGTGCAGGTGCATGGCCTTGCCGATCATCCACTGCGAGGGGTCGCCAATTTAGGCATACGGCCCTCGCTCGATCCGAACGATGTCAATGGCGGCCGGGTGCTGCTGGAAACCCATGTCTTCGACTGGCCCGCCCATCTGGGGGCCGAAGGGGGCTACGGTAAAATCATCGGCGTGGATCTGCTGCACAAACTACACGACGAGCTCAAATACGACGGTCTGGACGCCCTGACAAAGGGCATTGCCAAAGACTGCGATGACGCGCAGGCGTGGTTTGCCTCGCGCCATGGCGAAACCAGCCGCCAAACCACCCGCGACCGAATTTGACGCTGACCCGTCCCGGTGCAGGCCTTGGGCTTGCACCCTCTGCCGGGCTCAGTTTGATGGCCCTTCTTTTTGCTCTTTGCGGTTTATAGGCCGCACCCTCGGATTCCTCTCATGTCAGACACAAGCACCCCCAACAGCAACGCCCCCAGCGCCGATTACCGGGCCACCCTGAACCTGCCCGACACCCCTTTTCCGATGCGCGGCGACCTGCCCAAACGCGAACCCGGTTGGGTGAACGGCTGGAATGAAGGCGGCTTGTACAAAAAACTGCGCGCTGCTCGTCAAGGTGCGCCCTTGTTTGTGTTGCACGACGGCCCGCCCTATGCCAATGGCAAATTGCACATTGGTCATGCACTGAACAAAGTGCTGAAAGACATGATCGTCAAGTCCAAGCAATTGGCTGGTTTTGATGCGCAATACATCCCAGGCTGGGACTGCCACGGTTTGCCTATCGAAAACGCGATTGAAAAACTGCATGGCCGCAACCTGAGCCGCGATGACATGCAAGCCAAGAGCCGGGCATTTGCCACCGAGCAAATCAACCAACAACGCGAAGACTTCAAGCGCCTGGGCGTGTTGGGCGATTGGGAGCGCCCTTACCGCACGATGGACTTTGCCAACGAGGCGGGCGAGATTCGTGCCTTCAAACGCGTGATTGAACGCGGCTTTGTTACCGCGGCCTCAAGCCCGTTTATTGGTGCTTTGACTGCGGCTCTTCGTTGGCCGAATTCGAGATCGAATACGCCGACAAAAAGAGCGACACCTTGGATGTGGCCTTTGAAGCCGACAACGCCGCAGCACTGGCCGCCGCCTTTGGCCTGAAGCAATTGCCCGGCGATGGCGCCAAAAAAGCCTTTGCCGTGATCTGGACCACCACCGCTTGGACCATCCCAGCGAACCAAGCCCTGAACGCGCACCCCGAACTGGAATATGCCTTGGTCGACACCCCGCGTGGCGTGTTGCTGTTGGCCGCCAGCTTGGTCGAGAAATGCCTCGAGCGCTACCAACTGCAAGGCCAAGTGATCGCCACCGCCGTGGGCGAAAAACTGCGTGGGCTGGTGTTCCGTCACCCGCTGTATGACACCGTCAGCGCCGAAGAAGGTGGCCCCTACAGCTACCGCCGCCCCTCGCCGTTGTACTTGGCCGACTATGTGACGGCCACCGACGGCACCGGCATCGTGCACTCGGCACCCGCCTACGGTGTGGATGACTTCAACTCATGCATCGCCAACGGCCTGAAATACGACGACATCTTGAACCCTGTGCAGGGCAACGGGGTGTATGCCGCTGAGTTGCCTTTCTTTGGCGGCCAACACATTTGGAAAGCCTGTGCCCGCGTGATCGAAGTGCTGAGCCAAAGCGACCGCTTGATGTCCACCGTGGAAATCACCCACAGCTACCCGCATTGCTGGCGCCACAAAACCCCCGTGATTTACCGCGCTGCGGCCCAGTGGTTTGTGCGCATGGACGACGGCGTTGGCGTTTTCACCAAAGACAAAGCGCCCAAAACCCTGCGCCAACTGGCGCTGGATGCGATTGAGCAAACCCAGTTCTATCCTGAAAACGGCAAAACACGTCTGCGCGACATGATCGCCAACCGCCCTGACTGGTGCATTTCTCGCCAACGTTCTTGGGGCGTTCCTGTGCCATTTTTCTTGCACAAAGACAGTGGTGAGTTGCACCCACGCACCATGGAAATCTTGGACCAAGCCGCCGACATCGTTGAACAAGGTGGCATTGAAGCCTGGAGCCGAGTCACCGCCGAGCAAATGTTGGGCGCAACAGATGCCCCGCACTACACCAAGAGCACCGATATTTTGGAAGTCTGGTTTGACTCAGGCAGCACCTTCCAGCACGTGCTGCGTGGCAGCCACAAAGACGCCTATGGTGTGCCGCCCTTCCACGGCCAAGGCCCTGAGGCCGATCTGTACTTGGAAGGCCATGACCAACACCGCGGCTGGTTCCACAGCTCGTTGTTGCTGGGCTGCGCTTTGTATGACCGTGCGCCCTACCGAGGCCTGCTGACCCACGGCTTTGCCACCGACGGCCAAGGCCGCAAGATGAGCAAGTCGCTGGGCAACACCGTGGAGCCACAGACCATCAACGCCAAAATGGGCGCTGAAATTGTTCGCCTCTGGGTGGCCAGCACTGATTACTCGGGCGACCTGAACATCGACGACAAAATCTTGGCCCGTGTGGTGGATGCCTATCGCCGCATTCGCAACACCTTGCGCTTTTTGTTGGCCAACGTGAGCGATTTCAACCCCGCCACCGACAGCGTGCCCGACCACCAATTGCTGGAGATCGACCGCTTTGCGCTGGCCCGCGCCGCCGAGTTGCAAGCCGACATTCGCAGCCACTTTGACGCGTATGAATTCCACCCTGTGGTCTCTAAACTGCAAATCTATTGCTCAGAAGATTTGGGCGCGTTTTATTTGGATGTGCTGAAAGACCGCCTCTACACCACCGCGCCCAAATCATTGGCAAGGCGCAGTGCGCAAACTGCGCTGTACCGCATCACCCACGGCATGCTGCGCTGGATGGCGCCTTTCTTGTCGTTCACCGCCGAAGAAGCATGGGGCACGTTTGGCAACTCTGAGTCCATCTTCATGGAAACCTTCGGCGATTTTGGTCAAGCCGACACGGTGCTGTTGGCCAAGTGGGGCCGCATTCGCGAGATTCGCGATTTGGTGAACAAAGACATCGAAAACCTGCGTGCGGCAGGCCAAGTCGGGGCTTCATTGCAAGCGGAGATCCATCTGCAAGCGCCAGCGGCAGACCACGCGCTTTTGAGCAGCTTGGGCGCCGACATCAAATTTGTCTTCATCACCTCCAAAGTGACTCTGGCGCTGGGTGAGGCATTGGCGGTGCAAGTCACGCCCAGCCAAGCCGCCAAATGCGAACGCTGCTGGCACTATGCCGACGATGTGGGCCATGACGCAGCTCACCCCACCATTTGCGGCCGCTGCGTGAGCAACTTGCATGGCGCAGGCGAAACCCGCCAAATTGCTTGATCGTCCCCCACGTTTTTCAACCTTCAGGCAAGTCCATGGCCAGCTCCAAAAAATTCGGCAAAGGCCCAACGGGCAGCAGCCACAGCATGACGCTGTGGCTGGGCATTGCCCTGCTGATTTTTCTGCTCGACCAATTCACCAAAGTGTTGGTGCTCGGCGCGTTTCAGCTGGGCGACAGCACACCCATCACCTCGTTTTTTAACTTGGTGCGGGTGCACAACCACGGCGCGGCATTCTCGTTTTTGGCCGATGCCGGCGGCTGGCAGCGCTGGTTCTTCACGGGCATTGGCGGCGTGGCAGCGGTCTTCATGTTGTGGATGCTGTATTCGCATGCGGGCCAAAAGTTGTTCAGCCTGGCCATTGCCCTCATCTTGGGTGGAGCGATTGGCAATGTGGTCGACCGCTTGATGCACGGCTATGTGGTCGACTTCTTGGACTTTTACTGGGGCCGCTGGCATTTTCCAGCCTTCAATGTGGCCGACAGTGCCATCAGTGTGGGGGCGGCCCTGTTGATCTTGGATGAAATTTTGCGCGTCAGACGCGGCCGATAAGATAAAAAAAGCCCGCCGAAGCGGGCTTTTTTGTAGCCGGGGCCATCACAGCGTGATGATGGTGCAACCGGTGGTTTTGCGGGCCTCTAGGGCAATGTGTGCATCTTGGATGTTGGCCAGCGGAAAAGTCTGGTCAATGTGGATCTTGACCTTGCCACTGGTCACGGCCGCGAACAAATCATCGGCCATCTCCTGCGTGCTTTCACGCGTGGTGATGTGGCTGAACAAGGTCTGACGCGTCACATAGATCGAACCCTTGGGGCCAAGGATGCCGGGCGCAAACGGCGCTACGGCACCCGATGCGTTACCAAAGCTGGCCATCAATCCGAACGGTGACAAGCAATCCAAGGATTTGTCCCAAGTGTCTTTGCCCACCGAGTCGTAAACCACCTTCACGCCTTGACCGCCGGTGATCTCTTTCACCTTGGCCTGGAAGTCGTCGGTGGCATAGTTCACGCAAAACTCGGCGCCGTTGGCCAAGGCCAAGGCGCACTTGGCATCGCTGCCCGCGGTGCCAATCAAACGCAGGCCCAAAGCCTTGGCCCACTGGCAAGCGATCAAGCCCACGCCCCCTGCGGCGGCATGGAACAGCACAAAGTCTCCTGCTTTCAAGCCGCCTTGCGGCAAAGTGCGCTTGAGCAAATACTGCACCGTGAGCCCTTTGAGCATCATGGCCGCACCCGTCTCAAACGAAATGGCGTCGGGCAGTTTGCACACGCACTTGGCGGGCATCACGCGCACTTCGCAATAGCTGCCGGGCGGTTGGCTGGCGTATGCGGCGCGGTCACCCACCTTCAGGTGCGTCACGCCCTCGCCCACGGCTTCCACCACGCCAGATGCCTCCATGCCCAGCTTCAAGGGCATAGGCAGAGGGTACAAACCGGCACGCTGGTAAACGTCAATGAAGTTCAGGCCGATGGCCTTGTGTCGAATGCGGATTTCACCGGGGCCGGGCTCACCCACGGTCACATCGACCAACTTCATAACTTCGGGGCCGCCGTTTTGGTCTATCTGGACAGCAAGGCTCATAGCAATCTCCTGAAAGGGTGAACTCAAACGATGCGTGACTTTGCCACGAAATGGATTGCCTGAGCATGGGTCAGGGACAGTTCGGCGACAGCGGGAAAACCCGAGTGCCGCTACATTTCCTGCATGTCGCAAAAAATCACCCCTTTGTCCGCCCTCTTACTGACGGTTCCGCCACTGCTTTGGGCCGGCAACGCGGTGGTAGGCCGCTTGGTCAACAACTTGGTACCCCCGATCACCCTCAATTTTTTGCGCTGGGGGGTGGCCCTGTTTATCTTGCTGCCACTGGCTTCGTGGGTGTTGCGTCGCAGCAGCGGTCTGTGGCAACACTGGCGGCGTTTTGCGCTATTGAGTTTGTTGGGGGTCGGCTGCTACAACGCCCTGCAATACCTGGCGCTCCAAACATCCACCCCGCTGAACGTGACTTTGGTCGCCGCCAGCGGCCCGGTGTGGATGCTGGCGATTGGGGCCTTGTTTTTTCAGGCCCCTGTTCGACGCGCACAAATGTACGGTGCCGTGTTGTCCATCTTGGGCGTGTTGGTGGTCTTGTCGCGCGGCGATTGGGCGCAACTCATGGCGGTGCGTTTGGTGGCGGGCGACTTGTTCATTTTGCTGGCCACGGCCTGCTGGTCTTGGTACAGCTGGTTGCTGAGCCGCCGCGACGAGCCCGAAGCCATTCGCCAAGACTGGGCGGCTTTCTTGCTCGCCCAAGTGGTTTTTGGTCTGGCTTGGTCGGGCTTGTTCGCGGGCATGGAGTGGGGCTTGACCGACGCACACATCACTTGGGGTTGGCCACTCATCAGCGCCTTGGCCTTTGTGGCCGTGGGCCCCGCGGTGCTGGCCTACCGCTGCTGGGGCATGGGTGTGCAACAAGCGGGGCCGGCCGTGGCAGGCTTTTTTGCCAACCTCACGCCGTTGTTTGCAGCCATTTTTTCAGCTGCGTTTTTGGGTGAGTTGCCGCACCTGTACCACGCACTGGCGTTTGGTTTGATCATTGGCGGGATTTGGGTCTCATCGCGGCAGTGAAGCCGGGGCCAACGAAGTGGCCCCGCAAGCGTCAATAAGTTCCGGGATAAGCCCCTCCATCGGCCAACACATTCTGGCCTGTCATGTAAGCCGCGTGCTGGCTGCACAAAAAGGCGCAGATTGCGCCAAACTCTTGCGCGTTGCCGTATCGTCCCGCCGGAATTTGCGCTTGCTGAATGGCACGCATTTCTTCGACTGTTTTGCCCTGCTTTTGCGCCATCGCGGGCAGTGTGGCGCGGATGCGGTCGGTGTCAAATTTGCCGGGCAACAGGTTGTTGATGGTCACCCCTTGCGCCGCGATTTTGCTGCGCGAAGTGCCCGCCACAAAACCTGTTAATCCGCTGCGCGCGCCGTTCGACAAGCCCAGCACATCGATGGGTGATTTCACAGCGCTTGAGGTGATGTTGACGATGCGGCCAAAGCCCCGCGCCGCCATGCCGTCGACCGTGGCCTTGATCAGCTCAATCGGGGTCAGCATATTGCCGTCGATGGCTTTGATCCACGCGTCACGGTCCCACTCACGGAAGTCGCCAGGAGGTGGGCCACCGGCGTTGGTGACCACGATGTCGTAGTTTTTGCCAGGTCCGCCAGCCACATGCCAGATGGCTTCACGCCCAGCGGCGGTGGTGATGTCTTGTGCCACAGCAATCAGCTGCACTCGGCCACCCGTCTCTGCGCGCAAGTCATCAACGGTTTTGTTCAGCACTTCTGCCCCGCGCGCAACCATGACCACGTTCACGCCTTCCAGCGCCAGGGCGCGGGCGCAGCCCCAGCCCAAGCCTTTACTTGCGCCGCCCACCAACGCCCATTTGCCAGCAATTCCTAAGTCCATTTTTGATCTCCTTGATGATTCAAACTTTGGGGGTCCGTGTGACCCAAAAAACACCCGACAACACCAACGCGGTGCCGCCCACAATCCAGATATTGAATGGCTCGCCCAAAATGAGCACGCCCATCAGCAAAGTGGCCATGGGGCCCACCATGCCGGTCTGGGCCGTCAGGCCAGAGCCAATGCGTTCAATTGCCATCATCACCAAAAGCACCGGCACGGCCGTGCAGGCGGTGGCGTTGAGCAACGACAACCAAATCACGGGTTCGGCCACTTGCGCGGCACTCAGGGGGCGCAACAACAAAAATTGGCCGATGCAAAACAAGCACGCCACCGAGGTCGCCCAACCGGCCAAACGCAATGAACCCAAGCGCTGCACCATTTGCCCGCTGTAGCTCAGGTACAGCGCGTAGCTGATGGCACTGCCCAACACCAACAAAGCACCCCAAACGGCATTTTTGCCATCCAGCGAAGCTTCGTGTCCAAACACCAGCATCACCCCGGCATAGCTGATGAGCATGCCCACGCCTTGGCGGTAGCTGATCTTGCGGCCATACAGCAACCAGCCCAGCACCAGCACCAACGTGGGGTTGAGGTACAAAATCAGTCGCTCCAATGAAGCGCTGATGTACTCAAGGCCCCAAAAGTCGAGAAACGAAGCGAGGTAATAACCACTGAAACCCAACCCCAAGATGCCCAGCCAATCGCGGCCAGCCATGCGGGGCTTGCCACGGCCTGCCCACCAGGCCATGAGCAAAAAAAAGGGCAGTGCAAACAACATGCGATACATCAGCAAGGTCACCGCATCAACATCGTATCGATAAGCCAGCTTGACGATGATGGCCTTGCCGCTAAATGCAATCGAGCCCGCCATGGCCATGATGAGACCGGTGGTCAAGTTCGAGAAACGGGGCAACCCCATCAAAAGCCCACCGCTTGTCCGTCTCGGCGAGGGTCGCTGGCAGCCATGTAGCCTTCCACGCCCGGATCGCCCATGCGCCAAATGAACTGACCCGCGCCAAAGTCTTGGTACGAGTCGTTGATGATGTCCATCTGATGCCCACGCGCGGCCAAGCCTTGCACCGTGTCAGGGTTCATCGCGGCTTCGACGTTGATGTTCAGACCCATGTTGTAGCGCCAGCGAGGCGCGTCGCAAGCGGCTTGCGGGTTTTGCTGGTAGTCAAGCATGCGCACCAGCGTTTGCATGTGGCCTTGCGGTTGCATGTTGGCCCCCATCACGCCATAGCTCATGACAGGTTGCCCGTTGCGCGTCAGGAAAGCCGGAATGATGGTCTGAAACGGCCGCTTGCCCGGCGCCACCAAATTGGCCTGGTTGGGGGCATGGAGATGGGTGCTGAAACCATGCCCACGGTTTTGCAAACTGATGCCATAAGTGGGCTCCACCACGCCCGAACCAAAACCCATGAAGTTGCTTTGAATGAAGCTGATCATCATGCCGTTTTCGTCAGCCGCAGTGAGGTAAATGGTGCCGCCCTTGACCGGGTTGCCGGCCTTGAAATCTTGTGCCTTCTTCAGGTCAATCAGCTTGGCTCGGCTGGCCAAATAGGCCGGGTCCAGCATTTGCTCGGGCGTGACTTGCATGTAGCGCGGATCGGCCACATAGCGGTACACATCGGCAAAGGCGAGTTTCATGGCCTCGATTTGCAAATGCTGCGAATCCACACCATCCACCTTGTGGCTCGCCAAATCGAAGTGAGACAAAATGCCCAACGCGATCAGGGCTGCAATGCCTTGCCCGTTGGGCGGGATTTCGTGCAGGGTGTAGCCCCGGTAATCTTGGGCGATGGGCTTGACCCACTCGGGTTGGTAATTGGCCAAGTCTTTGGCGGTGATGCTGCCGCCGTGCTCTTTGGCAAAGCGCTCAATGGCTTCGGCGATCTCGCCACCATAAAGGGCCTGCCCTTTGCTGGTCGCAATGGCTCTGAGGCCGCGGGCCGCATTTTTGAAGCGGAACAATTCACCCACTTCAGGGGCACGACCCCACGGCAAAAAGTTCTCGGCAAAGCCAGGTTGCGAGCGCAATTCGGGCGTTGCCGCTGCCCACTTTTGTTGCACCACCACAGGCACCAAATAACCGCGCTCGGCCACATCGATGGCAGGCTCTAGCAAATCGGCAAAAGGCAATTTGCCAAACCGCTCACTCAGGGCCACCCAACCGGCTACGGCACCGGGCACCGTCACCGAGTCCATACCGCGCTTTGGCGGATTGAGCGCATCAGCGCCGTATTTGCGGTGAAAGTAGTCGGGCGTCCAAGTGGCGGGTGCAGGCCCCGAGGCGTTCAGGCCTTGCAGGGTTTGGCCGTCCCACACGATGGCAAAGGCATCTGAGCCCAAACCGCAGCTCACCGGTTCGGTGAGGGTAATGACCGCCGCTGCGGCAATCGCGGCATCCACCGCATTGCCGCCCTTGAGCATCATGCGCAAACCGGCCTGAGCAGCCAGCGGGTGCGAAGTGGACACGATGTTGCGCGCAAACAGCGGCAAGCGGGTGCTGGTGTAGGGGTAGTGGTGATCAAATTTCATGTGGCGTTATTTTCTCAGAGCCCTCGCAAAACTGCTGCACCCACGCGACAAGACCACGCCACATGACCACGCCACATGACCACGCGACAAGACTACGTGTATAGGCCCAAACACCCGAGCCCAAAATGACAACGGCCTCCGAAGAGGCCGTTGCTGCAAGTCAAGCTGTGAAGATCAATCTTCGACGAAAGCTTCTTCCCGCTTGGACTTGATGGAGGGCAGCGCCACCACAATCAGCAGCAACAGAGCCACCGCCAACAAGCTGGCCGACAAAGGACGGGTCACAAACACACTCCAGTCGCCACGCGACAAGAGCATGGCGCGGCGCAGGTTTTCTTCCATCATCGGGCCCAAAATGAAGCCCAGCAGCAAAGGTGCTGGCTCCATGCCGAGCTTGATGAAGATGTAACCGATCACACCAAACATCGCCACCATCCAGATGTCCCAAGTGTTGTTGTTGGTCGAGTACACCCCAATGGCGCAGAACAACACAATGGCCGGGAACAACCAGCGGTAAGGCACCGACAGCAACTTGATCCAGATGCCAATCAAGGGCAGGTTCAAGATGATCAGCATGGCGTTGCCAATCCACATCGAGGCAATCAGACCCCAGAACAACTCGGGGTTGCTGGTCATGACCTGTGGGCCAGGTTGGATGTTGTGGATCGTCATCGCGCCCACCATCAAGGCCATCACCGCGTTGGGTGGAATGCCCAGCGTCAACAAAGGAATGAAAGAGGTTTGCGAGGCCGAGTTGTTGGCCGACTCAGGCGCCGCCACGCCGCGGATGTTGCCTTGACCAAAGGGCACTTCACCAGGACGGATTTTGGTTTTCTTCTCGATGGTGTAGGCCGCAAAAGCCGCCAGCAAAGCACCGCCGCCAGGCAAGATGCCCAAGGCAGAGCCCAGCGCCGTGCCGCGCAACACAGCAGGCACCATGTTTTTGAAGTCTTCGGCATTGGGCATCAGACCGGTCACTTTGGCCGTGAAAACTTCGCGGTCTTCTTCGGGCTTGGACAAGTTGGAGATGATCTCGCCGTAACCGAACACACCCA
>JACCDW010301529.1_pt1 | contig 11872 bp, 13 predicted proteins | sample 7449781 | NCBI WGS metagenome assembly JACCDW01 (sample SAMN15323449, study PRJNA562643) | freshwater metagenome | isolation source: river surface water | place: USA:Blue River Watershed | collected 2017-08-18
CTTTGTGTTCCGCCGCTACCTCGACTACAACGTGTTCGAGTCGCTGCGCACTTTGCACCAGCAAATCCGCGACCACGCTTCCAAGCGCAGCGCGGGCCACCCCGAACGCGCCAACGATGTGAAGCTCTCGCGCGGTGGCATCCGCGAGATCGAGTTCACCGTGCAACTGTTGCAGGTGGTGCGTGGCGGGCAGTTTCCGGAGTTGCGCACACGCCCCACGCTGGATGCCTTGCAGCGCGTGGCCAAAGCGGGCCTCATGCCGCAGGCCACCGCCGATGCGCTGAGCGCGGCCTATGTGTTCTTGCGTCAGGTGGAGCACCGCATCCAGTACCTGGACGACCATCAAACCCATGTCTTGCCCACACGCGATGACGACCTGGCCTGGATCGCTCAGACCATGGGGTATGCCGATACCTGCAGCTTTTTGAGCGCGCTCGACGCGCACCGCGAAGTGGTGGCGCAAGAGTTCGACATCTTGCTCGGCGGTGACCGCGAGTGCAAAGGCTGCAACGGCAAAAACGGGCAACGGGCCCCTGCCGAGTTGGACGGCATCGCCAGCGTGTTCAGTGGTCGCATCGGTGAGCGCCTGGCGCAATGGCCGGGCAACCCCCGTGTGCAAGCCTTGCGCGACGACGCCCGAGGCCGCCTCATGCGCTTGCTGCAACGCACGGCCCAGTGGCTGCAAGAAGGCCGCGTCAGCGAAGAAGCCGTGCTGCGCATGGTCGATTGGATCGAGCCCTTGCTGCGCCGCGAAAGCTATCTCGCGCTCATGCTGGAGCGCCCCTCGGTGCACGAGCGGCTGCTGCGTTTGCTCGGCGCGGCCAAATGGCCTGCCCGTTACTTGTTGCAACACCCGGGCGTGATCGACGAACTGGCTGGCGGCAACTTGTTTGACAGCCGCTTTGATGCCGCCGAATTTGAAGCCGAACTGCAAGCGCGTTTGGTCGCGCTGCAGCGCACTGGCGAAGATGACGAAGAAAGCCTTTTGAATTTGTTGCGCCGCGCCCACCACGCCGAGCAGTTCCGCACCTTGGCGCGTGACGTGGAAGCTGTGCTCACGGTGGAACAGGTGGCCGATGACCTGAGCGCCCTGGCAGACGCGGTGCTGCGCGTGACCGCGCGTTGGTGCTGGAGCCGCCTCAAGCAACGTCACCGCGACGAGCCTGCCATTGCCATCATCGCGTATGGCAAGTTGGGCGGCAAAGAATTGGGCTACGGCAGCGACCTGGACATCGTGTTTGTGTACGACGACGAAGATGAACGCGCCCAGGAAATTTATGCGGCCTTTGTGCGCAAGCTGATCAATTGGATGACCGTCAAAACCGCTGACGGCGATTTGTATGAAATTGACACCGCCTTGCGCCCCAACGGCAACGCGGGTCTGTTGGTCACGCGTTTTGAGGCCTATGCCGATTACCAGGCCCAGCGCGGCAGCAATGCCGCCTGGACTTGGGAGCACCAAGCCATGACCCGCGCCCGTTTTGTCATGGGCCTGCCCTCTTTGGCGCCGCGCTTTGACGCGGTGCGCCACGCCGTCATCAGCGCCCCGCGCGATGCGGCCAGCCTCAAGGCTGAAATCGTGGCCATGCGCGAACGCGTGCGGCAAGGCCATCCGGTCAAGGCGGACCGTTTTGATGTCAAGCACAGCCCCGGCGGCATGGTCGACGCCGAGTTTGCTGTGCAATACCTGGTGCTGCTGCACACCGCCCAACACCCTGAGCTGGCCGACAACGTGGGCAACATCGCTTTGCTGCAACGCGCAGAAAAAGTCGGCTTGTTGCCTGCGGGTGTGGGCGAAGCGGCGGCCAATGCTTACCGCGAGATGCGCCGAGTGCAGCACCGGGCCCGCTTGAATGAAGAGCCCACCGATGTGGTGCCCGCCACTTTGGCCGCGCAGCGTGATGCGGTGTGGGCCTTGTGGCGATTGGTGATGGCTTAAAACTTGTATTCGGCTTTGAGCTTGAGGGTGCGCCCGTAGTAGTTGGCGTAACGGGTGTCGACGCCTTGCAAGATGCCTGATGTAAGCAATCGCAATGGCGGTGTTTTGTTCAGCGCATTGTTGACCGCCACGCCCAAGGTCAGCTTGGTTCCTATGCTCCAGCGAGCGCCTAAGTCAAGCGTCCAGTGAGATGGCACTTTGTGCCGGAAGGGCACAGTTTCCCCGTCAAGATTTCCCAAATAGGTATCTTCCGTGTTGCCAGACCGATAGTTGATCGCGGCACTGGTGTTCCATTTCCCCTGCTCCAGCACGCCTCGCATGATCAATTGGTGGCGTGGTGTGACAGCTTGGGACAGGTTGCTGAATGCACCCAGATCCGACAGGTAGGCGCTGCTGCCGTTGAATTGTCGTTCGGACTGGATGAAATAGGTGCCTTTGAGGGTCTGGTGATAACGTTGACCACGCCGGCCACTGCATCAGATCCATATCGACTGGATGCGCCATCGCTGAGAATTTCAATGCGTTCTATGGCCGCAAGAGGCAGAAAATTTAGATCAACAATGGCTCGCTCACCGGCGATGGTTTGGCTACCGTAGATTGGTAATCGACGACCATTGAGGAGAACCAGAGTTCCGCTTTGATTGCCATGGATGGCGGCGGCTTCTGGTCCTCCTGAGAGGGTACCGGTCATCGTGCCGCTTTCTGTGAAATTGAGCATCACGGGCAATTGGTGCAGTACTTCCGATAAAGAGGCGGCCCCACTGCGTTCGATATCCCTGCGATTGATCACTTGCAGCGGCAAACTGTCTTTGGCTTCTTTGCTCAGAATGGCCGATCCCGTGACCTCTACTCTGTCAAATTGACGGTATTCCAGTGGCGTATCGCGCACCTCTATCGGCGGGTATTTCTGTGTTGCCGTCTCGGTGTTGGCCATGGTCGGCGTGACTGAGGCGGCAGACCAAGCGGCAGCGCAACCCCAATGAATGAGCTTATTCATGATTTCCTCCCTGAGTTGTCATGTGCATGTGCTTTTTGCATCTTTTGCACTTCTGAAGACTGGTGAGCGGAAATTAAATCACAAAATTGATTTTTATGTATATCAATGTAGTCAATTGCAAAAACAATTAAGTAGATCAGTTGTGACGTTTGTTGCGGACTTGGTGCAGATGGCTGAATTCCGCAATGGCAAGCTATAAAAAAGCCAAATATGGTTATTGACAGACTGGGGTCTTGACCCTGCTCACGCAGGGGGCTTTTGCCCTGCGGGATGGCAGCTGAATGCAACGCCTTCGCAATTGCGAAGTCCGGACTCACCGTCGGCGCGATCAAGCCGAAGTCGAGGGCAAGCGCGTGTCTGGCGATGGCCCATTGATCGCTTGGCAAGAGGCCGTTGCCGGTGTCTATGCCCGTGGGGTGAAGCGCGTGGCGCCTGCGCTTTTCAAACGACAATCAGAAAAGCCAACGGGGCTTTGAAGTGACATCCAAGCCATGAATAGACACATGCACCCACCAGAACCCCTCCTGCTCGTTCCCGGCCTCATGTGCGATGAGGCGGTTTGGGCGCCACTGATCCCCTTGATCGCGCATGCCGCGCCGTGCAGCGTGGTCGACCACGGCGCGGCCAGCAGCTTGCCGCAGATGGCCGAGCAGTTGCTGCGCCAAGCGCCTGCGCGGTTTGCCTTGGCCGGGCATTCCATGGGGGCGCGGGTGGCTTTGGAGGTGTTTCGGCAAGCGCCAGACCGTGTCAGTCGTATCGCCCTGCTGGACACCGGTTACCTGCCTTTGGCTGGGGGTGAGGCGGGTCAGTCCGAAAAAGACAAACGCCAGCAGTTGCTGCACATCGCCAAGACGCAGGGGGTGCGCAGCATGGCCAGCGCCTGGGTGCAGGGCATGGTGCATCCGCAGCGTTTGTCGGATGCCGTCCTGATGGCGTCCATCGTGACCATGTTCGAGCGCAAGTCGGTTGAAATTTTTGAAGCCCAGATCCAGGCGCTGCTCGCACGCCCCGATGCACGGTCTGTGTTGAAAAGTCTGCATGTGCCCACCTTGATCGCTTGTGGTGACCACGATGCGTGGGCGCCCTTGGCCCAGCACCAGGCGATGCAGGCATTGGTGCCGCATGCCCGGCTGGCCGTTTTTGCCGATGCGGGCCACATGGCCCCGATGGAGCAGGCCCAAGCGGTGGCAGACGCCTTGCTGCAGTGGTTGGCGGCTGAAGGCATTGGCCAGGCAAGGGGCAAAGAAGCCCATTAAACTGACCCGTCGGTCAATGAGGCGGGAAGTTCACATGAAACACGTTTGGAATCAAAAAAGGCTGGCCATGGCTGCCGGTCTGCTGGCATGGGCCGCGCAGGGCATGGCCGCTGGCCCTGCGGCCACGTCCACAGCCGGATGTCCGGCCTTGCTGAACCACACGGTGGAGCGTTTGCAGGATGAAAAGCCCCAATCCTTGTGTCAGTACAGCGGCAAGGTCTTGCTGGTGGTGAACACCGCCAGTTTTTGTGGTTTCACATCGCAGTACAAAGGGCTGGAGGCCTTGCATGCCAAGTACAAAGACCAGGGCTTTGCGGTGCTGGGTTTTCCGTCCAACGATTTTTCGCAAGAGACCGGCAGCAACAAGCAAATCGCCGATTTTTGCGAGAACACCTTTGGCGTGAAGTTCCCCATGTTCACCAAGACCCAGGTCACGGGCGATGGGGCTTCGCCGCTTTACAAACAATTGATCGCCGAATCGGGCCAAAAGCCCCGCTGGAATTTCTACAAATACCTCATTGGCCGTGACGGCAAGCTGGTGGACAGCTATGGCAGCGTCACCGGACCTGACAGCAAGTCGCTGGTCTCGGCGATTGAAAAATCCTTGAAAACTGCACCATGAATTCTCCGCGCATGAAGTTGGCCATTGTGGGCTCGGGCATTTCTGGCTTGGCCGTGGCACACACGCTCCGAGGCGTGGCGGACATCACGGTGTTCGAAGCGGGCGATTATTTTGGCGGACACACCCACACGGTGGATGTGACGCTGCCAACGGCCAAGGGCCTGGTCACTCACGGCGTGGACACAGGGTTTTTGGTCTTCAATGAGCGGACCTATCCGAACTTGATCCAGCTGTTTTCTGATCTGCAGGTCGAGACGGCGCCCTCAGACATGTCGTTTTCGGTGAAAGTGCCTGGCGCCAAAAATGGCCGAGCACTGGAGTGGAGCGGCACCAACCTGAACACGGTCTTTGCGCAACGCAGCAATCTGGTGAGCCCCCGTTTTTGGCGCATGCTCAGCGATGTGATCCGCTTCAACGCGCTGTGCACGCGTATTGCACAAGAACAAAGCGAGCAAGCCTTGCAGCAGCCGCTGAAAGATTTTCTGAGCACGCACAAGTTCAGTGAGCAGTTCCGTGATTGGTATTTCTTGCCGATGCTGGGCTGCATCTGGAGCTGCCCAACCGATCAGATGCTGCAGTTTCCCGTGGCCACCATGATTCGGTTTTGCCACAACCATGGGCTGATCCAGGTGATGAACCGGCCACAATGGTTCAGCGTGGTGGGCGGTGCCCGGCAATACGTGGACAAGATCTTGGCCCACGTGCCCGACAAGCGCTTGAACACACCCGTGCGCATAATCGAGCGCGATGAGCAAGGCGTGCGCATCATCACCGATGGGCGCACCGAGCATTTTGACGAGGTCGTGATCGCCACGCACACCGACCAGGCCCTGGCCATGCTGCGCGAAGCCACGCCCAATGAACAGCATGTGCTGGGCAGCATCCGTTACCAGTCCAACCGCGCGGTCTTGCACACCGATGCTTCGGTGCTGCCTGCCAACCCCAAGACCTGGGCCGCCTGGAATTACGAGCGAGCCCCCAGCGCCGAGCGCGAGTCGTCGCGCGTGTGTTTGCATTACCTGCTCAACCGTTTGCAGCGCATCCCGTTTGAGCAGCCGGTGGTGGTCTCGCTCAACCCGGTGCAAGGCATCGATCCGTCCACCATCGTGGGCGAGTACGACTACGCGCACCCTGTGTTTGATTTGCGGGCCATCAAGGCCCAGCAGTGCTTGCCCTTGATTCAGGGCTTGCAACACACTTGGTTTGCGGGGGCGTGGGCTGGTTATGGATTTCACGAGGACGGGCTCAAATCGGGCCTGCAGGTGGGCCGCATGTTGCTCACCAAAATGAAAGCCGCCAACCCATGAACACGGCGGCTGCCTGCATAGGCTGGGGCCAGGTGCGGCACACCCGCATGCGCCCTGCGCGCCACGCTTTTGTGTACCCCACCGCATTTTTGATGTTGCCCATGCGCCGTTTGCAGGCCCATGCCGCCACAGCCGATTTGGCCATCAACCGCCGGGCTTGGTTCGCCTTTCATGACGTGGACCATGGCGACGGACGCCCAGCCGATCAAGGCGGTGCCTTGGCCTGGATGGACGAGTTGCTGCATCAGGAAGGCATCACCGATGCGCAAGGCGAAGTCTGGTTGCAGACGTTTCCCCGTGTGCTGGGCCATGCCTTCAAGCCGGTGAGCTTTTGGTACGCGCACCGCAGCGATGGCAGCTTGGCGGCCATCGTTGCCGAGGTCAACAACACCTTTGGCGAGCGGCACTGCTACCTCTTGCCCAAGCCCCAATACGGGCGCACGCTCAGGGCAGACAAGGTCTTCCATGTCTCGCCTTTTTGCGACGTGCAGGGCGAATACCGTTTTCGCTTCATGCGCACCCAGCGCGATGGCCGCGAGCAACTGGTGGCTCGTGTGGAGCACGCCGATGCCGATGGACCCTTGATCGACACCAGCTGGAGCGGCACCCTGGAGCCGGCCACTGCGGCGGCCTTGCGCCGTGTGATGTGGCGCTTTCCCCTGCTCACGCTGGGTGTGGTGGCCCGCATCCACTGGCACGCCTTGCTCTTGTGGCTCAAAAAGGTTCCTTTTTGGCGCAAGCCCGCGCCCCCTTCATTGTTTGTGACCCGATGAAAAACGACACCGAATCGATGGCTTCCCCCTTGAATGGCGCAATGGCACTCGTGGCCGCAGCCTCTGCCCCTCTGCCCCAAGCGGCCAAGCGGGTGATGGCCTTGCTGGCCCGCTTGAAGGTGGGCACCCTCACCTTGTACGGCCCCGATGGTGCCGCACATGTGTTTGGCAACCACCAAGCCCCTTTTGCCACGCTGCACATTCAGCGCTGGGAGGTGTGCGCCGCCGTGCTCAAGTCGGGCGACATCGGCTTTGCAGAAGCCTATATGGACGGCGATTGGGCCACGCCCTCTTTGGCGGATTTGTTGTGCTTGTTCATCGCCAACCGCCGCGAGATCGAAAGCGCCATTTATGGCCACTGGCTGGGGCGCTTGGCGTACCAGGTCAAACATTGGCTGCACCGAAACAACAAAACCAACAGCCGCAAAAACATCCACGCGCATTACGACCTGGGCAATGCGTTTTACCAAGTTTGGCTGGATGGCACGATGAATTACTCGTCGGCCTTGTTTGACGGCGACAAGACCCAGGACATGGCGGAGGCGCAAAAAGCCAAAGTCCGCCGGGCCTTGCGCATGACGGGTGTCCAGCCGGGAGACCGGGTGTTGGAGATCGGTTGCGGTTGGGGTGCTTTGGCCGAGGCAGCCACCTGCGAGCTGGGTGCGCACATCACGGGCGTGACCTTGTCCACCGAACAGCTGGCCTTTGCCCAAGCGCGCATGAGCCGTTTGGGTGTGGCGGCGCAGGCCGATTTGCGTTTGCAGGATTACCGCGACATCAGCGATGCACCGTTCGATGCGATTTGCTCGATCGAGATGATCGAGGCGGTGGGCCAAGCGTATTGGCCCACGTATTTTCAGACTGTGAGTCGCTTGCTCAAGCCCGGTGGTCACGCTTGCATCCAGAGCATCACCATCGATGACGCCTTGTTCGATCGATATGTGAAGTCCACCGACTTCATCCAGCAGTACATCTTCCCGGGTGGCTGCTTGCCCAGTCCGAGCGAGTTCCGCAAGCAAGCCCGTGCCGCAGGCCTGGAGGTGGTGGACGAGTTGAACTTTGGTCCCGATTACGCCGAGACCTTGCGCCGTTGGCGCGACAGCTTCATGGCGCAGCTGGACCAGGTTCGTGCCCTGAAGTTCGATGACCGCTTCATTCGTTTGTGGGAATTTTATTTGGCGTATTGCGAAGCGGCTTTTGATGAGGCCAACATCGATGTGATCCAGTTCACATTGCGCAAGCCCGCTTGAGCAGGCCATGTTTCGCGCCATTCGTTCATCGATCCTGACACTCTCATGCGTGGTCATGGGTGCATTGCCATCGCCATCGGTTTGGGCGGATACAGCCTTGGTGTCTGAGACGGCGGTGCCCAAGGGCGCCGTGCCGACAGCCTTTTCGCGCTTGCGTGTGTGGGGCTTTGATGTCTACGACGCCCGACTGTGGACCCTGCCGGGCTTTGTTGCGACCCGGTTTGAGCAACAGCCGTTTGCGCTGGAGCTGAAGTATTTGCGCAAGCTCGATGGTGATGCCATCGCCAGCCGGTCGATACAAGAAATGCGACGTGTAGGCACGTTCACCGAGCAGCAGGAAAAAACCTGGCTTCAGGCCATGCGGCAGTTGTTTCCCAATGTGGATCACAACGACCGCATCACAGGACTGAACTGGCCCGGCAAAGGGGTGGAGTTTTGGCTCAATGGTCAGCGCTTGGGGCTGGTGCAAGACCCCGTTTTTGGCCGGTTATTTTTTGGCATTTGGCTGCACGAACGCACGTCAGAGCCCAAGATGCGTTTGCAGCTTTTGCAAGGCTTGGCGCCGTGAATGGTGCCAGGCTCCCGAGCTGGTCCAATGAAAGGCACATCATGACTGCATTCGATCACCGTCGCCGCGCTTTACAGCGCATGGCTGTACTCCCTCTGGCCGCAAGCCTGCCCTTTGTGGGGGGCTGTGCGTCGCCTCAGGTGCAGCAGTACGCGCAAGAAAAACCCAACCTTGACTTGCGCACCTACTTCAATGGCAAGGTCGACGCTTGGGGCGTCTTCACCGACCGCAGCGGTCAGGTGGTCAAGCGCTTCACGGTCGAGATGGATTGCAGCTGGCAAGGTGACGAAGGCGTGTTGGATGAAGCCTTTGTGTATTCAGATGGCACACGCCAGCGCCGCATCTGGAAGCTCAAAGCCGGGCCCAACGGCGCCTACACCGGCGTGGCCGATGATGTGGTGGGCCAAGCCCAGGGCCAGGTCAGTGGGAACGCTTTTCGCTGGGGCTACACCCTCGCCTTACCGGTTGACGGCAAGGTCTGGGAGGTCGACTTTGACGATTGGATGTACCTGATGGACGAGCGCGTCATGCTCAACAAGGCGACCATGAGCAAATGGGGTATTCGTTTGGGCGAAGTGACCTTGTCCTTCACCCGCCGCACGCCTTTGGCTTTGCCGAAATGAAGGCCTTGAATACGCCCATCACCGACTGGACGGGCCGACGCGTCTGGCTGGTGGGCGCATCCACCGGCATTGGCCTGGCCTGTGCGCAGCAGATGCGGCAAGCCGGTGCGGTGGTGATCATTTCAGCGCGCAATCCGCAAGGCGTTGAGGACTGGGCCGCACACGATGCGGGCGTGCAGTGGCACCCGCTGGATGTGACGGTGCAGGCCGATGTGCAGGCCACAGCGCAGAATATTCTGGCGCAAGGCCCACTCGACATGGTGGTCTATGCCGCAGGCCACTACCGCGCTCAACGCGCCACGGCGATGGACTTGCAGCAGTTGTTGCAACACGACCGGGTCAATTACCAGGGGGCTTTGCAGGTGCTGAACGCGGTGTTGCCCGGCATGCTGGCGCAAGGGCGCGGGCACATCAGCTTGCTCAGCAGTGTGGCGGGCTGGCGCGGCTTGCCCAATGGTCTGGCCTATGGCCCGACCAAGGCGGCCTTGACCCATTTGGCCGAAACCCTGTACCTGGATTTGCAAGACGCGGGCATCGGCGTGAGCGTGGTCAACCCTGGTTTTGTGGACACACCTTTGACAGCCCAAAACGAGTTCACCATGCCCGCCTTGATCAGCCCCGAGCAAGCGGCCCAAGCGATGCTCAAGGGCTGGGCTCAAGGTGCTTTTGACCTCCACTTTCCCAAGCGCTTTACCCTGTGGCTCAAGCTCTTGCGCGTCTTGCCTTACCGTTGGTACTTTCCGCTGGTGCGGCGCTTCACAGGACTTTGACCATGGACACCCGGCTTGTCACGGCCCAGTTGGCCGAATTTTTTGAAACGCTCACGCCAGAAAGCGTGGCGCAGTTGCCCAACATCTATGACGCACAGGCACGTTTCAAAGACCCGTTCAACGAGGTGCAGGGATTGCCCGAGATCGAGCGCATTTTTCGGCACATGTATGTGGCGCTGGATGGGCCGCACTTCGTCATCACCAGCCAGTTGGTCGATGGGGCGCAGGCCTTTTTAACTTGGGAGTTCCGCTTTCGCTTCAAGCGCTTTGACACGCACACTTTGCAAACCGTGCGTGGTGGCAGCCACATCCTGTTCAACGAGCAGGGCTTGGTGACTGTGCACCGAGACTACTGGGATGCGGCCGAGGAGTTGTACGAAAAACTGCCCCTGCTGGGCGGGGTGATGCGTTGGCTTAAAAAACGCGCCAACACCTGAAACGATCCGCAGGTCGGAGCTTGAGCGCCGACCTGCAGACGCATCAAGCCGGTTGGCTGTCTGCGAAGCTGGGGCGTTGCGCCAGTTTGTCGTAGAGCTTTTGCAAGTTTGGATAAGGTGTGCGCCAGTCGATTTGCGGGAAGCGGAAGTCCAGATAGCCGACCGCGCAGCCCACAGCGATGTCCGACAAGCTCATGTGGATGCCTGAGCAAAACGCTTTGTCGCCCAAACCCAAGCTCATGGCGCGCAGGCTGTGGTGGATTTTGTCCAGTTGTCGGTCAATCCAGGCGGTGCTGCGCTGACCGTCTGTGCGACCGGGCCACACGGCCTCCAGGCGTGCCAGGATGGCGGCATCGAGCAGGCCATCGGCCAATGCTTCCCAGGTTTTGACTTCGGCACGCTCGCGCCCTGCAGAAGGAATGAGTTTGCCCACGGGCGAGAGCGTGTCCAGGTACTCCACGATCACGCGTGAGTCGAACACGGCTTCGCCGCCTTCCATGATCAGGCAAGGTACTTTGCCCAAAGGATTGGACTCATGGATGCGCGTTTGGTCTGACCAGACGTCTTCGCTGATGAACTGGTAGTCCAGTTTTTTCTCGGCCATGACAATGCGCACTTTGCGCACGTAAGGACTGGTGATGGCGCCGATGAGTTTCATGTGTCCAGAAGTCTTGTGAAGATGAGGACGATTCTAGGGGGGAGAATCTGCAAAGTGCCTGACAGGCCACAGGATTGTGTCGCTTAGGCTCTTGAAAGCCTCGCCAACTACAATCGGGGGATGAATTTCTCCCCCATTTCCGCCCTTTCGCCGCTGGATGGCCGCTATGCCAGCAAACTCAACGCCCTGCGCCCGCTGATGAGCGAGCAAGGCTATATGCACCGCCGCGTTCAGGTGGAGATCGCTTGGTTCATCGCCCTGTCCGATGCGGGCTTTGCAGAATTCAAGCCCCTGACCCCCGGTGCCCGCAGTTACCTGACGGCGCTGGTGAAGAATTTTTCGGAAGCCGATGCGGTGGCCATCAAAGAGTTCGAGAAGGTCACCAACCACGACGTGAAGGCCGTGGAGTACTGGATCAAGTCCAAATTCAAGGACCGCCCCGAGCTGGAGCATGTGGGTGAATTCGTGCACTTTGCCTGTACCAGCGAAGACATCAACAACACCAGCCATGCCCTGCAGATCAAGGGCGCACGCGCCCAGGTGATCTTGCCCGGCCTGGATGGCTTGATCGCCAAGCTGCGCGAGATGGCGCACACCTTTGCTGAAGTCCCCATGCTCAGCCGCACCCACGGCCAGACCGCCAGCCCCACCACCGTGGGCAAGGAAATCGCC
>JACCDW011890018.1_pt1 | contig 11872 bp, 10 predicted proteins | sample 7449781 | NCBI WGS metagenome assembly JACCDW01 (sample SAMN15323449, study PRJNA562643) | freshwater metagenome | isolation source: river surface water | place: USA:Blue River Watershed | collected 2017-08-18
CTGCTCCTGTTGCTGCTCCTGTTGCTGCTCCTGCTCCTGCACCCGCTTCCAATACCTCCTTCAGCTTTGTCACCAGCCAGCTGAGCAATGCAGCGGCGCCTGCTTCTGTTTCTGTTCCCACATCGAAGAAGCTGCGCTTCATGATGGTCAGCACGCACGCTCACCAGTTCACCGGGTACAGCAAGGTGTCTTATCATGCAATGCAGCTCCTGTCCAAGATCTCTTGGCTTGATGTGACGCATTATGGCTTTCAGAAGATGCCCCAGGTTCCTCCTAACTATCGCCCTTACCCTTCCAACATCGATGTGATTGATGCGGCGGCCACAGAGAAGAAGGAGCAGCCTCAGCAGGGCTTTGGCTTTACAGGTCTTCCTGATGTCATCCGCAAGAAGCAGCCCCATGTTGTTCTCATTTATAACGATATGAGTGTTGTTGCCAAGTTCTTAGAGGAGATCCGCAAGTCGGGTGTTCCTCGCACCTTCAAGATCTGGGTCTATGTGGATCAGGTGTATACCACGCAGCTCCAGGCCTATCTGGATATTCTCAACCGAGATGCGGATATGGTCTTTGCCTTCTCTCCCTTCTGGAAGAAGTGCCTCAAGGACCAGGGCATTACGAGGCCGATGGATGTGATTCTTCATGGGTTTGATCCCAAGCAGTACTTCCCGCTTCCCAAGGAGCTTGTTCGCAAGCAGATTGGCATTCCCAATGATGCATTTGTTCTCCTCAACATCAATCGCAATCAGCCCAGGAAGCGCTACGATCTTCTCATCATGGCGTTTGTAGAACTCATTGTGAAGTATCCCACGAAGCCGATCTTCCTCATGTGCGTCTGCGATAAGGGAGACAAGGGTGGATGGTGGCTCTTTGAGATCTACCAGCGTGAACTCAAGCTGCGCAATGTTCCGATTGAGCAGTTTGGATCAAGACTCATGGTCTCCGCACAGGATATGATCTTCAAGGATGAGGATGTCAATATGTTCTACAATCTTGCGGATGTTGGGATTAATACGGCAGAGGGAGAGGGCTGGGGTCTCTGCCAGTTTGAGCAGATGGGTGTGGGTGTTCCGCAGGTCGTCCCGGATATCGGTGGATTCAAGGAGTTCTGTTCTCCTGAGAATACAATGCTCGTCAAGCCCAAGCACCGTTACTATCTCCCGTCTGTCTATTCGCCTGTGGGGGGTGAGGCCTTCGCTTGTGATCCGCATGATATCTGCCTCGCTGTCGAGGAGTATCTGATGGATTCTGACAAGCGCCAGACGCACGGGCGCAAAGCGAATGAGGCTGTTCTTGGCTACACCTGGGACAGAGCCTTCGGCCGCCTTGTCAAGCGACTTGAGGAGGAGAAGAAGGAGGTGTATGATGAGTAGAGATAGAGATGGGATCTTGTTTCGGCAAGCCAATCGCCTATAGGATCATGAGTTCTGATCCTCCCTTTCAAGAACCATCGAGGGTTGTCCCTGCGTATACACAAAGTGAAGAGTCAGTTGCGGGAACTGAGCCCCCACCTTTACGAATCTAAGAGCGAAACTTCACAGTGCTCTTCTTTGCAATGCTTCTATACCACTTCCTGGCCTTCTCCGATTTGCTCTTTGCTTTTCTGACAAGATCAGAATCTGTTGTCATGGCTGTCTTTCCTAACAGCAGCATACTGCTCACACGAGCATAGCCCCATTGTTGTTGTGTCGCACCGGGACGATGTCCTGTCCTCCATGCTGCCATTCCCCTATTGTAGGATTTTTCGATCAGATCTAGCGGAACTCCTGTGAGCTTCGCACGATCCTTGAGGCTTTTCACGCCAGGAAACAGACGCTCCCATTCCGAGGAATAGGACGATTTGCGGGTCTTTATACCACTGTTGGTCTTGAACCCAACATACGCTTTGGGATCTTTCCAATGATACGCACCATATTTCTGAATCTCGGATTTGCGTTTGAGTTTGCGTGTCTTCGACAAGCCTTTAAAATACTTCGGAGGCCAGAAGGCCATCTCTCTAGTCTATCTAAACTGATTTCTGGAACACTGAAGAGAAAGCTATGGCCGCTAAATCCCTAGGGAATCCTCTTGATCAACCGAATGAATCTGTCCTGAAGCCCATTGAATCGTATCGGCATGCCTGTGGACGAGAATACATTCCGTCTGATTTTGCAACAAATGATGAACGCATGTGTCAACGCTGCGAGGCCGTTGTGAAAAACCCCTGGAAGAAAGAAGACACGAAGGAGACTGTGCTTCCCCCCAAGCCAAACCCGCCACCGGAGAAGTGAAAATTGAACACCGTGTCCCTTGAGCTGCACAGTACACCCACATGAACTCCATTCTGTCTGTCCTGATGGATGAGCCTCGCTCCCTCACCTATGTGGGGATTGGCTCCTGTCCTCATCTTGCACCGAAGGATACACTGGAATCTCGCTCCGATCAGTTGATTCCTCTGTGGATTCGAGAGGAGATGAAGACAACCCCTGTGCGGATCCTTCATATCGATCCTGCCTTTCCTTCGTGCCTGGAGCAGTTGGAGACCTATCTCAAGCCCTTTGATCTGATTCCTCTTGATCTGGATGGAGGCTATCGCTGGGTAAACCACTACATGGATTTCATTGTTGTCCCACAGTATGTCTCCCATACGAAGCACTTCAGGTTCTTTGAGCAGCTCTCTGAGGAGATCTTGGAGATGGGAGGAAGTCTAGTGCTTCAGGAATATACGGGACAATCGACTGAACCGCTGCGGGCCCGCATGTTCAAGGAGACAGCCTTCCCTGAGCTCTTCAAACGCCGTGTCTTAGTGGACATGACTTTTGGATCGGATGAAGGATGCAGTACAGATATGACGAAGCTTCGGCTGTTCCGGGACGCCCGAGGATTCTTCATCAATCTCCCCTATTGTTCACAGCAAGATCTTCTTGGACTTGTGGGTCTCTCACGAGATCTGGATAGCATTCTTCGGAAGCGAACTCTCCGCCAGTTCCTGGAAACCTTGAACAACCATCATGTCGACTATCGTCGGAGACTAAAAGACCTTCCGTGTATGTTTGGATCTCCTCAGTATACCAATGAGACTCCAAGCGATCTTGTGATGGCTGTCCTCCAAGGGAATCTGAAGCCTTTCGTAGAGCTTCTGAGTCGGCTCCATGTGATTGACCAAGTCGGCAGATATCGCATGAATGAACTCTTTGAGGACTACAAGTCGTATGATCCTTACAAGTGGTACAGTGAAGTGGTAGACCTGGTGCGGCCTTAAAAAAAGAGAAGTGAAGCTAGTCAGGATGAGGTTCTTTCCAGGCCTTGCGTTTCTTGTATTTCTTCAAAGCATCTTTGCGCAACAGTTTTTATCAGTGGATATAACTCCTGCACCTCTGATTGAGTGGGATCAACAACCCTTTACTTTTTATACAGGACAGACCATGAATGTGAGTTGGACATCCCAAGGATTTGCACCAACGGATCAGGCTCGGATCACTTATCCAGGAGTTGGAGGGACTCGTACCCTCACAACAGGAACTCTGATTCAACCCGGATGGTTTGCGAGTCGTCTATCAGATAGTTCCAATGGTCTTGCGACAAATGTCTCTCTAACGGTTGCCTTTACAACAACAACCTCCATTGCGAAGACATCCTCTCAAGGGATTACAGTGCTGCAAAGTAAGATTTTGAGTCTCACCGCACAAGATGGAAACCGTACTTTAGGAGGGGGTCAGAATACAGTGTGTGATGATCGAACCTTAACCGTGTCATGGAGAGGACTTGGAGAAGCCCAGTTTGGAACCGCCTCTATTCAACTCCGCCGCCAAAGTGGCTTTACAGGAACAACAACCTTGATTTCGACCTCTGCGATTCCTGTGAGTGGAAATACAACTTTGTTTCTTGTGTGTCCACGGACCACTTCGCCATCCTCCAGCAACTCCTATGCATTTCAACTCACTGTAGCAGAACCTGGTGGTGCCGATTATACTGCAACCTCTTCTTCTTTTCTAGTGGCCACTGCTCCCACTCCATCTCAGACTGGAACTTCAACACCTACCCCTTCGAAAACTCCAACTCCATCTCCTAGTTCAACACCCACTCCAACGCCCAGTCAGACTTCAACCGTCTCCCCAACTCCATCAACCTCGGAGACGGCACGGCCCAGCATTGACTATGTAGCGATTGGGCGAGCTGCTGCAGATCAAGTGGATACAACAACTCCTGCGATTGCGGGAGCTCTTGGAGGGATCGGAGGTGTCTTGATTTTGTTAGGAGCAGGCAAGTGGTATCATACGAAAATCTTAACAGAACGACGATTAAAAAAACAACAGATGACCTCCCGATTCGTCCAAGATATAAATCGGGTCTACGGGATCACAAATCCAGAAGAAGAAGACCCTGCAAAACCAGGTGTTGTCATGTATACGGTTCAAGGGTTTCCGCAACAACGAAGCCTAACTGCTTATAAAAAACCAAATGTTGCGACGAAGTAGAGCGAATGCAAAAACAAGGAGGAGGTGGAAATGATCCGTCCTGTGGATGTGATATGCAGGCAGGCTGGCCTCCTGCGTCTGAGTTTCCTCGTGGAGGAGTTCAGGGAGGCGGTGCCAATATTGTCTCCTTCAATCTTGCCCTTCAGAATAAGAATGGAAAAACGACTCGCTATCACGGTGAGAAGAGCTCAAACAACACAAACCAGGTCATGAAGACAACCAATACAAACCAGAATATGAACCAGAACATGAAGTCAAACAACACCAACCAGAACATGAACCAGAATATGAACCAGAATATGAACCAGAATATGAACCAGAACAATGAGAACGAGCCCCAGGAGGAGGAAGAAGAGGAGAGCAATGAGACGATCGATCGGATTCTCCCCAACTCCCGGTCTACACGCAAATCGAACACAAACAACAAGAACAATAACAATACCAATAAAAACAAGACCAACAAGAAAAATACAAAGATGAACAAGGTCATGTATGAAGGCAAGCGGTATTTCAAAGATCCTGAGACAGGCGATGCTTACATGCGGTCTGCCAATGGTGCCAAGGGCAAACGCATTGGAAAGTTTCTCCAGATGAATGGCAAGCTCAGCTTGAATACCAGCATGGAAGGTGTTCCTCCTGTTCAGGAACCTGAGGTGGATATCGAGACAGAAGGTGTCGAGCCTGGTCCTGAGAAGCGCTCTTCCTTGTCCATGAATGGTGGAGGCATGCCCGTCTGTGGATCGTGTCCTTTCCCTGGAACAGGAGCCTGTGACTTCTATGCGAGGGGTGGTGGATGTGGATGTAGCAAGATGTATCGGGGTGGATACAAACCCACTCGGAAAAACTTGAAGTACCTCAAGAAGTGGAAACGAGGCGAGTCTATCGGATTTACAATGACAAGTTCTCTCAAAGCGAAGGGGCTGATTCCCAGAACCAGTCGCAAGCAGAAGGGGAAGCGTGTGGTCAGTCGTAAGTACAGATAATCTCGCAACTCTGAAGAATGGCCTTTGTGAAGGCACCTGTTGTTGCAGATCCTGAACCAGAACTTCAAACACGGAGTGGATACAAACCCACTGAGTGTTTGAAAGCCTTTTTAACAGCGCTCGGAGAGAGTGGCCTTGTGAATACAGGGAAAGCGCTTCATTTTGCCACAGATCTTGTCTGCAGTGGAGGGTACGAAGCCTGGGTGAAATGCCTCTGGCATTTTGCAGTCGAACATATTGGAATCGGATCTCCTCGCATCTTTGTCTATTTGAAAAAACGGATTGGAGAGTTGGATGGCCTTGTCTCCCGGATCGATGAAGAAACCTTATGGAAAGATCCTGAGTTTCAAACTCGTATCGCAGAACTTATATTTGTGCTACGGGAATGTCCCTTTCGAACTCGAACTCCTTGGCCCAAAGTTGGTCCTGAAACCCATCGGGATGGATGGCTTCGTGCGGTCTCCACGCAAGCAACTGAACCGGATCTTGTTCGCCGTGTGTTCAAGCCTTCGAATGACCTGTATCCTCTTCATAGCGTTGCCTGTGAACTGTTCAAGGCGTGTTCTGAAAATGCAACCGAACGAGCCTTGTTCTGGATCAAATGGGTGCTCGAGGAAGATTCTCGTCTTCGGAAAGAAAACAGTGGAGCTGGACTCAGCACCTTGGATCGTGGCCCTGCACATCTGCCCACAAAACAACGAACTGATGTGGGATATTTCTTATGCCAACTCTTTGTGGAGGCTTACAAAGAATATGCAGCCAAAGGACTCCTTCGGATGGCAGAAGAGTTTCAAGTCTTGTCTGATTTATATCGTGGCGCTGACAAACGAGTCTCCGCACGAGATCGTAGAGATCTTCTAGGGATTATGGCCCAGATTCTCTGTGAAGTCCCTCGATGGAAAGTTCCAGCAGCCCCCACACTCATCAAAGATCCTGCAGCCTTGTCCAGGGCCATCCAGCAGTCTCCCAACTTTTTTAAAGAAGTCTTAGCCTATCCTCGTGTTGTCCTTCCGACAAATAAGGCAGTGTTTACGACAGGAAAACAGTCTGCGAGACAGAAAGAAAAGGCAAAGCAAGGTGTCACCATGGAAACGAAGTTTTCAGCATTTGATGCTGCCATGGAAGCCTATCTCAACAAAGACTAGGAGAGATGGAGCTGTCAACGATTGCCTTCATCATTGAAACGGTAGTCTTTTGGGCCTTTGTGTATCTGATTGTGTTTATGGGCTGTGAGACACCTGCGATTGTCTTTACTGGCTTTGGTGCCTTCTTATTCTATTGGCTCTTCCGGTTTGTTGCCAAGCAAGAAGGAGCAGATAAGATGATCTGGATCTATGTTGTCAACATGATCATAACCATCATGCTGCTCTTTTATTTCTTAACAGGGTCTCCTATCCAAAAGAGCATACGGAATGCTCTAAACTCTGCTGCACGCAAATATCCCACTCTGGATCCCTATGTCAAACGGTGCTAACCTAAATTTGAACACCACCACGGTCTAGGGACACGCAGACACAATGACCTCGTATTCTGAAGCAGAGCTTGTAGCGATTCTTCAGAAGGCTTCTGATGCCTATTACAATGGAAAGATAGAGGGACTTCTTACAGATTCTGAGTATGACCGTCTTCGTGATGACCTGGAGGTTCGGTTTCCTCAGAACCCTTACTTGAAGCAGATTGGCGCTCCTGTTGAGAAGGGTGCTGTTCGTCTGCCCTACAAGATGCCCTCTCTCAATAAAATCAAGCCTGGTACAGGTGCTGTGGAGAGTTTTCGGAAGAGTTCCGCCATTCCCGCCTGGGTTCTCACAGACAAACTTGATGGGATTTCTGTCCTCTGGGATACGGGAAAGCGGAAGCTCTATCTGCGTGGAGATGGACTCATGGGTGTCGATGTCTCTGCCTTTGCGCCTTACATCAATGGGCTCACGCCTCGTAGTTTGAGCAAGAAGAGTTGGATGATTCGGGGTGAACTTCTCCTCCGCAAAGACACTCCTGTAGAGGGTCTTCTGCCTCGCTCCTGGGTCAATGGGCAGCTTCATCAAAAGACGCCGATTCCTGAGCAGCTTGGGAAGATCCGCTTTGTGGCCTATGAACTTCTAGGTCCCTTGCTTCTTCACAGATTCGATCAGCTCCAGACTCTTGCAGAGGCTGGATATGAAGTTCCCTGGACCTGTGTTGTGACCAGCCTGACGGATGAATCTCTCTCTACAGCCCTTCAGGCCCGAAGGAAAGAGTCTGCCTATCCCATTGATGGGATTGTTGTGGGCGAGAATCGTATCCCTGCCAAGCAAGAGGCAGGAGATGCTGTAGAAAATCCCAAAGACATGCGGGCCTTCAAGATGCCTCTTGATGACCAGAAAGCTGTCACAACGGTAGTCGATGTGATTTGGTCAGCGAGTCACCAGGGGTACTGGATTCCTCGCATCCAGATTCAGCCTGTGAGCATTGGAGGCTCTCGCATTGAGTTCCTCACGGGACACAATGCGAGAATCATTGTTGCGAATCACATTGGAAAAGGAGCTGTGATTGTTGTCCGCAAGTCTGGAGATGTGATTCCTACTCTCGAGCGCCTTATCACTCCTTGTGCGACACCCTGTCCTCTTCCTGAAGGAGACTGGGATGGGGATGCCGCAACTGCGTCTCATTACAAAGTCAAGCAGGGAGCCAGCCTTCTGGAGGTAAAGGCAAAGAAGCTGGAGCACTTTGTAAAGACGCTGGAGATTCCGCATCTGGGTCCTGGACTTGTTGCAAAGCTCCTTGCAAAAGGAAAGGATACACCCAATGCTCTTCTTACGATCTCCAAGGAAGATCTGGAGACCTGCATTGGAAAGGGAATGGCAGTCAAGGTGTATCCAGAGATTCAGACCAAGCGGGAAACCTGCACGGAACTTGATCTGATGCTTGCAAGTAGCTGTATGCCTCGTGGAGTTGGAGATACAAAGCTCAAGGCACTCTTTGCTCTTCAGTCTGATCCTCGGCAGTGGTCCACGATTCCAGCCTGCGAAGGATGGAGCGCAGAGGCACTTCATCAGTTTCTGCCTGTCTACAAGGCCTATGAGACCTGGAGGCAGACGGAACTTCCTTGTATTCCTTATCCTCGCCTTGCAGCCTCCGTTGCTCCACAGCCTGTACCGACGAAGGGATCTCTCTGTCTAACGGGATTCCGTGATGCTGCGCTTCAGAAGAAGCTGGAGGAGAAGGGATACACAATCAGCAGCTCTGTCACGAAGAAGACTACTGCTCTGCTTGTGAAGAACCTTGAGGAGACCAGTGAAAAGATGGAGAAGGCGAAAACCCTTGGGGTTCGGATTCTGACACGGGAGCAAGCAGAAGCGGAATATCTTTGAATCCTATAGAAATGAGCTCTCTCTTTGAAACAATGGTGGGAGTGTCAGTTGTCTCGCAACTGGCCTCCTCTTCCTCTATCATGGACCCTGAGAATCCTTTGTTCTGGATTCTTTTTATCTTTCTCTTAGCCATTGTCATTGGGTGTATCTATGCCATCGTGAAAGCTCGTACGACAGCGTCTACTCCTGACAATATTGCAACCATCAAAGATCAACAGATTTCTATCTTGGACTCCAAGTTTGTCACTGAATACAAAGACAAGAAGTCTCTCCGATCTGCCCTTCAAGACCAGAAAGTTTCTGACCGTGAAGACTGTTTGGTCAACTTTGCTCCTCTTACGGTGGTCCATCCAGGATATCTTGGGCCTGCTTCAAATGGTGTCTATGACGAAAAACAAGGAGTCTCTGCTGCGATTCGCATGGGAGCTCGTTGTTTTGTGTTGCCCATTGACTACCATGATAAAGATACGGTTCCCGAAGCCTTCCCTCCTGCGAATACACCCTGTCTTTTGTATCGGGATGCAGGAGACACCATTCGGTCTCTCAATGGAGGGAGCATATTGAAAGTCGCAGAAGCGATCCGAGATGTTGCGTGGAGTGACTTGGTCACGCAGAAAAACGATCCCTTCATTCTCGTCCTCTATTTCGTCAGAACCCCGAAGGAAAACACGAAAGAGTATCTCGATTTCTTGTCGCAAGTGGCCAAAGATCTTTCACCTTTGTCTCCCTATTTGCTTGGACAGACACCTGATGGCGTCTACAATCGTCAAGCCCGTCAAGATCAGCTCTTGTTCTTGAACACAAGTTCTTTAGAAAAGAAACTTCTTATCTTCTGCAACGCAGATACCACAGGATTCCGCACTTCCCAAACAGACTTCAAACACTCCTATTTACCCAAAGAGGATCTGGACTATTGGGTTCATCTCAGACTCTACAAACAGAATCTGGAGACACAGTTGGGTGTGACAACCGTCCCGGAACAGAGTGGAATCCCTCGTGGCTTGATGGAACAGCTGAGTTATTATACGACAATCCCTCAAGATGCAAGAAATCAGAGACTCGCTGTCGATACAACAAAGCAGAGATTTGTCATTGCGATCAGCCCTCCAGGCGTGAATCCTGCGCAGGAAACTGTAAAGTCTGCTCTGGATACCTATGGTGTCCAGGCGATTCCTCTCTTCTTAACGGACTATACACCCGATGTGAAGGTGTTGATGAGCAACTGGAAACTGGCCTGGAGAGCCAAACCCAAAGCGATCCGCTATGTCCGGCCCGAGCCACAGGTTATCCCCTCACAGTCCCCGAGGGCCAATGCGAATGGAGGTGCTCTTACCATTCCACGCTAAGAGTAGAATGGAGGAGGATATTTACGAATATGAGTTTAAAAGCAATCTGTTGAGCCGTGCAAACATTCAACAACAGATTGCGAGGCTGAAAGAGGCTGCTGAGGAAGCCGATGAGAGAATCAAATACGAATCCGCACACAACCCTGAGATTCAGTATGCGATTGATCTTGTTGCAAACTTCTTACGGAAAAAAGGCCGTGTCTGCTACGGTGGAACAGCGATTAATGCGATTCTTCCTCGCAGCCTTCGTTTCTACGACCCGCAGAAAGACTTGCCTGATTATGATTTTTTCACACCCAATCCTGAACAAGATATCAAAGATATCGTAAAGGATCTGCAGCAGGCAGGATTTCCTGATGTGGTAGAGCGTGTGGGGATTCACGAGGGAACCCATAAGATCTTGGTAAACTTTGTGGCGATTGCAGATATTTCTACCTTAGATCCTGAGTTATACTCTCTGTTATACAAACGATCCATTGTCAGAGATGGAATCCATTACTCTGATCCAGATTTTCTACGCATGATGATGTATTTAGAGTTAAGTCGACCTCGTGGTCAGGTCGAACGATGGGCCAAAGTCTATGAACGCTTGTTGTTATTAAATGAAGCCTTTCCTCCAAAAGTCTGTCGTACAAAGGCTGAAGATCTTGTGGGGCGTGTCAGCATCCCTGTTGTCTTACGAAAGGCGTTGTTGGAGTATGTGATAGACAACAAGCGTGTCTTGATGGGAGCAGAAGTTGTCTCCCTGTATGATTGGTTGATTTCTAAAACGAGGCGGTTTTCTCCTACGATGACATGGTTCTTGAAAAAAAATGGGATGGTTGTCTTTTTAACTCCGGATGCAGATCGAGATGCGTATCGGTTGAAGGAAATCTTCGCATCCCCTGAGATCACAGTCGAGATTCTGGAAGCCAAAGGAGAGTTGGTTCCCCATCGTGCCATTGTCAGCTATCGTGGAATGCCCTTCGCAGAGCTTCTTCAAGAAGTGGCCTGCCATTCTTTTACAAGCCTGTCACTTCCTGATGGACGAAAGCTCCAAGTTGCCTCGTTAGAGACGATGATTACTTTTTACTATTCACTTTTATTATTTACAGACGACGAAAAGATCCTCCAGTTTTACATGACTTGTTTGTGTCAGAAGTTGGTAGATATGAGTGAAAAGTTACATCGAAAAGGAACTGCGGGACCGATTCCTGCGTTCTCGATTGAGTGTTCAGGCTATCAGAAAGGCTTTGCCTCCCTCTTAAAAGAAAAGTTTTCCAGAATCCAACGAGAAAAACAAAAGCAAAAACAAAAGACACACAAACTGAATCGGAAATCCAATCGCAAAACACTCAAATCCTCTACCTGAAGACATAGCTGTTGGATTTGTCTTCGGCTTCTTTCTTCTTGGCATCTAACCTCGCTTTCCAGAAGCGGCAGTCGTCCAGAATCGCTGGAAGGCTCTCCTTCGCTTTCTTTTGAATCTGATACGCTTGGAAGGTAGATCGAAACTGATTCAGCTTGGATTTAAGAAGATCCTCTTGTTTTTCTTTGGGAACCTCCTCAGGAAGCTGACATCTCTGTGCTTCTTCTGAGACAGGTGGTTTCTTCGCAGCCTCACGCCGCTCTTCACTCTGTTGAGGAGTACAAAGAGCAGCATCTTCAAATCCTTCCTCTTCTCGTTTTTCTTGCTCTTCCTTGGCTCTTCGCTCTGCGTCTTCAATCCGGTTGACACTCCGAATCAGGAGGCTGCGACAGGC
>JACCDW010684051.1_pt1 | contig 11871 bp, 22 predicted proteins | sample 7449781 | NCBI WGS metagenome assembly JACCDW01 (sample SAMN15323449, study PRJNA562643) | freshwater metagenome | isolation source: river surface water | place: USA:Blue River Watershed | collected 2017-08-18
AGGTTCTCTAGTAACAGTCCGAGCAGAAAGCGGAGACGAACTAGATAACATTGTTGCACATTCAATCGCAGCAATCGCATCAGCAGCACAAGAACTAGAATCAGCAGTGCGTGGTGCATCAGCACCAGCAGCACCATCAGTTCAGTCAGTTGCAGCAGCACTAGGTGGAAACATCATTGAAACAGGAACAACAATTCCTGCCCAAGAATATACACAGCCAGCACCAGTAGCATCTATTGGTGGGCGCGGTTGCGCTCACGGTAAGATGACAGCAATCCAAGGTATGGGTAAAGATGGTAAGCCTTACAAGGGTTACTTCTGTCCAGCACCAAAGGGTGCATTTGATAAGTGCAAGAACCAATACGTTACAGTTCAGTCACCAGAGTGGAACACATTCGTTCCAGAACAGATTAAGTGAAAACACTTAGACGCTCTATAAACAAAGCAGAAGTGGGTGGCGAACCATTGCCACCCGCTTTTGCGGCGTTTGAAAGAGCAGGAATTATTCTGCGTAGAGCAGAGGTAACTGTAGTTGCAGGCACTCCAGGTGCAGGTAAGTCATCAGTTGCATTGGCTATCGCTGCTAAAACAAAACATCCTACACTTTACTTTTCAGCAGATACCAATGCACATACTATGGCTATGCGTTTAATTGCTATGACAGGCAAGATGACTCAGGCAGCAGCAGAGCAGTTACTCAAAAACAATCCAGCCAAATCACATGAGATACTACAACTGAACAATCACTTGTTCTGGTCGTTTGAATCTAGCCCTACACTTAAAGACTTAGACGATGAAGTCTCAGCCTTTGAAACGGTATGGGGCAAGAGTCCAACGCTTATTGTTGTAGACAATCTTATGGATGTAGCAATGGATGGGTACGATGAGTTCGGCGCAATGCGTGCAGTTATGAAGGAACTCAAGTATCTAGCCAGAGATACTAATGCAGCAGTACTAGTACTACATCACACCAAAGAAGGATTTGATGGCTATCCTTGTCAGCCACGTAATGCAATTCAAGGAATGGTTAATCAGATTCCAGCAATGGTTCTTACTATTGGTCAGATGAAACAAGGCGATGACACATACCTATGTGTAGCGCCAGTTAAGAACAGATACGGGCGAGCAGACCAAACAGGTAGCAACTATGTTAGTCTGTCATTTAACCCAGACTCTATGTACTTAGAAGATGTAGCAGTCAGATACCAACAAGAGGGAATGATGTAGCATGAGTAGTGCAGCCAAGCGTAAAGGTACACAAGGCGGAGAAATCCCAGCAGTTAATTGGTTAAAAGCAAATGGATTTCCATATGCAGAACGCAGACTAGCAGGCAGCCACCTTGACAGAGGTGACATAGCAGGAGTCAATGGCGTAACAATTGAAGTTAAAAACCATATTAAGTTAGACCTTAGTGCTTGGCTAAAAGAACTAGAAGTAGAAATGATTAACGACCAAGGTTGGACAGGCGTTGTCCTACACAAGAAAAAAGGAACTAAGAATGTTGACGAATGGTATTGCACTATGCCAGCCAAAGTATGGCTGGCTTTAATAAAGGACGCAATGCGTGGACGCGAAGCATAGTATTGCAGATTACCTTAGATACATTGGCGCAACCGTGCCTCCAGAGGGCAGCGGTTGGCGCAAAATAAAATGCCCATTCCACAACGATGGTCATGCATCAGCAGGCATTAACTTTGATGAGAACAGATTCAAGTGTCATGGCTGTGGTGTAGGTGGAGATGTTTACGATTTAATTATTGAAAAGGAAGGAGGTACATATCGTGAGGCTATCGAATTCGCACAGACAATTTCTCTTGCAGGCGACTCACCAGTACGCAAGCCAAATACATTTGGCAGCAGACTACCTAGCAACTCGCAATCTCTCGGTAGAAGAGGCGCAGCGCTTTCATCTGGGAGTAGTAAAGGACGCTCTTCCAGGTCATGAGCAGTACATGGATAGGCTAGCCATTCCATACATTACGCCATCAGGCGTGGTAGATATTAGGTTCAGAGCCATGAACGGAGCAGACCCTAAGTACATGGGTATGCCAGGTGCCAAGACCAGTATGTTTAACGCACAAGTAGTGCTTACTGCATCAGATTATATCTGTGTGACAGAAGGAGAGATAGACTGTATAACAGTCAGTGTTAAGACTAATCACCCAGCAGTAGGTATTCCAGGTGCTAACAATTGGAAACCTTTTTACACAAGAATCCTAGATGACTTCGATACAGTAATTGTACTAGCAGATGGTGATGCACCAGGGCTAGAGTTTGGTAAGAAGATAAGCAAAGAGTTAAGCAATGTTAACATTATCCAGATGCCAGACGGCCACGATGTCAATAGTATCGTGCATAAAGAAGGAGTAGATTTTATCAATGAGCGAATCGCTAGATGCCTCAGCGCAGAATGAGGATAGTGTATGGGACTACATCAAAGACCATCCACGTATCCTTGGGCTACCAGTATCAGATAAGCAGGGGCTAGACCTGCTTAATGCACTACGAGATGTAGCAGAGATGATTCATAAAGACTCAGATATGGCACACAAAATGCTTACCATGATAGCCACGGTCATAGTGGCAGCAGCATCAGGTAGTGGCAACGAGACTATTGAAGAACTGCTAGTAGCAGAAGCAATGCACAAGTTCGAGACAGAGGCAAAGGAGATACTCAGTGAAAGACCCGAATGATTTTGAAGATGTTCTAAAAGAGATACGAGTTATTATGATTCGTAAACATGCAGACTACGGCCCATACAACATAGCCAATGCCCCAGGCGGGGCAATGAATGGGCTGCTTGTCCGTATGCACGATAAGATGGCTCGACTAGAGAATCTTTATTACAAAAATAATGACACGCCGAACTATGAATCCATTGAAGATTCATTTATTGACTTAGCAAACTATGCAATAATTGGACTATTGGTGCAAAGAGGACAGTGGGAAGGCGTTAAATAACCAATGTATGTAGATGAGTACGAGGCAATGGTGCAAGCCCTTGCCGCTGAGTACCACCGCAAGTACCCAATGACTGAACAACTAGATATCCAACAGGTACTATGGCTGTGGTTTGTTTCTCATCCACAAAAATACAAAGAGTGGTCAGAGTTAGAGCAGAAAGACAGAGACAAACTAATAGCACGGTCTCTTCGCAACGCAGCCATTAAGTACTGCGAGCGAGAGAAGGCTAGAAAGATTGGCTATGAACTGCTTGACCTTTACTACTATGACTCGTCAGTTATCGAAGCCTTTTTGCCATCCATCATTGCAGAATCATATGAGATTCCAGTAGCCATTAAAGACTTGAACTACAAGTTTTCTAAAGGTGAAAGCAGTGACACCAACAATTGGCTGGTACTACGCTCAGATATAGCCACTGCCTACTACAGATTATCAGATGCAAAACAGAATGTGCTTCGCATTAAATACTCAGCAGAAAATGTTGAGTGGAGTGAACTAGCACAGGAACTGTCTACTACTCCAGACGGTGCACGTATGAAGGTGCAGCGTGCAGTAAGTAGTCTCATTAGGAATCTTGGTGGGCAGAGGCCATATGCAGAAGAAGATACTCTAGTAGAGGTAGATGATGACGAATCAGGAGAATGATAATGTCAAAGAAGTCCGAGAGTTATTACACCCAACGGATTACTCGCGTGCTATGGATTTGCGAGGAGAACCTATTGGAGATGTTTGCGTATGTGGAGGGGATGTATTTCATGCGCTTGTTGCGTTTGACCAAGGTGAACTATGCTTTTATTTCCTTGATGGAGAGTGCGCTAACTGTGGGTCAATGGTCACACTCCCTTACCCAAAGAATGAGGACACTATCTAATGCCACTATATGATTTTAAATGCAATGCTTGCACAGAAGTAAAGGAAACTAGCGAGAACATTCCGCCAGCATGCGGAACTTGCGGTGAAACCATGCAGCGTATATGGTCAGCACCAGCAATTAAGTTTAACGGCACAGGCTTCTACTCAACAGGAGAATAAGATGGCAGCAAAGAAACTAGGCAAGAATAACTGGATTACCTATGGTCGCAATATGGGATTTGGTCTTGGCTTTAATTTAAGTAAAGGCTTTCTTAGTGTAGAACTTGGTTTCTGGTATCTAGCATTCGAGTTCTAATGAATTATCCAGAATGGACTGATACACCAGCCTGCTTAGGTACAGACACAGAGATGTGGTTCTGTGAAGATAATGAGCCAGGTTATAGAGAAGCAAACCTTCTTAAAAAGATTTGCTCAGGTTGCCCAGTTAAGCAACAGTGCTTAGAATATGCATTGCACAATACAGTGCAAGGATATTGGGCAGGCACTACACCTAGACATAGAAGTCAGTTAAGAAAACAATTAAATATAATTCCTACACCAGTCGGTCTAGCATGGGAGATACATGAGTACGGCAAAGTTATCTGACTTTGATTTAGACCTAGCAGTAGGTCATCAAGGTGAAGCCTTAGTAGAACAACTGTTAACTGGTGGTACTACAGTAGAAGTCAAGACAGATTTGAAATGGAAAGAGACTGGCAACTTATACATCGAGACAGTTTGCTGGTCACACAACAACGAGAATTGGTATCTATCAGGATTGTCCAGCACGAAGGCTCAGTATTGGGCATTCGTTCTGGAGGGGACAACCCTGTTGGTACCAACGGAGGTACTGAAGCAGGTAGTAACGGCTAGGGGAAGAGCCATTACCTGCAACATACCTCCAAACCCTAGTAAGGGATACCTTATTAAGGTTGAAGATATAACTAACTATCTCCGCAATTGAGGTCCAGTTAAATATCAAAAGCCAAATAAAAAAAGACCCCCAGTTCTGGTAGTGATACCAGTTCTGGGGGCTTTTTATTTTATAGGATTACTTAGAACCGCGACCAAATTCCTTGGCTTTAGGGTCTAGAGCCTTCCACAATGGGGCAATAAACGCTGATAGAAAAGCGTATGCCAATGTCTTAGGGTCTGTCACTCCTGCTGAGTACAAAGCCACCACTGATGGGACTGCTGCACGTGCATAAGTTGTTGCGATAGCAACGAGTTTATCTGTCTTCATGTTTCTCCTTTAGGATTTAAAGACTGGCTTACCAAAGCCTACGACTGTCACGGCTTGTGACTTACGTAGTTTTGAACCATTCTTCTTTTTGAAAGCGCGTACCTTTAGGCATACTTGCCCTCCGTTACGCTGGTCACCCTTCTTATCAGGCGCTGTATTGCCTTCTAAACAGGTAACTGTGCCATCGCCGTTATCTTTAACGACAATGCCAACATGACTGATTCTGTCTAAACCATCGTTTGGGAAGTCCATGAAGCAAATATCCCCTGGTAGTGGTGTTGCTGTATCACTAGCAGGTTCCCATTGGCCCTTCTTCTCAAATGCCTTAGCACCTGCAACTGTAGATACACAGTTAGGAATCTTTAGTCCTACCTCATTGGCACACCAGTTCACAAATGAACCGCACCAAGGTAAGAAGTTAGCCTTAGTAAAAGCTCCGTACTTTGTTTCGTTGTCCTTTGGACCTTCGATAACTCCGAGTTCTCCCTTTGCTACTGCAATGAAGTCTGCTCTTTGTCCCATTTATTCACTCGCTTTCTTGTCAACCTTGGCAAACGCCTGATTAATTTCATCTGCTGATAGTTCTCCATCTGCAAGATAGAAGCGGGCTAGTGCTTCCAGCACGCGGGCTGCGCCAAGCGCACCCGCTAGTACTGCAGCCTGCCATACTTCAATACCTACAAGAGAACCAGCACCAATAACTCCTAGTGCTTCTGCTGCAATGACTGCGAGAATACGCATCATTACATTCTTTAATGTGTCCATTACTCATCCTTTGGGTTACGTAGTTTGAATGTAAGTCCCCATATAACTGAAGACAAAATAATTGCATACCCAACTACTGTCTTGGCTGAGCCCTCAAGGACTACCCAAGCCACGAACATTCCAAGGAGTGTCCATAGTTGATTTGCTATATCTGAAAAGAAGTCTTTCATTAAGGTTTTCTCCTATATGCTGCTGTGGCTGCAGCGGATGCTGCTGCTTGGGTTGCTATACCACCTGCAATAATTGCTGATACGACTACCTTTTCTGAGTCTTCTCGTACTTCAGGAGACATGTCAGCGCCAATATTTGAGATGGCGGTAAGTGCTTGGGCTGGGTCTGTAAACATTGTTGCTAGTAACTCTGCTGGATTTTCAAGCAATTGGATTGCTATGACTACCTCAGCAGTTAGGACTACGCCATTCTCTAAAAGGATTGGGAAGTCAGCGGGTAATTCTTCTAAGTTTGTATCTTCTGTTAGAGCAATTGGCTCAGGTGTAGCAGGGACAGATACAGGAGGATTCACAGGTTCTGTCACAACTGGTAACACAGGAGCAGGTTCTGGCAAAGGTGTCGGCTCTGGAACAGGTACAGGCTTTGGTGTTACTGGTAATGATGGCTCCTCTGGTTCTATCTCTGGTTCTGGAGTAGGTTCTACGGGCTCTACAGGCTCTGTAGGAGCCACAATCTCTGGTTCTGAGATTATAAGTACTGGAGTCTCGCCACCTTCAGGGGTGGCAGCCTCTAATGCTTCTTTAATTTCAGCCTCTAATTTTATCTGCTCTTCAGCCTTTGCTTTTTCTTCAGCAATTCTAGCCTCTTCAGCAGCCTTCTCTTCTGCTATCCTTGCTTCTTCAATCGCTTGAGCAGCAGCCTGTGCTGCTGCGATTTGTTCAGCAGTAGGTGGCTCAGGTTCTCTTACTGGTTCAGGGATAGGAGATGGTGATGGCTGAGGACTTGGTTCTGGTTGTGGCTGTGGTGATGGTTCTGGTGCTGGGTTACTCTCTTGGCTTGGCTCACTTGAAGGAGATGGCGAAGGGGCAACAGTCTCAGTCGAAGTCTCTGGGGCAGAAGGTTGAGATGTATCGGGCGTTGGTGAAACAGTTGGACTCGAAGTTGTCTCAGGCTGAGGCGAAGGTGTCGGCTCTACAGTCGGAGTTGGCGAAGGCGAGGCTTCAACACTCGGACTTGGAGATGGCGTTGGAGTCGGAACGGGCGAAGGCACTGGCTCGGGAGTAAGCACTGGTGCTTCTTCTACTCGCTCAATGTTTGCTTGTTCTAAAGGAACAACAGTTCCATCAGTTAATCTTGCACCAGTTCTAGCCCAGTTATACTGGCTATAATCTCTGCCACTTAAGACATAAGAAATAGCAACAGTACCATCTGAGTTGATGGCTGCTGTAATAACTATGTTTGTAGGCATAGGGTCACTCTGCAAGAAAATAGGACGAGCAGAGATATCTACCTGAAACCCACCATCACTTGCACTGATAATCAAATGCTCATCATTGCGCTGGTTAGGGTAGACAACCCAGTCCATTGACTGAATAGAAATACTTGGTGTCTGTGGATAGTCCCAGTAGGTACCATCAGGTCTACCAAAAGTAATTACACTATTAGTTGTTGCATAAACCCTATCAAACTGAGTGCCATCATAAGTAATGGTTGTTGTCAGAGGTACTCGATAAGAAACATCATCTCCACCGCAGGTTGCCAATGTTGTGACAGTTGGAGTTTCACCTACGGGTGTTACCTGTGCAGCAGCAGCAATAGTTTCTGCTTGTGCCGTGTTAACACAGTTGGCTTCTGCTGACTGAGGTAATGCAAATAGAGACGTTCCGAAGGCTAAAAAGAATACTGCTAGTAAATTACTTCTTCTCACAAAGGAGGAGGTAGATTTGGTCAACGCGTTCTTCCAATCGGTTCACTTGGTCTTTCACGGAACCGCCCCCGTTTGGCTTTAATTCAGCCAAGTAGTGTTTAACTAACCACTTAGTTGCACCAGCAAATGCTGCTGCAATAGTTATCATTGCTACGGTAAACGCAGCCCAATCTTGTGCCGACATTATACCGTCCTCACCACAATCTCTAGTATGCCACCAAACCCTGTTGAGTTTTTATCTGGTGGAGTTGTATTAATTAAATTGATTCCTTCAATCTGAACCTGACGGCTATCGCCAGTATTCAGGTCTTGCCAAGTAACAACATCTCCGTTTTCTTCAATAGTTTCTAAAGCAAGAATACGGTCATACGCCCGTCCTGAATAACCAGTACGGGAATTATTCTTATCTGTTTCTTCGTCAAAGCAATAAACATAGTGACTGATAAGTCGCTGTCTAGGTGTAGCAATAGTTGCCTTTGCCTGATAGCCCTTAAATGTAGGACCCTTTGAAGGGTCCGTGCCATCGCGGTACATAATAAACTTATAGGCTACATACTCTTGAGCCGTTGCTGGGTTAGAGGTTGTCACCTCTACTGGATGAACTGATGCATCATAAGAGATATGGTCATACTCATTACCCTCTGAATCTACAGTTTCTAAAGTCATTGAGCCATAGCGGTAGTTACCACGGGCTAACAAACGCTTAAAGTTTTTAGGCTCAAGAGTTCCATATCGAATGTTACCTGTTGTGATGTAGCCAGTTGGAACTAGTTCAGTTGCCGACTCAAAATAAATAGCGCCATTAGTAGTATTGTATGCAGTAGAAAATGCAAGACGACTAGTAGTACCAATAAAGGCTACTGCAGTTGTGTAGTGCTCTGAAGTTTGAGAAATCTGCAAGTCATTTGCATAAGCAAAACGAAGAGGCTCTAGTTCGTTACCTAAATCTATACGAGTAAGGCCACCATCAAAAGAACCAATACCAGTTGTTGCCCAAATAAACTTGTCTCTTCCAGCAAAATCATAGACTGGTTGTACTGTTTCCATGATAAGTGGACCATAATTAATTGACCCGTCTTGGTCATTAACAGTAGCAACACGAACACCTTTGCTAGTGCCAATCATCATGTAGCCAAGGTAGTAGTAAATTTTTTCAATAATTTCACCAGTAGGCAGTTCAGCAGCAACTACTGCAGATGTAAGTGTAGGCATAGAACCATTGGTATTTAGTGTGTACTTTTGAATAGTAGAGTAAATACCAGAGTGACCTGCTGTATAGATAGCAGGTCCAGAAGCGGCTACGCTTGTGTAGTGGTAGTTAGTATTAGGGTTTGTGTAAATTGGAGAAGGTAATGCTGCGGCAGTTGTAGCCAGTTCGTAAACAGCATTATTAACACATAAAATAATACGGTCTTTAATAAACTCCATAGCGGCATACTGAATAACTACACCAGTAGCAGTAAACATTGGAGATGGAATAGTTGAAGTATTGTCCGAAATTAACTTTTTGTACATGTGAAGTTTATTGGCTCCACCAGCAGTAGCATTGGTAACCCAGTAAAAATAAACACCATCGTCACATATAGCATAAACAGGCTCGGCTCCGCCAGAAATATAATCAACAGTATGATGCACTGTTCCATCTGCTGCGATTCTGTCTATATCATGACCATCATGAAGCAATATACCATTAGTGCCATTCCACTGAACGGAACGAATATGCTGGTTAGGGTGTTGGTGGTCAGTTCCAGTAACAGCAGTAGTGATTTCGTGAGTATTTATTACATCTTTAAGTAGAGTTGCTTGTCCTTTAGTCCAAACATCCACACCTCTGCTATCGGCAAAACGGTATTTGCCATTCTCATCATTAGTTGCAGGGTCAAAGAAGTTAATACCTGAACCGCCATGGAATGAGGTTTGTGAACGAATCCACCAACCAGTTAGTGACTGCTCACCTGGTTCATTAGTAGAATCAAACTGGTCCTTCTTAAACGGCGCAGTTCTGCGTCCATAAGGACGTTCATTGTTTGTGGCTAGAATAAAAGGTAGCCCACCAATAGCAATGTCATAGGCTATATCTGTATTTTGCCAGACAGATGTAGAAGAAACTACACCAATATCTACAGCAATAGCCCGTTCGGCACGACCTTCGGTAATATCTCTACCAGCCATCACAACTCCTTAGTTAGAAAAATTGGCGAGCAGTTTGAATCCGTGCTCAGGGATGAGTGTTATTCTGTTTCTTCTTCTGGTGCGATGAAATTAGTTCCATCCCAAGTGTCGCCTTTACCAGCAAACTTGTTACCAAAGTTAGCGTTGTAAGAAGTCTGTACCCAAGTTCCACCTAAACCGCAATCTTCTGCAAGGAACTCTTGACCACGATGTTCTTGTGAATTATCAACAACAACAACTTGAAGTACTACATTATTTTCGTCTAGTTGTGCAAAGTGTGCCATCATATCTCCTTATTGCCACCAAGTTAAAAGTGCGTATCCAGATGCTCCTGCTGTTCCATCAGTAATGCGCCCTTGTCCACCAGCACCAGTATTTGCTATTGGAGCAACAGTATTGCCTACATAATTTGGATGCATTGCATTTCCACCTGCTCCTAGCCCATAAAGAGATGGACCTCCCGTTGAAGAACGTGGGGCTTCTTGATGAGCATGACCACCAGCACCGCCTCCGCCACCGCCTGGAGAGTCGTTTGAACCATAACCACCGCTAGAACCACCCGATTGTGAAGGTTGGTTTCTCTGATTGGCATCACCGCCGTGATAACTACCCATATGACCACCACCGCCAGCAGAACCCGATGCTCCTGCACCACCACTATTAGCGCCACCATTGCCGCCTCTTCCACCACCACCGCAGGTCATTAATGCGCCAAACGATGAACTTGAACCTTGTGCTTGTGCAGCACCGCCAGCACCAATAGTAATTGTGTATGTAGTGCCTGGAGTTACAGTAAGCATTTTCTTTAGCACCTGTCCGCCACCACCACCGCCACTACCATAAGTGGCTGCACTTCCACCTCCACCGCCGCCACCTGCCATAAGAACTTCTACAGCATTAACGTTAGATGGAGCAGTCCAAGTACCTGTTGAGAGAAACTCTTGACAACGCTGTGTTACGCCGCCACCAGCGGCTACTAATGATGATACAGCCATTATGCAATCTCGCTTCCGAATGCAGAGAACGTTAGGTCGCCAGTTGATGCATAAACTGTAATTACATCAGTGTCGCCTAGCGTTACGCCAATAGTAATAAATGTGCTGTTGTTTGCAGTCACTGCTGAGTCGTATGCAATGTAGTGAGATGTAGCAAGCGCATCTCCATTAGGGCGAATAGCCACACGGAATGTAGCACTTGAACCTCCACGATTACATACAGCAATAGTTGAAACTACAGCCTGGGTGCTTGATGGCACTGTGTAAAGAGTTGTTGCTGTTGTTGCGCTAGGGGCTGACTGCCCTAGTACTTTATATGTTGTTGCCATTGGTTATGCTCCCATTGTCATTAGTGCGGTTGGAGTTGAATCTACTGCAGCAACCGCAGTTGCTACTTCTGTATCTGTTGCCAATACTGTTGCAGAACCTGCAAGGTTGGCTAGGTCACGGGCTTTAGTCATTTGAGTTCTCCGATTCAAGTTGTGCGGCCTCAATAACTGACTTTTCAACTTCTACCCATGCGCCATTTGCACCTTCAAGAGGGTTCCATAGCCATACAGTAGTCTCAGTATCTTCTGGCTTTTCGTCAGTTGGTTGTGGTAGGTCACTTACAACAGGAGTTTCATCCACAACTATTTCAGGTGTAGTAGGAGGAACAAATTTTCCATCCTTTTTTACCCATCCGATTGCTGGTCTAGGAGTAACGTCAGTAATATCAATTGCATCTTCGAGCACTTCACTGACTGTTTCAATGTCAGTACCGACTACGAGTTCAACAATAAAGTTTTCTGTAAGTCGTGCAAATAGTCGTTCGCTCATAGATTATGCCTCCTGATATCTAATAATTACAACACCTGAACCACCTGCACCATTTTGACCGCCTCCGCCGCCACCAGTGTTAGCACGTCCATTTGTACCGTTAATGGTGCTTGCGTTGGTGTATCCAGTGGTAGTTGTATATGCCTGGAGTCCGCCATCTCCGCCACCATGACGACCACG
>JACCDW011802915.1_pt1 | contig 11871 bp, 7 predicted proteins | sample 7449781 | NCBI WGS metagenome assembly JACCDW01 (sample SAMN15323449, study PRJNA562643) | freshwater metagenome | isolation source: river surface water | place: USA:Blue River Watershed | collected 2017-08-18
AGCCCCTTTATCGTTCCCTAATTTGGATTTGAAATAGCCACGGTAGAAATAGTAATCTGCATTGGTGGAATCCAGGCGAATTGCCTTTGTTAAATCGGAGATGGCACCTGAATGCTCTTCCATCGATCCACGGGAAAAGGCTCTTGCAAAGTATATTTCAGGGTTTTTGGGGTCTTTTGTCAAAGCCACCGAAAAGTTATACGTCGCTTCTTTGTATTTTTCTTGCTGGATTTGACTTAGTCCAGCGGCATATTGCAGCATACAGCTGCTCAAAAAAAAGAGGGCAAAAAGAGAGGCTAATAAACGGATCATTTAAAAGTAACGATGGTGATTCCCGCACCGCCACGGTCTGCGTGTTCGTCAGTAATGTTTTTAATTTCTCGGTATCGCTTTAATTGTTCGCGAATTAAAGTTCGTAAAATGCCATCGCCTTTTCCGTGCAAAATTTGAACTTCTGGAACGCCTAGTAGGAGGCAATCGTTGATGTATTGGTCTAAAATAACATAAACTTCCTCGCCACGCTTCCCTCTAATGTCCAGTTTGAGTTGGAATTGTGCCATGCGATCATTGATATCGATGCCGCGAAGGGGGGCTGAACTTTTCTTTTGTTGTTTAGGCGCGACGATTTTTTGAAGGCGATTTAATTTGATCGTACTGCGAATGGCTCCCAGAGAAATGACTGCGTCTTTTCCTTTAAGTTCCATGATTTGGCCCAAAGTAGGTTCGTCGCCACTTCCTTTAATCACCACCCAATCTCCCACAGCGATAGGAGAGTTAGCATAAACGATTCCTGGTGTTTCAGAAACGACCTTTAAAGGTGCCTCCGTTTTTAATTCTTTCTGTACAAATTGCTCTAAATCCGCGCGCAATTCCTTCGTCTTCTCTTTATCGGCCTCTTTCTCACGTATCTGTCTGATGGTCTGCTCGATGCGTTGGTTTGCCTCTTGGATGATTTTTTTTGCCTCCGCTTTCGCAGCATTCAACATCGCCTTCTGCTCCTCTTGCACGTGATTCTTCAGACGTTCGTAGTTTTCCTTAATCGATTGGGCTTGCTCATTAGCGAGAGCTAAACTGGCATTTTTACTCTCCCAAATCTGCTTCTCCGTCTCTGTTTCCAGTAATAACTTGTCGAAATCCACCTGTTTTTTGCCCAGTTTCTTGCGCGCATTTTCAATGATGGCCTTAGGTAATCCAATTTTCTGCGCAATTTCAAAGGCAAATGAACTTCCCGGTTTTCCCATATCCAAAATGAATTGAGGTTCCAGGTGCTCAGTGTCGTAGCGCATAGCGGCGTTGAAAAGTCCTTTTTGGCGATCTGCTAGACTCTTTAAGTTGCCAAAGTGGGTATTTATCGCTCCATAGCACCCTTTGTCAGCCAGTTTTTCTAAGATGGATTCTGCGATAGCTCCCCCCAAAGATGGCTCCGTTCCGGTACCAAATTCATCCACTAAAATCAACGTCTTCTCGTTCACATGCTGCATGAAATACCGCATATTACTTAAGTGAGACGAATAGGTACTTAATTCATTTTCCAGATTTTGTTCATCGCCCATATCTAGGAAGAGTTGAGAGAAGAAGCCCATTGTACTGCCCTCGGCTAAAGGGACTAAGCAACCGGATTGAAATAAGAATTGCAATAAACCTACCGTACTTAATGTGACTGATTTACCTCCCGCGTTAGGACCTGAAACGACCATAATGCGGCGGTCGTCTTCCAAACGAATAGTTAATGGTTTAATCTTTTTGCCAATTTTTTCAAGCGATTTTTCTAGAAGCGGATGACGCGCATCGGTCCAATTGACGATTGGTTTATCTTGGATAAACGTAGGTTTTATGGCTTTATAGGCGCTTCCCCAGAGGGCTTTGGCCCGAATAAAATCAATCAAACCAAGCCACGAAAAGGCATGGGCTAAAAAAGGCGTTAAAGGTCGAATGCGATCCGACAATTTGGATAAAATCTGGATGATCTCGCGACGCTCGGCTGATTCCAATGACTTTATCTCATTATTCATCGCTAGCGCGTCAGCGGGCTCTAAAAAGACCGTTTTTCCCGTATCTGATTCATCTTGCACGAAACCTTTAATCTTCCGTTTGTGCTCCGCTGCCAGCGGAATCACCATTCGGCCATTGCGCAGTGTCAAGGAGAAATCCTTACTGACCCAGCCCTCTTTATAGGCCTGACTTAAATACGAATCGAGTTTCTTTCGTAAACCCTGTTCCTCCGCGATACGCTTGCGTCGTAAATCACCTAAAGCAGGGGAGGCCGTTTCCTTGATTTGACCGTTTACATCAAATACGCGGTCTAAATCTTGAATGATTGGAATGATTTGTCTGAAATCACCATCGCTTTCTGCGCCTTTAGCCAGAAAATGCTGGGTTATTTTATGTATTTCAGGGTATTCAGAGGCATCAATGCCCGCAAAAAAGCGGATGGTTTCATACAAAACCGTTAAGGCCCTTTGCCAATCTCTCCACTCGTCTGCTGTTAAATAATGGCCTTCCAGCTGCAGTGGACTTAGATAAGAACGTAAATCGTAGTAATCCGTCTGCGGAAATTCGCCTCCGTGTTCTCCTAAAATGCGCCCCATTTCATCGACCTGCTCCACCCATTGTTTGACCAAAGGGAACCGGTCTGAAAAACGCATTTTATCCGCAAATTCCAGCCCCATTGGACTTAAGCAAAGCTGCTTAATTTCCTCTTTTACTTGGTTGAAACCCAGTTTTTCGGCAAGATTTAGGGGGTAATTCATAGAGAAAAATGCGCCTTTATTTTATCGAGCAAAACCTCGTTAATTTTATAATAACTTTCTGTGGTCCAACCCGCTACGTGTGGGCTGAAAATGGTCGCCGGGTACGTGGCTATTTCATTGAATAGTTCTTTTTCAACTGGTGACCAAGTAGACAATTTTTCGTTTGGCAGCACATCCAAGGCTAATCCCTTGATTTTACCTGTGCGTAAACCGAGTAACAAGGGCTCTAACGGAGCAATGGGCCCACGGGAACTATTGATCAAAACAATGGGCTTCTTGAACGCTGCTAAAAACTCCACAGAAACCAATCCCCGGGTTTCAGATGTCAAAGGGACGTGTAAACTCAAGATGTCAGCTTGCTCGTAAATCTGCTGCATTGTAGCTGGGAAATCTGCTGATGGGACATATTTATCAAAGGCTAAAATTTTCATTCCGAAGCTGGAAAGCCGCGAAGCGACCGCCTTACCCATGTTTCCATAACCGATAATTCCAATGGTTTTCCCTTTGAGTTCAAATCCGCGATTTCCTTCTCTTTCCCACAATCCGTGACGTACCTCGGTATCCGACGTATGGAGTTTGTGAGCTAGCGATAATAACTGTCCAATGACATGTTCTGCTACGGCGTCTGAATTTCCTTCATTCGCAGAAAAAACTGCGATTCCTCGCGATAGGCAGGCATCTACATCCAGTAAATCGAGTCCAGCACCTGCTCGTGCGATGAAAGCCAAAGAGGTATCTTTTAGTATTTCGGAGGTGATTTTGAATTTACTGCGAACGACTAATCCCTCGTAAGAAGGTAAAATCGATGAGAATTCAGCGAGTGATAAATCGGTACGCGTCTCCACCACGAATCCCAGATTCGATAGCCCTTCTTCCATGGAAGGATGAACCTCGTCGACGATCAACACTTTACGCATTCATTCGGTTTTTTACGAGATCTAACGCTAAAAATAAAGCCTGAAGGAATGAACCCGGGTCGGCTACATTTTGGCCTGCAATATCATAAGCGGTTCCGTGATCAGGAGACGTGCGAATGACCGGTAAACCAGCGGTGAAGTTCACACCAGAGTCAAATGCGATGTATTTGAAAGGAATTAATCCTTGGTCGTGGTACATGCCTAAAACGCCATCAAACTCTTTGAATTGCGCTTTTCCGAAGAATCCATCCGCTGGATAAGGCCCCAAAACCAAGTTTCCTTTTGATCTAAATTCATCCACTACCGGTTGAATAATTTCCAATTCTTCTTGGCCTAACAGTCCAGCTTCACCCGCGTGTGGATTTAAACCCAATACGGCCAAACGAGGTTTGTCAATGGAGAAATCCTCCTTTAAACTCTTCAAGAATAAAGTGATTTTTGTACGCAACAAATCGGCACTTAATGCCTTTGAAACCTCCAGCAGAGGAATATGGCCCGTTGCCACACCCATTCTAAAACCATCCGAAACCATCATCATAAGAGACGATTTTGCTTCGAAACGATCGGTTAAATATTCGGTATGTCCAGGGAATTTAAAGTCCTCGGATTGTATGTTGTTTTTATTGATGGGAGCTGTAACTAGAGCAGAAATTAGTCCACGATCTAGATCATTTGCAGCTCTTTCTAAACAATCGAAGGCGGCTTTTCCCGCTTCTTTAGTCTCTTTTCCGGGTTCTACAATTGTCGAGGAGTCGTCCCAACAGTTGATGACAAAGCTTTCACCAGCTTTAGCCTCGGATGCTTCTTTAATTACCGCGATGGACCATTCTTTTAATTCGAATTTTTGGCGGTAAAAATCAAGCACTTTGGCAGAACCGTAAATCACAGGCGTACACCACTTTAGCAAGCGTGGGCTGGCTAATGATTTCAAGATTACCTCGGGTCCGATTCCGTTGTAATCTCCTAATGTGATACCGATGATAGGTTTCATAAAAAACAATTTTTTGTTCGACCTGCAAGTTAAGAAAAATCGCTCGAAGGCGGTAGAATTATTTTTCTTGGTAACGAACCCAATAAATATGGTATTTTTTTAAGTTTTACCAAATAAAATGCGGTATTTGATGCGAATTTCACAATATATTTAGCATTTTTGTTAGAATCTCCTATCATACTGATTATGCCAAAATCATACGTCAAAAAAATCTCTAGTTTATTAATCGCTAATCGTGGCGAGATCGCTATTCGAATCATGCGCGCTGCTTCTGAATTAGGAATTCGCACCGTAGCTGTTTACACGTTCGAAGATCGCTATTCTTTACACCGTTACAAAGCGGACGAAGCTTACCAAATCGGGAAAGACGACGAACCCTTAAAACCCTATTTGGATATTGAAGGTTTAATTTCTTTATGTAAATCGAAGAAAATCGATGCCATCCACCCAGGATATGGTTTCTTGTCGGAGAACGTGGTTTTAGCGACGCGTTGTAGGGAAGAGGGAATCGTTTTCGTGGGTCCTTCACCGGAAGCGATGAATGCGTTAGGAGATAAAGTAGCCGCGAAGGTGGCCGCTTTAAAGGCAAATGTGCCCATGATTGAGGATTCGAAAGGAGATTTATCGGATTATTCTTTGGCCTTATCTGAGGCAAAACGTATCAAATTTCCCGTGATGGTGAAAGCGGCTGCTGGTGGTGGTGGACGTGGAATGCGTGTGGTGAGAACGGAAGACGAATTAGAAAAGGCCTACCAGGAGGCGAAGAATGAGGCGAAAAATGCATTTGGTGATGAAACCTTGTTTATCGAGAAATTCATCGATGATCCGAAACACATCGAAGTTCAATTATTAGGGGATCAGCACGGAAATTTAGTGCATTTGTATGAGCGCGATTGTTCGGTACAAAGACGTTTCCAAAAAGTAGTGGAAATCGCTCCCTCTTTTGGGTTAAAAGAAGAAACAAAGCAAAAATTATACGCTTACGCGCTTTCCATCGGTAAAGCCGTGAATTATTATAACGCGGGAACGGTGGAGTTTTTGGTCGATAAAGACGAAAATATCTACTTTATTGAAGTAAATCCGCGTATCCAAGTAGAACACACGATTACGGAAGAAGTGACGGGCATCGATATTGTCCGCACGCAGATTCTGATCGCCCAAAATTATAAATTATCTGATCCAGGTATTTTCATTCAAAACCAAGCGGATATTCCGTTAAAAGGTTTTGCGATCCAATGCCGAATCACGACAGAAGATCCTGCGAATGGATTTAAACCGGATTTTGGAACGATCATCGCCTACAGAAATGCAGCAGGTTTCGGGATTCGTCTGGACGAAGGATCGTCTTATCCAGGGGTTAAAATTTCGCCCTACTTCGATTCGATGTTAGTGAAGGTGTCTGCTAAAGGCCGCACGCTTCGCGGTGCGTCCGAGCGCTTAAACCGCGCATTGACCGAATTTCGAATCCGTGGCGTAAAAACCAATATCCCGTTCTTACGCAACGTAATTACGCACCCAGTCTTCCAAGAAGGCCACTGCACAGTTCCTTTCATTGCGAATCACCCGGAATTATTCAACTTCAAACCTACACGTGATCGCTCTACCAAGGCGATTCGTTACCTAGGAGAAGTTATCGTCAATGGAAATCCGGATGTGAAAGTAAAGCCAACGGCTCCATTCCGCACTCCGATCATCCCTTACGTGGATCCAATGGCGGAATACCCGAAAGGCAACAAGCAGTTATTGACTGAAATGGGTCCTGAGAAATTTGCAAAGCACATCCGTGATGCGAAGCAAATCTATTTCACAGATACAACTTTCCGGGACGGACATCAATCGCTTTTAGCGACAAGAGTTCGTACCCAAGATATGCTAGCTGTGGCAGACGGTTTTGCGAAATCTTTCCCTCAATTGTTCTCGATGGAGGTTTGGGGTGGAGCAACCTTCGATGTGGCGATGCGTTTCTTGCAAGAATCTCCTTGGAAACGCTTGCAAGAGTTCCGCGAAGCAATGCCCAACATGCTATTGCAAATGCTTTTCCGCGGTTCCAATGCCGTGGGATATTCTGCTTACCCGGATAACTTGATAGAAAAATTCGTGGAGAAATCCTCCGAGGCAGGAGTTGACGTCTTCCGTATTTTCGATTCTTTGAACTGGATCGACGCGATGAAAGTGTCTATCAAAGCGGTTCGGGAACGCACGCCTGGCCTTGCTGAGGCATCTATTTGCTACACGGGCGACGTCTTTACGAACGAAAAATACAATCTGCAATACTACGTGGATATGGCACGTCAACTAGAAGATGCCGGCGCTCATTTATTGTGTATAAAAGATATGGCAGGACTTTTACGTCCTTTCCAAGCGGAGAAATTAGTATCCGAATTAAAGAAAGCGGTTGATTTACCTGTTCATTTGCACACGCACGATACGGCCTCTGTTCAATCAGCGACCTATTTAAAAGCTATTGAAGCAGGAGTAGATATCGTAGACGGTGCTTTAGGTGCGATGTCTGGTTTGACATCACAGCCTAATTTGAACTCGTTAGTAGCGATGATGCAGGGTCATCCGAAAGCATCTGATTTGGATTTAGACTTATTAAATGAATACTCGAATTATTGGGAAGCGGTACGTACGATGTATGCGCCGTTTGAATCCGAATTAAAGGCAGGGACAGCTGAAGTGTACAATAATGAGATTCCGGGCGGACAATACACGAACTTACGTGGCCAAGCGATTGCGTTGGGTGTAGGCGACAAGTTTGAGCAATTGAAACGTAATTATTCGGAGGCAAATACACTTTTTGGCGATATCGTTAAAGTGACTCCATCTTCCAAAGTGGTAGGGGATATGGCGATCTTTATGACGGCTAATTCATTAACGGCGGAGGATGTATATGCTAAAGGCGCTACGTTATCTTTCCCTGAATCTGTAAAAGACTTTTTCAAAGGCGGCCTAGGTCAACCTTACCAAGGATTCCCGAAACAATTGCAGGAGATTATCTTAAAAGGTGAACATGCGATAGATGGTCGTCCAAACGACCATTTAGCACCGATTGATTTCGACGCTGACTTCAAGTCCTTTACGAAGAAATTCCCTGAGGCTGAAGATGGATTCTTCGATTACTTATCCTACAAAATGTACCCGAAAGTATATGAAGACTACTACAAGAATTCGGCCTTATTTGGTGAATTATCCGCTCTTCCTACGCCGGCCTTTTTCTATGGTTTGAAGCAGGATGAGGAGATTATGATCACGATTGAGCATGGTAAAACGATCATCGTGAAGTTCCTTTATATGTCAGAACCAGACGAGTCAGGTCTGCGTAATGTGACCTTTGAATTGAATGGTCAGGCTCGCCGAATCAAGATTTTGGATAAAAACGTCAAAGTCGAACGTGCGCAACACGCGAAAGCGAAAGTGAAAGGCGATATTGGTGCTCCTTTGCAAGGACGATTGTCTCGTATTTTAGTGAAACCAGGCGACGAAGTGAAATTAAATGCCCCACTGTATGTGATTGAGGCGATGAAGATGGAATCGATTGTTTCGGCACCATTTGAGGGAATTGTGGGGAACGTATTGTTGACGGAAGGAACGGTAGTGGAGCAAGAGGATTTAGTGTTGACTTTGGAAGAAGCGAAATTGCCTGAGCCAGATGTGGAAGAATACTTATTCGTATACGGAACGTTACGTCGCGACTGTGGTAACGATTTACACCGCTTGATTGCCCGTAATTCGGATTACATAGGCATGGCGACTTACCAAGGTCAAATGTACCAAGTAGCTGATTATCCGGGTATTATTCCGTCAAATGATGCAGAAGATCAAGTGGTGGGCGAATTGTATTTATTGTCCAACACAATCAAATTATTAAACGTGTTAGACGAGTATGAGGAATACAATTCCGACAAGCCTGCAGAAAGTCTATTCATACGTGAGCAGGTGAAAGTAAGTTTGAAAGGCAAGGAAATCGAAACTTACGCGTATTTATACAACAAGAAGATCGACCCTAAAACGCGCATTGCGTCTGGGGATTATGTGAAAGGCTAATGAAAAAAATTGCCCTTTTTTGTCTGTTCTCATTCGCCCTCTACGCGCAAAGTCCGCTGTTGAAGGCGCATGCACACAATGATTACGAACACGAAAGGCCATTTTTTGAAGCATTTCAATTAGGTTTTGGTTCCATCGAAGCGGACGTATATGCCGTGAATGGCGAATTATTAGTGGGACATGAACGCGCCCACCTAAGCCTGAATCGAAATTTAAAGGATTTGTATATTGATCCAATTATTCGTGTTCTGAAAGCTAATAAAGAGGGTAATTTTCATCAATTATTAATTGATTCGAAGACCGCTGCGGATTCCACTTTGCCGCTCATTATTGCTGCTTTGAAGCCGCACGCAGAAATCATTCAGCAAAAAGGATTCCGAATAGTCATCTCCGGAAACCGGCCTAAGCCTTCGCAATACATTGAATCTCCTGCTTGGATTTCCTTTGATGGACGTTCAGATGAGCATTTTCCCACGAATAAAGTAGTGTTAGAAAGTGAATCGATGTTGAAATTTGGCTTTTGGAATGGTCAAGGTCCTATTCCTACTGCTTTGAAAGAAAAACTCAAAACCTACGTGGATCAAGTCCATGCAAACGGCCGAAAAGTCCGTCTTTGGGCTACACCTGATTCGCTTTTAGGTTATCAAGCCTTATTGGATATCGGAGTAGATTACATCGGTACCGATAAGCTACGTCTTTTAGCAGATTATTTGAAATTCAGTGAGAGTAAATAAACTGTAGATGAGGCTTTTACAATAAAACCTTATCCTATGACAACTAGACGCGAATTTCTTGTTAAATCCTCTTTATTTTCTGTAGCCCTTAGCCTTCCGGTTTTTGGACAAGCGAAAAAATCTTATTCTTTGGGTTATTCAGCCATCACTTGGAATGGACAAGACGAACAGGCCATTCAAGAAATTGCTGCTTTAGGCTTTAAAGGTATTCAGTTACGGGCTAATACCTATGCGAAATACAAGGATAATGTGGCTAGTCTAAAAGCTTTATTAGATCAATCAGGATTACAATTGTGCATGTTTTCGAGCGGAAATGTGGAGATTGATCCGGCCAAAGTAGAGGCTTCTATCGCCCAACACGTTAAGCACGCTTCTTTCGTGAAGGCCTTAGGTGGAACATCGATTCAATTAACCAATTCCTTACGTAAGAAAGGGGTGAAGCCGGAGGAGAAAGACCTGATTCGTTTGGCAGAAGTAATGAATGAAATCGGTACAAAAACCAAGGAAATTGGTATTCAAGCCACCTACCACAACCACATGGATCAGTTTGGGGAAACGCCAGCAGAAGTAGAATTGTTGGTCAATCACATGGATCCTGCTAAAATTAGATTACTATTGGATGTGGCCCATTATTTCCAAGGCGGTGGAAATCCAGCAGAAGCGGTATTGAAATACAAAAAAGTGTTACACTCGCTTCACGTAAAGGATGTCCGCCAAACGGAACCTCGTTACCGCTTCGTCGAACTTGGACAAGGCAAAGTGAATTTAGAAGAGGTGTTTGCGAATTTGGATAAAATTAAATTTAAAGGTTTCGCCATTGTGGAATTAGATGCAGTGCCAGATGCCGGGAAAACACCTTTATCTTGTGCGCAGACCAGTAAGGAATTTTTAAAAGATAAAATTCAATATCCTTTTTCTTAAATTGCAGCCTAATTTATATTCAAATGGCTAGTAAAAAGGATCCTGCAATTGGATTTATCTTCGTTACCTTATTAATTGATGTTCTTGGAATCGGATTAATTATCCCTGTTTTACCCACTCTCATCAAGGGTTTTGTGGGAGGAGATATATCGGTAGCTTCTCAATATGCGGGCTGGTTAATGGCTTCCTATGCGATTATGCAGTTCTTATTTTCCCCGGTTTTAGGTGGATTATCAGATCAAGTGGGTCGTCGTCCCGTGATTTTAGCCTCTTTATTTGGCTTTACGATTGATTATTTAGTCCTAGCTTTTGCACCCAATATCACTTGGTTATTCATTGGTCGGATTATGTCAGGAATTACGGGAGCCAGTTTTACCACGGCTCAGGCTTATATTGCGGACGTTTCAAAGCCAGAGGATCGCGCTAAAAACTTTGGCGTTGTTGGAGCAGCCTTTGGTGTCGGATTCATCATTGGGCCTGCGATTGGTGGGATGCTAGCCTCTTACGGAGACCGAATTCCGTTCTTTGCTGCGGCTGGTTTGACCTTAATTAATGGAATCTATGGCTATTTTGTCTTGCCTGAATCATTGGCAAAATCAAATCGCCGACCTTTCGATATTAGCCGAGCAAATCCTTTGGGATCCTTAAAAAACCTAACAAAATATCCTTTGATTGCTGGTTTAGTGGGGGGATTTTTCTGCCTACAATTAGCTGGTCAAGTACATCCAAGTACCTGGTCCTATTTTACGATGAAAGTATTTGGCTGGACACCGGATCAAGTAGGTTATTCCCTAGCCTTTGTAGGATTAATCGTAGCCATTGTTCAGGGAGGTTTAGCTCGAGTGATTATGCCAAAACTGGGTGAAATACGGGCCATTTCTTACGGTCTATTACTGTATGGTATGGGGTTTTTCATGTTTGCCTATGCGACTAAATCTTGGATGATGTATGCCTTTATGATTCCTTTCGGATTAGGTGGAATTGCAGGGCCAGCACTTCAAAGTCTGATTACTCAGCAAGTAGGTCCTAATGAGCAAGGTGAATTACAAGGAGGATTGACTAGTTTGCAATCGATTACAACGATTTTTGGCCCACTTTTAGCCTCTAATCTATTTGCTTATTTCGCTTCAGAAAGGGCACCCATTTTATTCCCAGGAGCCGCCTTTTTTATGGCTGCTATTTTAGTACTTATTGGATGGCTTATCGTTATGCGTTCCATTCCCAAAAAAGCACAATAATTTTACTATCTTTCGAAAAATAAACCCCTATATAATGAAAACAATATTCAAATCAATTTGCCTTGTAGCAGGTATGTTCATCGCCTCAGTGGCTTCTGCACAGACAACGGAAGAAATTTTAGCTAAGCACGAAGCTGCCATGGGTGGCGCTGATAAATGGGCTGCAGTGAAGACAGCCGTTGTGAAAAACAAGTTCAGTGTTCAAGGAATGGACATTGAGAGCAAAACCTCTTTAGTAATCGGAAAATCATTTCGAACAGAGGTAGAAGTAAT
>JACCDW010484264.1_pt1 | contig 11870 bp, 8 predicted proteins | sample 7449781 | NCBI WGS metagenome assembly JACCDW01 (sample SAMN15323449, study PRJNA562643) | freshwater metagenome | isolation source: river surface water | place: USA:Blue River Watershed | collected 2017-08-18
AAGAGCTTAAGCTTTTATCCCTTGTTTTTTGAACCCCACCCTATGGCTTCAGTACTTAAAAACCTAAGCGATTTTACGACAGACCATTTACCTGATGTTTCAGGCAAAACCTTTGCGATCGTCGTATCTGAATGGAATACAGAGGTGACGCATGCTTTATATAGTGGGGCTTACGATACGCTTTTAAAGTACGGAGTAAAGGAGGAGAATATACTTAGTGCCAAAGTACCCGGCAGCTTTGAATTAAGTCTGGGCGCTCAGAAAATGGCACAGCAAGCGAATATCGATGCAGTCATTTGTTTAGGCTGCGTCATTCAAGGTGAAACAAGGCATTTCGATTTCATCTGCCAAGCGGTGGCAGATGGGATTACTAATGTGAGTTTGAAATATGACAAACCCGTGATTTTTGGAGTTCTAACTCCGAATACCCAAGAGCAAGCAATGGACCGAGCAGGGGGAAAGCATGGAAATAAAGGCGATGAGGCGGCCATTACAGCCATCAAAATGATAGGACTATAATTCAAGAACATATGCAAGTTTGGAAATTTGGAGGTACCTCCGTGGGAAAACCTGAAAGAATGAAATCAATCCGTCAATTAATTACGGAGGATGGGCAACCGAAAATCGTTGTTCTATCTGCTCTTTCTGGTAGCACGAATACCTTACTTTCTATTTCAGAGTCGCTAAATGCAGGAAATCCAACAGAAGCGAAGGCGAAATCAAATGAGTTACGTGCTCATTACGATCAGTTCTTAACCGAATTATATAGTACTCCATCAGGTCTGGGTCAGGGCCAAGCGATTGTGGCGAAGGAATTTGATTTCATTGATAGCTTAATCGCTACTTCACCTTACACCGCGAAGCAAGAAAAGGAGATGGTTGCCCTGGGCGAATTACTATCGACTCAAATCTTTGAAACCTATTTAAAAGAAGAAGGGGTAAGTTCTGCTTTATTACCCGCTTTAGATTTTATGGTGATTGATGAGGACAATGAGCCTTTGTTATCCGTAATTGAACAAAAGTTAGCCGCCGTGTTAGCCCCGGTAAAAGATACGCAAATCTTCGTCACACAAGGCTTTATCTGCCGCAATCCGGCCGGAGAGGTAGATAACTTGAAGCGAGGTGGATCTGATTATACAGCTTCCCTTATTGGGGGTGCGATTCAGGCGGAGGAAGTTCAGATTTGGACAGACATCGATGGGATGCATAATAACGATCCACGTATCGTGAAAAACACCTTCCCTATCCGTGAACTTTCATTCGCTGAAGCGGCTGAATTAGCTTATTTTGGGGCTAAAATATTACATCCGAGTACGATTACGCCAGCTAAATTAAAAGGCGTTCCAGTTCGTTTGAAGAACACGATGGAACCGAGTGCTTTTGGGACCTTGATTTCTGAAAAATCAACTGACATTGAGATCAAAGCCATCGCTGCAAAAGATAATATAACAGCGATATACATTCACTCGACACGTATGTTGAATGCTTATGGCTTCTTGAAACGTGTATTTGAGGTGTTTGAAAAGTACAAAACTCCGGTGGACATGATCACGACTTCAGAGGTTTCTGTCAGTGTGACTATCGACCAAACCACGCATTTAGATGCTATTATGAGTGAATTACGTGAATTCGCTGAATTAGAGGATCCTGATATGAACCAAGTAATTATTTGCATCGTGGGGAATTTTTGGGCTGACAAAGAAGGCATTGCCATTAAAGTTATTAATGCGGTCAAAAACATTCCTATTCGAATGATTTCCTACGGCGCATCTGAGCACAACATTTCATTATTAGTCGATGCCTCGCATAAAAACGATGCATTAAACGCATTAAACGAAGGACTTTTCTAAAAACCGAGCTATGTTAACCTTACCCTTTATTCGCGCGAATCAAGAAACCACGATCGCAGGTTTACAAAAGAAGCATTTTGCGAATGCTGCGGAAATCGTTGCTCAATTGATCACACAAGATGATCAACGCAAGACACTATTGCAGCAAGCAGAGTCCGCTTTGGAAAAATCAAATGCCGCAGCAAAGGAAATCGGTGCCTTAATGCAATCTGGCCAAAAAGAATTAGCCGAAGGCAAGCGCGCAGAAACTGCTGCGCTAAAAGCATCGATCAAAGAAATGGAAGAGGCCGCAAAGGCAGCAGAAAAAGAATTAACTGATTTACTAGTGACGCTTCCTAACCTTCCGCACAGTTCTGTGCCACAAGGAAAAACGGCGGATGACAATGAGGTGGTTTTGACTTGGGGATCTGTACCTGAGCTACCTGCAGACGCACAGCCTCACTGGGATTTGATCAAGAAATATGACATCATCGATTTTGATTTAGGTAATAAAATAACCGGTGCTGGATTCCCAGTTTACAAGGGGAAAGGCGCGCGTTTGCAACGGGCGCTAATTAATTTCTTCTTAGATGAAGCGATCAAGGCGGGTTATTATGAGATTCAGCCTCCTATCTTAATTAATGAAGAATCGGGTTTTGGGACAGGGCAATTACCGGATAAAGAAGGTCAAATGTATGTGACCAAAGAAGAGGGCTTATTCTTAATCCCTACCGCTGAGGTACCTATCACGAACTTATACCGTGATGTGATTGTGAACGAAAAAGAACTACCCATTAAGAACGTGGGCCACACGCCCTGTTTCCGTCGTGAAGCAGGATCTTGGGGCGCACACGTACGTGGCTTGAACCGTTTGCATCAATTCGATAAGATAGAAATCGTTCAAATCCACAAGCCAGAAAATTCGTATGCAGCGCTTGAGGAGATGTCTTTACACGTGCAAGGATTACTTCAAAAACTTGGCTTGCACTACCGCGTGCTTCGTCTGTGTGGCGGCGATATGGGTTTTGCGTCTGCATTGACCTATGATATGGAAGCTTGGTCAGGTGCCCAAAACCGCTGGTTAGAGGTGAGTTCCGTTTCTAATTTCGAGACTTTCCAAGCGAACCGCTTGAAGCTAAGAACGAAAGTGGAAGGAAAATCAATCCTTTGTCATACGTTAAATGGATCTGCTTTGGCCTTACCACGCATCGTGGCATCTATTTTAGAAAACAACCAAGGTCCGGATGGAATCAGGATTCCAGAAGTTCTAGTACCTTATACGGGCTTTACACACATTAACTAGAGCCCTTCTACACTCAATCGGAAACCCTCGCCGTGCAGATTCAACAGCTGGACGCGAGGGTCTTCTTTTAGCATCTTACGCAGCTTGGTCATATACACGTCCATGCTTCTCGCATTGAAATACGTGTCATCGCCCCAAATCAATTTCAATGCATAACTGCGACTCACTGGACGACCCAAATTCTCGCACAAAAGCTTCATTAACTCATTCTCCTTAGGTGTAAACTTTAACTCTTTTTCGCCTATGCTTAAACGCATTTTCCCGGGAATGTAGGTGTAATTTCCTAAGGCAATCACCTCCGCTAAACTAGGAACTGATTTGTCAGAATGGCTTCGGCGCAGAATGGCCTCCATTCGAGCGACTAACACTTCCATTGAGAATGGCTTTGTCAAATAATCGTCTGCTCCTACTTTAAAGCCTTGCAAGGTATCTTCTTCCATCGATTTCGCAGTCAGGAAAATGATGGGGACTTGTTGGTGGTTTGCTCTGATGTCTTTGGCCAAAGAAAAACCATCTTTCTTAGGCATCATCACATCTAAAAGGCATAAATCGAAGGACCCTTTAACGAATAAATCAAGTGCTTCATCCCCATTCTGGGCCCATGACACGGCATATCCTTTCTTCTTCAAGAATTCTGTTAACAATAATCCCAAATTAGGATCATCCTCCGCAACTAAAATTTCAGGTGTTTTAGACATAGGGTAAATAAATTTCAAATGTACTTCCTTCTCCTAATTTACTTGTGGCGTGTACTTTCCCTCCGTGTGCCTCCACAATTTTCTTCACGTAACTAAGGCCTAAACCAAAGCCTTTCACATTGTGCACATTACCTGTAGGCACTCGGTAGAATGCGTCAAAAATATTACTCAATGCTTCTTTCGGCATCCCCATACCTTGGTCTTTCACAGTGATTAAAATCCCTTGATCCTGCGGTCGGGCATCGATTTCAACCTTCGGATCAGCAGGACTATACTTCACAGCATTATCAATTAAATTATTCAAGACATTGGATATATGCACTTCATCCAGCGAGATAGCCGAGGGCAAATTGTCCAAACGTAACGCTAAGGTTCCATTGACCGAATCGATTAATGGCCCATTAATTTCCGCAACTTGCTGAATCAATGCGCTCATATCTACCGACTTGCGCTTGAGTGTGATTTCTTCGCGCTCCATTTGGGCGGTTTGCAAAACGCGTTCCACTTGTTGACCTAAACGCGTATTTTCATCTTTTATGATTCCTAAATAGCGTAACATCGACTCGTTTTTACCGGGCTTTAATTCCTCTTGTAATAACTGCGTCGCTAATGAAATCGAAGTTATGGGCGTTTTAAACTCGTGCGTCATGTTATTAATGAAATCATTCTTCACTGTTGCCAGTTTCTTTTGCCTTAAAATGGTTAAAACCGCAAAATAGAAACAGCCGATCATCACCAATAATAACAAGCCTGAACCCGCTAAACTAAGCCCCATCGTTTGCCAAATAAAGGCAGCACTATCGGGAAAATAGATTTTCAACACATTTTTAGAGGGATGTAAATCATTCGGAAACAAATCCGCTTCAAATACTTTCTTTTGGTTCTTAATTTCAGGGGATGAGGTATAAATCCAAGATTTGGGCGAATTTTGAATACCAAAAGAGTAGTCTAATGCCACCCCTTTATCATGCAATTCTTTTTGAATCAAACTATCTAAGTAGGCCGGCTGAAGACGCTGCAGAATCGGCCTCTCCTTGAATAAAAAGTCAGAAAAAACCTCTTTTGCTAGCTGTGTCTTCTTAAGTACCTTTTCCAAATCTGCGCGCTCAGATTTTTCTTTCTCAAGCTTTTTCAATGACTGCGAATTTTTATCCTCTTGACTCTGATTCTGACGATCAGGACGACGTCTCATTTTTAGCAAGGCTTTCATTTGCTCCCGCTTAAACATCCGATTCATGGCTGCCTGCGCTTTTAAGCGTTGACGGGTTTCTTCTGGATCTTCATCCACGGTATATTCCTCTGTTACCTCGGCTAATTGTCCATTAGGTAACATAAATGATTTCTGTACAAATACGACTTGTTGCTGAGGAGGTAACAGAATTGGGTGCTCTTCTGAAGAGGCACTTTCTGTTAGGGGAACAGGGGCAGCCTTCTTTTTAGGTTTCTCAGGAGGATGTACGGCAAGGGCATCTAATTTTTTCTGACGCTCTGCAATGACCAAAATTTCCTGTTTTTCTAATTTTCTAACCACCTGCTCAAGACTATTGCGCACATCTATGGCAAAATTCTCTCGCTTTGTTTCTAACATAAAACGCAACCAATAGGCTTGAAACCCTATTAATCCTAACAGGGCAAAAGACATCAAGGCAATCAATAAGCGTATTTTACGTTTCGACATGGGGTCAATAATTGAATGCAAATGTAAGAGATAAATAGCAGCCGCTCATCACATTAACACTCTTTAACATTTTCAATTTAAAGTGTTTTCGTAAGTTTGCACCGGATCAAAAACCAAAATTTATGAAATATCTATTTATTACCGCTTTAGCCGTTTGCATGTCAACAGTCGCTTTTGCGCAAGAAAAAAAAGAAGCTACTGTTAAAATTATTATCAATGAAAACGGTAAAGAGAGTGTCATAGAGAAGAAATTCTCTGACTTAGATAAGGCTGACGCTGAAATCAAAAAATTAAATGACTCACTAGACATCAACATTACTTCGACTGGTGGCAAGAGAAAAATTATTCGAATGGATGTAAACAAATCTCATTCAACGATTTCAGACCAACCCGGAAATGTCATCATTGAAAGAGTCGAGGGAGATAAAGAAGGAGGCCCTAATAAACGTATGATTATTCGCCGTGGCGGACCAGGAATGGCTCCAGGAGCACATGGACAAGAACCTAAAGTAATGATCTTCCGTGGAGAAGGTGGGCCGGAAGGAATGCCGGAGGAATTCTCCTTTGAAATGGATGGCCCAATGGGCAGACCAGGAATGAAGTTAAAAGGCTTAAAGAAAATGATGAAGGAAAATGAATCGAAAACTATCCAAGGTCTTTCAGGAAAGCAAAATCAACCTTTTAATGGCAAATTAAATGTTCGCTTTAAGGCACCTACAAAAGGAAATGTGACGATTGCTGTTTCTGATGTAAATGGAAAAGAAATCGCAACTGAAACAGTGAAGGATTTCCAAGGTGATTATTTTGGTCAAATTGACTTAAAGAAAGCCGGTGCTGGCATTTATTTCTTACGCGTTACGCAAGGAAATGATGGCGCTGTGAGAAGAGTAGAAGTAAAATAATCCGCTTAAGGTTTGAGAATGAAAAAGCCTGGAATGAATTTTCCAGGCTTTTTTTATTTTATTATTTGCCCATATTGTAAAGGACAAAGGCATAGGAGTCAGCCGTTAGTTCAATCAACTTCGCAGTGTTCGATGAACCGTGACCACTGTTCGTATCGATCCGAATGATCATCGGTTTAGCAGCTGTATTCTTTTCTTGAAGCGTTGCCGCATATTTGAAGGAGTGCGCTGGAACCACACGATCATCGTGATCTGAGGTAAACACCATTGTAGCAGGATAGTTCATCGCTTTAATGTTATGTAGTGGTGAATAAGCATATAATGCTTTGAATTCATCCGCATTATCGCTACTGCCGTAATCCGCCACCCAGTTCCAACCGATCGTAAATTTTTGGAAACGTAACATATCCATTACGCCTACACCCGGAAGCGCCGCCGCGAATAAATCTGGGCGTTGGTTTATTGCCGCTCCGACCAATAAACCACCGTTTGAACGACCTGATGCAGCTAAATAAGCTGGGGAAGTGTATTTTTCGCGAATTAAGAATTCAGCACCAGCAATAAAATCGTCAAACACATTTTGCTTTTTCAACTTCATTCCTGCTTCGTGCCATTTCTCACCATACTCGCTGCCACCGCGTAAATTAGCCACCACATAGATCCCTCCCTTTTCTAACCAAGGAATCAAACTAGCTGAGAAAGAAGGCGTAGAGCTGATATTGAATCCGCCATAGCCATACAGTATAGTCGGATTTTTACCATTCAACTGAATACCTTTTTTGCTGACAATGAACATGGGAACTTGAGTTCCATCTTTAGAAGGGTAGAACTTCTGAACGACGGTATAATCCGATGGATCGAAAGCTAGATTGGGCTTTTGGAATACGCTAGACGTGTTAGTGGCTAAGTCATAGCGGTAAATTGTAGGAGGAAAATTAAACGAAGAATAAGTATAGAAGGTAAATTTATCCTCTTTTTCTCCGCCAAAACCACCGGCATTACCTAAGCCTGGCAGGGCCACTGTTCCTAGGGATTTGCCAGTGTAATCGAAGATAGACACGCGCGAAGTAACATCTTTTAAATAATTCAAGAACAAACGTTTGCCCACCGTATTTACTCCCTGTAAAGGCTCCGACTTTTCAGCAACGATGGTTTTCCAATTTTCCTTAGAAGGATTCGCTGGATCCACGCGAACGATTTTCTTATTTGGAGCCCCCTCATTCGTTTCCAAAATCAAGATATCACCATCATTATCAACAATGCTAAAATCGTATTTACCCGGTTCTGCAACAACAGGCTTAAACTTCGTTTCTTTCTTCGCCGCATCCAAAACCCAAAGCGCATTGCCATCTAAACCTTTTCCACGATCGGAAATCGTCAAAAATGCGAAGCGCTCATCATCCGAAGTACTCACCGTGTGGAAACGCTGCGGATTTTTAGGATCCTCGTAAATCAATTTATCTTGTGATTGCGGGGTACCCACCGTATGAAACCACACTTGGTGGTTCTCATTTTTCGTACTCAATTCTTTTCCTTTACCAGGATCTGGATAGCGAGAATAGTAGAAGCCGTTGCCTTTCCAAGCCACGCCACTCACTTTCACCCAGCTCAATTCATCGGCTAGGTTTTTACCCGTTTCCATATCTCGAACGTAATAGGTTTGCCAGTCGCTTCCGCTTAAGCTCAAGCCTACACAGGCATATTTTCCTGTTTTATTCAAAGAGAAAACGGTTAAACGTGTCGTTCCATCTTTCGATAACGTGTTCGGATCGATGACCTGCTCTGGTTTCCCGTTTAAGCCTTTTTGGCGATAAAGAACCGATTGATTCTGCAAACCAGAATTTTTATAGAAATAATACCATTCTCCTTTACGGGAGGGAGCGGAGATTTTCTCGTAATTACTCAGTGCCTCGATGCGCTTTTTGAATTCTTCGCGAAGCGGGATTTGGTTTAAATAGCCAAAACTCACCTCGTTTTGAGCTTTCACCCAAGCCTTCGTTTCCTCGCTATTATCGTCTTCTAACCAGCGGTAAGGGTCTGCCACTTGCGTTCCGTGGTAGTTATCGACGTGATCGATTTTCTTGGTTTGTGGGTATTTCATTTGGGCCAAAGCACTAGCAGAAACAAGCATCATTCCTGCAATTAACATTTTTTTCGTTGACATAGGTAAAGATTAAAATAGGGTTCCTGTCTGCGCTTTGGGTGTAATTCCCACGTGGCGGTAGGCCTTTTCAGTGGCCTCGCGTCCACGCGACGTGCGCTTCAAAAATCCCTCTTGTATTAAAAAAGGTTCATATACTTCTTCGATGGTTTCAGCCTCCTCGCCACATGCAGTTGCGATGGTGGTTAAGCCGACGGGGCCACCTTTGAATTTCTCAATGATGGTTAATAAAATACGGTTATCCATCTCGTCTAGACCATTTTGGTCTACATCCAAGGCATTCAATGCGATCTCCGCGATCTTCACATCAATGGAGCCGTCGCCTTTCATTTGGGCAAAATCACGGGTACGGCGCAATAAATTATTCGCGATACGCGGCGTACCACGGCTACGTCTGGCGATTTCATACGCTCCGGATTCATCAATCGGCATGTCTAAAATAGCGGCAGAACGCTTCACAATTTTAGTCAGCAAAGCGGCGTCATAATATTCTAAACGTGCATTGATCCCAAAGCGGGCACGCAATGGCGATGTCAACAGACCCGCTCTTGTCGTCGCACCGATCAAGGTAAAAGGATTCAATCCGATCTGAATGCTTCGCGCATTAGGCCCAGAATCTAACATAATATCAATCTTGTAATCTTCCATGGCTGAATACAAATATTCCTCCACGATCGGATTCAAGCGGTGAATTTCATCAATAAATAAGACGTCGTAAGGCTGTAAATTAGTTAGTAATCCTGCTAAATCAGAGGGTTTGTCGAGGACTGGGCCAGACGATATTTTCAAGCTAGAGCCTAATTCATTCGCGATAATGTGCGACAAGGTAGTCTTTCCGAGTCCTGGAGGCCCGTGTAATAAAACATGGTCTAATGCCTCCTCACGTGCTTTAGCCGCACCTACGAAAATCTGCAGGTTATCGACAATCTTTCCCTGTCCGGAAAAATCCGAGAAACTCAAAGGGCGTAACGCTTTGTCAAATTCCTTTTCTTGTGGGTTTAACGATTCAGCATCTCCAGTTAAATAATCTTCGCGCATGGGGAAATCAGGTAAATTGAAATCAAAGATAATTTTTTTATTGGGAAGATTTTATAGTTTTGGAAAACCAAAATAACAACCTCAACCTATGTCATCCATTTTCATCGGCGAACTCGCCGGAACTGCTACCCTATTATACCTCGGAAATGGCGTCGTTGCCAATATGTTATTAAAAGATACCAAAGGAAATGGCACTGGCTTATTGGCCATCGCGGCGGCTTGGGCCTTCGCAGTAACGGTTGCCATCTATGTTTCTACTTATTTCGGTAGCCCCGGTGCTCATTTAAATCCCATCGTTACCATCGCAGAGTGCGTAAAATCGGGGGATTGGAGTTTATTTCCCACTTTCATTGGAGCACAACTTTTAGGGGCGATGTTAGGGCAATTATTGGTTTGGTTGCACTACAAGCCACACTATGATGTGACGACAGATAAAGGAGCCATTCGCGCGTCCTTTTGCACCGATCCAGCGATTAAAAATACTCCCTTTAATTTTATCTCTGAAGCTTTTGCCTCCGCACTGGCCGTGGTCGCTTTAGGCACTTTTTCAACTATCGAAACGGGGCTGGGACCATTTATGGTGGGTATTTTGGTTTGGGGTGTAGGTCTAGGTTTAGGGGGAACGACGGGCTATGCCATCAATCCAGCTCGTGATTTAGGGCCGCGCATTATGCACGCCATTTTACCGATTCCCAATAAAGGGGATTCCGGCTGGGAATATGCCTGGATTCCTGTGGTAGGACCGGCGGCAGGTGCCGTTTTAGGTGCATTTATTTTGACCCTCAACTAATTCATTATGTACGTAGGATCGATTGATCAGGGAACCACGAGTTCTCGTTTTATCATATTTAATAAGGCTGGAGAGATTATTTCAGTCGGCCAAAAAGAGCACAAACAAATCTACCCCCAAGCGGGCTGGGTGGAACATGACTCAGACGAAATTTGGAAAAATACACAAGAGGTTATTGGTCTTGCGCTAGGTAAAGCGAACCTTTCTGCGAAAGATTTAGCGGCTGTGGGTATTACTAACCAACGGGAGACGACCGTAGTCTGGAATAAAAAAACGGGCAAGGCCTATTATAATGCCATTGTTTGGCAGGATACGCGTGTGGGAGCTGAGCTAGCAGAATTAGCGAAGGATGGCGGAATGGACCGTTTCAGAGCTAAAACCGGCCTTCCATTAGCCACTTATTTCAGCGGACTAAAACTGCGCTGGTTATTAAATAACATCGACGGATTACGGGCGGATGCAGAGAAAGGCGATGCGCTATTCGGAACCATGGACTCCTTTATTGCCTGGCATTTAACAGGCGGAGTGGAGGGTGGAATTCACATCACGGATGTAACGAATGCGAGTCGAACGCAGTTAATGGATCTGCAAAGCTGTGCTTGGGATGATGAAATCCTTCAAGTATTGAGCATTCCGAAAGCGATGCTTCCTGAAATCAAATCTAGCTCTTTAATCTATTCTAAAGCGAAAGGCGTTCTAAGTGGTGTGCCGCTAGCGGGAATTCTAGGCGATCAGCAAGCGGCCTTAGTAGGTCAAACTTGTTTCGATCCGGGTCAAGGAAAAAACACGTATGGAACCGGCTGTTTCTTGTTAATGAATACGGGAACGAAAGCCATTCCATCCCAATTTGGCCTATTAACAACGGTTGCTTATCAATTAGGAAATGAGCCTGTACATTATGCCCTGGAGGGCTCTGTGGCTATCACAGGGGCACTTGTTCAATGGTTACGCGATAATTTAGGGATCATTAAACACAGTCCGGACATCGAGAAATTAGCGAAGCTGGTGGACGATAATGGTGGTTGTTATTTCGTTCCTGCGTTCTCAGGATTGTATGCGCCGTATTGGAAACAAGATGCGCGTGGAGCTTTAGTCGGTTTAACTCGCTACATTAATAAATCGCATATCGCCCGTGCTGCCCTTGAAGCAACCGCTTTCCAAACCTGGGAAGTACTCGAAGCCATGGAAAAAGATGCGGGCATCCCGATTGCCTCCCTTCGGGTTGATGGTGGAATGGTGGTAAATCAATTGTTGATGCAGTTTCAATCTGATATCATCGGAGAAGAGGTTATCTGCCCTAAGATTATCGAAACTACCGCACTAGGTGCAGCCTATGCAGCTGGGTTAGCCGTTGGCTATTGGGCAAACTTAGATGATCTGCGAAAAAATTGGGGCATTGCGCATACTTGGAAACCAGCGATGGATTCAGAGAAGCGCGCGCATTACCGCAAGCAATGGAAGAAGGCGGTGA
>JACCDW010805886.1_pt1 | contig 11870 bp, 8 predicted proteins | sample 7449781 | NCBI WGS metagenome assembly JACCDW01 (sample SAMN15323449, study PRJNA562643) | freshwater metagenome | isolation source: river surface water | place: USA:Blue River Watershed | collected 2017-08-18
CTTACGCGAATGCAGATTATTGCCGCGTGGTTTCACCACATGTTCTAGGCGATTACTGGCCTGGTATTCAGCTCTACTACCCACCTGTTAAATATTCGCCAGCACAGGGTATTTATGAAGATTTAGAGGCTGCGTCTAAACGTATGAAAAAACATGCGTTAAATACCCATGCTCACACTTTAATTTTTGACTTAGAAGATGGCTGCCGTCAAAAAGAAATGAGCCGTGATTTGCTCAGGCAAGAATTGCCAGCATTCATGAATAGCAATAAAAAAGTATCAATTGCAGTTCGTGTGAATCCATTTAGAACTGAAGAGTATGAGCGCGATATGGCTTTTGTGCGCGATATGGCGGATGTGATTGATGTGGTGATGTTGGCTAAAGCAGGTGAGGCGTATGGTGCTGCTGAAGTCCGTGATTTGTCTAATTTGCTCACTGGCTGGAATGATAAGTTAACGATACAGCCAATTATTGAGCATCCTAAATCGCTCAAAATCGCGCATGAGTTGTTACAGTATTCAACAGTTAAACACGTTGTTTTTGGTATTCACGATTTTTCAAAAGCGATGGGTATTCATATCACCCCAGAAAACTGGACCGAAGAGCTTAAGTATTATATGAACCAACTCATGTTTGAAGCCCGTATTGCTGGTAAGGGCGTGATTGGTGGTGTAGAAACCTTAATCGGTTCAAGTAGCATGCCTGAGAAATTCTTAGAGCCACATGATGTGCGTCGTTGGTTAGATTTACATGGTGAAAATGAATCCAGAATTGTTTATAAGCACGCATGTCAAGAAGCAGCGATGGGCTTAACCGGTAAGCAAGTGATTCATCCAGCGCATATTCATCTATGTAAGGTGGCTTATACCCCATCGCCTACTGAGATTTCTCAAAAAATTAAAATCTTAAAAGCGGCAATTGAAGCTGATGCCCTGCTTGGCGGCGCGATTAAATTTGAAGGTGAAATGCTTGATCCGCCGATGTTTGGTAAGGCTTTACAAACCTTGCTTCGTGCTAATGCTTTACGTGCATTAGGCCCGGAAGATACCAAGTTCGCACTAGATGTGATGCAAATGTTGCCAACACAAGTTATCAGTCAAAACTGGCCATATGGCTTAATTTTATAAGCCTATTTGATAGGCATAAATGAATACCAAATATTAAGTAAAAGGGAGTAACCAAATGTCAGCAACGACAACACAAGCGTCATTCGCACCGTTTGAAAAATGGGTGTGGCAAGTGCCTGCACACTTTAATATCGGTGTTGCTTGTACTGATATTCATCTTGGTACGCCAACAGAATCAGCGATTGCAATGATTGTAGAAGATGACACGCTTGGAACTTCCGAAATTACCTTTGCAGGGCTATCAAAGCGGACTAGTCAGTTTGCGCAGTTACTCCGTAATATTGGAATCGATGCTGGTGATCGTGTACTTATTCGTTTACCGAATAGTTTAGATTATCCGACCGCTTTTTTAGGCGCAATGAAACGTGGTGCGATTTCAGTGCCAACATCAACCTTATTAACAGCTGATGAAGTAGTGTATTTGGCTAAAGACTCTGGCGCACGTGTGCTGGTGACCGATAAGGCTGCATGGAAAACATTACGTGAAGGCTTGAATGGCGTGGCTGGTTTAACTCATGTATTACTTTCTGGTGAGGGTGAATGTCTTCCTGCGGACGGATTAGAAGTATTAGATTTAGCTTCTAGTCTAGAAGCCATTGCAACTTGGAATGCGCCTCATCAAACCAAATCAGATGATCCTGCTTATTTGGTTTACACCTCTGGTACTACGGGTTATCCAAAAGGCGTGTTGCATGCGCATCGCTCAATGATAGGTCGTCAGCCAGCTTCTAAGTACTGGTTTGACTTTAGCCCGAACGGCGACCGGATTATGCATTCAGGAAAGTTTAATTGGACTTATGTGCTTGGTACAGGTTTGATGGATCCACTTTACCAAGGCAAGACTGTCATCGTGCATGAAGGTAAAAACGATGCAAATACTTGGCCACGATTAATTCAAAAGCATCAGGCGACCATTTTTATTGGTGTACCAACGATTTATCGTCAGATTCTGCAAAAGACAGAATTTGTACAAAAAGATTTGCCTAGCTTACGTTATTGCATGAGTGCTGGTGAGCATTTGTCTGACGAAGTATTAGCGCAGTGGCATGAGCGCTTTGGTATTGATATTTATGAAGCGGTCGGCATGTCGGAGTTTTCATATTACTTATGCGAAACAAAGTCTCGCCCAATTCGTCCAGGTTCAGCTGGCTTTGCTCAACCAGGGCATGATATTGCTTTGCTCGACCCAGAGACCTTGCAACCTGTTGCGCAAGGTGAAGAGGGCGTCATTAGCGTCCCAGATAACGACCCTGGTTTGTTTATCAACTATTGGAATCAACCTGAAGAAACAGCAAAACATAAACATGATGGTTGGTTCATTACAGGTGATTTCGCGCGCATGGATGCCGATGGGTATATTTGGTTCTTAGGGCGTAAAGACGACATCATTAAAAGTTTTGGCTTCCGTGTTTCACCTTATGAAGTTGAGCGTGTGTTGAAGTCTCATCCTGAAGTTGCAGATTGTGCCTCTGTTGCGGAAACAATCGAAAAAGATAAAGTCTTAGTGGTTGCATATATTATTCTGCAGCCAGGTAGTAAAGCGACTGCTGATGATTTATACGAGTTCGGTAAAAAACATTTGGCCGCATACAAAGCACCTAAAGTGGTTTATATTACAGACCAATTTCCACGTACTAAAAATGGCAAGATTTTACGCCGTGACGTGAATCCAAGTATTGCTTTGAGTAGATCAAGTACATGACTCTAAATAAACCTATCATCACTAAAGCTGACTTTGTTGCGAGCGTCGCAGACGCTTTGCAATTCATGTCCTATTACCATCCTGTGGATTTCATCCAAGCTTTAGGTCACGCCTACGAACATGAGCAATCGGCAGCAGCTAAAGATGCGATTGCTCAAATTTTAACTAACTCTCGCATGTGTGCAGAGGGTAAGCGTCCTATCTGCCAGGATACAGGCATCGTAGTGGCTTTTGTGAACGTTGGCACAGACGTCCAGTGGGAGCAAGGTGCTGATGTTGAAGCTTGGGTGAATGAAGGTGTACGGCAGGCTTATATGCTGCCTGAGAACCCGCTTAGAGCTTCAATTGTGTCTGATCCGGCAGGCAAGCGTAGCAATACTAAAGACAATACACCGGCAGTCGTGCATGTGCGCTTAGTGCCTGGTAATACAGTTGAGGTGAATATTGCTGCCAAAGGTGGTGGATCAGAGAATAAAGCAAAGTTAGCGATGCTCAATCCATCCGACAGCATCGTTGATTGGATTTTGAGTGTGGTACAAGATATGGGCGCTGGCTGGTGTCCGCCGGGTGTTTTAGGTGTGGGCATCGGTGGTACAGCTGAGAAAGCAGTCCTGTTGGCTAAAGAATCTTTGATGCAGCCGCTTGATTTAGCGGATTTACGTAAGCGTGGTGCAAGTAATCGTATTGAAGAGTTAAGGCTGGAATTAGCAGATAAAATCAATGCGCTAGGCATTGGTGCTCAAGGCTTGGGCGGTCTGACTACAGTGCTTGATGTCAAAATCTTAGATTATCCAACTCACGCAGCTTCATTACCTGTTGCAGTCATCCCTAACTGCGCGGCAACGCGCCATGCTCATTTTGTGCTTAATGGTGCGGGTGCTGTTAAACAAACGCCTCCCAATTTAAATGACTGGCCTAATGTGACTTGGGCGCCTAATCAGGACTCACGTCGTGTGGATTTAAATACGGTCACAGCACAGGACGTTCAAACTTGGCAACCGGGTGAAACTTTATTGCTAAGTGGCAAGTTGCTGACAGGTCGAGATGCTGCGCATAAACGTATTTCAGAGATTCTAGCTCGAGGTGAATCGTTGCCTGAAGGTGTTGATTTTACTAATCGTTTCATCTATTACGTCGGTCCTGTTGATCCTGTTGGGGCGGAAGCCGTTGGTCCAGCAGGTCCAACAACAGCAACGCGTATGGATAAGTTTACCGACATGATGCTTGATAAAACAGGTTTGCTTGGTATGGTGGGTAAAGCTGAACGGGGAGATGAAACAATTAACTCAATTAAAAAACATCATTCTGTTTATTTAATTGCGGTCGGTGGTGCAGCTTATTTAGTTTCAAAATCGATTCAATCAGCACGTGTTGTTGCTTTTGCAGATTTGGGCATGGAAGCGATTTATGAGTTTGATGTTAAAGATATGCCTGTGACAGTTGCTGTGGATGCCCAAGGCGTTTCAGTACACACCACTGGCCCTGAAAAATGGCATCAAATCGCGATGAGCCAAAAAACTTAATTATTCATTTAAAGGAAGCCATAAGCTAATTTGGCTTCCTTTTCCAAAGGTTGATGAGACTTCAATTCGACCGCCGTGTAGTTCCATAATTTCTTTCACTAAACACAAACCTAATCCTGTGCCATTAGTCTTGCCTGATGTATCTGCACGGTAAAAACGGGTGAAGAGTTTGTCCAGTTGCGAGGCCGTCATTCCAATGCCTTGGTCAGTGACGAAAATACCTACCTCATTACGATCTTTAGCGGGCTTTAATTCAATTGAAATTATGCTGTCCTGTGCTGAGTATTTAATCGCATTAGAGAAAACATTCATCAGAGCACGGGTGATTTTTTCGCCATCAACACTTATTGAGATTTCTGGCGATTCTGTTTCAAATTTGACTAATCTATTAACAAAACTATCAGTAACTGCTTTATTAATGAGTTCCTTGAGATTGCAATCTGTTTTAACCAATTGATTGGCGCTCTGTGATTCGATTTTTGATAAATCCAATAAATCATTAATCATGTTTGTTAGACGTGTTGATTGTCTAAGAATACTTTCCAAAAAAGCTTGTTCTTGATTGGCAGGATATTTCTTTTTAAGTAGTAGCTCTGTATAGCCTTGAATGTTTGCCATAGGCGTTCTGATTTCGTGAGCTGCCATCGCTAAGAAATCACTTTTAATTTTATCGAGCAATATTTCTTGGGTAATGTCTCTGAAATATTGAATGCTACCCATTGCTTCTCCGTCTTCCGCAATAGAGGCTTTCTTAAATCTTTTTACGATAATAGGTGGCGTTTTTTTGAATACTAGTAGGTCTGGATCCTGACCATAACGATGTTCGTTTGATGGGATGCACAATGTTTTTAAAATAAGCTCGAACTCATCTTGAGAAACGTCTTCGATGCGATCTCGTTGTAAACCGGTCATATTGAGTAGCGCCGGATTTACATATGTGCGTATCCCTTTTTCATTAAATGAAATAAAACCGTCAGGACTTAAATCAAAAATGACTTTGAGTTCGGAGGTGATCCGTTTTAAACGTTCGATAATTTGGGCGTCATTCAAAATAAAAAAGGCTTTGTTGTAATTTAACAAAGCCCATTATATTGGAAATGATTTTTATAGGAAGTACTACAGGATTAAATGCCCGTCCAAGCTTTTAATGTTTTTAGTTGTTGTTTTGGGCTACCGTAATTGAACCTAAACTCACATTCTTTTAAGAACAGTGGAAAAGTTGATTTTGGAATGCCGTTATATTTCCTTAATACCCGTTTTGTTTGGTTCCAGAAGTTTTCTGTTTCGCCAATCGAGTATTTTGCTGCATCAATAATTTCTGGCTGATGAACACGTTCCTGATGAAACTCGTTCACATCTAAAGCATCTGCGTTGCTATCACCATAAACCATGCTGTCAGGTATTACACGCTGTGTGTTGCCAAGTAATAAGTCAACGTTGATCTGGCCGGTCATTTTAGTAAATACTTTGCCGTCTCTAGCTAATATGCCAAATACCGCACGCTTGTTCTCATCGCTTAAGGGGCGTTTGCCGCGACGAGATAAGCCAAACTGTGATTCATCCAATACAAAATCACCGTTAAACATTTCTTTCGCTTCTTGAGACAAGTAGAACGCAATGATCTCGCGCACTTTTCGATAGAACAGTGCGGTGGTGTTAGGTTGCATTTCTAGTAGGTCGGCAGCAGATCTTGCAGTAACGCCGAGCACAAAGAACTCAATCAGCTTGAGCTGATCTTTTTTAGATAGCTTGCAACGCGTTAGTTTCACGCGTTTGGTTTGTCGTTTTGTTTTGAGTAAAGCCAATTTAATAAACTGTAAAACCAGTATTAAAGATGTAGTAGCAAATCATTATAAATACAAATATGAATAATGTACCAAATTTATTAAAAATGACAATTTGCAATAGTATTTTTAACACTAAAATCCTGTAGTGCAATATTTTCAATTACTTATTGATTTTGTTAAATATTTAACAATTTTTTTTAGTAAAAAAGTGTTTGTATTTTTAATATTTTCATCTAGTATTGTGCGAACTTATTTCTGATTTTATAAATAAACCACTTATGACAAAAAATATGCATACAAATATTGAAGAATTTGAACCAGAGTTTTATAGCACTCGAGAAGCCGCTAATAAATTAGGCCTATCTTTAGGCACCATCCAGAAGATGGTTGAGAACGGTATTTTAAGTGCTTGGAAAACAGCGGGAGGACACCGGCGTGTGATGGCATCTTCAGTGAATGGCTATATTCATTCACGCCGTACAAAAGGCTCTGTCGCAGCAACTAGAAATTTGGCGCTTTTGGTTGTTGAAGATGATAGTGATTTACAGAATCTATACCGTTTAAATATTTCAGATTGGAAACTTCCCATAGATTTAACGGTATTAGGCGATGGATACGCTGGATTGCTCCATATTGCAAAATCAAGACCAGATATCATTATCATGGATTTAAATATGCCGCGCTTGGATGGTTTTGAGATGATCAATACTTTGCGCAATGATGCTGCATATAGTTTGATGGATATTATTGTTGTAACCGGAATGCCGAAGGATGAAATAGAGCAGAAAGGTCATTTGCCTAAGGGGGTCACAGTGTTTAATAAGCCGGTTTCCTTTGAAACATTACAAGGATATGTGAATGCTAAGATTTCTGCTAAGGCACGTATTTTCTGAGGTATTTTCTTAACGCGTAAAAATTAAGGCACACGCATGTGTGCCTTTTTTATTGGGTGTCTTAAATTACTGTTTAATTCTGATTTTTAAGTTCGGTGACATATCAGGTTAAATTGCCTCATAATGGCGCTGATTTTTAGCAACATTAATTAACGTATTTTTGGAACATCCTTGACCGATATTCAGCCAAATTCTAGTTCTGTAGAGCTTGAGTCACATACGCCCATGATGCGTCAGTATCTAGCCATTAAAGCACAGCATCCAGATATGCTTGTCTTTTATCGCATGGGTGACTTTTATGAGTTGTTTCATGAAGATGCCGAAAAAGCTGCGCGCCTATTAGGTATTACTTTGACTAAACGTGGTTCATCCAATGGCGAGCCTATCAAAATGGCGGGCGTGCCTTATCACGCCGCAGAGCAGTACTTAGCTAAACTCACAAAATTAGGTGAAGCGGTAGCGATCTGTGAGCAAGTGGGTGATCCGGCGAAAAGTAAAGGGCCCGTTGAGCGTCAAGTGATGCGGATTTTGACGCCAGGCACTTTGACTGATAGTGCATTGCTTGATGATACGCGTAACAATTTATTGCTAGCCGTATATCCCGGCGATGGTCTCGTTGGCTTGGCTCGAATTAATCTGGCATCTGGTGAATTTATCTTGAGCGAAATTGCACCTGGCCTGTTGGGTCAAGAGCTTGAACGTATTTCACCGGCAGAGTTGTTAATTACTGATGATTTTAATCATCCTGCAGTAACGCAATATTCATGTGCTAAAAGGCGATTGAGTGCATGGCAGTTTGACTTTGATTCTGCGACAGCTATTTTAACTAAGCAGTTTAATACCTTTGATTTGGCTGGTTATGGATGTGCAGATTTGCATCCTGCCATTGCAGCTGCAGGGGCTTTACTTGACTACATTAAACATACTCAGCGGACTACTTTGCCGCATATCAATGGCTTAACAGTTGAACAATCAAGCCACTTTATTCAAATAGATGCGGCCACTCGACGCAATTTGGAAATTGATCAAACCATACGTGGTGAGTCTACGCCCACTTTATATTCCTTGTTAAATACGACGCAAACAGCAATGGGAGCGCGTCTTTTAAGGCATTGGTTGCATCATCCTTTGCGTCAACTTTCTGAAGTGAATGCACGATTGCAAGCTGTATCTGAATTAATTAAGCATCAGGACTTAGCTTCCTTGAGACTTGCTTTGCGTGCGATAGGGGATATTGAGCGCATTACTACGCGAATTGCCTTAAAAACCGCTAGACCAAGAGATTTATCAAGTTTGCGAGATAGTTTATTGCAACTACCAGTTATTCAGTCTTTTCTTAACTCTGAGGCAGCAGCTTTGCTTGCTGAGATTAAACAAGCGTTAGTGGCGCCTGAGTTTGCTTCTGAATTACTTGCTAGTGCAATTAAAGCTGAGCCAGCGAGTGTTTTACGTGAAGGTGGTGTGATTGCGGATGGTTTTGATGCGGACTTAGATGAGCTCCGTGGTATGCAAGCGAATTGCGGTGAGTTTTTATTGAAGTATGAAGCTGAAGAGCGGGAACGCACCGGATTAAGTAATTTAAAAGTTGAGTACAACAGCGTGCATGGCTTCTACATTGAGATTAGTCGGGCACAAGCTGAGAATGCTCCAGCTGAATATAGGCGCCGGCAAACACTTAAGAACGTAGAGCGTTTTATTACACCAGAGCTAAAGTCATTTGAAGATCAAGTGTTGTCTGCAAATGATCGAGCCTTAGCGCGTGAAAAGATGCTTTACGATTTAATTTTAGATCAATTGGCGCCAAGTATCGCAGCATTGCAACTCAATGCTGTCGCTGTTGCTCAATTAGACGTGTTGACCAGCTTTGCGGAGCGGGCCCAAGCTTTGAAATATGTCGCGCCAGAGTTTGTTGATGAAGATGGTTTAAATATTGTTGGTGGGCGTCATCCTGTCGTTGAGCAAATTGCCCAGCCTTTTATTGCTAACGATGTTGTGTTGTCGCCTTATCGACAAATGTTATTGATTACAGGGCCCAATATGGGCGGTAAATCGACTTTTATGCGTCAGACCGCTTTAATTGTTTTGTTGGCGCATTGTGGTTGTTTTGTCCCCGCTACTTCAGCAAAAATCGGACAGATTGATCGTATATTTACTCGAATAGGCGCATCTGATGACTTGGCTGGTGGCCGTTCTACATTTATGGTCGAAATGACAGAAACCGCCAATATTTTGAATAACGCGACTTCACAAAGTTTAGTGTTGCTAGATGAGATTGGTCGCGGCACTTCAACTTTTGATGGATTGAGTTTAGCTTGGGCATGTGCGAAACAGTTGCTAGAAAAAAATCGCAGTTACACACTTTTCGCAACTCATTATTTTGAATTAACCCGTTTAGTTGAAGAGTTTAAGCAGGTTGCTAATGTTCATCTAGATGCAGCTGAGCATGAAAATGGCATCGTGTTCTTACATCAAGTACAAGAGGGCGCTGCAAACCAAAGTTATGGGTTGCAAGTGGCTCAGTTAGCAGGAATTCCTAAAAGCGTAGTTGCTGCGGCAAAACGTAAATTAACGCAGCTTGAAAAACAAAATGTTGATGCTGGCCCGCAAGTTGATATGTTTGTCACACCAGAGTCACCAGAAATTCCTTTGCATGCGGTTGTGAGTGAGCTTGAGACCTTAGAGCCGGATGAGTTAACACCTAAGCAAGCATTGGAAGCACTCTATCGGTTGAAAACGATGATTTAAATATCGAACAAAATAAAAAAGCACCGAATTCGGTGCTTTTTTATTTTTAAGCTCAATCACAGTTTAGTGATGATGGCCACCTGCCCCATGAGCGTGACCATGAGATACTTCTTCTTGGCCTGCTGAGCGAACGCCAGTTACTGTTGCCTTAAATACCACACGTTCACCTGCCCAAGGATGATTGCCATCAACCACCACCTTGCCATCTTCAATGTTTGTGATGGTGTATAAAATGACTTCGCCAGATCCGTCTTCACCTTCAAATTGCATCCCAACTTTTAGATCTTTGCTTGGAAATGCAGTTGCTGGTTCAATTTGAACAAGTTCTTCGTCATATTCGCCAAATGCATCTGCTGGCTCCAAGCCAATTTCAACAGTGTCGCCGATTGATTTGCCATGAAGTTCTTCTTCTACACGAGGAAAAATATTGTCGTAGCCACCGTGAAGGTAACTCACTGGTTCTGCGCTTGACTCAAGTACGTTGCCGTCGCCGTCGCGAAGTTCATATGTCATAGAAACTACAGTGTTCATGGCGATTTGCATGATGGGTTCTTTCAATTAAGCAATTTATAAAATAATCAGTAGTTAAATTTTACCTGATTTATCGTTATTTATTGCAATGCGCTATCATACAAATATGAAAAAAACTCCCTCACCTAGCAGTACAGCCCCTAAAAACAAAGCGTTGACTTTGTTAGGCGGCATCAGCGCCGAAGAATTCTTAAAAGAATATTGGCAAAAAAAGCCATTGCTGGTTCGCAATGCGATTCCTGATTTTTCTGGCTTACTCAGTCCAGACGAATTAGCTGGATTGGCTTGTGAAGAAGATACGCAGTCTAGGTTAATTTCTTTTAAGGCTAAGCATTGGAAAATGGAGCAGGGGCCTTTTAATGAGGACCGTTTTGCTCAATTGCATGAACAGGATTGGACGCTGTTAGTCCAAGAGCTTAATCATCATTTGCAAGAAGCTGCAGATTTATTGCAGCAGTTTAATTTTATTCCACATGCGCGATTAGATGATTTGATGGTGAGCTATGCACCAGATGGCGGAGGTGTTGGCCCGCATTTTGATTCTTATGATGTATTTCTTTTACAGGGGCTTGGACAGCGTTTGTGGCGTATTAGTGAGCAGGATGATTTGAGTTTAGTGGAAGGTGCGCCTTTACGTATCCTGAAGAACTTTAATACACAGCAGGAATGGCTTTTATCTCCCGGGGATATGCTTTATTTGCCACCGCATGTTGCGCACTGGGGTATTGCCGTAGGTGATTGTATGACTTACTCCATCGGTTTTGGTGCGCCCTCTGCACAAGAGTTTGGTGTTGAATTTCTGAATTATTTACAAGAGCATAAAACTTTACTTGGACAGTACTGCGATCCTGATCTTAGTTTGCAGGATGCTCCCGCTGAGATTGGGCATTCAATGGTTTCTACAGTGCATCAAATGTTAGAAGGATTGAAGTGGGGTGCTGAGGATGTTGCTGATTTTCTTGGTCGTTATTTAACGGAGCCCAAAGTCCATATATTGTTTGATGCACCTGACGAAATTAGTTTTACTCAGTTTAAAAAACAGATGATTCAGTTTGGTATTCAATTAAGTTTAAAGAGCCAAATGTTATTTACTAAAAAAGGCATTTATTTGAATGGTGAATGCGTAGAGGCTGAAAAGGGGGCAATTCTTTATCTTCAATTGCTTGCGAATGCTCGTCGTATTGAAAATGAGATTTGTCGCGAAATCGTTGATCAGCATGCTGAACTCTCAAATTTATTTTACCAGTGGTATGGAGATGGATATTTGAATATTTCTGATGAATAAATCAGCTGATTCATGCGTTAATTTGCTATTAAAATTGCTGATTAATGGCAAATCTTACAAAAACATTAATTTTTTTTAAAAAAACCTTCTAAATCCCTCTAAGGGTAGTGTTTTTTTAAATAGATACTGGTAGAATTTAACCACTCGGTACTTAATCAAGTGCCGTAAATAGTTTATTTTTTTATATTGTTAAGGATTATAAAATGACACGTTCTGCTTTGTTAGCTGCTTTATTAGCTCTTGCTTTAACTGCTTGTGGTCAAAAAGAAGAAGCTGC
>JACCDW011031006.1_pt1 | contig 11870 bp, 21 predicted proteins | sample 7449781 | NCBI WGS metagenome assembly JACCDW01 (sample SAMN15323449, study PRJNA562643) | freshwater metagenome | isolation source: river surface water | place: USA:Blue River Watershed | collected 2017-08-18
ACAAAACCAACTTGTCAACAAGTATGAGAAAGGGTAGTGTTATGTTCCGAGGAGTCGCATCTAAGGGCTGTAGCGCAATGTTAGTGGTTGGTGGCAACGTTGTGAAACGTTGACATTGGTCGCAAAACATGACTGAGTAGACCGCGAGTCAAAAGGTACTTGGTGTGTTGTATTCTGTATGCCAAAAGCGTATGGATCAACTGAGGCAGCACATCATCGTAGGTTGCAATGTAGCTCATTTGGTAGAGCATCTGTCTCTTAAACAGAATGTAGGTGGTTCGATTCCACCCATGTATACAAAAATGCAAAGTCTGCCTCGGTTGTTAGAGAAAAGCATCTAATACTTGAACCGCAAGGTAATCAAGTTAGACGTAGCTCGCAAGGCGAAATCTATTTGTGCTAGAAGTTTCGTAGCTCGCAAGGCTTAATGGACCGCAAGTTCAACGGAAAATAAAGTACAGAGTATCTAACAGCGTCAAGTCTAATGCCTGACTTTAAACGGCGATGCTGCAAGTGGACTAGGATACAGCAATGGTCTTAGTGGATGTCTAGAGAAGCTGTGCTCGCAAGGTGCAGTATAATGCTAGAGGCACTTGTAAGTTAGGTGTAATCTCAGCCTGCTAACCTTATGGTTCCGTGGCAACACGGGCCATATTGAAACACACTAGCCAAAAAGAAGTACAATTTATTATGTTATACCGGTGTAACAACTGCTTGAGAACAGTTCACAAAGCCGCTCAAAACTACTAGTGTGTTTCAATATGGGTGATTAGCTCAGCGGTAGAGTCGCTGCCTTACACGCAGTTTGTCGGGAGTTCGATCCTCTCATCACCCACCAAGTTTATGGAGCATTGGCCGAGAGGCTTAAGGCACTTTCCTGCTAAGAAAGAGAACGGTGATAAACTGTTCCGTTGGTTCGAATCCAACATGCTCCGCCATATTACACACAAGGGAAACAAAATGCATAAACCTACAGCAAGTTTTAAATTAAGTAAATCAGCAAAACGTATGATTGCATCAACACCTGATAAAGGTCGTGCATCATTAGTTAAGAAGATGATGATTGAAGCAGAACTAAGTGCTGCTATCCAACCTAAGCGTGAACGTGTTCGCCGTGAAGGAAATAGTGAGTAATGGTTGCACGTAATGATATAACCGGTGATGCAATTCAAACAAAGAATGTGTCAAACGCATATCGCGATAATTATGATTTAATTTTTGGTAAAAAGAAAAAGACCGAAAACGAAATCATTGATGAGGTTTCTAAATTAATTTCAGAAGAAACACTCGGAGATACAGAAGTAGACAAGTAAAATCTACAGGAGTTTAGTTAAATCGCATAAATAAATGCGATAGAGGACTACTCCTATGAATAATGGAAAATACGATACCGTAGAATATAAACAAAAACAAGCAGAAAAAGTTGATAAATTATTTGGGCCTGTATTAGAGCATAAAAAAGTTTGTCAATGTTGCGGTAAAGAGTTTATATTTAAAGGTAGATTAAAAACCAAGAAATACGAAGAAGCAAAATTTTGCTCCAGAAGTTGTGCTAATAATCGACAATCTGTTTGGGATGCTAAGATACAAGAAGGCGAATCAAACGGCAAATGGGTAAGATACCGAGTTGTTGCATTTAAGCACCATGGAGAAAAATGCGTAGTATGTGGATTCGATAAAGTGTTAGAAGTTCATCATTTAGATAAAAATAGAGATAACAATTCTAAAGAAAATTTAGTTCCGTTATGTCCAAACCATCATAGGATGATTCATACGCCAGAATTCGCAGAAGAAGTTTTAGACACAATTAAATATCGTGTCAATGGGCTGTTGGTATAGTTGGGAACACACCTCCCTTGCACGGAGGAGTACGGGGTTCGAATCCCCGACGGTCCACCAAGTTTCGTGTAATACGCTCCTTTAGTTAAATGGTATAACACTTGATTTGTAATCATGGATTGGCAGTTCGATTCTGTCAAGGAGCACCAAGTTTTGCTAGTTTCTCTACAGTCGAAAGACAGGTAACAAAACTAGCCGGTAAAGTAAAAGGTAGAAGAGGATAGACATCGTTATTGGCTCAATGCTAATGACATACTTAAAGGACTCCTGAAAAAGTCTTCGTGTCCAAGTGTACCGATCCTTATACCAAACTATTGTCAGTTGCTGGTCGGAAATATTTGGACCTCTGTACATTGAATATTGTACATTGTCAATGGCGAAATTTGAGTAGCCAGTTTGTCAATTGTCCGGTCTATTACTTGACCTTTTACTAACCGTTATGTATAATTAACTTTTAAGAGAGGCAGACATGAACATCACACTACGTAAGGCAAACGCAGTACAAAACGCAATTCAAGAAGCAATCAAGAAAATCAAAGTTGAACTTGCAGTTGAGATTAACGAATTCCAAGACGTTGAAGCAGCTATTGCCAAAGCCAACAACGAATTGGTAGAAAATGACGCTCGTCGTCAAAAGCTAACTATGGCGTTGTATAACATCCGTGCCCTGATCGGCACAGCAAATGCCGCAAGTGGCATTAACACAAACCTAGCTAAGGCAGCGTTTATTGATAAGCGCATTGGTCAGCTAGAAACACTAGCTAACTGCAATCCGATGACAGAGATTGATGTTATCAAAGGCAAGATCGAAAAGATCAAGAGCTTAAAAGACGAAGCACGTAGCCGTATTTACGGTTATGGCGACACAGTAACAACTCCTGTTCTAAGTCAAGAACAGATCAATCAAGCAAAGACAGAAGTTCTGAGCTTGAAGAAACAAAAGAACAAGCTCAACGATGAGATCCTTGAGCTAAACATCAAGACAGAGATTCCTTTGTCAGATGACACAGTTGCCCTGCTAACAGCAGAAGGCATTCTGTAACAGAGCAGCGAGACTACACCAACCTCAGTATGAGTCGCTAAGGTAGTCGACTAACCCTTAGGGCAAGCAACAGTACGGAATTGTGTGTTGGCTTCCAGGAATAGACTGGACATAGAACAACCCGGTGACTGTTCCGTTATAACAGTCGGTGGAGGCCATCACCTTAGAAACGGCTAGGTGCGTAGAATCTACCTCCATTCCCTGTGCGGGGAGCGTGGAAAATATTCTAGGTTGAGAATGAGCCGGGCCAAACGACGGTAATCTGGACGGAGCAACGACCCAGTCTAGGGCTTATGTGGTGTAAGTGGCTAGACATGAATTCAATAGCAGGATGGAGAAGCGGCATCTCGAGAGTCTCATAAGCTCTAGTCCCTGGTTCGATTCCAGGTCCTGCAACCAGTTTAATCTCGGTGTAGCTTAGTCCGGCTTAAAGCGCCTGCTTTGGGAGCAGGAGATCGTGAGTTCGAATCCCACCTCCGAGACCAGTATAGATTGTAAATAGTATTACAATGCGGCGTTCGTAAAATGGTATTACCCCAGTCTTCCAAACTGGAGTCGCGAGTTCGATTCTCGCACGCCGCTCCAAGGATTTGATATGTCATTAGTTATAGAAGAAAATAGTCTGGTTCGTAGATTTGATTTTAGTTCATTAATTACTAAGCAAGACGATTTTGAAGCACGTGAGATCGCTAGAAGAATTGTAGAATCGGGCGGATACTTTGAAAACAGTCCTAAGTTTCAAACCAAAGAAAATATATTTGCTAGGCCCGAAAGTATTTGGCTAAAATACCGTATGAGCTTCTTAACTAGTGTGTTTCTATATCTAGGCCACGAAGCTAAAGTTGGTAACATGATGGCTTGGGTATATATGACAAATAAGCCAGGAGCAGAAGATCCACAAAAATTATGGCATGACCATTGGCATCCAACTAATCCAAATGCTAAAATGCTCAGCGGTATTTGGTACTTGCATATTCCTGAAGATGTTAAAGATTTAGAACATTCAGGAACGGAAATTGCTCCTAATGGCCCCGAAGGAGACGGAAAGTTTTTTATTCGTCCGCATTACGGACAATGGGCAATTTATCCGAGTCAAACTTGGCATAGACCCGGACATATACAAAGCGACGAATATAGGTTTGTTTTAGCTGCGGATATAGAATATTTAGATTGACAAATAGCACCGAAAGGTGCTATTATTTTTTGTATGTATAAAATTGAATGGAATGACGCAGAGGGAAGAGTCTGCGAGGAAGAAGTAAAAAGTCTTACTTTAGCAATTGCTAAAGCAACCGAATTAGGAATACTAGTTACCATAAACGGTAACGGTATGGAAATAGTAGGAGTGTTTGGAGCAGATTCTGTTAACAACGGACTGTTGCCAAGCGGTGAAAAATACAATTGGTATAAAAGAAGGAAACCGTAATGTCAAGAGTAAAAGCTCTTAGAGGTCAACCTATGTATGTTAAAACTCTTTGGTGGACATTAACTGGTCTACTAGTTACTTGGAGTTTGCCTTGGGTAGGCCTAGCTTTAATCAATCCTTTTTGGTTTAGACAACGGTTCTTTGATCTGATTGAAGATCATGTTAACTATCTTGCAAAAAAGCGAGATAAACTTCTTGAACCCTTGACAAAAAAATATCAACTATTTGACACAATAAAGGGATCCCGTGCAGAAGAAAATCTTGAATTCTAAAGGTCAAGAATATATGACTGTTGCTACTAACGGAGACATGATTGAATTTAGAAATTTTTCACATCAAAATCTAACTGTTAGGTTTGATGCTAAAGTATTAGACGAATTAATTCCGTTTTTAACAGAAGTAAATTTTTGGAATAAAGTAAAGGAATGAAAGTAATTATCGCCGGTGGCCGTGACCTCAACGATTACGAAGTATGTCTTCAAGGAGTCGAACATGCTGGATTTAACATTACTGAGGTAGTGAGCGGTCATGCTCGGGGTGCTGATGCACTAGGAGAAAGATTTGCAAAAGAAGCAGGTCTTTCTTTAAAATTATTTCCAGCAGATTGGAACAAGCACGGACGAGCAGCTGGTTTTATACGAAACAATGCAATGGCGGCGTATGCTGATGCATTAATAGCATTGTGGGATGGTTCTAGTAAAGGAACGGCCCACATGATCAGTCAAGCAAAAAAACTTGGGTTATCAGTACATATAGAATATTATAAAAGGGGAATAAAAATGCCGTGGATACAAAATGTATCTTTTGCTGATGTAATGAAAGGCCATCACATTGAAGCTGGCGAAAACTCCATGCTGATTCAAATTGTTGATCCTGACAGCGATTTTCCAACCCCTTTAAAACAGTTTAAAGAAACACATCGTTTTAGATTTTTAGACGTTGAAAAAGATGATGCTCTAAAAGAAGAAAGCGATCGTTGCTCACCCGAACAAGCAGCTAAATTAGTAGAACTATTACAACATGCATTAGAGCATCGTATGAATGTAGTTGTTCATTGTCATGCAGGTGTATGTCGTAGTGGGGCAGTTGCTGAAGTAGGTGTTATGTTAGGGTTTCAAGATGCAGAAGCATTTCGTAGTCCAAACTTGTTAGTCAAACACCTTATGATGAAAGCGTTAGGTTGGACTTACGATGAACAAGAACAACCTACAATTAACGGCCAAACCACAGGTTGGGGATTTGTTATTCCGAAAGGGACAGAATAATGTTTTTGAATAGACAAGATATTGAAAAAATTACTGGAGTTTTAAAAAAATTTCCAGACGTTGATACTTTTGAATTAACTGAGGAAAACTCTAGTGGAATTGGAAGTTTTATTACCATGACATTTGCTCAAGAAATAAACGGAGTTCATGGTAGCTTTGACGTTGAAATTTCAGGTGTAGAAAATTGGTAAGTTGCCTGTCAACTAAAATGTTCTCTAAACGTTATTAGTAATGTAAGGAGGGCATTATGCTCAACAAAGACATGATTCGTGAAATTCGCGTTATGCTAGAACGCCATTGGTCCGCAGTGGAAATTGCTCATAAACTTAAATTAAATGAGCAAGACGTAGCACAAGCAGTTCACTCTTTAACCGCTCATTAATCATTGACAATTCGGTTTGTTTCTGTTATAATGTGCTTTACTTAATAACAGAAAGAACCGCTATGTCTTATTCATATCAAGTTCCAGAAGGTGTTTCGGATCTTGTAATCGAATCTCTTAACAACTATTGGAATCACGGGTACGAACCTGGTGGATTTATTACCTCAGTGCTTGTCAACGATCTCTACGGTGCGGTGCAACGAGCTGATCATTGGAATAAACCTAACCTTGCTCGCATTGTTGAATACATTGCTAATACCGCTCCTTACGGTTCTTGGGGCAATCCCGAAACAGTTAACGATTGGCTTAAGAAAGGCCATTATTTTCAAACCTATCAAAGAAAACGTGTAATGGATATTCTTTCAGAGAAAGGAGAAGAATTTAATGAACGAGAATGATAGAGCAGATAGAATATTAGATATATTGCGAACAAAATATAGCAATTCTTACGCAGCAGATTACAGGGATTGGGGAGAGAAAAAGATGGAAGAAGAATACGATTACGAAGAAGAGATTACTGATTTATACAAATCGGCGCCTGATCACATGGGCGATATGAATGTCAGTCGCGAGGTATACGAAAAGATGTTAACTAGTGTAATGGAACATCTTGAAAGCGTAGGTGGTGTCGAATTTGCTATTCTTAAAGATCATAATCTAGGTAAATGGTGGGCAAGAAAGGTTAAGGTCCGAGAAGAAAAGCGTAAAAAAGCAGCAGCTATTGAAAAGCTCAAGTCTACTATGAGCAAGGAAGAGTTAGCTATTCTTGGAATTAAATTAAAATGAAAGTTGTAAAACTAGATCGTAGACATCATCTTTTTCATAAAGGATATGTCTACGCTTTTAAGTTTAATGGGTGGAAGGAATCTAGAACCACTATTTTAAATTTAATCGAAAAGATGGAAAGAACTAATAAGTGGCATAACACTTATTGGGGCAAGCCAGTTGTTGATCCTGACAATCGTGATTATCGTATGCATCCATGTTGGGTAGGCGTCAAAAAAGAATCAACGGTAACAGCAGTTTTGCTAAGTTTAAAATAAGGAAATAAGTATGCCAACCCTTTATGTATTAGTAGGTGTGCCGGGATCGGGAAAATCAACCTGGCTCGCTAACCAACGATGGGATATGGCTAATACTGTGTTTGTTTCTACTGACAATCATGTAGAAGCCTATGCCAAAGAACAAGGCAAAACTTATAACGATGTGTTTATGGACTACATGCCAACCGCAGTTAAATTAATGACTGCTGATGTTGTTGCTGCTCGTAAAGCAGGCAAAGACATTGTATGGGATCAAACTTCGCCATCAGTTAAAAGTCGCAAAAAGAAAACAGTAATGTTGCCAAACTATCGTAAGATTGCTGTAGTTTTTCCTACACCTGATAAAGAAGAATTAGAGCGCCGGTTAGCCTCACGTCCGGGTAAGCATATACCTAATAGTGTAGTACGCCAAATGATTAAATCATTTACAATGCCTACAGTTGAAGAGGGATTCGATGAAATCTGGATGACTTGACGATAACACCGTTTGGTGTTATAATGGAATTAACATGAAAACTTATATAACATCAGACCTACATTTTGGTCACTCAAATATTAAAAAGTTCTGCCCAGTAAGTCGCAGTCGTTTTAGCGATAATACTGACGAAATGAACGAAGCAATGATCAAGGAATGGAACGAAATCGTTCAGCCAGAGGATACTACTTATATCCTGGGTGACATTGCTTTCATGCCAGCGTCTAAAGCCGCTGTGCTGCTAAAGCGTATGAATGGTCGTAAGATCCTTATCGAAGGCAACCATGATGTTAAGGCTCTTAAGGATCTTAACTTTCAAAAGGCATTTGACGAAGTACACAAGTATCTTGAAATCGTTTATAACGGTACCAAGGTATGTATGTTCCATTATCCTATAAACGAATGGAATCAAATGCACCGCGGCTCTGTTCACTTTCACGGACACCTACACGGCAATCCAAATGGTCTTGACGGGTATCGTGCGCTAGATGTGGGCATGGACGCAACGGGCTGGATCGTTCTTGAAATGGAAGATGCTATTGCCCGTGCTATGCGTGGCGAGCCTAAATCACATCACTAAGGAGTGAGCAATGTCATTAGTAAGAGATGCACAAATTTTTGCTGGCGCTGCTCACCGAGCAGTTAAGCAACTTCGCAAGTACACACACGAGCCGTACATTGTTCACCCTGCAGAAGTGGCGAGCATCGTTGCGCAAGTTCCGGGTGCGACCGAAGAAATGATTGCAGCGGCATGGCTACACGATGTTGTTGAAGATACGGGGATCACTAACGATGAAATCCATCTTTACTTTGGTGCCGATGTCGCTAAGTTAGTTTTTTGGTTAACTGATGCTAGTAAGCCAGAAGACGGCAACAGGGCTGTTCGTAAGGCCATAGACCGTGAGCATATGTTCCGGGCACCTGCCGAAGCACAAACAATCAAGTTAGCAGATTTAATCTCTAACACTAAGAGTATTGTTGAGTATGATCCTGAGTTTGCTAAGATCTACTTAAAGGAAAAGAAGATGCTTCTTGATGTTATGACCAAGGGTAACGCTGCTTTAATGGCAGAGGCTCGCAAGCATATAGGTGAATAAAATGTTTAAGGACGAATTGAAACAGTATGTAGAAAACAATCCAAAGTTAGTTTCAAAGCGTCCTGCTGGCAACGGCATTTATGTTTTGAAATATAAGAAGACTGTGTTCTTCGATGACTTATGGAACCGTTATCTTGAAGAATGTCGTGGTACTATCGTTGATGAAGATTTTAACATTGTCCAATATCCGTTTACTAAAATCTACAACTACGGTGTAGAAAAGAAGGCGCCTGTGCTTGACGCAAACACGCCTGTAACAGCTTATCGTAAAATAAACGGGTTCATGGCTGCCATAACGTGGTATAACAACGATATTCTTATTTCTACAACTGGATCAACTGATTCAGATTATGTTGAATACATTCGAGAAATGATCGGCGAAGATATCGATCACTATCGCTTTGTAATGGAACATAACCAAGAATACACTTATTTGTTTGAGTGTTGCCATCCTTCGGATCCTCATATCGTTCCAGAAGATGCCGGCATGTACTTGCTTGGATGTCGCAAAAAGGAATACGGGTCTAAGGTTGAAGTGGGTAAATGGATTAGTGGCGCTGCTTTTATTATGCGATGTCGTGAGCCAGAAGTATATCACTGCACTCTTGGCGAGCTGTTAGACATGACTAAAACTGTTAAGCATGAAGGTTTTGTGTTTTATACAGAAGACGGTATTAGTTCAAAGATTAAGAGCCCATACTACTTAACTAATAAGTGGGTTGCTCGTAATCCTCGCACTGACAAAATCATGCGTGACACTATTAAAAATCAAGTCGACGAAGAGTACTATCCGTTGATCGATGCAATTCGTGATAACATTGACGAATATACAGCAATGGACGAACAGGCTCGTCTGTCTTGGGTTCGTAACTTTTTGGAGGCATAATGGACGAGAGTCATTTACCATATGAACAGCAAAGTCTAGTGTTTCGACTCCGAAAACGAGCAGAAATTAGACGACAGATTTCAACAAGAAAATCAGTGCAAGAAGGAAAGCCGGATCGCATGGCTGATCTTTTAGAAGAAGCTGCTGACGAAATTAGCAGGCTAACAGACATTTTGGGCGAGTATGATATCCGTCCAGATTGCTAATAATATTAGCAGTTAATGGGGCTCTTCGGAGCCCTATTTTTTTGGCTGGCATAAATATAATGACTAGGATATTTCCAGGAGTTAAAATATGCCCTTACAGATTCGCAGAGGCACAAATGCTGAAAGATTAGCAATGTCAGTGCCATTGGCTCAAGGCGAGCTACTATACGTTACTGACGACCAAAGATTATACATCGGTAATGGTACCACATTAGGTGGTGTTATGATTACCGGTTTTACAACCGAAGATGCGCAAGATGCCGCAGCTGGATTATTCACTAGCGGAACACACAACGGTATTACATTTACATATGGACCGACACAAGACGGTGCCAACAGAATTGATGCTACAGTTGATCTTTCCGGATATACCGGAATTATTGCCGCAGACGCTTTTAAGGGTTCTGTTTTTGCAGACGATTCTACATTATTAGTTGACGGAATTTCCGGAAGAATTGTTGGACCTGTTTTTGCTAATGTAACTGGTAATTTAACTGGAAATGTAACCGGCGACGTAACAGGTAACTTAGTTGGTTTCCATACTGGTGATGTTAAAGGTTCTGTATTCGGTGACGACTCAACAATGTTGGTCGACGGCACTGGCAGTACATTTAATTTAGACGGAACTGTAAAAGGACATATTGTTCCTAATGCAAACGAACAATATGATTTAGGTTCTTCTAGTTTCAGATTTAGAGATCTTTATCTAAGCGGCAGCAGCATTAAATTAGGTTCTGCTACAATTACTTCAACAGGTGCTGTTGTTGATCTTCCAATAGGATCAACAATCAACGGAGTTCCAATTTCTACAGTTTCTCCAGACCAAAGCGTTATTACAGATATTCAAGGTTCTGTATTTGCAGACGATTCGTCGATTTTAGTTGACGCTGTTGATAAAGTATTTTATGGTTCTATAGATATTGGTGATACTTTAATCAGCAATAATAGCATTACCGGAAATAATTTTTATATCGGTACTACTGAAGATTCGTTGAGCTTAGTCTCAATGACTTTAGATAATAACTTACAAATTAGACACACTACCGATCCTGGAGTGGGTAGATTTATTACTGTAAGTCAGGGTCGTGGAACTTTTAATACACCGGCTGCTGTTCAACCAGGAGACCTATTAGGTGGCTTCTTAATGAGAGCAAATACCGATGCGTCAACAACCGGCGTAGTAGGTAACATTTCCTTTATTGTAGATCCAACAGCATCAATTACCCCAGGAGGCTCATACGTTAAAGGACAATTAGTCTTTACTTGTGCGTCTGATTCGACTATCGATCCTACTAAATCAGCTGGTCTAGATTCAAATGGTGGGTTCCAAGCTAACCACTTTGTTGCAACTAAATGGATACAAAATACTGTATATGCTAACGATGCAGCAAGATCTGCAGGCGTTCCTAGTCCACAGAAAGGCATGATGGTGTTTATGGAGTCAGGTACTGCTCCTGCTGCCACAAACCAACTACAAGTTTACGATGGTTCTAATTGGGTAAACATTAGTTAATATTTTAAGCAGTATACTTAAAGAAGTCCACGTCTCGTTCGTGGACTTTTTTTATGGCCTTGATACTAGCATCATTAAAATGTTTCTTATATTCTAAATGATCATAATTGCTAATATCAGGTAATGGAATATCACATTGTAGGTATTCTTGGACTGGTTTAAATCCTGTTTCTAATTCTTCTGCTTTAATAATAAAATCTACCCATTCATTATTGACATGAATAAAATCAAGTTGATTAGTAAACCTATTAAACCATCTCGGAAATTCAAAAGGAACTTCTGGATTACAATAATCTAATACCCATTCGTTGATTGGTTTTAAATCCAACAAAGTCATTCCGTTCCAGTCTAACCAATATCCTTCTGTACTGACTTTTCGATATAAACTATAAACTCGTTGCCACGGGTTCCGAACAACTGATATAGTTTTAGCATTTGGATAATGGTCACGAACCATGCCTAAATGAGGATGGTCGATCATCCACGGTGTTTTATCTTCTACATGAAAATTAGGTTTAAGCCATTCTTTAATAATTTTTTTCATGGCCATTCCTGTTCTCGGAACATGCACGTATGCAAGTTCAGGACGGGTTATGTAAAATGTTCCCATTATATTTTAATCAGTTGAATAATGCGACCCATAAGATCCCACTCTCCAGGTTTTTCACCCGAATACCAGTTCATAGGTTTGGCATG
>JACCDW011214983.1_pt1 | contig 11868 bp, 12 predicted proteins | sample 7449781 | NCBI WGS metagenome assembly JACCDW01 (sample SAMN15323449, study PRJNA562643) | freshwater metagenome | isolation source: river surface water | place: USA:Blue River Watershed | collected 2017-08-18
CAGCTGGCCACCGGTTTCCGGATTCACCAGCGGAATCAGTCCATAGCCAATCTCCAGACCAATCAGGTCGACTTGTTCGACATCGTCCCAGCCCAGTTCTTTCGGCGCTTCCGCTTTTTGTTCGGCGGCCTGTTGTTGTGTCTCGAGCGCCGCGATCTCATCGCCGCGGACCAGCAGGAAGCCGAGCGCGCCAGCGACCAGCGCCAGCAGCAGGAACACCATGTGCGGCATGCCCGGCACGATACCCAGGATCATCAGGATGCCGGCACTGATAAACAGCGCCGACGGATTCGACAGTTGCGATACCGCCTGATCCGTCATCGACTCCGACGTCGTCACGCGGGTGACGATAATCGCGGTAGCCAGCGACAGGAACAGCGACGGGATCTGCGCGACGAGGCCGTCGCCGATCGTCAGCAGGGTGTAGAGGCGGCCGGCGTCACCGAAGGTCAGGCCATGCTGGGCCATGCCAATCGCCAGCCCGCCGACAATATTAATAATGAGGATCAGCAGGCCGGCCAGTGCGTCACCGGAAACGAATTTCGACGCACCGTCCATCGAGCCAAAGAAATCTGCCTCCTGCGCGATCTCGTCGCGGCGCGACTTGGCCTGCTCCTGCGTGATCGAACCGGCGTTCAGATCGGCATCAATTGCCATCTGCTTGCCCGGCATCGCATCCAGCGTGAAGCGCGCGTTGACTTCCGACACGCGGCCGGCGCCCTTGGTGACCACGATGAAGTTAATAATCATCAGGATCACGAAAATGACGAAGCCGACCACATAATTGCCGGCAATGACGAATTCACCGAAAGCGGCAATCACCGCGCCGGCGGCATGCTCGCCCTCGTGGCCATTGACCAGGATCACCCGGGTCGATGCAACGTTCAGCGCGAGGCGCAGCATCGTTGCAAAAAGAAGAACAGACGGGAAGGACGAGAAGTCCAGCGGCTTGCTGGTACCGATCGCGACCATGATCACCATGATGGAAATCAGGATGTTGAACGTGAAAAGTACGTCCAGCAGCACCGGCGGCAGCGGAATCACGAGCATGCCCATAATCAACAGGACGAGGAAGGGGATGCCGAGTCCTTTGAACTCGAACCCCGACAGACGCTGTCGAATTGTTGACATGGAGAGACTGCTCATAATTAAAAAGTTGTTTTAATTCAATAAGTTATAAATTAATACCGGCTTGGATTGGTTTCCACGCGTTACTACTAAGCAATTGATGTGCCACCTGAGCCCCGGTTTTTCCGCCTGTTTTCCGCCGATCTCAGCGCTTTGACGTGGCCGGCGATTAAAGAACCGTAACTGCCTGCCGATAACCCGTGGGAACGAAGGCGCATTGCCTTGCGTTAATTGTTTTGCAAGCGGTGAAAAAGGAAACCTGATCCGGCATCATCGGAAAAGGTTCCCTCCGGCAACGCCGGGGAGCCGCTGAGATGAATCGGCTGCCTGTTCGCTGCTGAACAACAAAAAGGGGTGAAACATGAACAAGATGTCCAAATGCTCAATGCTGACGCTCGCACTGCTGATGTCGGCGTGCGAGACCGTCCCGTCGGTGGCTGTTGCCGACAATGCTTCAGCCGCGGCTGAAGTCAAAGCTGCTGATGTGCAGCCGGCGCCGGTTGCTGCGGCACCAGCTCCGGCTCCAGCTCCCGCACCAGTGCCGGCCGCCGCGCCGGTAGCGGCTGCGCCCGCGCCAGCGCCAAAGGATGACGCGGTCAGCATGATCACGCCAATGGCTGAGCGCAATGCAACGATCCGCGCGACTGGTTATGCAGTCATCAGCACCCAGAACCACAAAAACGCTGCGCAGCAGCGCCTGATGGCGATTCGTGCTTCCAAGCTCGACGCTTACCGTGCGCTGACGGAACAGGTCTATGGTCAGCAGCTCGACGCGACAACGACGGTCGCTGAAATGATGATCACCAGCGATACCTTCCGTACGCGCGTGCAGGGCATCATTTACGGCGCCGTGCTGGAGTCGATCACACCGATCGGCGACGATACCTACGAGACGACCCTGTCGCTCGACGGTCGCGTCGTCAATGATCTGCGCGTGTTGTATCTGTCCCAGCTGGCTTCGGCCCGCCGTCGTTAATCCGCAGTCACGAACCCGGAGCCGATCATGCGCACGCGCCTGTTCTCCCTGTTGCTCGCACTGCCGCTGGCCGGCGCGGTTACCACCGCCTGGCCCGCCGACAGCCTGCTGCCCACCGAGCCAAAGAAACGACTCGAGGCCCTGCAGCACGCGCTGATCAGCGCCGCGATGGAGGGACAGACCCGCGTTCGCAATGCGGCCTGGGTCGATGACAGCGGCAAGCTGCACGAAAACACCCGCATCACGTCGGACATGAAAGTGCGCAATGTGCGCGTGCTGAATTATCTGACGGTGGAAGAGGGTGTATCCGCGGCCATCATCGCCGAGGGCAAAGGTGTCACGCCCGACGCGGAAGTCTGTCGCGCGAACCAGCAGCGCTATCGCCGTGAGGCGACGCTGGATGGCGCGCTGCGGATTGCCGCCAGCGGCGCCGATCAGGCGTACTGGCAGGCCTTCCTGCAGCAGACCCGTTCGCGCTTTGCCGCGCAAACGATGGCGAGCCGCAAATGGTCGCTGGCGGCGTCGACGAAGGCGCCGGGCACCAGCTACGAGCGTCAGCTGATCGGCTACGTGCCGGAGGTGGCGCCTTACCAGATGCTGATCGAAGTACTGCCTGCCGGTGCGCTGGGTGTCGAGCCGGTTCGTCCGACAATGAGCCGCAAGCAGCGCGTCGGCGAGATGTTCAGGACGGCCAAGGATTACGTGCTCGACGAGCCGAAGAAGCTCGATCCGGTTCCCTTTGTGCTGCGCCTGTCGGTGGTCGAGCGCCAGAATCAGCGACTGATCTGGCAGGACGCGGTGCCGCTGTTCTTCCCTGAGCAAAAAATCACGCACACCTCGCAGCCGCTGCCAACCGGCTTGCTGACTGAGCTCGACAAAGTCGTCGCGCGCTGGCAGCAACGGCTGGACGATGATTTTGGCTGCCGTCCGCAGACTTTCAACGTGCTGCAGGAAACCAAGCAGCTGTGGGTCATCAATGGCGGACAGGTCGCGGGCCTGTCGGTCGGCGACCAGCTGCTGCTGATGAATCGTGACCAGGTGCCGGCGCGCATCCTGGAGCCGGACAGCGGCGAGCATCTCGCGCTGGTCGAAGTGGTTTCCGTCGGCAACGACCGCGCGCTGGTCAGGAAGCTTGCGGGTGCCGCCAGCGCCGGCCGGTCGGGCGACTGGGTAGCGACCCCTTTTTAAGTACTGAACACATCATCATCCGGAGAGGAACATGACACTCGTTCAACGCCAGCTTGTAATCGCCTGCCTCGCGCTGCTATGCAGCGGAGCAGCACTCGCCAACGATCCGCCGAAAGATCCGCCGAAAGCCGATGCGAAGAAGGATGAGGCCGGCAAGGATGCCAAGGCCGAGGCTCCGGCTGAGCCGGATCTGCCGTCGAAGCCCTATCCGAAGAATGCAGTGCCGAAGGCTTTCGCGCCGAAGGCCGAGCCGAAGAAGTTCGACGAGGGCATGGCGGCCAAGCCGGCTGACAAACCCGCCGACAAACCGGCGGAGAAATCTGCCGAGAAGCCTGCGGAGAAACCGGCGGACAAAGTGGCCGAGAAGCCAGCTGCCAAACCGGCGGAGAAGCCGGCCGACAAGCACGGCGACAAAGCTGCGGAGAAGCACGCCGACAAGCCGGCCGAGAAGATTGCCGTGATCGACAAGTCGCTGCTGCCGGCCCATGACAAGCCAGTCGCGAAAAAGCCGAAGGCTGCTGGCGCGCAGAAGCCCGTGACCGATCCGTCGCTGGCCGCCGTGGCGCGCGACTCGCTGCGCGGCAGCGCACTCGGCACCGCTTATCAGGTCAAGAACGGTGACAACCTCGACCGCGTGATCAAGAAGACCATGCCGAACAGCCCGTTCTCGATGGAAGTGATGCGCGAAGCCTTCGCACGTGCCAATCCGCAGCTGATGTCGGCGATGAAGGCCGTCAAGCTCAAGCCCGGTTCGACTCTCAACGTGCCGAGCGCGGCCGTGCTGCGTCAGGTCGTGCTGGGTGATCCGGCGCCGCAGGCTGAGCTCAAGCAGGTCCGGTCCGGTGATTTGCACGCGTCGGCACCGGTGGTTGCACCGACGATTGCACCGACAGCCAGTGATCTGAATCCGCCGATCGCAGTGCCGAGACAGGCGCCCAATGTGGCGTACAACAGTCCGGCGACGGAGGTGTCGGCGGACGAGAAGAAAAAATGGGTACGCTTCCCCTGACAGGTGAGCAGCGGCGCCTGCCGTGAACCCCTTACTGCAAGGCACCGAACAGACGGCCCTTCCGGGCCGTCTGAATCCTTTTTATCTGGACGGTCGCACGATACCGCTCCAGTTGCCGATAGCGCAGCAACTCGGCTTACGTGACGGCCAGATCATCCAGGCTGCCATCGAATTGCGTGGTGAGGCCCTGCAGCTGATTTACAACGGCCAGTGGTTCGAATTGCCCGCGGGGCTGCGCTTTCGTCCCGGTGAGCAGGTCTGGCTGCGTGCCAATCGCAGCGCCGGTGGCTGGACCCTGAAAGCGGTTGATCGCGGCGCGTCAGCGTCCGCGGCGTCCGTGACTGAAACTGACGACAGCGCCCAGCCGCCCCTGTCGCGTTTGCTGACGCTGTCACTGCGCCCGCCGATGTCCCCGACCTTACTCGACCTGTTCGCGCCCGCCGCGCTGCGCGGGCTGCTGCAATCCGGCGCCAGCGGCGAGCTGGCAGCACAGGCACAGCGGCTGCAGCTGTCGATGCGCGGCCTGACTCCGGAGGCGTTGCAGAACGCGGTGTTGTCGTCCGGGTTCTGGATCGAGGCGCTGCTCGGACGCGGACAGCTGTCGCCGCCACCGGATGCGAAGTCCTTACTGCGCAAGCTGATACGCGCGCTCAGTGACAAGGAGCCGGCGCAGGTCAGCCAGCTGAAAAAAGCCGTCGATGATATCGAGGCCGCGCAGGTCGAATCGCTGGCGGCGCAGAGCCGGGGTGAACTCCTGTTTTCCATGGTGCTGCCCTTCCGGGACGCGAATCCGGTCGAGATCAAATTCTTCCGCCCGCCGCGTCGCCCCGGACAGGAGCGACCGCCGTTTTCAGTCGACATCCATACGAATAACGATGTGCTCGGCGAGATCTGGATGAAGACTTCCGTGTCGCGGGCTGCGCATGTGGACCTGATGATGTGGGCGCTGAAACCCGCGGTCGTCAGGTTAGCGCAGCGCCACAGTGACGCGCTATCAAAGCGGCTGGCGCTGGCCGGACTGACGATGGATTCTTTCCGTATCTTCAACGCGGCACGCCCAAGCCTGCCGGAGGGCTGGGCCGCCGCGCCCGGTTCGGTACTGGATGTGATCGCATGACGATGCGCAGCCAGCGTAGTCGCGAGGCAGTTGCGCTGGCCTACGGCAAGCGCGACACGCCGGTCGTCACTGCGAAAGGGCGCGACGAGCTGGCTGAAGCCATCATTGCGGAAGCGAAGCGGCAGGGCGTGTACATCACTGAAGACCGGGAACTGGTCGCGGCGTTGTCACGGCTGGATCTGGAGCAGGAGATACCGCGTGACCTGTATGTCGCCGTGGCCGTGGTGCTGTCCTGGGCCTACTGGTTGCGGGATATGAAGCCGGGGGATGAGAAGCGCTGAATCAGGCCTCTTCGTAACCGCGCCCGCCACGCATGCGTGACATGCGGCCAAGGCGGTCATAGACCTCGACCGAGGCGGTCGGGTCGGCGCCGCGCAGCGTGTGCAGCGTGCCGCGGATCGCATCGAGTTTTCTGCTGATCAGCACTTCGTTGCGGCGGTGAAGGTCGCGGCAGGACGCAATCAGCTCGCGGAAACTCAGCCATTCCGGACGGTCGAAGATGTCATCCTGCTGGCCGAGCGCAACCATCTGCGACAGTGTCTCGAAGATCTGCAGCTTTTCCGGCTGCAGGGATTCAAAACGGTCCAGCTCTTGCGTGCGCAGCGCGTCGAACTCTTGTTCCAGCAGCTCATGCAGCGCATGACCATGCGACATCGCAGACGCCAGTTCGGCGCCCGGATCGGTCACGGCAGAGAGCGGGGAAGCAATCATTTGCAAAATCAGCCGATCAGCTTTTCCATGGACGCAAAGCTCTCGGCGATACGGCGCGAATTCAGCGGATAGCTGCCGTCCTGAATCGCCTGCTTGATCGCCTCGACTTTTTCACGATCGAATGCGGGCTCAGCCATCGCCTGCTTGGCAACCGGCGACAACAGCAGTTCGTCGCCCTTCGCGGCGGCGACCTGTGCGCTGGCGGCCTTGGCCGGATCGGACTGGCCGTCGAGCGGGCGCTCCAGCGCCTTGCGCTTGGTCTTGTCCAGTGCGGCCTTGTCCAGCGCCGGGCTGCCACTAAAGATGCTTGAAATCGGATTACTCATGATGTTTTCTCGCTTTCGGCCAACGGCCTTTTATTCCTGTCACAACGAGTATCGGACCCACTTGAACAAACTTTAGCGATCCGCTGAAAAAATTTTCTTGCAATACCGGCATCACAATCCCTTTGCCGTACCCTTGCCGCTCACCACGCCCGACAGCGTCCGGCCGGATTCGGTATTCCGCAGTTTGATCTGCTCGCCCATTTTGCCATCCTGCATGGCCTCGGCTTTCACCGAGATTTCAAAGGTTTTCGGGCTGCCCACGGTCAGCAGTACCTGCTCGCCACGGCGGATCAGTACGGCGGGTCGCAGGTCTGACAGCCGGATCGGCTCGCCCGCGCGCACCGCGCGCACCATTTCCTGACCCTCCAGACCGTTCGGGTCCAGATAATGTGCACTGCTTACTTTTTCGGCATCAAGCTGCGCTAACTTGAGCGAATCCCGCTGTAATATCTGACCGGCCGACAGATTGGTCGCCGCGACCACGACCTGTCGGATTTCCGCCGTCTGCGGCGCCCTGACTGCCGCGACCGGTGCCGGTGGTGACGTGTTTCCCGAGAAGCCGACTTTCACGAACAGTTGCCAGTTTGGTTTCAGGCAGCGTACCCGCACGTTTTCACGGTTAACAAAAGGATAATCAAAGCTGAATCCGCCGGCGCAAGGCTGCACCGCCACACGGGAATCCAGCGGCATCACCTGCACCTGAGACGCCGGCACGCTGTTCTGCGCGCCGACCCAGTCGGTCAGTGCGGCATTCATCTGTTCCTGCGGTGTGGCCGCGTGCAGGATTGCCGACACCGCCATCAGCGGCGGCAGCGTCCATGCAGCGAGGGTTTTGCGCGGGTTGCTCTTCATTCTGTAGTCGATCTAATAACTGGAATGGGGTTTGCTAAATCCTGGTTATCACGGGTTCTACCTGTTGGAGTTCCGACAGTTGACCCGGTAAGTGCAAAAACAATACCAGCCCGGATCAGGAGCCGCGAATGCAGATTCGTCCATCACTCAACGGCCCGGTCGCGTCTGACGCGCCCGAGCAGACACGCGCGCGCGAACGCGCGCAGCCCAGTGGCGCGTTCCGACAGGCACTCGCCGGGCTGAGGAATGACATGCAGATGGTCACCGTGCAGCACGGCGACACGCTGATGAGCCTGACTCGCCGGCAGCTGGGCGAAGTGGCGGGGCAGTTCAACAGTTCTCAGATCCTGCAGCTGGCCCGCACGGTCGCGCGCGAGAACGGTATAGATGACGCCAACCGCATCGTGCCGGGCCAGGCGATCAACATGGCGCAGATGACGACGACGGCCGCGCTGCAATTGCGGCAGGCCGAAGTCGCGCGCGCGCAGCTGAACCTGAACGGGACCCATATACAGACGCCGATGCTGGACCGAACCTTGAATCGCGCGGTCGCGAAGGGCTATTTGCCGCCGACCGATATCGCGGCAGTTCGGGACAAGATCATCGCGCTGGGCAAGCGACACCAGTTCTCGCCGGACGATTTCGCGCAGATGAGCCTGATGGAATCCGACGGACTCAATCCGCGCGCTTCCAACGGCAGTTGCCACGGCATTATTCAGTTCTGCTCCGGCGGCACGCGGGGCGCGGCCAGTGCGGGCTTCGGAAAGAATCCGAAAGACATCATGAACCTGTCGGTGCTCGATCAGCTGGATCTGGTCGACCGCTATTTCAACGACACACGACTAAAAGATTTCGGACCGGCGTCGCTGGATGATCTGTATCTGACCGTGCTGACGCCGGCAGCGCGCGCCGAGACACGTCCGGACGCGCCGCTGAATATCGTCGGCAAACAGGCTGCGCACTTATATGAAGGACGCGACGCCGGCGGCATCATCACGCGTAACTCGATCATTGCCGGTTTGAAGACCAACGCGCGCGAACGACTGAATAACTTCACCAGCACCGTCGCGCGTATCGATTTCTCTTCAATGTAAGACGCCGTGTTTTCCGCCGGTGGCAAATTCTTGCCGCCGATCGCGTCGTCAACCCCGGCAAACCTTTGCCGCCTTCGCTTCCCGTCCGTCGGAATTCCCCCAAAAACATCAGTTGGCACGGCCTTTGCAATGGTCGGATCGACAGCTGGAAACTTGAGCGTCCTGTCGACATTCCGTTGAAGGGCGCAGGGAACAGACCCATGGATATATTAGGTAATGCATTGAGTGTTCACGAGAAGGCCCTGCATGTGCGCGACAAGCGCATGGAGGTCATCGCGCGCAACATCGCCAACGACGACACGCCGCACTTCAAGGCGCGCGAACTCGACTTCAAGACCGTGATGGCGAAATTCGAGCCCAGCGACCTGATGGCGAATACACACGGACTGCATTTCGGATTTGCCGACGAAGTGTCCGAAGACGATGGCATGCGCTACCGCACGCCGTTCAACGCATCGGTCGACGGCAACACCGTTGAACTGACCGTGGAACAGGCGAAGTACGGTAAAGCCGCCGGTGATTTCCAGGCGACGCTGACCTTCCTGCAGGAAGGTATCAGTGGGATCCGCAAGTCCTTGAGAGGGGAGTAATCGATCATGCCAATGTCTATCGATAATATTTTTGGTATTGGCGGCACTGCGCTGAATGCGCAGATGATCCGCATGAACACCACTGCATCCAACCTCGCGAACGCTGGCACCACTGCCGCGAGCGAGGATCTTGCGTATCGCGGCAAGCGAACCGTCTTCAAGGCGCTGATGGATGAATCCATGACGCATGGCGGAGCGCCTTATGTCGGTGGCGTGAAAGTTGACAAGATCGTTGACGACACCAAGCCGATACCGAAGGTCTACGACCCGAACAACCCGCTGGCTGACAAGGAAGGTTTTGTCTATCAGGCCAACGTGAACGAAGTGAACGAGATGGTCGACCTGATGGCCGCCTCGCGCTCCTACCAGAACAACGTCGAAGTCGTGAATACCGCGCGCGAACTGATGCTGCGCACGCTCGACATCGTCAAGGCCTAAGGACGACTGAATCATGGCAACCACGACTACCGGTGCGTCGAATTCGACATCCAGCTACACGCTGCCGTCGAATCTGAAGACTACCTCGCAGTACAAGCAGGAGCAGCAGGACGCGGTCCTGAACGGCAAGGGCGATCAGATGGGCCAGACGGCCTTTCTGACACTGTTTACTACGCAGTTGCAGAACCAGAACCCGCTGGATCCGATGGATAACACCGCGTTCGTGTCGCAGCTCGCGCAGTTCTCGCAACTCGAAGCAACGACCAAGATGTCGGGTTCGATGGAGTCGCTGGTGAAGTCCTTGTCAACGTCGCAGATTGCCGGTGCATCCAGCATGATCGGCAAGACTGTGGCGATCTCCGATGGCAAGGCTGTGTACGACGGTAATGCCGTCAATGGTTTTGTGACTTTGCCTAATGATGTCGACACACTGACGCTGAAGGTTTTCAACGCGAATGGCCAGCTGGTTCGTACCGGTCAGGTTGGCGCGCAGAAGAAGGGCGAGTTTGCATTCGCCTGGGACGGCAAAGACGACGCCGGCAATGCAGCGGCTAATGGCGCCTACCGTATCGAGGCAAGTTCGACTCGCTTCGGCGCCACCAGCAAGCCCGCAGTCAGCACCATGGCCTATGTACGCAGCGTGACGACAGACCAGTCGACCGGCGACATGAAGCTTGAATTTAACGATGGCACGAACCTCAGCATCAGCGAGGTCAAGCGCATCGGTACCGAATAACACCAGCTCACAAGCAATTCAGGAGAACTACTCATGTCTTTCTATACCTCGTTGACCGGTCTGAATGCCGCCACCGCGCAGCTGTCCGTGACCAGTAACAACATTGCCAACGTGGGCACCACCGGCTTCAAGCGCTCGCGCGCGGACTTCGGCGATATTTTCGCGACGTCACCGCTGCAGAAAGCCTCGTCCGTCATCGGTCAGGGTGTCGCGCTGAAGCAGGTCAGTCAGGAATTCAGTCAGGGCAATATTCAATTTTCCGCGAACTCGCTCGATATCGCGATTACCGGTGACGGCTTCTTCCCGCTGAAATCAGCCGACGGCCTGCAGGATATCTACACCCGTAACGGCACGTTCATGCTGAACGACTCATATAACGTGGTGAACGCCGCCGGTCAGGCACTGATCGCCGCAGCGGTTGACTCGTCCGGCAAGGCTGATCTTGAGAACCTGTCGAAGCTGCTGATTCCGCGTAAAACCACCGGCGACGCAAAGACCACCACTGAAGTCGAACTCGGCCTGAACCTGCCGGCCGACGCGCAGGTGCCGACGCTGCCGTTCGACCGCAACGATCCGACGACTTACAACAAAACGACCGCAGTCACTGTGTATGACGCCGGCGGTAACGGTTATCTGGCAACGGTCTACTACCGCAAGACACAGACGGCAACCACGGGTGATCCCACCAACAAGTGGCAGACCTATGTGTACATTGGCGACACCAAGCTGCAGGAGTTGCTGATCCAGTCATCGGATAAGAAGTCCGGTGAAAAGCAGTATGTGAACAAGTATGGCGAAGTGCGTAATGAGAGCGATATTCCGCCACAGGACATCGCACGGGGTGTGACCAAGCTGTTCAACCTCGATGACCTGAAGAATCCGATCGCTTCCCAACCGGCGACTGTCAATAACGGCAATCTGGGGATTAACCTGACCGGAGAGTGGAAAAACGGTATTGAGTTTCCGGCGAAAATCAGCACGCTCATTGACGATAACCCGACCGCTGGCGCAGTCTATAACCCGGTGGTGAATGCAGATGGCTATACGCTCAACACCCGAACGAAGACGACACCGACCAGTGAAGACACGATCGTGACTTCGGTGAAGTTCACGCCGGATACGGGCGCAAATGATTTCAGTCTGACGATCAGCGACGGTACCGTGACCGCGACTTACACCGGTGTGACCATGCAGGATCTGGTCGATGCGATCAATGATCCAACCGATGGTGGCGAATTTGCTGCGTCGATGTCAGGCGGTACGCTGACCGTGTCCGTTACTGGCGATGCAGGCGATCCGACCGAGATTGATGGCACTACAGTCGAGCTCACCAGTGGTGCATCCAATCCGACTCCGACCCTGATCGATGCTTCGCCAGTCAAAAAGATTCTCGAATCGGTGTTTACGCCCGACGCGACCGCAGAAAATTTCATGCTGGTGCTTGGTAATGATACCTACACTGGCAAGGACCTGACCGCACTGAAGGATGCCATTACCACCGGCGGCAAATACACCGCAGAGCTGGACGCTGCGACTCCGCCGACCACGCTTACTCTCGGACTGATCAGCGGCGTTAATAATAAGCCGACCGAGATTCCGGCCACCTACAAGCTGACTGCGATTACCGGTTCCATCACTGAGGGCAGTCTCGAAGCGCTGGCGCAAACCATTAATGATGATGCGACACTCGAATACAACGCGAG
>JACCDW010620405.1_pt1 | contig 11865 bp, 24 predicted proteins | sample 7449781 | NCBI WGS metagenome assembly JACCDW01 (sample SAMN15323449, study PRJNA562643) | freshwater metagenome | isolation source: river surface water | place: USA:Blue River Watershed | collected 2017-08-18
AGTGTTTAAACTGCTCACCAACATAGAAAGAGAATATAGTGCCAATATACGAATACAAATGTGAGTGTTCACCAGAAGATGTTCTTCAGTTTGAAAGAAGCATAATGGAATCAGAACCAGAGTACGGTTGCGAGTCTTGCGGTAGTGTACTTAAAAGGCATTATGGCACATTTGGAATTCAGTTTAACGGCAGTGGTTTTTATAAGACAGATAATCCCAAGTAACTAATTTAATTTAACAACGTATATCTGATATAATTCTTAGGTAATCAAAAATATTGAATTACTTAGGAGATACCTAGTTGACTAGAAAGTTACAGTATTTTTTAACCAGCCTTTTTATAATCGGCTGGCTTTTCCTTTTTGGACCAAGTGTAGCAAGTGCTGATGAAGTTACAGTTCAAGTAACACCAGCAAATCCATCTTCAGATACAGCCACAGCAACTACTCCTATTACAGTTGAGACAGTTGAAGCAAAGATAGTAGCAGCAGAAACAACACTACAGCAAGCTGCTGAAACACAAGCAACAAATATTGTAAACACTATTCAGGCTAATGTGCCAAATACAGATACTCAAACTGCTACAACAATTGCTACAACACAAGAGCCAATAGCTACAGCAGTAGCAGAGGCAACAGTAAAGGTGTCAGAGGCGAATACGGCTATTCAATCTGCAGAGACAGCCGTAGCAGTTGCCACAACAGCACAGGCTAATGTTGATTCGCAGACAGCAGTAGTGGCTACAGCAGTAACAGTAGTTGAGTCAGCCACAGCAACAGTCGCCACAGCAACTACTACATTGGCTACAGCGACAGCAGCAGTTGAATCTCAGACGGCAGTAGTAGAGGTAAAGGCAGAAGTTGTAGAGTCTGCTACAGCAGTAGTAAATGCAAATACATCTCCTGGTCTAAATGTAACAGTTATTGACAGCGCAGATAATGGGGCATCTCCTACACTTGGAGAAGGAACAGTTGTTTACACTGGAAAAGATACAAATGGAATTAATGAGCAGTGGGGTAGTGGAGGCCCAACAGTAAATGGCGGGACAACTATTGTAACCGAAACATTTGCTAATAATAGATTAAATACTGAGATAGGAATTACGGTAAATGGAACTCCAGTCTCAACTTCAAATAACAATCAGGTATACATTGGATCTATTGGATTTCCTGGTCCTGGACAAGACCCATCATTAACTCTTAGAGGTTCAACTGCAGATACTATTATTACCATGCCAGCAAATACAGTTTCTGCAAGCTTCCAGGTGTTTGCTAAAAATGGTGATCACAATGCAGTAGTTACATATACCGATGGAACTACAAGCACTTTTAATATTCAGGATAATGTTAACTCAACATACCCTAATTATGTACACCAAGAAATTATTACTGCCCCAGAAGGTAAAAAGATTGCATCCATAAATATACCAGCAAACTGGGATTACTATGGAGTAGACAATGTATCTGCAACTAAGCAAGCAACTACAACAATTACAGAAGGATTTCAAGTTAAATGGGATGGTATTTGGACACCACAAACTACTGGAACACAATACATTACAGCACCTGCAGATGACGGAGTTGTTTTAAAGCTTGATGGTCAGACAGTTATAAATGATTGGATTGATAAAGGCGGTGGCGGATCCACGGCAGATGTTCAAACAACCGCTGGCGTTGGAAAGACTTTTGAAATGTGGTATTATGAAAATGGTGGAGGGGCATCTGTATCATTACGTAGATATAACGGCTCAACTTGGGAAGTAATTCCAGCATCAGAGTTTTCAACATCATCTGCCACACCACAGCAAATAGCAGCATTGCAAGCAGCCACAACTGATCTTGCTTCCAGCACAGCAGTTCTAACAACCGTTACAGCAGAAAAAGTAGTAGCAGAAACAAACTTAGCATCTGCTCAAACAGTTTTAACAAATGCTAATGAAACACTATCAACAGAGCAGCAGAACCTTGCAACTGCAAATCAAAATTTATCAATAGCTATACAGACAGCAGACACATTAGCTAATGTAGCAACTACAAAAGTAAATGAAGCAGTTGCAGCAATGACAAATGCATCACAGGTTGCAATTAATTATTATGCTGAACAACAGGCAGCTGCACAAGCTGCAGCAGCAGTTCAAGCAGCACAGGAAGCAGCAGCAGCGGAAGCTGCCGCACAAGCAGCAGCCGCACAAGCAGCAGCTGCAGAAGCAGCCGCCAAAGCAGCAGCGGAAGCTGCAGCAAAAGCAGAAGCAGAAGCCAAAGCAGCAGCAGAAGCCGCTGCTAAAGCAGAAGCAGACCGTATAGCCGCAGAAGAAGCCGCTGCTAAAGCAGAGGCTGATCGTGTAGCAGCAGAAGAAGCGGCAGCTAAAGCTGAAGCAGAAGCCAAAGAAAAAGCAGATGCAGATGCAAAGGCTGAAGCGGATAGACTAGCAGCAGAAGCAGAAGCAGCAGCGCAAGCAGAGGCAGATGCAAAGGCTGAAGCAGAGGCTAAGGCTCAAGAAGAAGCAGATGCAAAGGCAGAGGCTGAAGCAAAAGCTCAAGCTGAAAAAGATGCAAAAGCAGAAGCTGATGCAAAAGCAGCAGAGGCAGAAAAAGCAAAGGCAGAAGCTGAGGAGTTAAAGAAAGCAGCTGAAGAAGGTAAACTAACTGAAGCACAAAAAGAAATTGTTGTAGAAAAACTTCTTGAAGATATTAAACCTGGAGAAGCGGTTTCAGCTGCAGACATAAAATCAGCAGGTATATCCTATTCTGATTTGCCACCAGCAACGCCAGTAGATGTTCGTACTGATGAAAACGGAAATGCTGTTGTAATTACTGCAGCAGTTGCTGCCCAAGTAGAATTATTGCAGAACCCAGGAGCTCTCGTAGAAGAATTATTTACAAATCCAGCAGCAGCATTAGCTGCATTTGGAAGCATAGGTGCAGATATGTCAGATGAAGAAAGAGAAGAGGCAACAGATATGGTTGTTGCCACAGTTGTAGCAGCAGGCGCAGCAATTAACGCTGCAGCAGTTGCAACAGGAGGAGCCACAGGGGGTGGCACAGGTGGCGGAGGAAGTTCTGGTGGAGGCTCAGGAGCAAATTCACCAGGTTCACGAGGAGGAAGAAGATGGTAAGAATACTAAAGAATATCATTAAGGATATGATAGACCAAGCATGGACCCTACTCGGAATGTTCATAGCTTGGGTTGTTCTAGATGGATCTGCAAAGACTATAGTTGGCTACGGAATAATAGCTACAACTGCTCTTTGGGTCATCACAAGTCCTATCAGAAATAGAGAGGATTAGAATGAAAGATAAGGTAATCTATGTATTGGCTATTCTTGTTGGGATAGCAATCATTACTGCTATTGTTGGTGATTACGTAACAGCAGCAATGGAGACACAGGTAACTGGTGAGCCAGTAGAAGTATCTGCAGAAGTAATGACATTAGTACAGACCGCTCTTGGAGGACTCATAGGAATTATAGGTGGGTATTTTGGAGCAAAAGCAAATAACAAGGATAAGGAGGATTAAATATGAAATCAATAGGTAATATTTTATTAAGAATAGTTGCAGTTTTTGCAGCAAGTGGTCTTAGTGTAATTGGCGCTGGTGCAGTAGCTGGAATTTCAGTTGTAAAGGCGGTTACAGTTGCAGGACTTACAGCAGTTGCAGCAGTTATTGAAAAGCTTGCTCGTGGATTTATGAATGACGGGAAGCTAGATCTTGATGAGATTAACGCAGCATTTTCATCAGTTGACACAAAGGCTAGAAGCGAAGCAGACTTAAAGGTTGAGGCTAAGCAATCAGGTCAGGATATAGTAATTTCAGCATCTTCAGGTGCGCCAGCAAAGGCCAAGCCAGAAGACGACCCAGAATACAATTAATGCAAATTGACTAATAGCCAGCTATTTTAGCTGGCTATTAGTTTTTATAGAATAATGATATACTAGTACTATGAATAAATACCAAGTTAAGTTATCAGTAGATGTTGAAGTTGAGGCATTTAATGAAAATGATGCTATGGATTACGTAAGCGATATATTCAATATTGATGACGAAATAAAAAGCGTTAACATTATAAAGATTCAGGAGAACTAAAATGGCAAAAGAAGGATACAAGCCAACATCTGGAATGCAAGCAGCTGCTCGCAGAGCTATTAAATATAAAGAGCAAGGAAAAGCAAGGGGCGCTGGAACAGCGGTTGGTTGGACAAGAGCTGGTCAGTTGGCTAGAGGAGAATCTCTAAGTTTAGATACAGTTAAAAGAATGTATTCTTATTTTTCACGCCATGAAGTAGATAAAAAGGGTAAAGACTGGGATAACTCAGAGAATCCTTCTAATGGTAAGATAATGTGGTTAGCATGGGGCGGAGACGCAGGTTTCTCTTGGTCAAGAGCTATTGTTAATCGTGAAAAAAATAAGACAAATAAGTCATACGCAATTGAAATTGAAGAAGAGATTAAGTCTATTTTAGAAGACGTTATTGATCCTATTACAGAAGAAATAGATATTGAAAAATCTGCAGAAACAGAAATTTATAAGTCTGATGATGAAGATGAAGATAAATGGGACAATGAATTACAGAAATGTTGGACAAATTATAAGCAAGAAGGAATGAAAGAAAAAGACGGAAGAATGGTTCCAAATTGTGTTCCCGTAGAAAAGGTAGAAAAAATGAATAATGATTTAGAAAAAGCAGTTAAGCCAGAGGTATCAAAGGAAACATTACTAGAGGTAATAAAAGAATTGCAAGAGATTATCGTAGGAATGGTAGAAATTGAAGAGCCAGAAACAGAGGCTGAAACAGAAGATCCTGAAGTTGAAGTAGAGGATGCAAATCCAGCACCTATTGGAGATCCAGAAAAAAATGATGTGAATTGGCCAGTAAATAAAACAGAAGGACAATCAATTATTTCAGAAGAAGAAAGAAGAATTTTAAACCAGGGAGTAAAGAAGTCTTTATGGTCTGGCGTGTTTGATACAGATTTTACAAAATAATTTAAAATATCATTGACAGAGCCGTAGCTTTTACTGTATAATTATACAAGAAGCTACGGTTTCTATTTTGGCCCATAGCTCAGTTGGTAGAGCGTCGAACTGTTAATTCGAATGTCCCAGGATCGAAACCTGGTGGGCCAGCGAAAATCTAGGCGGACTTACTAGATAGGGAAAAAGTGTTACATCTTACGTTAAAAGGCGTAGAGGTCTTTATAGAAAGATCAAAAACAAAGAACCAAGAATCTTTTTGGGATAATTATGATCTAATGATTTGGAAACGTGATCAAACTGGATTTACAAATATCAAGGGTATATTTAGAAAAGACTCTTGGGGTGTAGCAGAAAGAATTACTGTTACTAATGATGGAACTTGGAAGCTACCAGCTAAATATGTCAAACATTTTAAATGAGCTAGGGGTAGATCCAGACGATCTAGACTGGTACCACCTTGCAATATGTCGTGGTATAGACACAAATCTTTTTTATGAAAAGTATGAATCAGATATTAATATAGCAAACAGCATAGACGAAGCATGCTTCTCATGTCCCGTCTCTAAAATGTGCTATAATTCTGGAGTAGAAAATGATGAACACGGAGTATGGGGCGGAATATATTTAAATGCTGGGTCTATAGATAAAGCTAGAAATATACACAAGACGCCAGAAGCTTGGAAAAAGATTAGGAAAAAAAATGGAATTCATTAATAAAGATAAAGACCATTTTAAATACGGAATCAATTTATGGAATGGCGAACCAAATAAGCCAGTTTTTTATAACCAAGAAATGGCAAAGAAGATTAGGGATATAAAAGTTCCAGTAATAGGATTACAAATGGACATAAAGAAATACCCAGATTTTTTGGCAATTGCTTTATATGAGGACAATTTTGTCCAATACCACGGAGAGAAAAAAGAAATGGTAATAGCGTATATTGATAAGGTTAAAAAGGCTATAGAGTCCTTTGGAGTAAGATGCGAACTGGTTGGAGTCCCAAGTGAAAAAATACTATGAGATAGTCAATGTCGTATGGATACACGGAATGGGTGTCCATGGAACAGTAGAAAAGATGGGTGCCTACGCATCTATAGTAAAATATAAAAAAGATGAAGTTGAATATGAAGAATTAATAGAAAACGACGAATTCGCAATCATTGACGAAATCGCATTTGAACACTCAGAGGAAGAAAACTAATGGAAAAAATATTATGTTACTCATGTAATAAGTCAAAGAATAAACTTAACGTCAGAAAGTCTTCTTTGCTGCCAATTAGTCTATTGATGTGCGAAACCTGTATCTCTTCAAAGATTGAGCCACGATGGCTAATTATTTTGGCTGGAAGATCAATGGGGCCAGACCATGTTAAAGAGTTTATTATGAAGAAGCGATACATTGGCAATGACATTTCAGCATCTGAATTATTAGTTTAATACTATAAATAAGGTATAATTAATCTATTATGAATTTAGATTATACCTCTATTTTAATTGCAATTTCTGCTGCTATATTGAGCGGAATGGGCACAGCCATAATTGCTGGAATAAAGGATAGCCAAAAAGAAAAAGTTAGGCAGCGTGAGCGTGACCAAGATCATTTAAAGCTTGAGCTAAAAGATTTAAAAATACAGTTGTATCAAGTTGAAAAAGACCTTACCGAATGGAAGGATAAATATTATTCAGCCATTGAGCAATTAATACAGGTTAAGGCTGAGCTTGAAGAAACTATGATTAAATTATCTTTAATTGATTTAGAATTTATACATAAATCAGATTAGCCTTTCGAATTTAAATTTAGTATACTAGTAGTATGACCTGCATAGTAGCCATTGCCCAAAACGGAACAGTTTATATGGGCTCCGACCATGCCGCTTCAGATGAAAAGTCTGGGTGGATTCTTGCAAGAAAAGAGCCTAAGTGTTTTAAGGTTGGACAGTATGGAATTGCATTTACAGATTCTTTTAGAATGGGTCAGATCTTACAATACAATTGGACTCCCCCAAAATATACTCCAACAAAAACTAATTCAGGTTTAGATAAGTTTATGAGAACCAAGTTTGTTGATTCTGTAAAGCAGGCTTTTAAAGATCACGGTTTTGGTAGCATAGCTCCTGGCCAAGAAGATGAGGGCGGTATATTTATAGTAGGAGTTGAAGGTAGAATCTTTACTGTAGATGAAGACTTTCATGTTGGAGAGCATGTTCATAATTATATGGCAGAAGGATCTGGCGGAATGTTTGCTCTTGGTGCCTTATGGGCAACTAAAAATCAAAAGAACCCACGCATGAGAATTAAAACTGCTTTAGAAGCTGCCTCAGAGTTTTCAATGAGCGTATCTCCTCCCTTTACATACATTCAGGTATAGAGTATAATGGATGTATGAAGCATCTAAATAGATTAGTTATGATAATCGCAGGAATTGCATCCTTAGGTGCTGCAAAGAACTTTCTTAACAGGTACGAAGTCCTTGTCTTTGACAAAGAGGACTTGTTGGATGATGAAGATGAAGACGCTACTGCGTTAGACCTTCGTGGTACACCAACACATAAATGTGTATGTGGATCAGAAGTATTCTATGTTAAAGCGGCTTTTGAAAACTACGAGATATCCCAATACTTCTTGGATATGATATGCGCTGGATGTGGAAGCCTTGCTACTGCACCTACATTATTAGATAGAGAGAATACGGAATGAGAAAGTCAGATAGAATTAGATTAATTGAGATGGAAATGATTAGAATGCAGTTCCAGATCGAATATTTAAATGCATCAATTGCCCTACTACTTGAGCAAAATAAAGTCAAGGGTCCAGATATGGATGCTGGTAAGTGGTATAAAAAGAAGCTTGACGAAAGCTCTTGACAGCAACATATTGATTTAGTAGAATACAGTAATGAACAAAAAAATTACTGTGGCCTTAGTTGCCCTAACACTACTTATACCTACTACAGCTCATTCAGCGAGCATATCCAATAAAACAGTTGGATCACCAACAATTGCAATTTTAGATACAGCAATTGACATGTCAACACCATTTATTAGCAAAAATATAGTATATGAAGCTTGTGTTGCGGAATGGAATAGTTGTCCAAATGGCCAAGGGATTCAAGAGGGTCCTGGCTCAGCAACACTTCCTATTGACATTATAACTAAAAATGGATTTGACCATGGCACAAGCATGGCTGCTTTGGCAATTAAAGAAAACCCTAACGTAAAAATTGTTTTTGTAAGAATTATTGGAAGCAATCCACAAGGTTTACGTAGGCCAGCAGGAGAAGCAACTGTATATAATGCTTTAAGCTGGGTTATTGCTAATAAAGATAAGTTTAATATTCAAGCGGTATCAATGTCTCAAGGGCATCACAATCTAGGTTTAAATAAAGACTACTGCCCAAAAACACCAATTACTGAGTCTAAGATAAATGAGCTTAATGCTGCAAATATTGGAGTTTTCTTTTCAGCAGGTAATGGAAGAGACTATCAAAGAATTGATTGGCCTTCATGTATTCCACAATCAATTGCTATTGGTGCAACAATGCCAACAAAAGAAATAGCAATTTACTCTAACTACGATCCAAACCTGCTTGACTTTTTTGCACAAGGAACTATTCAGTCTATTGCCCCTGGAGGTAAAATTGTTAACGTGGCTGGAACATCTGCAGCAACTGCAATTGCTGCAACTCAATGGGCTACAATTAAAACTGCAAAGCCTAATCTTTCATATAAGGATATCTATGATCTAATTTCTAGAACATCCATCCCAACTAAGAACTCAAAAATTCCTAGCGGTAAACTAATTAATTTAACTGGAGCTTTAAATGGCTGAAAAACAAATGACGGTGCTTGAAGGTATTATTGAAGACGTGGCACTTGAACTTTATCAAAAACTATGGAATGCAATTCCAGCAGAAGAACAAACAGAAGACTCTTCACGTGCAATTGGTCTTAATTCAAAAGAAACAACCCTATTTGTTATTCAAAGATTTATGGACAAATTCAATGCAGCAGCAGATGAGTTAAAGGATAAGTAGATGATTCTTGACCAGAGTAACTTTGATGATTCTATAAAAAATAATGACCTGATCCTAGTTGATTTCTGGGCTGAATGGTGCGGACCTTGCAAAAAGCTATCTCCAATCTTAGATGAGATCTCAAATGAGACAAATCTACTGGTTGGTAAGTTAAATGTTGATGAGAATCCAAAGAAATCAATGGAATTTTCTATATCTTCTATTCCGACTATGGTATTATTTAAGGGTGGTCAGCCAGTTAAAACTATCGTAGGGGCTAAGCCTAAACATTTATTGTTAAAGGAGTTAGCTGAATGGGTATAGATTTTGACGCCACAGATTCTAATGCTTTAGAGTTTGATATATGGCTAAAAAACGGTTTTGACCGTGGCTGGATTTCAGATGTATTTTGCAATACACACGACGGTCCGCCAATGGATGAAGAAGAAATGCAAGAATGGGATGATGGCGGAGATCCGTGTTCATTTCAAGTAAGAATAAATATGTTACATTAAGTAGCGACATTTTGATGAGAAAAACGTCTTACATAGTGTGAACATGTCACAAATTTCTGTGCTCGTTAAGAGGCAGATTAAATATAAGGAGAAATAAATTAAATGAAGTCATTTAACAAAGTATCGCTAATCATCGCTGCAGCCCTGACTAGCACAATGCTTGTATCGCCAGCAGCTAACGCTAATGCTGGAACTGTTGCCCTAACGGTGGCGGGATCTGCAGCAACAGGTGGAACAGTAGTTGGAACTCCTGTATCACTACCAGTGCCAGCAGATAATAGTATCGATGCAGCAGATGCATTGAAGATCGCTGTAACATCATTAGATACTGGTACAGTAGTAACAGCAGTTGCAACTAATGCAACAATTGTTTCTGCTCTTTCAACATCAGCAGCACCAGTAACCGCATCAAGCGGATCTTCAACACTTTCAGTTTCAACAGGAACTGGAAATTCAGCAGACTTTTATGTATATACTAAAAGTACAGCAGTAGGAACAGTATCGATTACACGTGCTGGAACTACAACAGTTTACTATGTACAAGGTACAGCAGGTGCCTTGAACTCAATCGCCTTGACTGCACCAACATCAGGAGCGGCTGGCACAGTAGCGACACTTAAGGTAACTGGATACGACGTATTTGGAAACCCAAAGGGTGGAGCAACAATTAACACATTGGTATCTTCAAATGGCGTTGCAACAACAACAGCATTAACAACAGATACAGCGACAGCTACACTTGGAACAAAGGAGCAGACAGTAACGCTTCCTGCTTCAGGATCAGTAGTTGTAACAGCATATGCAACAGTTGCAACAGCAGTAGCAGGCCTAACAGCACCAGTAGGTGCAGTTAATGCAACTATCGTAGTTCGTGATATTGCAGGAGAACTTGCAGTAAAGATTGCAGAACTAGCAGCAGCAAACAACGCTCTTGCAGCAGAAAAAGCTGCACATGCAGCAACAATTGCTAAGGCAGCAACAGATGCAGCAGCAGCAAAGGCTGCAGCGGATCTTGCTAAAGCTACCTATATTGCAGAGTATAACGCTCTAGCAAAGAAGTGGAATGCAAAGAATCCAAAGGCTAAGGTAAAGCTAAAGAAGTAAATAGCTTAAATTAAAGGGGTAAGGCTTAGGCCTTGCCCCTTTAATATTTAAATGATAGAATTAACATATGGATTACGTGCAAGATTTAGTAAGACAAAAGTTGGCGGACGAAATAAGATATTTAGAGTTGCCTCCAGATTGGAAGCCTCAACAAGTAATAGAATATATAGTAGGGAAAATAGAGCATGGGCAAGCATCACGATAAAATTAAGAAGGCTTTAGAGCAAAGAGTTGCAGCAACGCCTAATGGTGCTGGGTATAAAAAGCCTGGATCAATGAATAAGAAGAAGACAGGGTATAGGGGTCAAAAAGCTAGTGGCTCAAAGTAATTGCGAAACCAAAGATTGTCAAAATGAAGCGACTCGCTTAACAACAAATGAATCTTCATACATAGAAGTATGCTATGACTGTTATAATAGAAAGTATAAGTCTTGAGCCAATGGAGCTACGGGCATAGAGCCCATCAAATAATTATAATTGAAGATTATTCTGATTTTAAAATACCTTCTACAGTAAAATTATTAATAAAAAAATTTAATGGTAATCATATTTTATGGAATGAAGAAAGTATAAAAATATTAATTCAAGAAAATTTTGATAGCAACGTCTTGCTTGCGTACAATACATTAAAAGCAAATGCTTTAAAAGCAGATCTAGCTAGATACTGTATACTTTATGTTCACGGCGGATGGTATTTTGACCTATTGATGACTGTCGATGGAGATCTTGGAAGTTATAGTTTAGATAATTATAATATGCTAGTTTTTAGAGATATTCCTAACGTAGATAGTTCAATTCTACCAGTCTCTAATAGTATAATTTGGACTAAAGAAAAAAATAACAAAGTGTTAAAATATACAATAGATATGTGTGTAGCCAATATATTAAATAATTTATATCCTAGAACAAGTCACAGAATTACTGGTCCAACCGTATTTGGCAAAGCTCTTGCAACGATATGTCTAGAAGTAGATGATCCTAAAATTTTAGTAGGAGACCTAGCATTTTGTGATGAAAATGGATATTGTGAATTCACTATACAAAGTTTGAGTGAAAGAAAAGGAATACACTTTGCGTGGCACAGATTGCCAGAAACTGAATCTGAACTACCAGATTCTTACCAGAAAGGTTCTATATACGATAACATGTTTTATAGAAAAGAACTTTATAAAAAGGAGCAATAATGAAAGAGATATTTACTAACATATATGATAACAGGCTTTGGGCCCCAGGAGGAGAATCAAAATCTGGGGAAGG
>JACCDW010493723.1_pt1 | contig 11862 bp, 15 predicted proteins | sample 7449781 | NCBI WGS metagenome assembly JACCDW01 (sample SAMN15323449, study PRJNA562643) | freshwater metagenome | isolation source: river surface water | place: USA:Blue River Watershed | collected 2017-08-18
ACCAGTATGGATTCGGAGATGACGGATGGACTTTTAAAACAGAAATTAAAAAGTTCGTAGAATTCTACGGAATGAGTAGCGAAACAGCTATGAACAAGCATCATGGCGGAGTAGCAAATTATCGTAGTAGCGAAGGGCGAACTGTACGTGTTCCATACAAAGGGCCAGTAGCTGCTACGATTCAAGATATCCTGGGCGGATTGAGAAGTACATGCACCTACGTAGGAGCACCGTCCTTGAAACAACTGAGTAAATGTACTACTTTTATTAAAGTGAACTCACAATTTAATGACGTCTTTGTTCAAAAGACTAAATAAATCTGTGCAACGCTCAAATGAGGTTGTATTAAATCTTGCTTAATTAAAGGAGAAAAATTATGAGCAAAATCATCGGTATTGACTTGGGTACAACAAATAGCTGTGTAGCAATCTTAGACAACGGAATTGCTAAAGTTATTGAAAATTCAGAAGGCGCCCGTACAACACCATCAATCGTAGCTTACACCGACAGTGAAATCTTAGTAGGTGCAACAGCAAAACGTCAAGCAGTAACAAATCCAAAGAACACAATTTATGCAGCAAAGCGTCTTATTGGACGTAAGTTTGCTGAAAAAGAAGTACAAAAAGATCTCGACTTAATGCCTTATAAAATTATTCAATCCGAAAATGGAGATGCATGGGTTGAAGCAGGAGACAAACAACTTGCTCCTCCGCAGATTTCAGCAGAAGTACTTCGTAAAATGAAAAAGACTGCAGAAGACTATCTTGGTAAAGAAGTCACACAAGCAGTTATCACTGTTCCTGCTTATTTTAATGATAGTCAGCGTCAGGCAACTAAAGATGCTGGTAAGATTGCTGGTCTAGAAGTCCTACGTATTATTAACGAACCAACTGCTGCTGCACTTGCATATGGTGTAGATAAAGCAGACAAGAAGGATCGCAAAGTTGCAGTTTACGATTTAGGTGGTGGTACTTTTGACATCTCCATTATTGATATTGCTAACGTCGACGGCGATAAACAAATTGAAGTATTATCAACTAATGGCGATACATTCCTTGGCGGTGAAGACTTTGACCAACGTCTAATGGATTACCTAGTTGATGAGTTTAAGAAAGAAAACGGAATCGATTTAAAAGCAGATATGTTAGCATTACAGCGTCTAAAAGATTCTGCAGAAAAAGCAAAGATTGAACTTTCAAGTTCACAATCAACTACTGTAAATCTTCCGTATATTACAGCAGACGCAACTGGTCCTAAACACTTAAATGTTACAATTAGTCGTGCTAAATTTGAAGCACTAGTTGAAGATTTAATTCAGCGTAGTATTGAGCCTTGTAAGATTGCAATGCAAGACGCAAATGTCACTGCTAATGACATCGACGAAGTTATCTTAGTTGGCGGTCAGACACGTATGCCTAAAGTACAAGAAGCAGTTGAAAAGCTATTTGGTAAAGCACCACGTAAAGATGTTAACCCAGACGAAGCAGTTGCAGCAGGTGCAGCTATTCAAGGTGCTGTGTTAGCTGGCGATAAGACAGACGTTCTACTATTAGACGTTACTCCATTATCGCTAGGTATTGAAACAATGGGTGGAATCTTTAGTAAATTAATTAATAAAAATACTACTATTCCAACTAAACATAGCCAAACATTTAGTACAGCAGAAGACAATCAGCCAGCAGTTACTATTAAGGTATTGCAAGGTGAACGTGAACTGGCAAGATACAATAAAGTTTTAGGCGAGTTTAACTTAACAGGCATTGAGCCAGCACCTCGCGGCTTGCCACAAATCGAAGTTACTTTTGACATCGATGCTAACGGTATTATTAGTGTAAGCGCAGTAGATAAGAACACTAATAAGCAAGCTAACATCACAATTAAATCAGACTCTGGTTTGTCAAAAGATCAGATTGATCAGATGATTCGTGAAGCTGAAGAAAATGCAGAAAACGATAAAAAGCAACGTGAATTGATTGAAGCACGTAACGGTGCAGAAAGTCAATTACATGATTTCAAGAAAGACTTCGAAGAGTATAAGGATCAAGTTACAGAAGAGGAAAAGACTAAATTAGAAGAGGCATTTACTAATTTAGAGACTGCAATGAACGGTGAAGATGTTGAAGCTATCAATAACTCCGTAACCAAAATGTTTGAATCTATGGGTCCTGTTACTCAAAAGAAATTCGAAAAAGAACAGGCTGAAAGAGAAGCTGTTGCCAAAGAAGTAAATGCAGAACATGCTAAGAATAGTCAAGAAGCCGAAACAGTAAACACTGAATTTACCGAAGTGAATTCAGATAAAAAATAATTGACACAGAGAGACACAAGTAATATAATTAACAACGTAGGGCGCCTGATTAGGGCCCTACAAAGTTCTTGCTTAATAAAGGAGAAATGAAATGACACAACTAAGAACTATTGATGCGGCAGCTCTTGCCAGTTTAAACAGAGCACTTGTAGGGTTTGACAGAGTATTTAACAATCGCATGTTAAATGGAACTAATACTAACTATCCTCCATATAACATTGTTAAGTATGAAGACAATCAATACGGTATTGAAGTAGCAGTTGCAGGTTTTGACAAATCTGAGATTACTGTCGAAGTTGATCAAGATCAGTTAATTATTAGAGGCGAAAAATCTAAAACTGACGAAAGTATAGAGTATCTATATAGAGGTTTAGCAGCTAGAGATTTTGAGCAAACATTTGCACTAATGGAGTATATGAATGTAACAGGTGCAGAAGTCAAAGACGGTATGCTTAAAATTTCAATAGAACGTGTTATCCCAGAAGCACTAAAACCTCGTTTAATTGAAATTAAGTAATTTATAAACATTGGGGGAGTAAATGCTCCCCCTTAAATAGAAAGAAAAAGATGCCAGGTACTGATATTCTATTAGATGAAAAGATTGTTGTTAAAATTACCGAACCTAGACAGTGGAAGGTAATTTTGCTAAACGATGATACAACTCCAGTAGATTTTGTAATTTCGGTTTTAATTGAGATTTTTAAACACGGAGTTGATACTGCCAAAGATATTACGATTCAAGTTCACGAATCAGGTAGTGGCATAGCAGGTATATATAGTTTCGAAATTGCCGAATCTAAAGCAATGGAAACTACTAATCTTGCACGTGGTAATGGATTTCCTCTCCAAGTACGATTGGAGGAAGAATGAGTCTAAAAGACCTCACTCATGAGCAACACAAAACAGCAGAAAGACAAGAATTTGTTAAAATTTTGTTTTCTGGAAATATAAATCCAGAATTGTATGCAATTTATCTTAAAAATCAACATCCTATGTACGAGTTATTAGAAGTTTGTGCAATGAGACACGGACTTCTAAATGGTATGCCTGGAATACGCAGAGCTCCTAATATAAATGATGACTTTTTAGAGCTATGGCCAGATAAAGATAAAAATCCTCCTATGTTGCCAGTGACTCAAAAATATTTAGATCATATAATGAGTATCAAAGAGCAACCTGAGAAATTAATGGCTCACATCTATGTTCGTCATATGGGCGATTTAGCTGGTGGTCAAATGATTGCTAAGAAGGTTCCGGGAAAAGGAAGAATGTATCAATTTGAAAATCCTGATAATCTAAAAGCAATAATTAGAGAAAGAATTAATGACGACATGGCTGACGAGGCAAAATTATGCTTCGAGTTTGCTACACAATTTTTTAAAGAAATGTTAGAGGTATCAAAGAACTATGAATAGTACTGTCTGGGATACATTAATCGAAATAGAAAACTATTTCGAATCTAAATTTTATGCTACAGGCAGTATAATTAACGAACCAGGAATGGATAGATTCAATCAACCTGGTTGGATAAACAAAGTTTGGACTAGCAGTCAGTACAGACGAGCTCATATCGATGTTGTTGATGCTAGAGAAACAAAAGGTCTATGGATGATGCATTGTTGCGTTTTCCCTCACATACATAATCCTGCTCCTATATTTGGATTTGATGTTATAGCAGGAAAAAATAAAATTACAGGTTGCTTTCATGATTTTAGTCCTGCAGGAGATCAATTACATCCATTAATAGAATGGTTTGCCGGCGAATCGAGAAAACTAGAATGGAACAAAGTTCGTAAACTTCCTGAATGGGCAGAACGTATTTTTAATCCTTGCATGATAGCTGCAGGTAATATACAAGAAGAATCAGAATTAAAACAAATTACTGCAATGGTAAAACATACTCTTACGCATTATCTTAATACAGTAGGAGAAACAAATAAAACTGCAAAAAACACAATAAAAGCACAAAACTTTTATTGCGAAAATCAAAAACAAAATCCACATACTCCTAAAGTTATGACTAGTTTAGGTTTGAACGAGGAAGATGTGCGTGTCTTTATACAGGAATGTTTATTTCCTGAAATTAAGTAAAACTATTAAAAAAATAAAATCAATTAAAGTGCATTAGAATTTTCTCCGGGTTTATTTTAAATACAATAAGCCGGGAGCGTTCCAATGAAAAAATATATTTTAGCAATATTAGGATTTTTATCAATTTCTAGTGTAAGTTTAGCACAAACTTATGACAGTAGTACTCTTGTAGATACAAATAGCAATAGCACAAGTACAAGCACAGTAAATTCAAATAGCACTAGTACAAGCAATAATGTCAATACTACAACTGTTGACAGCACAAGTACAAATACAAACATAAATCAAAATACTAGTACAAGCACCAATACTAACTACAACGTTAACAGCGGAACTCAAACGTTTAATAATAATAATGTTAACACTGGAGATATGACTAATAGAAATATTAATACAACTTCTAGTGATAATACTAACCGTAACATTCAAAGCGGAGAACTTACTAATATTAATAAAAATACCAGTGATGTTACACAACGAGTAATACAACCCCCTCCTACAGCAATTGCTCCATCGATGATGAGTGGAGGAAATAACGATTTATGCACAACAGGAACTAGCGGAGCACTACAGACACAAATATTAGGTATCAGTTCTGGCGGGACAATACGTGATATGAATTGTGAAAGATTAAAGTTAAGTAAAACTCTTTACGATATGGGTATGAAAGTTGCTGCTGTAGCTACAATGTGTCAAGACCGTCGTGTTTTTGATGCTATGTGGAGTGCAGGTACACCTTGCCCTTATGATGGCAAAATTGGCGATGCAGCAAGAGAATTATGGGAACAGAATCCTAATAAAATTCCTAAAGTAGAAGTGGTAAAATCAGATGATACATATAAGAAATTGGGCTTCGGCGCTCTTATTGGTGCTGCTGTCTTTGCACTGTTCGGTCTCTAAGGCACAAGATTATACTACTGGTAACTTGATCAATAATAACAGTTGGTCAGGAGTTACCTACGGTAGCCATCCTTACAATTGCTGTACTGGAGGAGCAGGTGCTCTCTACGAAAACAGTACAGGAGTTATTCATTTTAGTTACGGACAAGCTAATGTTAATCAAAGCATAGGAATACAATCTGCTTTGGCTAATTCGGGTACTGGCATTACAGTCACTGGTTACAATTATACATATGATATCAGGAATATGAATGGATGGGCAGGCGGGCAGGCCGGTACAGATACATTAACTGCTACTGTTAGGATGACTAGCAGCACAGGTAGTACATTAGATCAAATTATCAATACCCACAATACACAATTTGATTGGACTACATTCAGTGGTTCACGAACATTAACATCTGCTGCAGCACTAGCATCTACCGGTAATTTAAGTATTAGTTTCAGCGGTAAGGATAGTGGATTCTGGGCAGGTTACTATGGTCCACAAGTACGCAACGTTGGATTGAGTTTAAATTATGGTGTAGATCCTTGTGCTACAAATCCTGCCTATAGTACCAGTTGCGCAGGGTTTAGTTCAATAGTAGAAACTGTTAACCGAGTACCTAATCCATCTGCATTGATTTCGTGGAATGCTTACATAGATAATAGTTTTGCTATACAAACAGCACTGAGTCAAGGTGGCTCAGGACTATTAGTTCATGGTTTCAACTACGGGTATACAGCAAATAGTGGAGGACCATACTGTGCTTTTTGGGTATTAGTTTGTTTTGATAACAGAAACCCATATGCTCAAGTAAATGTAAACATCACTTCTAGTACTGGTCAAAGTTTATATAGTGTAACGAGAACATATCAAAATATTGATTCTACGAACTTTAGTTATCAATATAGATTCTCATCTAGTCAAACATTAAGTTCATTAGGTAATTTTGGGTTTGATGCTTATGCAATGGACAATGCCAGTGTCAGTAATATGTGGGCTACTATCTTATACACTCCTGATCAGTGTATAGTTAATCCACTAAGTAGTACGACCTGCCCTGGATACAATGCTGCCTATGCTGCTTCAATAGCAACAAGTAGTTCTAGCAGTACACCTACTGTAACTTATAACACAGCTTCAGGTTATACTAGTTTAACACTTGCACCTGATAGTACAAGAACGGATCCTACAGTACAAAATGCTGGAGGAGTTGAATTAACTACAACAGGAATTATCAGCGCACTTGATAATGTTCCGCAAGTTGTCAAAGATGCTAAAGAAGAAAATAAAAAGCAACAAACTAAAACAACATCAACTGCAAATGCAACATCTATTGCATTAAGCTCTGTAGCTAAAAGTAAAGAACGTGAACAAAGTATTATAAAAAATATCCAAGAACAAATACTTTCTCAATCAATATCAGAGCAACAAAGTATTATTGAATCTGTACTTAGAGAACAAATGTCTGTACAGAAAAAATCAGAATCAGGATCAACTGAAAACATATCTATAAATTCTAGTCCTACACAAGGATCTACAATTTCCAATACGATACAAAGTAATGTTATCAGACCTTCAGATACGTCAACACAAAATACAGGTCCTTCAGTTAATAGAAATACACAATCAAATCAAGCTGCTGGGAACGTCGATATTGCTGCTATAGCACAGACACCGCAAGGATTTGAGTTGTATATGAATGGAATGCGAGACGGACAGTTTTATGCCCCAAAAGAAATATATAAAGGACAACGAACTGTAGATAATGCCAGAGCAGAAAGATTCTTAAATGGCAAGAGCGATGTTCTTCATCAATTGATGATTGAGCAACAGTATAATATAGGAAACTAAGATGAGTGAAAAAAACTTAGACGAACAAGTAGATAAATTAGAAGAAGCGGCAGAAAAATATGCTAGTGCTAATACTGTAATCAGTATAGGTGGATACAGTTTTACACCAGCCAAACTTATGATTGCTGGTACTATTATTAGCACTATATTAGGTGGTCTTTATGGTGCGTTTGAGGTATATAAAGATTATATGGACATGAAAGAAAAGATAGCCAACTACGTAAGTCCAGACCTAGGAGAAATTTATAAGAAAATAGAAGTTCTTGAAGCTAATACCAACAAAACAGTTGAATACAGTCAAGACATCAAAAACGACTTAAAATCAGATATTAGAAGATTGGAAGGCGTTGTTGAGTCTGTAGAACGCGATACTAAAACAGCCCAACGAGAAACAGATAAAGCCGTTCAAGATGCACGTAGAGATGTAAGAGAATCTAAGCAAGAAGTTGATAAAATTGCCAGACAGCTAGAAAAAGACACAGCACAAGCAGTTAGACAAATGCAGAAGGAAAACGAAGCAGAAATCAAGCAGTTACGAAGAGAACTAGACGATAAGATTAAAAAAGCCCTAGATAATCCTTTAGCGAATAAGTGATATATACTAGTATGAAACCTCTACTAGCTGCCATCTTACTGGCCACCTTAGGAACAGCGGTTCAAGCAGAACCTCATTCTAGACAAGTACGTTTTATGTGCGGAAGTCAAGAAGATATGGAAGTAACCATGGAAAAATACCAAGAAAAAATGGTTATTGCCACCCAATCGCCTAACGAACGTACTGTTAATTTACTATACGTAAATTTCGAGACTCAAACGTCTAGTTGGTTTATACATGATCTTGAAACTGATGAATATTGTATGATAGGTGTAGGAAAAGCGGTTCATATACCCGACGACAGTGAACTTAATAAAGGGATTGGAATAGGGACAAAAATAATTTACAAATAAGCCTGGAATTTCCAGGCTTTTTTTTGGAGTGACATTATGACTTGGTTTGCACATAGGCCCAAAAGAAACCCTCCACCTCCTAGCCCCCCTGGAGGCCCGCCTCATAGGATGTAATAATAGCACATTACTACCTTATAGTTATTATTTAAATACTAATCCCAGTGGGAGCGACAAATTGTATGGTATTGATTTTCTAGGTATTAAACTACCAGTTAATGGAGCAGGACCTTGGATCCATTAACACTGTTTGCTCTAGCAAACGGAGCGGTTAAACTTGTAAAAGAAGGCTGTAAGCTTTACAAGGACATTAAAGGGGCGGCCGGGGATATCAAAGGTGTCCTCGATGATCTTGACGACCAATTCCATAAGAAGTTTAAGGACCGCGCTCCTACCGTTGCTGAAAAAAATCAGTATATAGAAGAAAAAAATCGCATTATCGAACTAAACAAAAAAGATGGCGATTCTACTAATATTTACAGAGAGATTGGCGAACAGCTAGGTGCATACTTTGACAACTATCATCGCTGCATGGCTATCTTCGAAGAAGAAGAACGCAGGCACAATACCGAAGCTTATCATGGTGACGACAGTCTAGGCAAACGTGCGTTGAATCGTGTTCTGATGAAAAAACAACTTCAGCAAATGAGCACAGAATTGCGTGAAATTATGGTCTATCAAAGCCCGCCGGAACTTGGCGCATTATGGACTGAAGTTGAAGAAATGATGAAGGAAATGGGCAAGCAGCAGTCAAAGTTGATTGCCGAAGAAATGCGTAGAGAAGAGTTAGCAGCAAAAAAAGCAGCGTTAATTAAACGACGAAGAATAGAACATATCCGTTGTAATCTGTGGAAGTATGGATTAACTACCTTGTTTACAGTCTATATTGTTTGGTTAATATGGGCAGTCGTACAAATAAGAATTGATACTTATCCTGAACTAGGAAGGTGCTTGCTACCCAAAGGCACTTGGCTCTACGAACAATATAACAACTTAATATGGATCGACTGCGAGATTTATAACAGATAAATACGTATATAATGAAATGGGTCTAAAATGAAGGATAAGATTGCCTTATTTTTGCATCAACCAAAATGTTCCGTACAATCCGGGAACGGTATTTTAGAAGCACTAAGTCCATATTACAAATTTAAAGTATTCACCAAGCATGAACTAGAAGACGAATTTTTCCAAGATGTTAAAATGGTTTGTTTTCCAGGAGGATTCGGAGACTCGGATGCATATGATTACTTGCTCATCAACCATCGTCGTGCTATAATTAACTTTATTAAGAACGGTGGTAGATATCTCGGAATTTGTATGGGTGCGTATTGGGCTGGAAAACACTATTTTAATATTTTAGATGGTGTTGAAGCAGAACAATACATAAAAAGACCTAAAACTGATATCAGAAGATATTACAGTAAAGCAGCAGATGTTACTTGGAATAATACTAAACAAAAGATGTTTTTTTATGATGGATGCGCTCTAATAGGCGATAGATCAAAATTTAGAACAATTGCTACATATACTAATGGCGATCCTATGGCTATCATACAAAACAGAATAGGTTTAATTGGCTGTCATTTAGAAAGCCAAGAATTTTGGTATGATAAGAAATATCTTAAACCCCACTGGCACAATGGTTCACATCATAAGCTACTTTTAGAGTTTGTCGACGAGTTATTTAAATCCTAAAAAACGATAAATATTTTATCCAAATCATTCAATGGTTGGAGATAAAATGTTTACTCATCACATTAATAATTATATAGATACATGCGTAGAATTATATCTTTACTATTGGTTTTTGCCTTCGTATTTGTTAACTCAACAAGTACCTCCCATGCCCAACCTGTGCGGATTACAGCGACGAGTTGGTTAGTTGCCGACACTGATGGAAACATCCTCCAAGGAAACAACACATCACAAGTAAGAGCCATTGCAAGTATAACTAAGCTTGCTACATCTATGGTAGTTTTAGATAGTCGCCAAAATCTAAACGAATACATTTATATGAAAAAATTTCAGAAATCTCTTACTAGAAGAGAAGTAATGGAATTAGCATTAGTTAAAAGTGACAACCAAGCAGCAGATGCACTTTGTCAAAATTACAGATTTGGTTATTCGGCTTGTATTCACGCAATGAATATAAAGATGCAAGAAATAGGTATGCATAATACACATTTTTATGACGCAACTGGTTTAAGTCACAGCAATGTATCTACTGCTGAAGATTTAATTAAATTAGTACAAGCATCACATCAATATCCAGAGATTATGCAAGCAGTTCAAAAAGGATCAATAAGTATACCTGCAGTTGTAAAAGTTAAACAACGGAAGAAAAAAGATACTAAACTTAAATCAGTTCTATTAACTTTTGTTAATACCAATCCTCTTGTAAGAACAGGAGCACCAGTCTCTGTTAGTAAGACAGGATTCAACAATGCAAGCGGAGGGTGTTTAGTAATGCAAATGAGTACAGCTTTAGGAGAAAGGATTGTTATTGTTTTAGGAAGTAGAAATACAAGAACACGTTTCCCAGAAGCAGAAGCTATTGCTAATAAGATTTAATTTTTTAACTTTGCTAATTTAAAAAATTCTAAAACTTTTATATAAAACCAACCAATATCGAATTCCCACCACTTTCTACTAAGTTTAGGATTAGCCGGATCTAAATGATGATTGTTGTGCAGTTCTTCACCGCCTACTAAAATGCCCCATGGGAAAATATTTCGGCTGTAATCTTTTGTTTCTCCGTTACGATATCCCCACCAATGTCCTATACCATTAATAGTTCCAGCTGCCCAAAAAGGAATCCATATCATCTGGACACCCCATACTAATAATCCCCAAGGGCCAAAAAGAACAAGGTCAATGACCAACATTAAAAGAATCCCTAGGCGATGATGGGGTGTGTAAAGTTTTCGCTCGATCCAATCACGCGGCGTTCCAACACCATATTTCATACAGAAGTCGGCGTCGCGTCCAGCCTTGTTATAAAGATGCCAACCAGTCCACATAACTGTGTTGATACCGAAAACATGTGGACTATGTGGATCTCCTTCTACATCTGTGCTTTGATGATGTTTGCGATGTATAGCTACCCATTGTCTTGTAGTCATTCCAGTGGTTAACCATAACCAGAATCTCATAAAATGGCTAACTACAGGGTTTAGCTCTACTCCTCGGTGTGCTTGACAGCGATGTAGGTAGATTGTGACACATGCTATAGTGATATGTGTCATTATTAAAGTTGCAAGAATAATAAACATTGATAATTTTTTTTAATTTTTAGATGCCACTTTTAGAACTTCACGGTAGCGAATCGCTTAGTCCAAGGCAGCGGCGGCCTATCACCAACGTAACAAAGTTACGGTCCTAAGGTGAATTTTATTCTTCATCGATACCGTGTATGCCAGGCTTATGATAGTAGATTACACCTACCTCTTTTTCAAAAACTCTGACTGTAATACATTTTAAGTTTTTTGCATACTCTAGTGCTTCTTCTTTATCGATAAAATTTTTATCAACATCAATAATTTGTCCATCGACATAGTGTGTACTTAAAACTCTAGCGTTTACCATTATTATCTCCAACTTAGACAATATTTATCGTATTATCTACCCTGACCTCTATATTTCTTATAAGACTTTTTTTGGTGTCTATTCATAGAGCTGGTCTTGGCTTTCCCGCCTTGATTGGTTAACTTATGTACACTGGTATGAATTCTAGTAGTTGCAGTTGTTTTAACTTTGGACATAGCCCTCTCCTATAATA
>JACCDW010149229.1_pt1 | contig 11859 bp, 9 predicted proteins | sample 7449781 | NCBI WGS metagenome assembly JACCDW01 (sample SAMN15323449, study PRJNA562643) | freshwater metagenome | isolation source: river surface water | place: USA:Blue River Watershed | collected 2017-08-18
GTAATGGCTATGACAGCACTAGCTCCAGCGATCACTCGCTCAAAAGAAATTTTCGCCGAAAAGACATCACAAGTTGCACTCAAGCTTGTGCCAGATCTTTCCGACGGAAAGCAAGCAGATCGTAAGTTCTTCGCAATCTTTGTATCTATTGTTGGCGGTATTGGTCTCATGCTCCTTCTCCTGATCAATACCTTGCTAGCTCAAGATGCATTTGAACTCACTAGTCTCAAGCTTGAGGCAAAGTTGGTAAGTGATGAACGTGAAGCAATCGCTCGACAGATCGACAAGCTCTCTTCCCCAGAGGCTCTTGCAAAATCTGCAACCGCCTTAGGCATGAAGCCTTCTGAAAATCCAACCTTCTTATCTTTGGATAAGCCGGTTATTGAGGTTCCGGTGAAGAATGGGTAATTTCTCATTAGCGCATAACAGAATCAGAGGCTTAGTTCTGATTCTTGCGGTGGTTATGTTCTTGTTTGGAGTTCGTCTTGTACAAGTACAAGCGCTACAAGCTGGCGATTACCGCGCACGCGCAGTAAATGAGATGGAAAAGGTAAAGACTCTGCAGGCTCCACGCGGAGACATCACCGATATCAATGGCGTTCCTTTTGCTCGCAGCGTTGCTGCAACAAGCATCGTCGTTGATCAAACCCAGATCACCAACCCAGCTAAGGTCGCAGCTTTCGTGGCTCCAATCCTTGGAATGAAGGTTGCAGAGGTTCAGGATTCTTTAACTGGAACACGTAAATGGAACATGGTAGCCCGTAACGCAAAGCCAGCAACCTGGCTCAAACTTTCAGCGGCAATCGATGAGTACAACTCACGTTTCAAGGCAATGAGCCCTGATCGAATCATCGGATTTTTCCCAGAACGAAGCTATGTCCGCGAATACCCATCAGGACGTTTGATTGCATCGCTAATTGGATTTGTTAACCATGATGGTGTTGGTGCAACAGGTCTTGAATCAAGTATGAACTCAACGATCAAGGGCGTCGATGGCAAGTACTCGTATGCAAATGGCTACAAGGCTGAAATTCCTGGATCGCAATCAGAGATCGTTCCTGCACAAGCTGGAACTTCTGTTCGCTTAACAGTCGATCGCGATATCCAGTGGGTTGCATCAAAGGCGATTGCAGATGCGGTTAAATCATCACGTGCATTGAGCGGAACAGTAATTGTGATGGATCCAAAGACAGGCCAAATTCTGGCTCACGCAACTGCACCAACATTTGACCCAAATGACACAACAAAGGTTTCTCTGGTTGCGATGCGCAACCCATCAGTTTTAGATGTGTACGAGCCAGGTTCAACTGGCAAGGTAATGACATTAGCTGCAGCTATCGAAGAAAAGAAGATTACCCCTGAAACAGTTTTAACAATTCCTTACGCATTGAAGCGTTCAGTAAAGACTTTCCATGATCACGAGCCACACCCAACTCAGCGTTTAACCACCGCTGGTGTTCTTGCGGTGTCTAGTAATACTGGTTCGATCAAAATTGGCGAGATGCTTTCAAATGACAAGTTATATGACTATTTAACAAAGTTTGGTATCGGCTCAAAGACTGGTTCAGGACTTCCAGGAGAGTCACGAGGAATTCTTCCTAAGGTTGCAGATTGGTCTGGAACAACAGCGCCAACCGTTGCTTTTGGTCAGGGTTATTCGGTAACTGCAATGCAGGCAACAAGCGTCTTTGCAACGATTGCAAATGATGGTGTTCGCGTTTCCCCAACAGTTATCGCAGGAACCAGTGATTCAAGCGGAAATTACACACCATCTGATACTCGCGAGAGTGTTCGCGTTATCAGTGCAGATACCGCCGCAAAGATGCGATTGATGATGGAGAGCGTTGTTTCAGCAAACGGTACTGCGCCATCTGCAGCGATTCCTGGATATCGCGTAGCTGGTAAGACAGGTACCGCTCAACGCATCGATGACACTTGTGGTTGCTATCGTGGATACACCGCTTCATTTATTGGTTTTGCACCAGCAGATAAGCCAGCGTATGTAATCTCAGTAACTATTCAAGATCCAAAGGGAATGCACTGGGGTGGATATCTCGGTGGACCAGTATTTAAGAAGGTTATGTCCTTTGTTCTTCAATCAAAGGGAATCGCACCAACTGGAACCAAGGTGGATCCAATTGCCTTGACGGAAAAGCAGTTGCTAGCTGAAAGAAAATTGATTGCACAAAAGAAGGCTGCAAGTGACAAGGCCAATTGAAGAGTTCAAGAGAAGCGTTGAATCTGTAGCGGCTATTGCAAACGCTGAATTAATCGGTGACCCATCAATTGTTATAACTGGGCTGACGCTTTCTAGTAATGCGGTTCAAGAGGGCGATCTATTTATTGCCTTACCTGGTGAAAAGAACCATGGCGCAGATTTTGCTGCCGATGCAATCGCACGCGGGGCAGTGGCGGTCCTTACAGATTCAGCTGGTGCTGCAAAGATCAAAGGTTTACCTGTAATCGTTAGCAGCAACCCTCGCCGAGCGGCAGGTGTAATTAGCGCTTGGTTCTATAGCGAACCGATGCGTGATCTGTATAGCGTTGGTGTAACCGGTACAAATGGCAAAACCACAGTCACAACGCTGTTGCATCAGATCATGTCTGCGGCAGGTCGTGAAAGCGGCCTTATCGGTACGGTAGAAACACGAATCGGTGATGAAGTAATCGCCAGCAAGCGAACAACTCCTGAAAGCAGCGACCTGCAAGCGCTATCTGCGGTCATGCGCGAACGCCATATGCGAAACCTGGTGATGGAGGTTTCAAGTCATGCCATTTCGTTAGAAAGAATCCGTGGAAGCCACTTTGCAGTTGTCGCATTTACTAATTTGTCACAGGACCACTTAGATTTCCATAAAACCATGCAGGCTTACTTTGAAGCCAAAGCTAAGTTGTTCACCTTCGAGTTTGCTGATTTAGCGGTAATCAACATTGATGATTCATATGGCGTAAAGCTGTCTGAATTAACTGAACTACCCGTGATGAGCGTTTCGAGAGATAACCAAAGTGCTACTTGGCATTACGCCTCGATCACCAAGGATTATGTCGGTGCTCATGTAGCAATCCGTGGAAGCGGGGGAATTCTAATCGAAGGCAAGGTTCACCTTCACGGTGGATATAACTTTGATAACTTATTGATGGCGGTAGCAATTGCTACTGAAAGTGGAATTGATCCAATTGATATCGCTGCAATCCTGCCTCAATTAACAGGTGCAGCGGGTCGCCTAGAGTCAGTGCGTCTTGGACAGAACTTCACGGCTTTAGTTGATTATGCACATTCTCCAGATGCGGTAGCCCGTGTTCTAGAAACAGCACACGAAATAAGTGATGGACGTGTGATCGCAGTCCTTGGATGCGGTGGCGACCGCGATGCTTCAAAGCGGGCATTGATGGGTAAGGCGTTAAGCGACGGTGCAGATGTTGCGATTTACACAAGCGACAATCCACGGTCTGAAAAAGCAGATGCGATTTTGGTGCAGATGACTCTGGGCTTAGATATTCAAGAGCCAAGTGCGGTTATAGAAGATCGTGCTGAAGCAATTAGAGCTGCGGTTAACGAGGCGCAAGAAGGCGATTTAGTTTTGGTTTTGGGTAAAGGACATGAAAAAGGTCAGGAAATTAACGGCACCGTGCACCCATTTGATGATCGGGTCGAACTTGCTCGGGCGATCGAGGACAAGAAATGATTACCCTAACCGCAGGTGAAATTGGATTATTACTTGGTGGAGAAGTTTTCTGCGACAAGGATCTGCTGGTTTCAAAGGCTCCAGTGTTTGATTCGCGCAAAGCGGTTCCTGGTTGCATTTTCTTAGCGTTGCAAGGTGAGACTGTAGATGGCCATGATTTCGCCGCAGACGCATATCGCGCCGGTGCGATGTTTTCTATAACAACTCGAAGAATTGATGGGCCCTGCATAGTCGTGAAGGATGTCCTCGAAGCGCTTTCGATTCTTGCAGCCTTTGTTCGCAAACGTCTAACAAATCTCAAGGTAATTGGAATCACTGGTTCGCAAGGCAAGACAAGCACTAAAGATTTGCTGTCACACATGTTGTCCAATGTTGGTCCGACAATTGCACCAGCTGGTTCTTTCAATAATGATTTGGGCCTACCCATTACCTTGTTGGAATGTGATGAGCACACCAAGTACTGCATCCTAGAAATGGGAGCACGTCACAAAGGTGACATCGCACGTTTGTGTGAAATCGCTCAACCAAACATTGGCGTTGTGTTGACCGTTGGAACCGCCCACCTTGGCGAGTTCGGATCTGTAGAAGCGATTGCCGAAACTAAATCCGAGTTAATTCAAACCCTACGCCCTGATGGAATCGCGGTTTTAGGAACGTACGACAAGTACACACCTGCAATGGCATCATTGCATTCAGGAAGAACTATCCAATTTGGCAATGGTTGCGAGGTTCGTGCAGCTGAGATTGAAATCCGCGAAGGCCGTCCACACTTTGATTTAGTTACACCTGCTGGACGCGATGCGGTCGGAATGAGAATTGTTGGAGAACATCACATCGCTAATGCGCTAGCGGTGGCCGCAGTAGGCACCGCTTTGGATTTACCGATTGAATTGATTGCAAGCTCCCTGTCGACCGCAGATAACTCCAGTAAGTGGCGTATGGAGGTCCATGATCTATTCGGTCTGCTTCTTATTAATGATGCGTATAACGCCAACCCAGAATCTATGGCTGCTGCGCTTCGATCATTGGTGCTTTTTGCGCAGGAGCGCGGGGGAGAGTCATGGGCTTTCCTCGGAAAAATGCATGAACTCGGCGAGTCAAGCGCACAACGCCATGCAGCAATTGGCACCCTTGCTCAAGAGATTGGTATTGATCATCTCGTCGCTATTGGTGCTCCCGAGTACGGAGCTTCACAGGGAGAGATGATTACTCATCATTACGCAAGCATCGATGAGTGTCTTTCAATGACAGACCATTTCTCTGCAGGAGATGTTGTACTGGTAAAGGCATCTCGCTCTGAAGGTTTTGAGGTACTAGCTCAAAAGCTAGAGAGCTTGTGGTTAGACAAGAGCGGAGTTGAAAGTTGAGACAGATCCTTATCGCAGGTGCATTTGCCCTGATGTTTTCGCTCTTCGGAACCCGTGTATTGATACGTGCTTTAGCTAGCAAGGGTTACGGACAAATCATTCGTGATGATGGCCCAAGCAGCCACCACATCAAGCATGGAACTCCAACAATGGGTGGAATCATTTTCATTCTTGCTGCAATTCTTGGTTACCTGGTTGCTCACTTAGTAACAGGTAATGCGGTAACCGCTTCTGCGCTCTTGGTGATAGGTCTCGTGGTTGCTTTAGGATTTATTGGATTTCTCGATGATTGGCTCAAAGTATCTCGACAAAATTCACGTGGATTACCCGGTCGCTTCAAGCTGTTTGGGCAAGCGATTTCTGCAGGAGTCTTTGGTTACCTTGGACTTCAATACGCCGACAAAGATATGTTAACTCCGATCTCTGAATATCTTTCAGGTGTCCGTGAAACAACAATTTATTTGGGACCGGCCCTTGTAATTATTTTCATCATCGTGATGGTGATGTCAGCAAGTAACGGTGTCAATCTGACCGATGGTCTTGATGGTCTGGCAACCGGTGCATCGATCATGACCTTCCTTGCCTTTGTTTTGATTGGCGTTTGGGAGTTTGGACAAAGCTGCGGTCTTAACGATGTTGCCGGATGTTATGCGGTGCGTGATCCACTTGATTTAGCGGTACTTGCTGCAGCATTTGCCGGAGGTTGTACTGGTTTCTTATGGTGGAACACAGCACCAGCAAAGATCTTCATGGGTGATACCGGCTCGCTTGCCTTAGGTGGTGCGATCGCAGGTCTTGCCGCAACTTTGCGCGTAGAGCTACTGCTTATTCCACTTGGTGGCCTATTTGTAATCATCACTATGTCGGTGTTGATTCAAACCGCTTATTTCAAGATTAGTGGCGGAAAGCGCGTTTTCAAGATGGCGCCGTTGCATCACCACTTTGAGCTCATCGGCTGGGAGCAAATAACAATTGTGATTCGTTTTTGGATCATTGCAGGCTTGTGTGTTGCGGTTGGTCTTGGTCTCTTCTATGCGCAATGGGTCGTCAAATAATTCATGAACATTGATTTTGCCCACAAAAACATTTTGGTTCTAGGAGCTGGAGTAACTGGTAAATCAGTTGCACGCTTTCTCCAATCACGTGGCGCAAATATCACATTGGTCGACGATAACGCCGAAGGAGCAACAAAGCCTGCGGATGTAAAGCTTGAAAATTTCAATGCGGTTGTTATATCTCCAGGTTGGCGTCAAGACCACCCATTGGTACATCAGATTCTCAATAGCTCCATCGAACTATTAAACGAGATAGATATCGCGTGGCAGTTACGCAGCGAAAAGGCCCCACACCAAAAGTGGATTGCTTTGACCGGGACCAACGGAAAGACAACAACCGTTGAAATGACTGCAGCGATCTTGCAAGCCGCTGGAATCAAGGCGGTTGCATGTGGCAACGTTGGTGACACGGTAATTGATGCGGTTGACCGAGCTGATGCATACGAAGTACTCGTTCTGGAGCTATCAAGTTTTCAACTTCACTGGATGCGGCAAGCCCAGTTTGAAGCTGCCGCAATTTTAAATATCGCAGATGATCACTTGGATTGGCATGGAAGTTTTGATGCCTACGCTGATGCGAAGTTTTCAATTTTAGATCGATCAGAGATTGCGATTCTTAACGCAGATGATGGTCCAGTTGTAGTTCGCGCTAATCGATTTACTGGTCGCAAAGTATTTTTCTCACTAAACACTCCAGCCCCTGGTGAAATCGGGGTAGTTGAAGAGCTACTCGTAGATCGCGCATTTGTCGCTGATCCGCAGCAGGCATCAATGATTTGCGAGCTAATTGATGTAGTTCCGACGGTTCCGCATAACGTCTCAAACGCCCTTGCAGCAGCGGCTTTGGCCCGTGCGATTGATGTGCCACACGAAGTGATTCAAAAGGCGTTGCAAGCATTTCGCCCAGGTCGCCACCGCATCGAAACTGTTTATGAAGCAGATGGCATCACGTGGATCGATGATTCAAAGGCCACTAACCCCCATGCAGCAGGTGCATCATTGATGTCACATCTATCTGTTGTGTGGGTTGCGGGCGGCTTGGCTAAAGGCGCTGACATGGAGCCATTGATTCAACGATGTGCTTCAAGAATCAAGGCAGCGATTTTGATGGGCACCGATCGCGAACTCATTGAAGCGGCGTTGATCAAGCACGCGCCACATGTTCCTCGTATTCTCATTGATTCACCAAGTGATTACACCCGTGGGGGAGCATCAAACTCTTTGATGGAGCTTGTTATCGCAGAGGCTTTACGCCACGCGGTTACCGGAGACGCGGTTCTGCTGGCACCTGCATGTGCATCCATGGATCAATTCATCTCTTATGCAGATCGTGGAGATCGATTTGCCGCAGCTGTACGTAAGGTTGTTGCACATGAAGCGTGAGGACACCTTTTTCACTAAACCTGTAAATCTCTATTACATGCTTCTTGGAAGCACACTGGCACTTAGCTTGCTAGGTCTCATCATGGTCTTTTCTGCATCTTCAATTTACTCATTGGGTTCACGCGGAACTACCTATGGTGTTGTGCTGCGTCAATTCATTTTCTTATTAATTTCTTTGCCCATGGCTTGGGTGCTTTCTCGACTGTCGCTTCGTCAATGGAAGGTTTTGGCACGGTTCGGTGTCTCTATTTCAGTTTTTCTCTTACTGATTGTTCAAGTAATTGGAAAGAGTGTGAACGGAAACCACAACTGGATCAGCCTTGGTTTTGTAGATGTTCAGCCCAGCGAAATCGCAAAGTTCTTAATGATCTTGTGGGCAGGATTTATCTTGGCAAAGCGTGAACGATCAGGAGCAATAGAAAGTAATGTTGTTGCACTGATCGGCCCCGCATTTTTGCTCTGCATGATTTTGATTATGGCCGGTCGTGACTTGGGTACCGCTTCAGTATTTGCCTTTATCTTGGCTGGTTTGTTGTGGGTTTCAGGACTTCGTCTTGGAGTCTTTGGTGTTGGTCTTGCTGCAGGTGCTGCAGCATTGGCGGTTCTTATCCTTACATCTCCATATCGCGTTCAGCGTTTTGCAGTTTTCCTCAATCCCTTTGCTGAAGACCAATACAAGCTGTATGGCTGGCAACCAGCGCACAGCCTTTTGGGTCTAGCAAGTGGTGGTTTATTTGGGGTTGGACTTGGTGCAAGCCGACAGAAGTGGGGAAATTTAGCTGAAGCCCACACCGACTTTATCTTTGCGGTCATCGGCGAAGAGCTTGGTTTATTTGGAACCCTTGCAACATTGATGTTATTAGCACTGTTGCTATTTTCGATTTTCAAATTAGCTCTACGTGCACATGATCCGATGGTGCGATATGTATCCGCTGGATTTGGTTGCTGGATTGCGATTCAAACCGTTCTTAATATTGGTTCTGCAATCAGCGTGCTTCCGGTTGTTGGAGTTACTTTGCCGCTTGTGTCCTATGGTGGCTCTGCTTTGATCGCGACATATATGGGAATCGGCTTTGTTTTAGGTGCTGCGCGAAGAGACCCAGTAATCTATAAAGGTTTACAAGAGACGGGAATTAAATGGCTACGGTAGTTCTAGCTGGTGGTGGCACCGCAGGACATATTGAGCCAGCCTTAGCTGTTGGTCGCGAGTGGATGAAAAGCCACCCAACTGACCGATGCATCTTTTTAGGAACTAAGAGCGGATTAGAAACTTCACTTGTTCCAGCAGCAGGTTTTGAACTCACAACAATTCCACGTGTTCGTATCTCTAGAACACCATCAGTATCGTGGTTACGCATTCCTTTTGATTTGATCGCCTCCGTTCTTTCATCTGTGCAGGTAGTTAAGAAGGCAGATGTACTAGTTGGCTTTGGTGGTTATGTAAGCGCTCCCGCGTACTTGGCAGCTGCAATTACCAGAACTCCAATTGTTATTCATGAAGCAAATGCCAAGCCTGGTTGGGCCAATCGTTTGGGAGCTCGCTTTACTTCGCATTTAGCGGTTGCACATCCTGTCGAGCACGGCCCTTTCGCAGAAGCACTTCTTGCCGGCCTTCCACTTCGTTCTGATGTTGCCAGTAGATGTGCTGCGACAGGTAGCGATTGGTCTAAAGCACGCAGCGATGCAAAGGCGCGTTTAGGTTTTTCCACTGATCGCCCATTGGTTTTCATCATGGGTGGATCACAAGGATCTGCGGCGATCAACGCGGTAGTTGCACAATCGATTTCTACCTTCTCTAACAACAAGCTTTCAGTTCTGCATTCAGTGGGAAAGCTCAACGCTTTGCCTGAAGCGGTTCGGGGATACAAGCCAGTTTCTTATGTAGAAGCGATGGCAGATGCATATCTGGCGGCTGATCTGATTATTGGGCGCAGCGGTGCGGTTACTTGTAGCGAATTTAGAGCTCTTGGCCGTTACGCTCTTTTTGTGCCGCTACCAATTGGAAATGGAGAACAGTTCGTCAACGCTGCTTCGCTTGTCGCAGATGGACGAGCCGAGGTAATTTCTCAAGCCGAGTTCACTCCTGACTTTATTTCCACTCATCTTGTAGAGCTTATAGAGAAAGCATCAATGGCTCCCATCCAAGGAGATCCGCAGGATCTTCATGCTGCTGAAAAAATTGTGGCACTTACCGAGTTTGCCTTGAAGCCATGAAGCCACAACTGTCATCCTTAATTGGAAAGCGAATCCACTTCATCGGTATCGGTGGAGCGGGTATGAGCGGGCTTGCACGAATAGCGCTCTCACATGGAATCAGCGTGAGCGGATCCGATGCGAAGGACTCATCAGTCGTTACCGCCCTGTCTGCACTTGGTGCCAAAGTTTCAACTTCGCATGCAGCGGAAAATGTTGACGGTTCAGATCTTGTTGTTTACTCAAATGCAATTTCAGCCACAAACCCTGAACGCATCCGTGCACAGGAATTAAACCTTCCGATTCTTTCTCGGGCAGCTGCATTAGCTGTGCTGATGTCAGAATCAAAGAGTGTGGCAGTTGCCGGAACACATGGAAAGACAACAACCTCATCCATGCTTGCAGTTGCTTTGCAAGCATGTGCGGCTGATCCATCATTTGCAATTGGCGGAACAATTACTGCATCGGGTTCAAATGCTCACCGCGGTACAGGCGAAATCTTCGTGGCCGAAGCTGATGAATCAGATGGTTCATTTGTTGAGTACCACCCATTTGCTGCCATAGTGACAAATGTTGAACACGATCACGTAGATTTCTTTGCTACCCCCGAATCAGTAGAGCAAGCCTTCAGAGATTTCGCGGCAACGATCAAGCCTGAAGGTTTTCTCACGTACTGCGCAGATGATGCAGGCGCTGTTGCTCTTGCTCAAACAACGACTTCGGTCGAATTAGTTTCCTACGGAGTTAACGAGTCCGCTGATCTTCACATTGATCAAATTGAGTTGTTAACAATGGGCTCTAGAGCTCGCGCAATCTGGAAGGGGAAGAGCGTTGGCCACATCGAACTTCAGGTTCCGGGCCATCACAACCTCTTGAATGCTGCGGGCGTATTGGCAACAGGGCTCAAGCTTGGTTTTCCAGTGGCTGAGCTATTAACTGGTTTAGGCACTTTCCGAGGAACCGGACGACGCTTTGAGCTCAAGGGTACGGTGCATGGGGTTCGTGTCATCGATGATTACGGTCATCACCCAACTGAAATTCATGTGACTCTAGAGGCGGCACGTCGCTTTGCCGATACCGGACGCTTGATTGTAATTTTCCAACCTCATCGTTATTCACGCACCAAAGCTTTCGCAACAGAGTTTGCAACAGAACTTGGCAAAGCAGATCGTGCAATTGTTCTTGAAGTTTACGCAGCTAGTGAAAAACCGATTGAAGGTGTTAGTTCACGATTGATCACCGGGATGATGAGTAATGGCGAGTACATTCCTAACTTTGTAGAAGTCACCGATTCAGTGGTTGCAGATGCCCAGCCCGGCGATGTAATCATGACCCTTGGTGCAGGAGATGTGAGTTCGTTAGCGCCAATTATTGTTGAAGGTCTCACTAGGCGTTTTGGCTAAATGAAACGTAAATTAATTGCTGGATCAGTTGTTGCAATCCTTGCTGGAGCAACCTACTTACTTGGTTACTCCTCTTTCTTTACAGTTTCTTCAGTTGAAGTTATCGGCTCCAATAGACCGGTATCAACTGGAATCACCAAAGGTCAAAAGCTTGCGCGTGTAGAACCTCGTGCGGTTTCAGCCAAATTAGAAAACTTAGACTGGGTCGAATCCGCCGAGATTTCACGTAACTGGATTAATGGAAAAGTTGTTATCCAACTGACGCAAAGAACTCCAATAGCAACCTTTAAGAATCAGGTAATTGATTCATCCGGAACAAGCTTTATTCCGCAGGGGGTACGTCCATCTGGATTGGTAGATGTTCAAGCTGCAGACATCAAGGATGCAACCAAGGCAGTCAATTTCTTTACTCAACTTCCTGAAGAGCTCAAGTCAACCTTGACGGTTGTAAAGGTCAGATCTACCGGAGCTTTGGTTTTAATCACCGAAAACAAAGGCAAGAAACTTGAGATTCGATGGGGAACAAACTCTGAAAATGAGTTGAAATTAAAGGTTTATAAAGCACTTATTGCTTTACCTGAAAATGCAGAGATAAAGAGAGTTGATGTCTCTGCACCTCATGCACCGATCGTTAAGTAATTAATTAAAAATCTAATTTCGCGACACGTTAATCAATTCATGTCGGTAATTGATAATCACCCTCATGCACTTTAAGTTCGCCTTATAGAAAAGTATTGAATTGTAAGGCTCAAGTTGAGGTTTATGGTTCATA
>JACCDW011615322.1_pt1 | contig 11859 bp, 10 predicted proteins | sample 7449781 | NCBI WGS metagenome assembly JACCDW01 (sample SAMN15323449, study PRJNA562643) | freshwater metagenome | isolation source: river surface water | place: USA:Blue River Watershed | collected 2017-08-18
GAATTATCATTACAAATTATGGTATTCCAACCGGTAGCCACAAGGTCGGGTTTAATTCGACCATCAGAAGTAGGGCCAACAGAACTAAATGGTGCATAAACCCCTAACGTATCAACCGCACCCACTGTGCAAATACTATCAGCATCACCTGCAACACCAATATATTTCCACGATCCACCACCTTCATTTCCAGCTGCATTAAGCACAAACATGCCCTTTCTAGCTGCCATAGTTGCGGCAATACTCATAGGTGCTGTACGTCCGTTTAAGTCTTCATATTTATGATCATTTCCATTATCAAAAGTGGTATAACCTAAAGAAGTCGTTAAGATATCACACCCAACACTATCAGCATATTCAGCTGCCCTTACCCAGTTATATTCTTCGGAGATAGTTTCTGAAGCACCTTGTTCTGTTCTAAATAACCAAAACTTGGCATCTGGTGCAGTACCTAGTGCGTAACCTTGCTTAAATCCTGCAATACAGGAGAGTACATAGGTACCGTGCTCGCCACCACTATAAACATCTTCATCGCCGTCCACAAAATCACGTGTACCAAGAATACCTTTTCTACTGCGCAATTGGTCAAAAACCGAACCGGTATTAACGTTATTAAAGCCCACATCCATTACACCTATTGTGACCCCTTCTCCAGTATAACCATTTTCATGCATGCAATTTACGCCTAGCTGAAAGATTTGCGCCCTGGAAGCACCATAATCAGATGATTTTACACCAGCCGATTTAGCGGCTATTTTCACATCCTCAATCTCTATCAATCCATCTACTGGCGAATAATTTACTTTGTATTTTCGAGCACTTTTCGCTGTAGCAACAAAGGGTAATCCGCTAATGCTAGTGGTAATAGCTGTTAGCTGTTGTAAACTGTCAATTCTAACCAATGCCCCATTCAACCACTTTGAAGCGAATAGTACTTTTATTCCATAGACCTGATTAAGACCATTGACATAATTCGGATTAACCGGCAAATCGGAGGCATCAAGGGCGATGGATTGTTTTGCCCTACGATCTATTGATTTTTGGGATAAAAACGCATTTGGATTCGAAAGTGAATAAGGTGTGTTGTTCTTGTCCTTGAACTGCACCCAGTAACGCACTTGTGCATTTATTGGTGAAAAACAAATTGAAAATAAAAGACTATAAATAAGACTATTCATTACCAGTTTCTATTAGGTCTTGTTTGACCACCCTTCCTTTTTTAATGTGCTTTTCAACCTCATTTAAAGGATCGATTTGATCTGTGCTAATATCCCAATATTCACCATGTATTAAGCCAATACCTCTGGCGTAGGTTCTGTTAATTTCTTCGAGGGAAAGTTTAGTTCGGCTTATTTTTTCAGTGACTTTTGCGGTAGGTACACTTTTGTTGAATACTTTAAGTTCCTGATCAACATAATTTACCGTGTAATTTTGAATACCAAGTGTATTATAGGCATTGCCATTCCATTGTTTATTAATGTTTAAAGGAAAAACTAGGCGTAGATAAGGTTGGTTATTTTCTACGATTTGTATTTCAGAGTTGGTGCCCTTTAAACTAGTGGATTCGAAAAACTGCCAAGGCTGATTTTCATAATTTCCAGATTTGTCTGGATACTGTTTATAACGCATTATACGAAAAGCTAAATGGCCTGAATTATCGGTAAATGTGTCTGATAACACTTCCTTCAAACGATAGGCAGTTGTGATGGTGTCTTGCTCCAAATCTCGATATGAAATGCTATCGATTTGATAGATTCTGAAAGCACCTTTTGATAGAGGAAAATAATCCGTGTCATCGGGTACCATAACATTTTCTGTGACTTGCTTATTGCAGGCAGTCACTGAAACTAAAACCAGAAGGAAAAGCAACCATTTACTCACTTTTTAAAGATAGTGAATTCAATGCATGGTTTACAACCAACCCGAAGAAATTTTAAGATTCGTAAATTGTTATGTATCTAAATTACCAATGTAATTAGAAACCATACCCATTGAAATCGCGTTTAAATTCATTAGGGGCAAATTCAGGATTTACCTGAAGGGAATGGTAGTTGTATTCTTCGAACAATCCCCTATCATCGACCACCTTTATACTAATTGGGACCAAGTACAACTGGTCAATATAGAGCACCACATAACGGCAGTACCAGTTGGGAATATTGATTACTTGCCCCTTCTTCAATAGGTCAAAATAGTCCTTAAAGGACGGATTTCTTTCTAAAATCAAGTATTCAGGGATATAGAATTTACGGGCAATGGATGTAATACTTTCATTATCACCAATTGTATAGGGAATGTACTTAAAATCCTTATTGTCAATGATGATTTTGTAACAAGGCCGATTGTTTATACGTTCTTCTCCAACATAATGAAATACATCGTTGAATTTAGCACCCATTTTATCAATGGTATGTTGAATAATCCCAGCAAAATAATCATACCCCATTTCATTCAAAGTGTGGTGTTGGTCTTGTCGCATTAAGTCGCCCATGGGATCAAGGTTTAGATTAAAATAAGGGAAGGAATTGGGCTTTATTAAAGCCTTTCCATTGTTGGTCCCTTGAACCCAAAGCACTTCTATTCCCTTGATATACAGGTATATTTGTCGAGGATTACGAATAAATTTGACAGAACTTTCATAGTTATTGAAACCCTTTTTACCTCTTTCGGTAATTTTAAGGTGGTATTTAAGGCCTTTTATTTCTCGAATCGATTTTAGACTTTTTTCCATTAACTCTTCAACGTTGACTTGAGGTTGCTGAGTTTGGAACGAAAAAGCCAAAAGGCTTATAATCAATAGGTTAAAAATTCTCATGTAACAATTCTTGCAAAAATAAGACTAACTATTGAATTGACCTTGTGGCTGAAAAGAATGGTTTAAAAAAGTTTTCAAAAAAACAACTACTCTCTGTAATAGTACTTGATTATATTTGGCTTCCGAGGAATGACAACGCAACAAACCATCATATCCGGCATTAAGCGATTACTCTACAAACACGACTTTTTAGTTGTGCCAGGTTTTGGTGGGTTTGTACTTAAGTCCTCTCCTTCGCGATTTCATGCCAATGGTATGATTTTTCCACCTATGAAAACGGTTGGATTCAACGTTCGCTTGTTACAAGATGATGGTATTTTGCGCAGTTGGTTAGTCTCTGAGTTAAAATGTGAAGCTTCGGAAGCAGGTGAGCATTTGAAAGACTTTGCCGATTACTGCAACACCTTGTTAAAGGCGCGTAAACGTTTTGAAATGCCTGAAATAGGCCTATTTTATTTGAACCTAGAAGGTCAGATAAGTTTTGAGCCTTTAAGTCAACAAAACTTTTTGACAGACAGTTTTGGCCTACAACCAGTAACGGCCAATCGTCTACCACAAATCACGCCACCTATTCAGCACGAACGTGCTTTGAAGTTTGAAGATCGACCTGCCCCAGCCATTACTAAGCAAAAAAGAAGTAAGTCCCGTTTCTACATCGCCTCCATTGCTATGTCGGCCTTGTTCATTGCTTTGTTATCGATATTACTAAATTCAAAGGTGAACGGACCAATTATGGCTGCACTTTTTAACAAGCAAGCGCACGCTTCGTATCACGAAATGGTTTATCCACCTCTTTTATTAAAAGATAGAAGCAAACAATCTATTGGATTTACCGCAGATCATTCAGGATTAGCCACTTTAGATTGTTTCAATCTAACTATTCCTGTCCAAGTCGATGTACCCGCTAACGAGCCTGCAGAACTACTTTCGAAACTAGAAGGCCGTTATGAATTGGTAGCAGGTTGTTTTTCTATTAGAGCTAATGCCTTAAAGATGGTAAACAAACTTACATCAGAAGGCATCAAGGCTGCAATTTCTTCAAAACAACAAAAAGGCATGTACGTTGTTACAGCCGGATCATATATTGATCATATCACAGCTGAAAAAGCGAAGGAGCAACACCAACCCCTCTTGAAACATAGTTGGATTAGGGTAACCGAATAAAATTATCCGTTGTTTTTTGCTCTAGACTTTTTGTAGAGCATAACTGCAAGCGTCAAAACCGCACCTAGCGCAACTATTCCCAGTATGCCCCACATAAAACCTTCTGAGGACTTTAGCACTACGAGAAAAACAATTCCAACCAATAAAACTGTAGTTACTTCGTTGAACATCCGCAGTTTCGTTGAAGTCCATCTGTATATTCCCTTATGTTGTTCTGCAATGATTCGTGCACAGATTAGGTGGTAAAAAACCAGCAGTACAACTAGGATGAGTTTTAGCCACATCCAAGGTTGCGAAAGATACGCTGGCACCATATAAATCATAGCAGTTCCGGTGATTACCGTTAAAAACATAGCAGGCCAACCAATAATATTAAACAGCCTTTTTTGCATCAATAGTAATTGGGTGGTTAGAATGTTTCTTTCTAATTCATCTTTATCTTGAGCTTCCCTTGCATAAATAAGCAACCGAACAATGTAGAACAAGGCAGCAAACCAGCTTACTACAAAAACAATATGAGTGGCTTTTACGTATAACAAATCCATGGAGTAAATGTATGAATATTGGTTAACTTTGCATTGATTCATATGACACCAAAAAAACCTTCCCAATCGTTAACGATTAATACCGAAGTCGTTTTACCTAATGATACCAACCATGTAGGCAATTTATTCGGGGGTAAGCTCATGCAATGGGTTGATATCACTGCTGCCATTGCAGCTCAAAGACATTGTGGTAGGGTGGTTGTAACAGCTGCCATCAATCATGTGTCTTTTGATAATCCCATTAAACAAAACAGTGTGGTGACTTTAGAAGCAAAGGTATCACGCGCGTTTTCAAGCAGTATGGAAATTTATGTTGATGTTTACGTTGAAAATCCAGCTACAGGCGCAAAAACAAAATGTAATGAAGCCATATTAACCTTTGTTGCAATCGATCAAAATGGATCTCCCCTACCCGTTCCAGCTCTTATTCCAGAAACTGAAATAGAGCAAAAGCGATTTGATGGAGCACTTCGTCGGAGGCAGTTATCCTTAATAATTGCTGGGAGAATGAAAGCAGAAGATGCTACAGAATTGAAAGCCTTGTTTGAAAAGTAAACAATTAAGGCTTAAATATCTCAAATCGCGATTTGGGTCGCGACGGATACAACCAATTAAATCCTTTTAGAAATGAATTATCAGATGTGACTTTCGACATCGGGTCTACCTTTCCCTTGGTTAATGGTTGCAAGCTCACGCGTGAAACTTCACCTTTTGCAAACCAGATCACCATATCGGTTGACGTTGTATGATTCAGACCAATTGATTTCGATTCGTTTTTAGCAAAGTAGATCATTTCCGAATTTCCTTTTATTGTTATTTTACGAATTGTGTCGTTACTCAAAAGACCATTTATTTCCTTACCTGTCATCTGATTGAACTGTTCCTTCCTCGCAGTGTCGGGCATTTGTACCAAAAAACCTTTTCCTTCAAGCCTAAATCCCTTGACTTCATTTTTATTCAAAAACACCTTTATTTCCTTCGAGGTTGCTTGACTGTTTTTCATCCACAATATGGGTGATTTAAACAAGGTCAAGAGCGAATCCTTCGTGTTTAATGTAGTAGAATCAGCTTTAGCCTGTAAATCGGACTTAAAAATCTTGACATGATGAAAAGCAGTTAAAAAGCGGAAGGTAGAATCAATATCCTTATGAAACATGGTATCTGCTGCAATAAAAAGTGAATCTTTATCCATTATTCGGCAATACAAGGGTTGTCCCGTTGCCAGCGCAATAGAGCCCTTTTGACGGTATTCAATAAACTGTCCCTGTAGAAAAGAGGTGCCTGAGGTATCAAAAAGTGTCACATTATTAAATGCCTTACCTATTTGAAGTTTTCTATCGTACACCAAACTATCGCCCCTTAGTTTTTGATTTTCAGTAACTAGTAAGGCATTTTTACTAAAGGCCGATTTTTCTTTTTGTGTATCGTACCAGCCATTCTCACAATAGATATAATCCTTTTTACTAATAATAATACTCGGGCCAATAAAAAAAGCCGTACGATTAGTGAGTTGGTAGCGCAGAGTGTCGGACTTCATTTCATATTGTGGGTTGGTTAGTACAACGTCAAAATGAAAAGTTGCTTCACGGTTATTTGAATTGTAATGGCCATTCTTACTTACCAAGGTATTCGACTTATTTACCAGGGTTCCGCCATTGTAGTAACTCGCCACATTTGATTTCAAATCAAAAAGTAACATCTGAGTCGTTAACACCATTTCTTTATCGGTGCATCTTACATTTTTTTCTAGCGATGCAACGCGCGTTTTGCCATCATACAATACAACATCACCCGTTAAGCGAATACTATCTCCCTTGGTAATTAAAACATGCCCATACGCTACCATGTTATTTTCTTCGCGATTAATAATTGCCGTATCACATCTTAAAATGGCCCCTTCGTGTTCACAAATCACAGCACCTCGCAATAAATGGCGCTTATTTTCAAATGCCAGATTATCCGCATGCACGATTTTAATTTCTTTTCCTTGGGCACATAAGATAGATGCCATAAGAACAAGTACTATGACCAACAAATTTTTATACATTTCTTTTTATTGGTTGCCAAATGCTAGATTTAATTCCCTTGGTAAAACGGATAAATCCCTCTAAAAGTGCCAGATTCATCATATAAAAATGTGAGATAAATCGAACGTGTCTTTGAGCTACCCCCACATATTGATCCAATACCACCAATAAGAGCAGACCTACTTGAATAATAAATGCGATCAAATAAATAATCCCATGAAACGCAAGTACCGCTGAGCTTAAGAACGTAAAGATTAGGAAAAAAGGCGTTAACCAGCGAAGCACCTTATGCGACCAAAACATGAAGCCCAATGGTTTCCAAAAGGCCAATAAATAACTTCTAAAGAAAAGCAGATTTTGGAAATTTCCAGACGAAATTCGCACTTTTCTCATGTATTCACCAGAAGAATCGCTATGTACATCTTCAAAACATAAAGCATCGGGATTAAACAAGGTTTTTTTACCCCTGGCAATCACTTGCATAGTAATAAAAAAATCATCCACATTGAATTTGATGGGGACCCTACTGAATAAGTTGTTTCGAATAGCATAACACCCTCCCTCTGCACCCATAATAATACCATAGGCACAACTTTCGGCAGACTTTAATCTGTTTTCAAGAGAGAGGTATTTCTTTTCTTGATAGGTTATTCCTTCTTCAACTTGTGACTGCTTTACAATGTTAGAAGCAACAATACCCACTTCTTCATCTTTAAAATACTTAACCAATTCATAAATAGTAGAACGGTTAAACATGACATTGGCATCTGTTAAAAATAATAATTCTGCCTCTGTCATTGATTGCAACTGATTCACAATATTAATTTTACCTGATCGATGGGAAAATAATTGAAGACGAATGTTTGGAAATTCCTTACTAAGATTCTGTAAAATAAAGTCCGTTTTATCACTTGAGGCATCTGAACCAACCAGTACTTGAATTAAGTGCAGTGGGTAATTGGTGTCGAAAACAGAGCGAATTTTTTGTTCAATCACTTTTTCTTCGTTGTATGCTGCAATTAAAACCGCGACAGTAGGAAGAATTTCGTTTGATTGATAAAATGGACGCTGTTTTTTCGGTGTTTTGAAGGACCAAATCATGACAAAGGGGTACAAAATGTACGTATGAAAAACGAACACAAAGCACATCCAAAATGCTATGACGAGGAGATTAACCATGAAGCCACCCCTTATAAAAATCAATTAGTGGTTGAACGACCATTCTATTATCAAAATGGTTGGTGGCATAGTTTAACGCTTCGGTTTCAATCTTTAATCGTTGTTCTGGCATTGTCAGCAAGTGTATGACAGAAGCGGCAAACTGTTCGGGATCATCTGCAATGAGGATGTTTTTTCCATCCGTGTAGCCAATTCCCTCAGCACCTACTCTAGTGCTTACAATTGCCTTACCGTAGGACATACCTTCAATAATTTTTATCCGAATACCACTGCCAGATAGAAGTGGCACAACCATTACTTCGTGCTCCATAAAAAAGGCGGGCGCACTAGATACATTTTCAATAATGGTGACACCCGGTTCTGTGATATGAAAAAAATGAAGTGGCATTCCTTTACCTCCTGCGTAAAATCGAGCTTCTGGGACTTCCTTTCGAATTATCGGCCAGCAATTTTTTATGAACCAAGTAACTGCTTCTTGATTAGGCATCCAATCCATGGAGCCTATGTAGAAAACACTTCGATTTTTTATAGGAACGGAGATTTGCCTGTAACCATTAATATCAACGCCCGTCATGCAAGTGATCATTTTACCCTCAAAACCAAGAGCTTTAAATGCATCTTCATCCACTTTGGAGATGGGAACAATTGCATCTACTTGTTTGATCGCATTCAGTTCAAATTTCTTTAATCGTTGGTTTTGAATTTGCAGGTACCATTTCCTTGATACTCGCGATTCCCCTTGAATATGTCTTTCCCAGATTTGATGTTCAACATTATGAGCCCTAAGAACAATTTTAGCAGAAGAGTACTTTTTAATTTCTGGGATATAACTCGCCATAAAAACCCCTTCCAGTTGCACTATATCAAAATTCTCACTTTTGAGCAATTCAATCAAAACTTGCCTGTATTCATCAAAGTTAAAACGGGTAACAAAGTAAGATTGACTGGTAAAAAGATTGAAAAAGGCCCCTAAAGGCGTTGGATTCGTGTTTTTGAAAACCGAACGGTAATGCACAGACTGGCGAAACGATTCAGGAACGGCGTGATCAGGTTTAAAATGTTTCTTGGTATTAATGGTAAGCATGTGTAATTCTACTCCACCATGAATTAATCCCATTGCCATGTTGTAGATAGCGATGCTGCTACCATCATCAGGAGGCCAAGGGGCTTTATTTCCTATTTGGAGAATTTTAATCATGCTTTTCTCTTGAAAATTTTTCCAAGAAGTTGGTAGTAAAAAGTTAAATCAAACAACGCAGAATCATTTGCAGCTCGAGAGGTTAGAAAAACACTTATTGGAAGAAAAATGATAAGCGGCATCCACATGGCTAGTCCTTCATTCATTTTATGCTCTAGAGCCAGATTCATATACATCTCAGTGAGAATATAATAAGCAAGAAAAAAGATAACTGAAACAATCACAGGAAGACCGAGTCCACCTTTACGAATGATGGATCCGAGCGGAGCACCGATAAAAAAGAGAACAATGCAGGCAAACGAAATAACCACTTTCTTATGCCATTCAATCATTAAGCGTGAGAGGCTATCTTTTTCTGAAAATACGCCTTGTTTTAAGGATTCAATGTTGCCAGCATTGGTCCTTGCAATATTGAGCGCATTTTCAATTGTAGCATTATATAATTTAGAGGAAAGGCTGTCCATAAAAGGTTTAAGCAACACTGTTTTTAGTCCAGGTTGCCTATTCATTACTGAGAACGTTCTTGAGTAGAATAAGCTACCTGTTTGAAGATCGAGGTTATTTACCTTTCTTGAAATAACTTGTTTTGTTGAGTCCGCTACTGAATCAATTTGCCAAATATTCATCATTTCCTCATTTCCTTTGAATAAGTCTTCATTGGTACGTTTCATTTTGAAATCGTCGAGTGGAATGTTGACTTGCAACTGGCGAAAGCTCAAGTGTGTAAATGTACGTCCTTCCATGCCGGAATTATACGCCATTTCATAGCGGTTTCCTTCGCGCAGGGTCAGAATCATTGCTGAAGTATCTGAAGTGGTAGTGATTCTACCAGAGCGCGCATAAATTTGAACCGTATTTCCCATGTGTTGGGAATGGTCATACATGAAAATCTCCTTTAGTGTGTCTTTATCGGATGATTTTTTCGCCACCAGTAATCCAAAATTATCGATACCTGAATAGAAGATGCCTTCCTTAATATTGACTGCAGGTTTTTTTTGACGGATATCGTATAACAGTGCGGTTGATTTGAGGTGAACCACTGGTAACACAAAATTATTGAAGAGAAAAGTAAGGCCTGCCAGAATCAGTATCAGCACTAACAGGGGCCGCATTATCTTAAAAAGGCTCAAGCCCGATGATTTCATTGCCGCCAATTCATAGCTTTCTGCCATATTTCCGAAGCACATAATAGATGCCAATAAAACGGCTAAAGGGATGCATTGGGGGATAATGGCAATAAAAGCATAGGTGAAAAGGGTAATTAAGTCGATAAGTTTAAGTCCCTTACCTAGCAGGTCATCGAGGTAGGTAATCACAATTTGGACCAAGAAAAAGAGGAACACACTTACAAATAGGGTAATGAAGAAAGGCGGCAGAAAAGATCTGACCGACATACTATGTAACCGTTTAATAATCACTCTAGCCTATAAAAATACGTTGATTTAGAGGATATTTAGTTCAATAATTACTCAAAATCTGTTATTTTTGTTGACTTATGATTAACGGAAAAAAAGTTGTTGTTGTTTTGCCTGCGTACAATGCGGCCCTTACGTTGAAGAAAACGTATGACGAAATTCCATTTGATTTGGTTGATGATGTAGTGTTAGTGGATGATCACAGTAAGGACAATACCTCTGAAATCGGTCGGCAAATAGGCATTAAACATGTTATTCGGCACGAAAAAAACAAGGGTTATGGAGGCAATCAAAAGACCTGTTATGACACGGCTTTGAGTCTCGGTGCTGACATTGTAATAATGTTACACCCTGATTATCAGTACACTCCAAAGCTTATTCAAAGTTTAGCCTATTTAATAGCCAATGATTTGTACCCGGTGGCATTTGGTTCTCGTATATTAGGAAAAGGAGCCCTGAAGGGTGGCATGCCGCTTTACAAGTATGTATTTAATCGGATGTTGACCTTTACGCAAAACGTCTTGATCAATCAAAAACTATCAGAATACCACACTGGTTACCGTGCCTTTTCAGGAGAAGTTTTGAAAAATATCAACTACCATGCTAATTCAGATGATTTTGTTTTTGACAATCAGATGATTTCACAGATTTTTTATGCGGGATATGATATTGCTGAAGTGACGTGTCCTACCAAGTATTTTCCAGAAGCCAGTTCAATCAATTTCAGAAGAAGTACAAAGTACGGCTTAGGTGTTTTGGGTGTATCAATAACCCATTTTTTAAACAGGATTGGGCTTATGAAGTCCGCCATTTACAAAAAATAAACAATGGCAATTTACAGATTCAGAGTTTTCCTGGAGGATGATGAAGATGTTTACAGGGACATTGACATCCAAGCAGCGCAGAGTTTTGAGGATTTGCATATAACCATTCAGGAAGCTTTCAAATTTGATAAAAAGCATGCGGCCTCTTTTTTTGTAAGCGATGATTATTGGCGCAAGGGACAAGAAATTACCTTGCGGAAGGAAGATTTGCCACTTGACGAAGAAGAAGTTCGTACAGGTGTTGATCCCAAAAAGCTAATGAAAGACACGCGGATTGCGCGATTCATTGAGCAACCCCATCAGCGTTTTATTTATGTATTTGATGTAGAGGCACAATGGACATTTGGCTTGGAGATGTTGAAGATCGCTGAAGAAAACAGTAAGACTAACTACCCAGCCATTGTACGTTCAAATGGTTCTGCGCCGCGGCAGTACAAGCAGGCCTTAGCACCGAAACAGGACATTAGTAGCGATCCATTATTAGCAGCCATTGCAGCCGCTTCAGAAGATGAGTTGGTAGAGAAGAGCATTTATAGTCAGATATCTGATGAAGATGGTGTGGAAGACGAAGACATTAATTCCTTAGAAGGCGAAGAGGGCGAAGAATCAGACGAATCGGAGGAAGAACTCAATGAAGAAGGCGATTCAGAAGATTACGGATTTGATCAAGAGGGGTACGAGGAAGAGCATTA
>JACCDW010065812.1_pt1 | contig 11858 bp, 13 predicted proteins | sample 7449781 | NCBI WGS metagenome assembly JACCDW01 (sample SAMN15323449, study PRJNA562643) | freshwater metagenome | isolation source: river surface water | place: USA:Blue River Watershed | collected 2017-08-18
ACAAACATTGACAATTCAAACAGCAGATTTAACTTATCACCCAGAAAGTCTTCTGGTGATCCAAGTCATTTAATTGCAGCCATGAACTTCTTTGCTAGCTTGAGTGCCAGCGACTATATTGAGATAATGTGGCGCGTGAGCGATGTTGGTGTCTCTATCGAGCATTATGGAACAAGCACCAGCCCAACACGGCCAGCAGTGCCATCAGCCATTGTCACGATGAGCTTTGTGTCAAACTTACCAACAATCTAGCCATGTACATACCACTCAAACTCCCTCCAGGCATTTACCGAAATGGTACTGAATACCAGGCAGCAGGCCGCTGGTATGACGCAAACCTGGTGCGCTGGTACGAGAACACTTTGCGGCCCATGGGTGGCTGGAGAAAGCGCTCATCAAGCCAGATGACTGGCATGTGCCGGGGCTTTTTGACCTGGCGCGACAACAGCGCCACGCGCTGGATTGCAGCAGGCACGCATTCAAAGCTCTATGCAATGAATGAGGCTGGAACACTCAAAGAAATCACGCCAAGCGGCTTCACAGCTGGCAGCGCTGATGCTGTATTAAAGACTGGCTACGGGTACAGCGACTACGGCTCATTTGGTTATGGCGTGGCCAGACCTGACTTAGGATCAGTCACCCCGGCCACCACATGGTCGATGGACACATGGGGTGAGTATTTGGTGGCTTGCTCCAATGCCGATGGCAAGCTCTATGAGTGGCAACTGGGCTTTTCATCACCCACACTGGCCGCAGCAATCACCAATGCACCAACGGGTAACAAGGCGGTTTTAGTCACTGCCGAGCGCATCATGTTTGCCCTTGGCGCTGGTGGCAATCCACGCAAGGTGCAGTGGTGCGACCAGGAGAACAACACGCAATGGACACCGGCAGGCGACAACCTGGCAGGCGACTATGACCTGGCCACGCCTGGCACATTGATCGCTGGCAAGCGAGTCAAGGGTGTCAACCTACTGTTTACAGATGTGGATGTCCACACGGCCCAGTATGTTGGCGCGCCATTCGTTTATGGCTTTGAGAAGGCTGGAAGTGGCTGCGGTCTTATTTCGGCCCAGGCTGTGGCTGCCATTGACACTGCTGCCATTTGGATGAGCAAATCAGGCTTCTGGATTTATGACGGCTATGTCAAGCCACTGCCAAGTGATGTGTCCGACTATGTCTTTGGCAACATCAACTTCAACCAATCATCCAAGGTCTATTCTGTCCACAACAGCAAGTATGGCGAAATCTGGTGGTATTACCCCAGCAGTGGCAGCAATGAGAATGACTCTTATGTGACCTACAACTACCGCGAGAATCACTGGAACATTGGCACATTGGCCAGGACTGCTGGCACTGATGCTGGTGTGTTTAGCAATCCAATGGCGGTGTCGACTGATGGCTATGTGTACGAGCATGAAGTTGGCTTTGCCTATGACAGCGCCAGCATTTATGCCGAGTCTGGCCCCATCCAATTGGGCAATGGCGACAACATCATGTCGGTCAAGGAAGTCATTCCAGACGAGCAGACATTGGGTGAGGCTGTGGTTTCATTTAAGACCAGGAATTACCTAACAGGCGAGCAATCGACTTATGGTCCATATACGGCAGCCAATCCGACTGATGTGAGGTTTGCAGCGCGCCAGGTCAATATCAAGGTGACTGGTGCGGTGTTGGCTGACTGGCGAATTGGGGTGATGAGGCTTGATGCCCAGCCCTCTGGAAAGAGATGAGCGACCAGGAACATTTGGAGAGGCTACGCCACCATGTGGAGGCTGCCTTAGAATACTCTGGAGGCACACATAATTTTGACGATATTACCGAGATGGTCCAGGATCACAGATTGCAGCTGTGGCCAGCCAAAGACTCGGTGGTATTGACAGAGATCATTGTCTATCCCAGGCTAAAGAATTTGCATTATTTTCTGGCTGGTGGCGACCTAGATGAACTCTCAAGGATGAGACCATTGATTGAATCCTGGGGCAAATCGATTGGCTGCACCAGGGTGACTTTGGCAGGCCGTAGAGGCTGGTCAAAGACATTTTTGAAAGACGAAGGTTACAGTCCACAATGGTCTGTAATGGCAAAAGATTTATAGGGGAAAGATAATGGCATCAGAAGCACTCAATTGGGCATTGGCCAATGGCATGACCCAGGCCGAATTCGACAAAAACATTTTTGATGCGGTGGTCGCTGCCCAGAAGTCTGGGACCAGCAATGCCATTTTGCGCACAGAGATGGACCGACTAGGCATCAGCCCAGAAGATGTGGCCCGTGCCACTGGTGTCACAACTCAGAGCGTTCAACAGCAATACAACGCTGCGATTCCAAAGACTGAGGCTGAATTGATTGCTGATGCTGCGGCTGATGCAGAGCTTGCAGCGCGTACAGCACGCGACACAACTGCCAGCCAGTCTTTGATTGACGCAAGAGCTTTGGCTGCCAGAACTTCTGCCGGCACTTTGACTGCTGCCCAGAAGGCTGCGGCTGATGCGGCTCAATTGGCATTAGTGGCTAAACAAAACGAAGCCGCTTTGGCTTTGCAACAGCGCAATGCAGCGGCAGCTGCTGAAGCTGCGCGTTTGGCTGCATTGAAAAACACTGGAACAGGCACAGGCACATCGACTGGTGGCCTGCTTGGCCCAACTGGCAACACAAGCGTCAGTGGCACGACACCATTTGCCAATGCCACTCAAGGCTTTGCTCAAAACTTTGCAAATTACCAGTCCATCCCCATTGGCGCTCAATACAACCCTGGCGTGACTGCTGGTGGTGCATCTCCATACTCGCAGATCATGGGCCAGATGAAGCCCATGGGCAATCCATACGCTGGCGTGGTCGCAGGCCAAGCAATGGGTGGATATAACCCAGCTTTGTATGACCAAATTGCAGCCGTTAATCTGGCCAATACGGCAGCAGAGCAGGCAGCTGCTGCAAACACATCGGGCGGTCAAATATCTGATGGCATGGCCAAAGGCGGCATGGTCCATGGCGGTGTCATGTTTGGCATGAATCCACCCGGCCCAGATGATGGCGCTGTCAATCTTGACATTGGCGAGTATGTGATCAAGAAGTCTTCAGTCAATAAGTATGGCCGTGGTCTTCTGGACATGATCAATGAAGGCAAAGTGCCTGCCAAGAAAATGAAATCTTTACTCGGATAAGGTGGCAATATGTCAAAAGGTGGAACAACAACCTCAACAAGCTCCATTGATCCACAGATCAAAGAAGCATTCCTGGCCAACTTTCAGCAGGCCCAAGGTGTTGCCGGTGCATTGCCGGTCCAGCAGTTTGCCGGGTACAACCCCATGTACCAGGCAGGCGAGGAGGCTTTGGTCAACACTGCCTTGGCTGGCCCAGGCATCACTGGCACTGACCTGGCAGCTCAAATGGCCGCTTATGGCGGTGTCTATCAGCCTGCACAAATTACAGCGCAGCAGACCAATTTGGGTCTTGGTCAAGGACCAGGAACAATTGGCTCATACATGAATCCATATACAGAAGCTGTGCGTGAAAACGCATTTGCCGACCTGGAGTCTGCAAGACGCGCTGCCATCCAGCAGACTGGTGAGCGTGCCACGCAAGCGCGTGCATTCGGTGGCTCTCGCCAAGGTGTGGCCGAGGCTCTGACAAACCAAGGGTTTGCCAAGCAGGCTGCCACACTTGGCACATCTTTGAATGAACAGGCATTCAACCAGGCAATGGCCATGCAGCAAGCAGACATTGCGCGCAGATCAGCAGCCGACATTGCCAATCAGCAAGCCGGTTTGCAAGGCGCTCAATTGCGTTTGGGCGGTGCAAGCCAGCTCGGTAATTTGGCAGCGCAGCAGCAGGCTTTGCGTCTTGGTGGCGCTCAAGCTGTCATGGCCGCTGGTGGTGCGCGTCAGGCTTTGGACCAGCAACAAATGGATGCCATTCGCAACATTGGTTTGCAGCGCCTGGGCGTGGTCCAGTCTTCATTAGGTGCGCAGCCTGCCAACCTTGGCATGGTGGCACAGACTCCATACAGCCAAAACCCGGCTGCTGGCGCTCTTGGTGGCGCTTTGGCTGGTGCGAAACTTGGAAGTGCTGTGCCAGGTGTTGGTACAGCGCTTGGAGCCGGTATCGGTGGCATTCTTGGCCTATTAGGTTAAGGGGTAAAAAATGGCTGAATTTAATCTTGATGGTCTGTTAGGCCCAATGTTTGGCGCTGACTCTGGCAGTGAACTTGAAAAGTTATTAAGCGCAAAGCAAAAAGAGCAGCTCGGTTTGCAGTCGACACTGGCTGCGGCAGCTGCATTGCTCCAGGCTGGTGGCCGAAGCCCACAGCGTATTGGCCTGGGCCAAGCTCTAGGTGCTGCCCTGCAAGCCGGTCAAGGTGCTTATGAGAAAGGCACTGCTGGAGCTGTCAATCAGTTAATGCTTAATGCAAAGCTCAAAGAGATGCAGGCAGAAGCTGCTGGCAATGAATCTTGGAGACAATTGCTCAGTGGAATTTCCCCAGTCGGTGCAGCTGGTGTAGCGCAACCAATGCCAACTGGCCCGGCTATGCCAACTGCCGATCAAGAGATGGCAGCGCCAGCTCCAGTGCAGGCAGACCCACTCGCATTCTTAAACCCAGTGCAAAGAGCTTTGCTGGCCAATATGCCACGCAAAGAGGGCATGTCTGAAGTGTTGAAAATGACGCAATCTCAGGCTGAATTTGGAAAGCCAGAGCCAGTCGTGATGAATGGCAAGACTGTCATGGTCCAGTACAACAAACTGGGTGAGTCACGCATTGCCAAAGATGTTTCGCCCTATGAGGCTCAATCCCCTGACATTCGCGCTGTTGAGTACATCAGTGGTAAGCCATTGGCTGGAACTGGCCAAGAAGGCATTGGCGCTGTGGGCCAGTATCGTCAGCAGATCGCACCAAAGACCCAGGTCACTGTGCCAGTCGACATGACTGGTGGCCAAAAAGGCTTTGAAAATGAAATGAATTTGGCCAAGGCATTCAAGGCCGAGCCAATTTACAAAGATTACAGCGACATGAAGTCTGCTTTTGGCCAGGTGGTTTCATCTTTGAGCCAAGGCACACCAATTGGTGATGTGGCTGGTGCGACCAAAGTGATGAAATTGCTAGACCCAGGCTCTGTTGTTCGAGAGTCTGAGCTTGGCATCGCCATGGCAGCCTCTGGCCGTATGGACCGATTGAACAACTATTTCAGCAACATGATGTCTGGCCAGAAGCTCACGCCCACACAGCGCGAAGACTTCAAGGCTTTGTCGAATGAGCTGTATGCAGCCGCTGGTGATGCGTACAACAAGAAGCGCCAAGAATTCTTAGGGTTTGGCCAAGCCTACGGCTTCAAAAACCTTGATGCAGCTCTTGGCGCTCCAGCTGCTATCCCATCACTCATGCGTGGTGGAGCTGGTGGCGGTGGTGCAGCACGACCATCTCTTGGTAACATCTTTGGAACACCAGGAGGTCGATGATGGATGGCATTAAAGAGAAGATCAAAGAAGCACAAAAGGCTGGGTATGGCGATGACGAGATCATCCAATTCCTGGCCCAAATGCCAACTGTTGGGACTCAAGTCACCACAGCGCTTGAGAATCAATACAAGCCAAGCGAGATTCTGAAATTCCTGGCTGAGTCCAAATCAAAGGCATTTGAGGCTGGCGCTGGATTGAGCAAAACAACACGCGCAATGGCCAGTGCTGCCGGTGGCCCGACCTTTGGCTTTGCCGATGAATTGGCTGGTGTTATTGGCGCTCCAATGTTGGCCATGCAAAAAGGCGTGCCATTGTCTGAAGCCTACACAATGGGCCGCGACATATTCCGAGGCGCTGCTGAGTCTTACGAGAAAGAAGCTCCATGGACATCAGCCGGTCTCAAACTGGCTGCAAGCGCTCCAATGATGATTGCTGGCATTCCAAGCAAAGTGGTGCAAGAAACTGGCAAGGCTGTCATGCCTGCCATTGAAGCCATTGCCCCACGCATTGCCCCTGCTGTGCAGCGAGCTGGTCAGTATGTGGCCGGAACTCCAGCAGCTGGACAAATCATGGGTCTTGGCCAACGCACAGCCCAGGCTGGTGTGTCTGGTGCAGGCTATGGATTGCTCGGTGGCATTGGTGAATCGACTGGTCAAAGCGCCCAGGAAATTCTGGCTGATGCTGCAAAAAGCACATTGGTCAGTGGTGGTCTTGGTGCTGTATCTCAGCCAGCCATGGCCATCTTAGGTGCTGGTGGTCGCCAAGTTATGGCTCGCGTCTCTCCCACATCCGCTGGCACTTACGCGCAGCAAAAGGTGGCAGAAGCATTGATGCGTGATGTGCCAGAGGCTTTGGCCCCAAGTGCATTGACCATGGCCCAGGCCCGTTTGGCTAAATTAGGACCAGAGGCTCGCATTGCTGATGTGGGTGGCAAGTCCACACGCAATTTGCTCGATGTGCAGGCGACATTGCCTGGCACAACGACTGAGGCTGTTGAGCGTGCCATCAGAGAGCGCCAAGCAACACGCGCAGGCCGTTTGATGACTGCTGCTGATGAGACCCTTGGCACTCAAGGCGCTCAATTCATGCAAAAGCTCGATGACTTCAGCGCACAGCGTTTTGCTGAATCTCGCCCTTTCTACAACGCCATTGACAAAGCAGCCTTGAAAGTTGACGAGTCACTGGCCGATGTCTTGAACAAATCACAGGCGGTCCAAGGGTCTGCCGAGCTGTTGTTTAGGACAAAGACTGGCCAGACGATTGACCTGGCTAAATTGAAGCCCGGTGATCCAGTGCCAATGAATGTCTTGGACACACTCAAGCAATCTCTTTATGACACATCACAGGCTTTGCGCAAGACTGGCAACAATTCACAAGCCAATGCCTACGATGCCGTGCGTCAACAATTGGTCGGTGTGCTTGAGGCCCAGTCACCAAAGATTGGTGGCCAGTCTGCATACACCATGGCCATGAAGACATGGGCTGGACCAACACAAATGATGGATGCAGCAGAACTTGGTCGCAAGTCCATGACTGGTGACATTCTTGAACTTGGTCAGACCATTAAGGGATTCTCGCCATCAGAAGTCGATGCATTCCGCATTGGTGCTTTGCAGGCTTTGCGTCAGAAGACTGGCACAGAGGCTGGCCAGACATCTTTGCTCAAGATGTGGAAAGAGCCAGCCACGCAAGACAGACTGAAAGAAGTCTTTGGCAATGATTACCGGGCATTTGCGTCTGCCGTGGCCAAAGAGTCAAGATTGAAAGGTCTGGAGTCTGCTGGCCGTGGCTCACAAACTGCTGCGCGTTTGGCTGGCACTGCTGATCTTGATGTCGCCCCATTGGGCCAGGCTGCAATGGCAGCATCGGCTGGCAATGTGCCTGGCATTGTGGCTGCTGCCACAAACCTGATGAATCAGACCAGGACTCCAGAGGCTGTGCGTAATGAGATCGGCAAGATTTTGCTGTCGCGTGATCCACAGCAATTGGCTCAATTGTCTGAAGTGATCAAGAAGTTGAACGAATCACGCGCCAGAGCTGCTGCCATTGGTGGCCGACCCTCTGGCCAGATCGGCTCAATGATCACTGGCTATGAGGGTCAGTAACCCCAAAAAACGCGGCCACCAGAGGGTCGCGTTTGACTACCCGTCTTTTCTGCCTGCGTCTGGCCAAGCCAAAGTCTTTGTCATCGGCTGACATCTTGTCGCGGTATTTCCGAATGCGCTCGGCCCCAGGCACTGGACCAGGCGCTTGAGCGTCTTCACCCTCACCCCATGACCACAATGGCCGCCACTGGCCATTTGCATTCACCCTGGTGTAGCCAGAGATGTGGACCATGTCTTTGAGGTGCAGCTCAAAAAGAATCCTGGCAGCGCTTCTGCGCACGCAAAAGCACATCTTGGCCAAGTCCAGGTCAGAGAGATTGCTTTTCTTTTTGAGTGCAGCCTCAATGGCAGGGCCTACACGGGGTTTATTGCCTCTAGGCATCACTGGCCTCAGTGCGTGCTTTTAAGCGCTCCAGCATCGATCTGACCACGAATGCGCGGGTTTTAAGCTCATCAGGGATGGCGTGTCCAAATGCTTCTGGGTGGACCATGTCGTTGACCAGGTCCAGGCAAGCCTCAAGGGCTGGTGCTAATTCTTTGTTCATTCAATATTCTCCAAGCTGTTGCTGCTACGACTGGCACTTGTCCATTGCCAATGGCTTTAAGTCGGTCCATCCGATTGGCCACCCCATCAGGTATTCGGTCACTAACGGCCTCAGATATCGACCAATCAGGTGTGGGTGTTCTTTCCCAATACTGCCAACCAATATCGTCCCATGCTTTCCACTTGCTTCTGATGGAGCCAACTTGCGAATCGGTTTGTAGTCCTGGCTTGTTGTTGGCGTACCCCATGATCCACATGCGGTCTCTTTTGTGTTTCGCACCAAAGGTCTTTGCTCCAAGCACACACCATCTTGCATCAAACCCCATCGAGGCCAGGTCCCCAAGTACAACTGAGAGTCCTCTGGTAGCAGGCATTGGGCTATTTTCCACAAAGACGAATCTTGGCTCCACCTCGCGAATGATCCTGGCCATGTGTTTCCACATGGAGCTTTTCGCGCCAGTGATCCCACCCCCCCCTCCAATGGCTGAGATGTCTTGGCATGGAAAGCCCCCAGATATGACATCAACAACGCCTCGCCATGGTTTGCCGTCAAAGGTTTGAACATCATCCCAGATTGGGAAAGGTGGGAGAAGGCCGTCATTTTGTCTGGCGCACAGTACGCTTGCTGGGTATGGTTCCCATTCAACTGCACAGACTGTGCGCCATCCGAGAAGTTTCCCGCCAAGAATGCCTCCACCAGCGCCTGCGAATAAAGCCAGCTCATTCATTTCCATCCTTGAACTTCTCCAGTGCAGAAACCTCAATGTGGTCCACCAGGCTTTGCAGCAACATGTGAGCAACATCTACATCGGTCTCAGAGATGTATGCGTTATTCAGAGTCATGGACTCTTCAAAATCAGGCTCATAAGCAGCGCCATAAGAATCTGTCGAGCCTTTTTCGGCTGGGCTGTATTCCAGGAAGCAGACCAGGTCGACATCTTCAACTGAGCAGACGAACTCGAACAAGTCTTTTGGGCAGTTAGGTGTGCGGCTGTAGGTCATTCTTTCCTCGCTTTCATCATTGCGTCTGCCATCTTGTATGAGGACTCAGCCATTGCTGTAATATTTATTTTTCCATCGTACTGACCACTTGCAAAAAGACCTTGCATAGTTTTAGCAGCAAAATAGTCACGCAAGGTCATGCCAAGATTTATTGTTGGGCAATCATTTAGATCGCCACACCATGGGAATGCTCGCTCGTTATTCATGCTCACCCCCTCCAGGCCAACATCACGCCAATGCCACCAAAGATGATGATGGCCAAGGTCCATTCGATCAGGGCTGTAATGATTTTCTGTTTCATCGGTTTCTTTCGTTTAAGTTAATAGGCGTAACGCAGTATGACAGAATTAAATAATCTGTAAAGAATTATTTTTATGTGTTGTTTTTATACATATACCGCAATTAGAATGCGCCCATGGAATCAATTCACACTATCAGGGCAAGGGCCAAGGCTCACAAGATAACCATGGCTGCGGTGTGCCAGGAGGCTGGCATCCAGCAGTCCCAGGTCAGCCGGTGGCTGTCTGGAACTGTGGAGCCACTCTGGACTTCAGTCAATCAATTGAACATTGCGCTCAATAAACTGATTCAAGAATCACCAGTCACTGTCGACTGACTCAGCAGCTGCTGGAGCTTTGCCAGCAGCAATGCCAAAGTCACTCGCAGCACTTGGCTTTGCACCACCCAATGAATCGCCCTTGGCCAGCAGCATGATGTTGTTGAGGCCATACGACACACCCTTATTGCCAGCCTGGTCATAGGCATAAGCATTCAAAGACACACGGCCAAAATCGCCAGACACAATGTCCTGGCTGCCAATGATGTCGTGGCCATGCATGTCCACAGCGCCAGGCTTTGCCGTTGACTTGGTGTTGAAAAAGTAATGGCCTGCATACTCTGGCCCCAATGGTGAGCCATCAGACTTGGTCTCGGTGTCGCCATCACGCAAGGGATTGCGCACAGTCTTTGGAATCTTGTCACCAAACTTGGCAGTCAATGCAGCCTTGGCTGCCGCTTTCAATTGGTTGACAGTCTCGGTGTCTGTCTTTGGGACCAGCACCTGGGTAGAAAACTCTTCTTTGCCGTTCATCTCATTTTTACGAGCAGTCAATGCACTGAAATAAGAGAAGCGAACTTTTCCGGTTACGACTCTGGTTGACATGGTTTTTTCCTTTTAAGGTTTACAGGGTTTTAACGATTTAATCGTTTTCTGCGTTTGCAGAAATTGCACTTTAGCACAAATCGGATATGATGCACACAAATTAAACGAAGGAAACGATCATGCAGTTATTCCCCCATCAGCAAGAAGCCAAACTCTTTTTGCTGTCCAGGCGAAGGGCCATCCTGGCCGACCAGCCCCGTGTTGGTAAGACGCTACCCACAGCGGCAGCAGCCCTGGAAAACCTCCCGGCCCTCATCGTCTGCCCAGCCATCGCTAAGACAGTCTGGGAGGCGGCTTTCAACAAGCTCGCGCCCAATGTCTCAGTCCATGTCATCAACGGCAAGAAAGACGCTGGCCAGCCAAACAGTGCCGATGTGACCATCATCAATTACGATGTCTTGCAATATGGTGTGACGCAAGTGGACAAATATAACGCCCTAGTCTTGGATGAGTGCCACAGGATTAAGAATCCAAAGGCTGCCAGGACAAAGGCTGCAATGCTGGCCATGAAAAAGATCGATTGCGTTTATGCATTGTCTGGCACGCCCATCCCAAATCGCCCCATCGAGCTGTGGCCAATCCTCCATGGCCTGGGCATTTACCGGGGTGGCTGGTTTGACTTTGCTGCCAGGTACGCCCGACTTTTTTCTGCACCATGGGGCTTAGATGCATCTGGAGCCAGTAATCTGCCAGAACTCAAAGCCATGATGAAGCCCCATGTGCTGCGCAGAAAGAAAGAGGACATCTTCAAAGACTACAAAGAGCCGCAAGTGTCTCTCATCACATTTGATCTGCCAACAGACAAGCGTGAGCAGTCTTTTGATGCCGATGCCTTGGTGGCCAATCCTAATGCCTTGATGGCCTTTGAAGGCTTGGCCGAGATCATGCGCGAAGCTGGTATGCGTAAGGTCCAGTATGCAGCCGACTTCATCGATGATTTGCTCCAGGCCAATGAGCCAGTCGTGGTCTTTGCGCACCACAAGGATGTGGTCCAGGCATTGCAAGATGAACTCAAAACCCACAAGCCCGTGATCGTGGTGGGTGACACCACACGATTGAAGCGCGACATGGCCATTGCAGATTTCCAAGCAGGCAAGACCAAATGCATCATCGGCAACATTGCTGCCATGTCCGAAGGTGTGGACCTCTCAGCTGCCGACACCATTGTCTTTGTCGAATGCACCTGGTCCACATCAGCCCTAGAGCAGGCCTCCAGCCGGGTCGAGAACATCACCAAAAACGGCATTGCACCAGTGATCTACATTCTGACCATCAAGGCATCCCTGGACCACAATGTCCTGGCCAAGGTTTTAAAGAAGCTCAATGTCGTGAATCAAATTATTTAACCAACCGGAGAAACCATGCAACATGTCACACGAAAACACGCCCGACTCTCAGCCTCCCGCACAGACCGCTTCATGTCTTGCCCAGGCTCATACAGGCTTGAGTCCCTCATGCCTTACGAGCCGGCAGGCGAAGCCGCTGCCATTGGCACAGCGATCCATGAACTCTCTGAGATCATTCTTAGCAATGGTCAAATACCAGCCGGAACTGATCCTGACCACATTCCAATGGCCCAGGCTTATGCAGA
>JACCDW010697498.1_pt1 | contig 11858 bp, 8 predicted proteins | sample 7449781 | NCBI WGS metagenome assembly JACCDW01 (sample SAMN15323449, study PRJNA562643) | freshwater metagenome | isolation source: river surface water | place: USA:Blue River Watershed | collected 2017-08-18
AATTAAATAATAAATAAAATTAACTAAATATGGCAAACAAAGTTTATGCATCTCCAGGTGTTTACACAACAGAGAAAGATTTAACCTTCACAACCGAAACAGTGGGCGTTACTACTTTAGGTGTTGTTGGTGAAACCTTAAAAGGTCCAGCGTTCCAACCAATATTCATCAGAAATTTTGATGAGTTTAGAACAACTTTTGGTGGTACGAACCCAGAAAAATTTAAAAATACGCAAATTGTCAAGTATGAATTACCATACATTGCAAAACAGTATTTAACACAATCAAATCAATTATATGTAACCAGATTACTAGGTTTATCAGGATACGAAGCTGGTATGGCTTGGGCTATCAAAACCTTAGGGGCATGTGATGAATCAACTTTATCACACACTGGTATTACTGAGACAGAATTTGAATTTAGATTTAACACATCTACAAACCAATTCTATGTAGTTGATCCAGGTGGAAATATTGACTTGATTGATTATGTTTCTAGTTTGACTGGTGTTGATGCTGCTGAATTTGATGTGGTTTTCAATAACTATTTCACAACAATAGGTGGTTATGTTGGTGCCGATTTCTATGACAAAAAGCACGCAATGTACTGGGGTCTATTAACTAATGATTTAGAAACAGCTATCGATACCGATGCATCTACAACTAACTTAAACTCTCCGATATTCGTTGACGCTTATGAGTTACCAGTTACTGTTCCAGCTGAAGATAGAGACGCTTATGTTTTAAACAATGAATTAGTTTACGACACAGCAACTCAAACATACAGCGGACCAAGTTTTGGTTTATTCTGCCATACATTTAGTTCAGCTGGCGCTAGCACATTAAAAGGTAAGTTGAGATTATACACTATGACCTTACATTGTGATCCTTATACTGAGGGCCACAATAAAACAATGGCTACTATTAGAAGTAGAGGTAATTATGTTTCTGACGTATTAAAATATAAAGTTAATACATTGGATATGGTTGCCCCAGCTGGTTTGGTTAATGACCCTTATTTAGCATTTGATTTAACTGGTACAACCGCTAACCCAACTGGTAGCACTTTCTCTTATACTGTTTCGTTAAAAGAAGGTAACGCTAACTACATTAAAAATGTTATCGGTACAACCCCAACTAACAAAGATTCTTTAATCTATGTTGAAGAAGTTTATGATAACTCATTAAAAATGGGTTGGTTACAAGGTAAAATTAAAGGTTTGTTTACTGAAGCGATCGCAGTTAATTCTTGGGATCACTACAAGTTCCAGTATCAATCACCTGTTACACCTTTCATTGTTTCGGAATTAAGAGGTGGTTTACCACAAAGATTATTCAGATTGATCTCTATCTCTGATGGTACAAACGCTAACTTTGAAATTAAAGCGTCTATTGCAAACATCGACTTGTCTAAAAAGACATTTGATATTTACGTTAGATCATTTAGTGATTCAGATAGAACACCAGTTTTATTAGAAAGATTCACTGATTGTACAATGGATGAGTCTTTAGATAACTACGTTGGTAGAAAAGTTGGTACTATAGATAACAAATATCCTTTAAAGAGTAGCTACGTTGTTCTTGAGGTTGCCGCTAACGCACCTATTGACGGGGTTCCTGCTGGTTTTGAGGGTTATGAGTTCAGAACTAACGGCGAAACTGATTATACAGCCGCTTTAGTACCTGAAATGCCTTACAAAGTTAAATACTACGCCCCTGGCGATACAATTTACAACCCACCATTTGGTAACGCAGTTGTTTCAAGCGGTGATAGAATCCCTAAGAACTATTTAGGCTTCTCAAGCCAATTTGGTTTTGACAAAGACTTATTGTTGTTCAAAGGTAAAGTTAGTGTGTTAGGTGACAACGCTTACAACACTGGTGATGATTACACAACAAAAACTAAAGGTTTCCACATGGACATCAATGCTCAATCAATTGTTGATTCAGTTACTAACGAGCAAGTTTTTGCTACTGGTGTGGCTTCATTTACTGATCCTGTTGTAGTTGACGGTACTGCTACCCACCCATATAATAACATGAGAACAAGAAAATTCACAGTATTATTCTCAGGTGGTTTTGATGGTTGGGATGAATACAGAGTTAACAGAACAAACACTGATGAGTATAAAATAGGTAGAACTGGATTCGTTGCTGGTCAATTTGACACATTCACTAACGTTGAATACGCTGAATTGTTCGGTACTTCTGACTACTACGCTACAATGTATGGTATCAGAACCTTCCAAAATCCTGAAGAGATTGCTATCAATATCTTAGCAACACCTGGTATTGACGTGTTAAACAACACTGACTTGGTTAGAGAGGCTATTGAAGTAGTTGAAGAGAAGAGATTGGATGCTATTTACTTACCAACATTACCTGATATTAAATTATTAAACAATAATAACCCTTCAGATACTGAAAGTTGGTACTATGCGGAAGATATCGTTGATGAATTAGAAAATACTGATATTGATTCTAACTACACAGCGGTATACTACCCTTGGATCCAAATTACAGATACAGACAATAACGCAAACTTGTATATCCCACCTACTGCTGAAGTAGTAAGAAATATGGCTTATACCGATAACGTAGCGTTCCCTTGGTTTGCAACTGCTGGTTACAATAGAGGTTTAGTTAAATGTAATAGAGCGCGTATCGTTCTTGACCAAGAGGCTAGAGACGTATTATATCCTGGTAGAATTAACCCATTGGCTACTTATTCAGACGTTGGTGTTGTTATCTGGGGTAACAGAAACTTACAAGTTAAATCAAGTGCTCTTGATAGATTGAACATCAGAAGATTGTTGTTACAAGCAAGAAGATTGATCATGAGTGTATCTAAAAGATTGTTATTCGATCCAAATGATACTACAGTTAGAAATCAATTCTTGTCTTTAGTTAACCCAATCTTGGATAATATCAGAAAAGAAAGAGGTTTGACTGACTTTAGAGTAAGTGTTGCTATGGATATTGAGGATAATGACAGAAACACGTTGAGAGGTAAGATATTTATCAAACCTACACCAACTTTGGAATTCATTGAACTTGAATTTACAGTAACGCCACAAAACGTTTCATTTGATAACATATAATAAAAGTGGGGGTGCTTAACGGTACCCCCATATTTTTACCATAGACGGTTTTCTGGCAACGGTAAAAAGAAAGTAACAAAGAAAAATAATATAATAGTACTATATATAATATCATAATATATTATTTTATATAAACTATATTATATAATATATAATAGATAGTACCATCGTTAAGACCCTTAACAAAAATAAGTATAAAAACGGTAAAAGTCAAGTTTTTTCAAAAATATTTTTAAAAAAGAGTACAAAAGGAAAAACAAAGATATTTATAAAAAAGAATAAAACAAAACTAAATAAATAACAAATATGGCTAACTTATTAATGAAAATGCCTGTTCCTTACGAACCAAAGAAAAAGAATAGGTTTATCTTGAGATTCCCAAGTTCATTAGGTATCAATGAGTGGTTTGTGATTTCAACATCAAGACCAAAAGTAACAATAAATGAGGTTGAAATTCCTTTCTTAAACACATCAACATACGTTGCAGGTAGATTTAACTGGGAATCAATTGATGTTACCTTCAAAGATCCAATTGGTCCTTCAGCTGCTCAAGCATTGATGGAATGGGTTCGTCTACACGCAGAGTCTGTAACAGGACGTATGGGTTATGCCGCTGGTTATAAGAAAGACATTGAATTAGAAATGTTAGATCCGACTGGTGTTGTTGTTGAAAAATGGATCCTTCAAGGAACATTCTTAACCAACGTTGACTTTGGATCATTAGAGTATAGTGATGATGAAATTGCAGATATCTCCGCTACTTTGAGAATGGACCGTTGTATTTTGGTTTACTAAGAGGGATTTTACAAAAATTACAAGAGGGGTCGCCAAGCGTCCCCTTTTTTGTTTTTAATCTTTTAGTAATTTACTGTGTTTACCAACAAAAGTATTAATTTTCTCCGTTAATACCTTTTTATCAACCATTTCATGTTCCCAAATAACCAATAAGGTGTATGTTAGGTCAAATTTGACTATTTTAACTTTGTATTGATCATTCTTAAGGTTTGCCCTTTGAAAAGCGTATTTAGGCTCTGGGTTGTGTTTTTTACAACAATGATAGAAACAACCATGCGTCTCAACCAAAATAGAGTGTTCTGTTAACAAAAAATCAAACTCTCTTTTTTTAAAAACAAAATGTTGTTCAAATTTGATACCCAATTCTGTGAGTAGTTCAGCGAATTTAACTTCAAGGTTTGAAGTACCATTCATTTTTTTCAACATTTTCCTTGTTTTACCTTTCTTTTTTGCCATACGTTCGTATTATTACTTAGATAAGTACCGTCAAATTAGCGATAAACAGTAAATTTTAAAAAAAATACCGTTTACACTATTTAATAATATACTATAATTAATTAAAAAAGAAACGAATATGGATAATTCAGGACAAGTTTACTTTGAACCAGCGCATGACGTAATTAGTTTACCGTCTGGTGGAAGATTCTACAAGAATAAAAAAGATTCTGTTAAGGTTGCCTATATGACAGCCTCTGACGAAAACATCTTAACTTCACCAAACTTACTTCAAAGCGGTAAAGTTCTTGATGTATTATTAGAAAAGAAAATTTTAGATAAAGATATTAAAGCTGGTCAATTATTACCAGGTGATAGAAACGCTATTATTTTCTTTTTAAGAGCAACTGGATACGGTGAAATATACCCTGTCGAGTTAGCGGACCCTAAAACAGGTGAAAGATTTGTTGCTGATATTGATATTAGCGCATTACCAACAAAAGAGATTTCAATTCAACCAGATGAGAATGGTGAATGTTCTTTTGTTTTACCAAAATCTAAGAAAACAATTAAATTCAAATATTTAACTGCTGAAGAAGATGAAAAATTGGTTAAGGAAGATTCATCTAGAACTAAAAAATTAGGTTCTAACGCTATTAGCCAGATCATGACGCTTAGATTACAAAATCAGATTACTGAGGTTGATGGCATTAGAGATAAAAATGCTATCATCCAATTTGTTGAATCAATGTCGCCAATGGATTCCGCTGAATTTAGAAAACACTTATTTGATAACGAACCAGGCCTCGATTTAACAATTAATGTTGAGGCTCCTAGTGGGGAATTTTTTTTTGGTGAACTTCCTATTACAGCAAAATTTCTTTGGCCTTACGTCTGATTATAGACAGCAAATGATGTATGAGTCGTACATCTTAGTAAAACACGCAAATTTTACTTACGCTGATGTAATCGGAATGCCAATCTTTGAAAGAAGAAAGTTTATTGAAATCCTAATGGAAGAAAATACGAAAATTAAAGAAGCTAGGGATAGAGAAATGCAAAAAGCTAAATCTAAGAGAGGATAAAAGAAACCCACTATAAAAGGTGGGTTTTTTGTTTTACTCGATATTTATTAATAAAATGTTTCATGAAAAAGTATATTATAACCGAATCACAACTTAAACTTATCGTTGAAAAATACGACCAAATACCAAAAGAGGTTATTAAGTCAAAACCAATGACGTTTCAAAACTTCATAAATGCCATTAAAATGGAAAAAGATGGTGGTGAGACGGACAAAGGTGATTTAAAAAGTTTTGTCAGCGCTAAAATGGCTGGTGACAGAGCTAAAAACTATTTGAATAAAACCGATGATGCTCTTGATAAGATAGCTGGTGGTGAGGGTAGTATTAAAGGTTATAGTCTTGTTAACGATGATCCTGTTTTAGCTGATGCGGAAGATTTATCAATAATTTTATTATCACTACTTTATTATTTCTATAAAGAGGGTAAATTACCTAGGTTTAAAATAACCGATGTACAGATGGAATTCGAAAAAAATTATGAGATAATAAAAAGAAGAGGGCTTGACGATTTTAAAGTTTTGTTAAGAGCTAAATTTACGTCTGATTGGATTGTTTCTGAAATGCCTGGTAGTGAGGATGAAGCTCTAATATCAACGCCTACAGGTTCAATTCAAGTACACGCCAATATATTAGGTGGTATGGCAACATTAGTTAAGTTTAATTTTATGGATTCGGCAACTTTAGATAAATTTTATAGAGATGTTATCAAAAATGGTGACCTAATGAATAAAGTTAAAAAAGCTATTAATAAAAATTTTATACCCTCTTTAGAGTCTGGTAGTTTGGTTTTTAAATTTTAATTAAATGACCCAGGGTGACATAGCTTCAAAATTAGATAAGGCGCTTAAAGAACTAGATTCTTTAAACAATGGGGCTGGTGTGTCCCAATATCAAAAAGAAGCTATTGTTCAAAGAATTGTTGAGTCACATACAAAAGCTATCGATGCTAAAAGAGAGGCTTATAAATACGACCTTAGACAAGATACCGTATCATCTTATATCAGTAAAATATATAAAAGAAATAAAGAGGTATTTGAACAAAGGCTTAAAATCGAGAAAGAGCAAGAGATAACAACCAAATTAATAGAAAGATATAAAGAAGAGGAATTAAAAGCTCAACAAGAAGGTAAAACCGAGTTGAGTAAATATATTTTAAAGAGAAGAACTCAATTAGAGATAGAAAAAACAATTAATGAGGCTGTTGACGGTATGACGGATACAGCTGAATCAGCAAGTAAAACAGGTAATCCTTATTTAGCCGCTATTATTGTTGTAGCTGGTACACTATTTAACGCCGCAAAAACAATGGCCAAGGCCGCATTTAGAATGCTTAAAGTTGTTGGTGGTTATGTTAAAGATATGTTTGGCTCCGATCTTGGTATTGGTGCCGTGTTTGAAACATTCCTAAGAATGCAGAAAATGACTGGTGAGTTTGCCGCAAATGCTGGTTTAATAGCTCAAGAGTCCGAGAATTTCTTATTCAACATGCCTAGTATAATGAATGAGGTTCTTGATGTTGGCGGTACCATCGAAGAGATTGGTGAAGTAATGGATAAACTTTCGGATGTTACTGGTAAAAATAGAATGTTTACTGGTAAGCAATTTAAAAGTATTATTGAACTAGGTCTCGGTACAGGTTTAGGTGTTGAAGATGGTGCGGAATTAATAGGAAACTTTGATAATTTGGGTTATTCTTTAGATAAAACACTAGAGTTAACTGATTACGCTAGAGAGAAATCCATGCGCGTCTCACAAAATCAGACAAGTGTACTTAGAAAAGTAAATGATTTGGTTGTATCGTTAACAGGTTACGGTATATCAAAAGGGTTAAAAGGTATGACTGATCTAGTTATAAAAGCCCAAAAGTTGAGAGTTGATGTTGTTAAGAGTGTTGATTCATTTAAAGATGCATTTAACGATCCAGAAGCGGCAATTGAAGCTGCGGCAACGGCTAAATTACTTGGCGGTAAATTCGCTTCTTATTTTGGTGACCCATTTACATTAATGGCTAAGAGTGCATTAGAACCAGAAGAGTTAACAGCGGATTTATTAGAAGCCTTAAAAGATAAAGCCTTTAAAGGTAAAAACGGTTTTGAGATTTCACCAGCTGACAGGGAGATAATTAGAGAGTTTGCCACCGCAGTTAGACAAGACCCAGATGAATTAATGACTGGTGCTATTGAACAAGCTAAATTTACAGATAAGATTAAAGCTTTAAATGAAAGGGGTTTCCCAATCATGATGTATAATGAGGAACAACAAGATTTAATAACCAACCTTATGACATTAAATGAGGACGGTAGCTATAGTATGAGATTGTCAAATGGGGTTGTTAAAAGATTAGAAGAAATACCAAGCATAGGATTAATAACAAGAACACTACAACAGGATAGAAAAAATGAGGAGTCAGCTATACTAAGAAAAAATTTAGCTGAAAGAATTGGTATTGCAATAGACAGATTTAATATTGGTTTTTCACAAGTATTTGTTGTGTTAAATAGATATTTTACTCAAAACAATACAATGAATAACTTAGACAGTACAGTTGCTAGTGTAACTGGTGGTCTTATCGATTGGTTGGATCAGAACATGTCTAACAACGGTACATGGGGGCTTTTTATAAGAAAAGGTTTAAAAGCCGCTAATGAAATGATTGATAAAGTTTTAGGTATTTGGTTAAACCCAGAAACAACATTCACACAAAAATTTGGTGAAACTTTGAATTTTATATTCAAAGGGTTAAATGATATATTGGTACCGTATATACAATATTATGGTGGTAGGATAGTTGAATTATTAGGTAATATTTTACCAGGAATTGGCGAAAAACTAGAAAAAGCTGGTTTAGAAGTCCAAAGAGATGCGTTAAAAAACGCTGGTAAAGATTCAACAATATATAAAAATAAAAAAGAATCATTAGACGAAAGAATTAACCAGTGGAATGTTGATAATGGTGGTGTTGATGTTAGTTCACCAGGTATAAAAACTGGCGCAGCTATAACTTCAGCTGGTGCTAAATCATTAGCTAAGAATATAACAGGTAAAACTGGTGGTAATATAGCCATGAAAGCTCTAGCTAAAAGCACAGCTAAAAATATCGCTAAAAGAATACCTGGTATTGGTTTAGCCATCGGTATTTTTGACGCAATTGGCCAAGCCATGGAAGGTGATTGGGATCAAGCTGGTTTAGCTTTAGCCTCTGGCGCTTTGTCAACGGTACCAGGTTTTGGTACAGCCGCCTCAATAGCGATAGATGCTGGTAATGCATATATTGACACTCAAAGGGGTGATAATTATATATCTGTTGACGATGCCATGATAAAACCAGATGGTTCTTATAAAAAAGGTGGTAAGGGAGAAGCAAACGCTTATTTACAATCTTTAATACAAGAAAATAATAGTTTTGGTAAAAATAAAAGTAGATCGGTTAACCTAGTTTTAACAGGTAGAATTTCAAATGTTTTTAGAGATAAAACTAATAGTTTAACAGATAAAGAATTAAATGTATCAATTCACGAATCATCTAAGATGGTTCTAGTACAAGTAACAAATAGTTTACAAACATCCGCTGTATAAAAACAGATTGTTTTGTATTTATAGTTAAGTAATAATTAGTAAATTTAATATATGGCACAAGGAGATTTTTTTAGTAATTTAAAGAACGCACAGCAAGATTTAGAAGATGCTAGGAAGCGAGGCTTAATTACAGCCCAACAAGAAGAGGATCATATGATGAAAATGATCTCCTATTATGAAGCTATTAATGCTAAAAAAGCTAAACAATATGAGTTTGATTTAAGAAACCAAACCGTATTAGAAAACATCGGCCGAATTGGTAGAAAAATGGTTGAGGATGCCGCTAATTTAAAAGAGGCTAAAAAGAACCTTAAAAAATCGGCTGAAGAGATTAAAAAACTGGATGAAACAGCTAACAAATTAGAGCAGAAAGGTAATAAAATTGCCGCTGACATGGTTAGGAAGAAAAAAGCCCAGTTAGAGCTCGAAAAAGAAATTGCCGAAGTTAATATAGAAACAGCTAGAACAGCAACAACCAGACTTGGTTCGGCTATGGATAGTATTGGCAAAGCTGGTGATGTTATCGGGACACAATTTGGTTGGGTTGGTGATATATTTAAAGGTATTCTAAGTACCGCATGGAATTTAGGTAAAGCTTTATTTAACATCGTATTCCCTATAGAGAGAGCCTGGAAAATGTTCCTTGAGATGCAAAAAGTTGTTGGTGGCGTTGCCGCTGATATCGGTTTGACGTACAAGGAGTATAGAAATTTAATGGATCAAATGCCAACTCTATATAATGAGATAATAGGGTATGGTGGTAAGATTGAAGATATAGGTAAGATCATAGCTGGTTTTAGTAATGAGACAGGTAAAAACCGAATTTTTAGTAAAGAGGAGATTACAGATATTGTTAAATTAGGTTATAGTACTGGTTTAGGTGTTGAAGGTGTAACTAATATGGTTGCTGAATTCGATAACCTTGGTATTTCTTTAGGTACAACATTAAAAACCGCTGAAAAAGGTAGACAAGTTGCGGCTAAATTTAATATTAACCAAACAAAATTATTAAAAACAACGACCGATGTTGTTAAAAATTTAACAGGTACTGGTTTCGGTAGAAGCGTTGAGGATTTAACAAAATTAGCGGCTAAAGCTGAATCACTAAGATTTAATTTAGCGGAGTCTATTAAATCATTTAAGGATGCGTTTTTTAGTCCAGAGAAAGCTGTTGAAGCTGCCGCAAGAATACAAGTACTTGGTGGTGAAATGGCGCAACAATTTGGTGATCCGTTCTCATTAATGTATGAGTCGATGAACAATGCGGATGGTATGGCTGAAAAGTTAATTGCCAGTGCAAAAGATTTAGCTGTTAAAAACAAAAATGGTGAATTTATTATACCACCAGCACAAAGACAAATTTTAAGAGAGCAAGCTGAAGCACTTGGTCAAGATTATGATCAGATTGTTAACGCAGCGATTGAGCAAGCTAAGGTTGGTGATAAAATGATTTCATTAGCTAAATCTGGTGCTAGCCTTACTGGTTTTGATGAGGATCAAAGACAACAACTAGCTAATTTAATGACCTTAAATAAAGATGGTCAGTATGAAATTAAAATGCCTAATGGCGTTAGTGAATTGGTGAGTAATATCACGAGTGAAGATCAGTTAAAAAATATATTAGCGCAAAGAAAAGCCAGTGAAGACGCCGCACAATCTAGATTAACATTGCAAGAAAGATTAAATATTGTTCTTGATAGATTCGCAATTGGTTTAACACCTTTATTTACAAATTTAGCTAGATTCCTAGAGGATGAAGGTACACTGAAAAAAATTGAGGATCTAGGTAAAGGTATTGCCGATAGCTTGATACCATTTATTAACGATTTATTTGCACCAGGTGGTTTCCTTGAAACTGGTATTAAAGATTTCCTACAGAAATTTAACACATTCATGGATCATGTTAGACAGATAATGAGTGGTGAGGGTACTTTCTTTGATAAAATAGGTAAAATATTTGGGGAGATAGCTAGTTTTGTTATGAAAGGTATATTACCATATGTTGAATTTACTTTTGGGCATATATTAAAAACATTAGGTAGCGCATTAGGTGTTGATTTGATAAAGAATGCTGGTGAACAGATGATATCAGGTTCATTTGTTACTGATGGTAAAAGAAATGAAGCTTTAATAGCCATGGCTGGTGGACAAGAAAAAGTTGAACAACAAATGGTCAGAGGTAATCAAGCTAGGGCTGAAAATAACGATACTGGTGGGTTTACATATGGTGGTTATGCCGCCACAGGTGCTGCCGCGGGTGCTGCTATTGGTAGCGTTGTACCTGTTATTGGAACGGGTATTGGTGCTTTAGTTGGTGGTGCGGTTGGTTTAATAGGTGCTGGTTTACAAGATATTTTTGAAACTGATGACCAATACCAAGAACATTATAAATTACCGCCAATGGAAAACGTTAATGACGCAATACTATATTCAGATGGTAGAGTGTTTAAAGGTGGTAAAGGTGATGCTGTTGCCTTTTTGGATGAAATGGCATTTGGTCAAGCATACAAATCTGGAAGTGGTGGTGGTGACACAAACACAACAATAACTGTTAACGTTTCTGGTGTTATTGAACACGATTCACCTAACGGTAAAAAATCAATATCGGCTAAAGAATTATATGACTCAGATCCGCAAATGTTTGGTCAGTTTATGAAAGCGACAATGTCTAAAACCGATTTTGGTAGTGGTAACTACATTGTTGATTTTGGGGTGGTACCAATTTAATTAATACGATAAAAAAAACAATTTAAATAATATTTATAAGATATGAGTCTTAACAGTATTTCAGGTCAATTTAGAAACACAATTCTAAATTTAAATTTACAATCACCACCTGACATCGTAACTGGTTTGGTAAATCTAA
>JACCDW011106759.1_pt1 | contig 11858 bp, 27 predicted proteins | sample 7449781 | NCBI WGS metagenome assembly JACCDW01 (sample SAMN15323449, study PRJNA562643) | freshwater metagenome | isolation source: river surface water | place: USA:Blue River Watershed | collected 2017-08-18
GAGAATTTGGACATCTTCACATTCAAAGTCACCAATCTGGATATTCTAGAAGAATTCTGATTTTTCGGGAACCCTGCGGGGATAGGACCTACATTTGCATCATAACCAATCAACATAAATAACATGGCAAAACAAGAAGAGATCGTTTCAAAGACAGGCTTCGTCATCTACCACGATGGCTACAGCAACGAGGGCAAGAGCTGGTCACTAACAGGCTCACCCAAAGGAGCATACCGCTTCCGAGACTACGGGAGCGCCTACGACGTGGAGGAGCATCTCAAGGAGAAGATCGAGCCCCAAGAGGGCATGCAGTGGGACTCAGAGTCCGGCCAAATGTGGGCCTACTTCCCGGACAAGGAATCTGCGGTCTCCTACCTCAAGCGCATCGATGACTACTTCGAGAAGGCGCTAAGCATCCTCTAAAAAAGACGGTCGGGGAGCAGGTTCTCCCCGGCCTTTCATCCTATATTAGCGACATCAACCAACACAGATAAACAATGGCAACACGCTCAAGAATAGGTATTCTTAATGAAGACGGATCCATCAGCTCAATCTACTGTCACTGGGATGGGTATCCGACACACAATGGCAAATTTCTCAATCTGTTTTATGGCACGGAGACCTCCGTCCGCGAGATGATCAGTCTGGGTGATCTGAGTTCACTGGACAAAAATCTTCACCCCAAGGGCAAGCACACATTCAAAGATCCGGAGAAGGACTGCTGTGTGTTCTACGGAAGAGACCGCGGGGAAAGCGATTGCGGTGCCATTGAGAGCAAAGACTTGGCGGAATTACTGTCCATATCTCAGGCCTGCGACTACGTCTATGTCTTCGACGCCAACGAGTGGTTCTGCACTTCTCTTTCCGGAGGGAATCAGAAAATGCTCCGCATAGATGAGGCTATAGAAAAATGGAGCTGATTTTTTTCCTCGGGAATAGACCATATATTAGCTCCATCAATCAACACACCAATGAGGCACCCCATCACCCACCAAGATCTGAACTGGTCTATAAATAGGCTCAATGAGATCCTCAAGCCCACCGGGATGAACTTCGTCTGGAACCGCCGCTATGGCTACTACGCCTTGGACTACTTCCAAGGGGAGGAGAGAGGCTTGGAGACCCACAGATCCGGCCTCAGCAAGGTCGAGGTCTACCAGATCCTTCAGGGCATGATCCTCGTGGCAGGTGTGCTCGTTGATCACAGGAAGACTAAGGCACAGGACTTCCTCGAATACGCATTAGGAAAATAATTCGGAAAGATTTTTTTCCCGAGGGCATAGGCCTTACTTTTACAGTATAACAAAACACCCCTATAGAATGTCAAGAAAACCATCCACAGGACAAAGATCGCCAATGAGCCCAGAGGCTCGCCAGCGCATCGCCGAGGCAGTCCGTCTCGCAGCAGAACGTAAGAGAGCAGAGCAGGGCTTACCCCCAGTTCAACCTGGTCAGTCACGACCACAACAGATCACACCTCAGTTCGTGGATCGCCCGGTGGAACTCATTCAAATGGAGGACCAGCACTTCTCGGAGGACCTCTTCGTGCCAATGCCGACCGGCAAATCAATCGACACCCTCTTCACCAATGCGGGGGGTGTGCCAAAAGCCTGCAACTACATGGTGGTCGGGGATCCAGGGGTCGGCAAATCGACCGTGACCCTGGACATCCTCTCGGACCTCGCCCTCACCGGCAAGAAGGTGCTATTCGTCTCCGCTGAGATGACCCGCATCGACCTCTGGGGGTACGTAAAAAGATATCCAAAATTCGGAAAAGTCCCGGTGCTTTTCTTAGGTGAATACCTCGACGCCAATCCCAAGCACATCATGGAAGAAGCCCTCAAACCGGGCTACGACGTGGTCCTAATTGACTCCTTTGCCGAAGTGCAGGAGGCCGTCAAGGAAAGCAACTACATGAGCACAGGGGGCAGCGAGAAGTGGCTTATCGACCTCATGATCACCCACAACATGGGTCAGAACGAGGCCGGGGTCAACAGCACCTTCCTCGCCATTCAACAGGTCACTAAGGGAGGGGTCTTCGTCGGATCGAACAAGCTCAAGCACAACACCACGGGGATGATAGAACTCCGCTTTGATTCCGATAGCGGCAACACTTTCGCAATTTTCACCAAGAACCGCAGAGGTTCCGTGGGAAAAAGATTATTCTACTCCCTGGCCGCATCAGGAGACGTGGTCTACGACGATCGCCGCTTAAAAAGCGATAACGAGGCCAGAGAAGCGTTAGCGATGGAGAAGGAGGAAATGGAGAAGGAGGAGGACCTGTTCGACTCATACCTCGACAACGGAGACCTCGACACGGATCTGAACACGAGACTAGGTTATTGACAGCTATAGGGGTGAATGGAGGGTGGGCCCAAAAAAAGTCACCACAGATTTTTTTTCCCCGCCCTCCTTTCTTACTTTAGCAGAGTCAATCAAAACAAAGACACACTATGAAAAAGTTTGAAACAATCTCTTCCACGCACTTCGAGGCCCAGGCCAAGAAGGCGATCGACAACCAGCCACTCCGCAAGGAGGTGAGTCTGAAGTCCATCCAAGTCCTACACGACGACGTGCTCTCCATCGAGGGACGCCCGGTCAAAATGCACTCCGGAGCCTTCAAAGATCTCTGTAAGATCGTGGGTCTGCCGGTCGGCTTCGACAAGACATTCACCGGCACCTTCGGGGACAAGGCCCGTCAGGCTCTGATCAACCGTCTCAAGACGGCGGCGGCATCCAAGGGCAACACCTCAGTCAGTCTCGTCCTGGCACCAGGCACACGCCAGATCGTCGGGGTACAAAAAGATCCGCGGGAAATCATAAGCAACCGCACCTTTTTGGACACAACCACCCGCATCATCGATCGCTACGGTCTAGAGGTGAACAGCTTCTCGGTTGGCACCCACGGGGAGGTCTCGATCAACGCATCCTCTCCTAAGAACGCCTTCTCGATCGGAGGTCTACCAAATGAGGATCACTACGGAGGTATTTCATTCAACAACAGCCCCGACGGAGGCTTCATGGTCTCACCCTTCCTTCACCGACTGGTCTGTGCCAACGGGATGGTCGGACGAGCCTTCAGCGAGTCAATGCAACTCGAGGGTGTTGGTCCCGGCACGATGGAAATCTTCTGGAACCAGATCGGAGACTTGGCACGACGAGGCTTCAAGCCCCTCGAGTACGAGAACAAGATCCGAGAGGCCATCGCGGTCAAGGCGAGTCTGGCCGAGATGGAATCGGCATACGACCTCATCCGCTCGCTGAGCGACGCAGCATTCAACGAGGTGGAAGCCTGGATCCCGTATCAGGAAACCCGCGGAGCTTTTCACAAACACGGAGTGGACACCGTCACCCTCAGCAACACCCAAAAGAAGTGTGCCAAAACCGGCACTTCCATCTGGGAACTTATTAACGGGATGACCCACTTCGCCACACACGACAACGGCTTCAAGATCGACGACTACGATCGCAATCGTATGCAAGTCTCCGCAGGAAATGTGCTTTCGAAGGCAACTTGGGATATGGCGAACCTCGTCTCTAGCCCATTCTAAAATATGTTTTGGTTGATTGGTTAGAAGGGCCTCATCCTCAGGGATGGGGCTTTTCGCTGTGTGAGACTCCACCCAGGGCGGGTGCGTAGGGCACGCGTAGCGCACACGTAGAGGGCTCGCACATGTATACACCCGCACGAGGGGGTTTAGATTGAGCTACGAGCTTCTAATGAGGCGGGAATAATTACACCTCTATTTTTTTCCACGGGGATAGGACCTATATTAGCACCATAATCAATCACACACTATGAGCACTGAACCTACAATCGAAAGCCTGGACCTAGAAAAGATCACCAGGGCAGCCCGCATTCAAGGAGGGGTGGATCTCATCCACAGACTCTTATCGGACTTTCAACTTGATCCCAACGATCCGGGGTACCTGGGGTTCGTCAACGTGGGTAAGGACCACTTCCTAGATGAGATAGACAGCAGGGTGTTCTGCTTCATCTGCCAGAACCCGCATATCTTCATGCCCATCCTCGAGGCTCTAGGAGGTAAGGTTGAAGGGGATAGATTTGATGAGGACGAAACGGTATTTTACCTCGGCTGATCGGGATCTCCGTGAGGATTGGGGTTATGTTTGCACCATAATCAATCACACACCATGTACTACGGACCCTATCGCTTAGACATCGAGATCCTCGCAGATCGCTACGAAGAGGAACAGAAACTCCTACAGGAACTAGCCCAGGAGGACCAGGACCTCCAGTGGGAAGACGGCAACGGATACTAAAACCCCAAATGATATGAGAGACACCTTCGAACTAGCCACGACAGTGCCACACGATGAGCCCTGCTCCCAGGTGGGCACGGCAGGATACGACAAGAACTCCCGACTGGAGGCTCAGGCCCTCAAGAACCTGCTCCTCCGAACCCTGCCACCTCCTCCGGAGGGCACGGGGATCAGGATCATCCAATGCCCCCACGACTTCGGATCATACCTCGACCTCTCCGTGGTCTACGACGATGACGATGAGGAGTCAGTGGAGTGGATGCTTAAGGCGGAGCGTTCGGTACCGGGCAACTGGGACGAGGAGGCCATAGGCTGGCTGAGAGAGAATGGCTATCTCTTTCCAGGGGAGGAGGTCGAAGAGGAAGACGAGGATGAGGACGAGGAGGACGGGTGGTAGGTCTTTCCACCCAGGCTCCCCGTACGCGAGGGGCCTAGCGAATGAGGTAAATTTTGGAGCCATTTTTTTCTTCCGGGACTAGACCCTACATTAGCGGCATAACCAATAACAATCAACAAATCTATGAGAAAGGCACTTAACTTCGTCACCGACAACAGGCAGTTCACCTTTATGGTAATGATGGTACTAATCTTCATCGCAGTGGTTGTCTTCAACGCTGTCTCTTACGGGTGTATCAACCCCATAGCATCCCACTAAATCTAAAACTATGAGAAAAGCAATAGCTATCCTGGCGGGGGTCCTGATCCTGAGCTCCTGCTCCACCGGACACTCGGGCATGGACTACGCCAAGCACAGGCACAAGGGAGCCAAGCTCCAGAGGCAGGCCATCAACAGGAACCGCTCGGGAGATCTCACCCGATGGAGGTGCCCAGCCCACAGACACGGGGGCTTCCGGACCACAGAGTAGGATCCGGGGACGGGGCTAAAAAATATTGGGCTTTTTTCCACCAGATTTTTTTCTGCCGGGGAATGGCCCTATATTAGCGGTATAACCAATCAACAATAAGTCCTATGATTCACAAGCCCCTCAACGCACAGAACTTCCCTCACCTCTTCTTCGCGGGTCGTTCACGTATCACCCTTCAGAACTCGGCCAAAGGCTCACACGTTCGCCTAAAGATCAGCGAGAAACGCGAGAAGCAGGACGGTAAGATGGTCGGTACCGGCCGCTTCTTCGTCTTCACCTCGATCCTCAACGACGGCGATACCGGGTGGGACTTCGCAGGCACCTTCTACAGCGACACAGCGGGATACTCCCTCGGACGTGCCCACACCAAGGGTTCACAGGTAGATCGGATCCTCGGCTTCGTACAGAAGGCGCTACGCAACCCTCAGGTCCTCAACGAGAAGAGAGTGAACCTCTTCCACGAAGGACGCTGCTGCCGCTGCGCTATGCCCCTCACGCACCCCGACAGCATCCAACTCGGAGTCGGTCCCGACTGCGTGAAGCACATGCCAGAGAATTTCATCTTCAGCCTCATGCCCGTCATCTGACGGGCCCTTGGGGTTAACAAATTGCTAATAAAAAGGGCTCTTCGGAGCTCTTTTTCCGCGGGAGGGGCCCTAGGGGGTGGCGCAGGTTGGAGTATACTCTCCCGGGTTGTTAGCCCTCGCCCGTCGGTTGATTGACAGTGCTAAAATAGAGTAGGACCCCGGAGTAAAAAAATCAGGACCCATTTTTTATTCCGCGGGGATGGACCCTATATTAGTCACATGAACAAACCAACAGCCTACTCTCTCGACTGCTCGTACTACACCCGCAGCTTTCCATCCATCACAGCCCTCCTAGAGGATATTGTTCTATCCGGGATGGACCCCAACTATGAGATCACAGTGGATGGAAACCCCACAGGGGAGATGGCCATAGACCTCATGCAATTTTAGCCACACCATCGGGGTTCCTGCGGGATCCCACCCTATATTTGCACCATAACCAATCACAATCCCGATATGAACAAAATGCTAGCGATCTTTCGCCTATACGACCGCAACTACGGCCCTCAGGGCAACCCCAAGACCCTCTCGGTTTATCTCCGACCGGACAACACCCTCGGCTACTCCCTCTACGGGGGCTGGCAGAACTCCGGAATCGGGTTCTCCATGAGCAACCTCCAAATGCAGAGGAGTCTCCCCATGGGGTTTCGGAGGTTCCGCGGGAACGTGGATAAGCTCGTCGAGGAGATTCAGGCCTGCCTCCGCACCGGGGTGGGCTCGAGCGACCTCAAATCCTTCGAGGTTCTTAACGACCTTTGAACCCTCCGGGGTATGAACCTTCAAAAGGGCCCTTCCGGATCTCCGGCTAGCTGGGCCCGGGTTCTTTTTCCGAACTTTTCGGATAACCCGTGGGAACCCACCCTATATTAGCGGTATAACAAACACACATCGGCCATGCTCAGATTCTCAGACGGCGTCAACATCGACACCTCGGGTCCCTTCCGGATCCTCAGCCTTCAGGACGGACACTACCTCGTCGGAAACGGGATGCTCATCCCGGTCAAGTCCCTAGAGGAGGCCCAGAAACTTCTCGAGAAGTACAGTGGGGCCACCGGCGGTAACTAAATTGCTAACACTTAAATCCCGTAAAAAATATGAAACGTACATCCATGTTTGAGGCCTTGGCCTTCTCGTTCATCTTCGCTTTCCTTGGCATAGTTCTAGTGGCGGCCATCTTCACATCCTGCACCGAGAACCAAAGGGCCCGCAAGTTCGGAGGTGATCAGACCATCACGCTCCTCCCGGGTCAGCGTCTGGACAACATCACCTGGAAGGGTGACGAGATCTGGATCCTCTCCCATCCCGCCACGAATGGTGAGCCCGCAGAAGTGCACACCTTCGACGAGAAAAGCTCCTTCGGGATCGTCGAGGGCACGATCACAATTGTGGAGCAGTAGCGGGAATCTCCCGGGGCCAGGTCCTATATTAGCGGTATAACCCAATAACACACACTATGAATAAGATCCTAGCTTTATTCGAATCCCTGCGCAGCCAACCTCAACGCGGAGAAGACATCGACCTCACCTACGGCAAGCTCCGCATCAAGAGGACGGTGGGCAAGCGGGACACCTTCGACTTCAACGAGACGAGCGTGGCCGTGCACCGAGCCATCTTCGAATCCATGGGACTTCCCCCCAAGGTTTGATTTTTTCCTGCGGGCCTAGGCCCTATATTAGCGGCATAACCAATTAACACATATAAGACATGAAGGTGAAATTAGAACCGCAGGAGGCCGAGGGCATCTTCCACACCTCGCTCTGCAACATCTACGGAAGCGGCTACTTCAACGGCTACGGCCTGGAGTTCGTCTGGGACGACGACGCCTACAGTGAGTCCCGCAAGAAACTTCAGAGTCCCTGCATCGAGGACGTGATCCTACAGATCATCAAGGACGGAGGCACTCTGGAGGTGATCGATCACGAGTGCGAGGGCGAGTACAACGCTCAGATCGATCTAAAGGCCATCCACGAGCGCATGGAGCTGGTGCCGGTCAAGAATCTACTCAACATCATCAACGAGGAGGACGACGTCGACGACGCGGACGCTGTCCTACAGACCCTCTTCTTCGGAGAGGTGATCTTCGGATAACCCACGGGAGAATTCACAGGGGCTAGGCTTAGAGGCCTAGCCCTTTTGCGGATCAGGGGCTGAAAAAATTCACGGCCCAGCGGGATCTCCCCGGGGTCTAGCCCTATATTTGCATCATAACCAATCAACATTCCCCATGAAAAATTCATTCAATCAGCTTTGCGTGTGGCCAGGCACTCTTCTGGAGCAGAATCAGGTCGAGGACTTCGTGAACTTCTTCCAGGAGGAGATGGGCGTGCGCGTCCAGTTCAAGACCGTGATCTTCACCAACCCCGATCTAGACGAGCGCTGCAGACCCATAGCCGCCACAGGAGGACGCTCGGACGTGTTCTTCTACGTCCACGATGAGGACATCGCCAAGTTCGCCATACCTCGCATTTCACTAGGGATTCGCTGGTGGGAGGACGTGATCTTTCTAGACAACAATAACTCTCATCTCTACCCCGATGACTTCATCCAAGAAAATCCTCCCAAGTGGTGAGGATTCCCGCGGGCGGGTGAGATATATTAGGGGTATGAAACACCAATCATCGCTCCGCACCATCGAGGTCTCCATGCAGGAGATCTGGCAGCACACCCGTCCCGCCGTGCACCGCAACAAGAAGGCCTACACGAGGAAGGCCAAGCATCGTAAACCCCACGGGGAGTAACCCTACATTAGCCACATGAGAATTAGCCACATGGAAACAATCACGCAAGACACCAAGGAGTTCGAGGGACGTCCGATCCACTCCAAAAAATACATCCCCTCCCACGGGAAGGAGAGCGAGGATCCCAGCGCAACCTGGGGTGCCTTCAGGGAGGCGGAGGATCTCCTCAGAAGTCAGGGCTACAGCATAGGCTCCATGTGCGGTCCGGAACCCATCGGGTTCGCTCCGGCCGATCAGTACAAGTACATAGCCAAGTGGTACAACCTTGGCAGGGAAGACATCAAGCTGCTCCACGGGGTGATCGTGGCCGACGGGGGCTTCCGCGACGGTGGCATGTGGATCCTCTACTTTATTCCACCGGTGCCGGTGATTTAATTTTTTTCCCACGGGGCTAGACCCTATATTAGCGGTATCAATCAATCACTGCTATGAAAAACATCCTGCTTCGCATCCAGAATAATCTCCACCTCGAGGGAGACTCCATCATCAGCTACGAGACAGAGGTGGCTCGCATCCACGCCGACGGCATCGAGGTGTTTGGGAAGTACTCCCGCACCACGAGCAAGCACATCACCAAGGTGGCCACCATGCTCGGCCTCCCCATCAAGTCACAGGAAAAGTCCTATCCCTACTTCAGGGACCTCATGTACGGAGCCAACGTCAGGTTCGACAACTCCACCTGCCCGAAGTCCTCCGCCCAGATCCTCACCCACCTGAGGGAGACCCAAGACATGGACTCGGCCCTGGTGGCCAGCCTCACCGACGACGAGGTGTCCGCCAAGGACAAGTACCTCATCCTCGACCATCTGAAGAGCAAGGGAGCCAACATAGACGAGCTCCGCAAGGGCATTGAAGCCATCAGAAAGTTCAGGTCCAAGATCATCTAAAAAACCATTCCCGTTTCAGGAATCTCCCGGGGCTAAGCCTTATATTAGCACCATAATCAATCAATCAATTATTCCTATGAAAAAACCAAGCTCCCACGAAAACGCAATCCTCCGCATCGCCCGTCTCTCAGAGGAACTCCTGAACAAGGGCGAGGAGTCAGAGGACATGGGCCTCATCCAGATCGCCCTCACCCTTCGTCTCTACATGGCCTCGGCTGTCAATGGGGACTTTGAAGAGTTCATCGACCACGTCGGGGACTTCGCCCGCATCAAAATCGAGAACAACCGCAAGGAAATGCTAGAGGCCTTGATGGGACGAAACAAGGTCATGGCACTGGACTACATCTCTGACAAAAGCCACGCTAACTAAATGATAGCAGCCGCAATAATAACGTTGATTTGGGTTATGTTAGGAGGACCCGAGAGGAAGAGGCCAAAGAATCGAAAAGCCTCTTCCTCGAAGGCCTTGCCTCCCAAGAAGCCCATAGCCCTTCTGCCTCCCCACAGAGAATGATCAGGAATCCCTCGGATCTTTCACCTATATTAGCAGCATGAACAAACCCACCAAATACCTCTACGAGACAGTTATCCAACAGAACTGGGGCTACGGCCACGGCTGGGAAGACGTTGACTCCTACGACTGCGACAGCACCGGGTTCATCCGGGACAAGGAGCAGCGTGAGCTCTACAAGTACAACTACCGCATGTACCGCACCGAGGGAGGAGCACCCTGTCGCTCCATCACCCGCAGAACACTAAAGGAGGTGGCGGCATGAGGTACACTCCAGAACAGAGAGCCCAGGACTCGCTCCGCCTCCTGGTCGTCTACATCATCCTCATGGTGGCTGCAATAGTCTTCATGAAATTTGCGTAGCATCGGAATCTCCACGGAATCTTAATCTATATTAGCACCATGGAAACAAAGGAAAGAACCCTAAACGATCTCTCCCGTTGGGAGCGTGAGATACTCTTCTTCAATCGCGGCACGGCCGGTGGATTCTACACCCGTCTGGTCGAGGCCTTCCACCACGCGGACTCGGTTAACTCCATCCGCCTGCTGAACGCCTTCCCGGACGAGCTCGGACCCTGGCAGCGCTACCGCCTGGATAAGGAGTACGCTCAAGAACTCAACAGGATCTTCTCCGGGTCATAGCCCAATAAATGCCCCCATAGCTCAGCTGGATAGAGCAACAGATTTCTAATCTGTGGGCCTCAGGTTCGAATCCTGATGGGGGTACGCGTTCCGCCTAATCAGCGGATAGTATGTCCCGTACGATGAGAAGTGGTGTGATAGCCACAGGGAAGAGTTGAAGGTTTGTATAGGTGCCACCTTCTAGTTGACTGCTAACGCCGGTAAAACCCTTCACGAGGGGAGCAAGAAAGTCTATTCCTAACCCAGCAATGGGGACAGCCAGAGCGTCTGTAAGTTGGATAAATTAGGACGCTTCAATTAACCTCATAAACCCATCAAATCTCATGAAAAAATCTCTACTCAAGGAATTCATCAAGTATCTCATTATCAGTCTGCTCTCGGGCGCCATAGTGGTCCTGGGAGGCTACGGCGAGCACCTCATGACCAAGAAGGACACCTCTCCGGGCTGGAACTACTGGGGACTCTTCCTCTTCTCCATCATCATCATCGTGCCCACGGCCGTCTTCTGGACCAAGGCCCTCATCGACCTCTTCACTGACACAGAGGAGTAAACTTTCCCGAAAAAAGACACCCCCGGAGCGGAATCTCCGGGGGTTTTGTGCCTATATTAGCCTCAGTTAACCAAGTATCTAAACAAATGAAAAAAATCACGGCACTAGCGGCACTCGCCCTTGTCTGCACCGGGCTGCAGGCTCAAATGCACACAGACTCTGTTAATTTTAAAAACGACCTCTGGACGATCCTCACTGCGGAGGAGTACATGGTTGCTCCCGATAGCATCAATGGAGTCTGGGCCAAGCTGCCGGTCAAACGAAGGAAGAATGTGGTCTACCTCGATGTTACCCGGGAGAACACGATGATTGGCATCAAGTGGCCAGAGACGATAAGGCTGGTGTCCATCGGATTGCCAGAGGGGGGATTCAGGAAAGAGAAGTGGTACGGCAAAGATTTCATGTGGATCCAGACAATGGCCAGGGATGAGCGAGGTGCCCTCTGGGAGGTGACCGTTGGTCGGGATCGATTCACCCACGACCTGGAGCCAGATCCGAGCGGTGAGGGCAGGGTGTTTCTGACCATTCAACCCGTGGACCACAACAGGTCGGGCTACTACTTCACGCTGGGCGTTTTAGGGGATCCAAGGAATTCAAAAGTTCAGTAGGAATTGGAAATCCTCGGGGACTGATTGTATATTAGCGGCATAAACCCACACACCATGCTCACACCAGAACAATCCAAGCTCTTCAGCAAAATGGTCGACCTCAACTGGGAGATCGATCACTCCAAAGCCTCCTTCTCCGAGAGACTCGAGATGGTCCGCGAGATGAACAGAATCGAGCAGGAAC
>JACCDW010733170.1_pt1 | contig 11856 bp, 11 predicted proteins | sample 7449781 | NCBI WGS metagenome assembly JACCDW01 (sample SAMN15323449, study PRJNA562643) | freshwater metagenome | isolation source: river surface water | place: USA:Blue River Watershed | collected 2017-08-18
GGTTTTGGTCGTCTTGGGCGAGTTATTTTCATAGAGAGTGATGACGTAGTCTTTGGCATTGAGTGATTGGGGAAGATACTCCTTTTTCGTCAGGAGGGACCCCTCCTCATAATTTATTTCTTGCGTGGGGTTGCCATTATTATAATACACGTGACGTCCATGAAGTTTGTTATTCGAATAACTACCTTCATAGGTAACGGTCCGATCCGGTGCGTATCGGCGAGAAATCCCATGTAAGATGCCTTCATGATAGGTCTCGTGGGACATCAGCTGACCCGTCTCATAATAGGTCCGCAAATGGCCATGGAGTTTATCCTCCTTATAATACGCATCCTTCACCTTGATGCCCTCCTCATTATACTGCGTGTAGGTGCCGTGCTTTCTGCCGTGTTTATCGATTGTATAGACCGTCTTGGTCGAATGGTAGAACTCGGTAATTTGTTTGAGACCCAGAAGGGAAGCACGGTACTTGGGAATGTCATGGTAGAGTTTGTGAAAGGGCTTTTTACAGGTTCCACAACTGGTCGATCGCTTCACACAGATTTCCAGGCAGGAAAGATGAATCACAATCGAGCCTTTACAGGCACACGGTCGTGGCTGGAGCGCATACGGATTCCCTGGACTTTCTGTATCATAACAAATATAACATAGGGTTTCGTCGGCCATCTGGAGTTTGGTTCTAATGAGGTTCGATGGTATATGAGGTCAATTTTAGGGAGGGTTATAAAATTGGCACGGTGGAGTTGATTTTGAATTGTACAACAATCCAGAATCAATGTATTGAGGAAATGCCGACCACCGGTTATAAGATTGCCAGAAATGGCGACAAACGTGTCCTAGTGACACTTACAATTCCTGATGGGACAATGACCAATATGAGTCGGCCTGGCGTGAAAAATAGCCTCTACGCCAAATTCCGTGCCCAGCAGGCCTACGTCGAACGAATCGAAGATGACTTTGGGCGAACCTACGAACACGCCTTTCCCTCGATTTATCTCAATAATAACTTTGTCTATCGCCGTGGGGAAATGGTTCAGATTCCCTTCGCAGATTATGATACCAGCAATAGCATCTGTAAGCCTGGAATTCATTATTTCTTGAGCGCGTCGGCCGCCCGCCTCTACAATATTTCCATTGGAGAAGTCCAGAACGGTCTCTATTGCGAATGGGACGAGAACGGCGGTGAAATCTTTCGCTGTACCATCGAAAAACGACCCGATACCGGTATTTGGTACCAAAAGGCCGACAAGGGCGGTATGATCCGGCGAAAGTCTGGTGGATACGTCGGCAAGGCTGGGAATGGTCGCATTGTGAAGGAATATTGGCCAGATTACGGATACTTTCGCTACTACGAAACGAGCGGAGCCCTCATGATCGACGCCGAAGTCTGTGGGGGGAAGTTTCACGGCAAATATCAACACATGTATGAAGATGGCAAAATTGCCGAAATCCGTACCTACAACAACGGAAAACTTCACGGCGTTGCGCAGACCTTTTATGCCAATGGCCGACTGGCGAGCGAAACATTGTACCGTGATGGTGTCTTTACCGGTCAGCAGATAACATATTCGATGGATGGAAAGCGATAGATTGATTCTATTGGCAAGATATACCCTAAAGTCTTTTTACAATAGGGTGGTAGATATGATGACCCCCCCCATAGTTTTTTGTTTTCACCGAGATCTCCGCTTGGCCGATCATCGGCCCCTGTTGGAAGCTATTCGTATGGCCAAAGAAATTGGGAGTGGGGTGATCCCTATTTTTATCTTTACGCCTGCCCAGGTCGGTAAAAAGGCCCCTGTGCGGTCCCTTATGAGCATTGCGTGTATGTTCCAGTGTCTGCGTGAAGTCGATGCCGAACTTCGAAGCCTTGGTTCCGAACTATACGTCTTTTACGGTGAGGAATCCGATGTCCTCCGTGACATTTATAAGGCAGTTCCCTACTATGCTCTGGTCGAGACGGCCGATTATACCCCCTATGCGAAGACACGAAGTGAGCGGATTGCCGGCGTATGCGCCGACGTGGGGGCTATCTATGCGAGTCACCATGACTTGTATTTACATAATCCTGGGACCATCCTTAACAAGAGCGGAAAAACGTTTCAGAAATTCACTCCCTTTTACAACGTGGCCAAAGAAAAGACAGTCGAAAAGGTGCTGGCCGGACCTCGTGATGGCTTCTTTGGGGGGCTGGGGAAGAAGCTGGGGAAATATCAGACGACCCTGGATAAAATGGAGGCTACGATCTTTATAAGTCAAGAAAGTCGTGATTCCGTAAAGGGACGAGCTTACCAAGGGGGTCGAGCTGAAGGCCTACGACTCTTACAAGACATTCCTCGCAATTACGCCGAGATTCACGATGTATTGGCCGAAAAAACAAGTGGGCTCAGTGTCCATCACCACTTTGGCAGTATCAGTATCCGCGAGTCCTATTGGCGTGGCCGTTCACTCGGCCTCAATGCTTTTGTCCGCCAGCTCTTCTGGCGAGACTTTTACGGACACATTATGAATGACTTTGAGAACCTATACGGTGTGGGAGTCCATGAATTCAAGGCAAAAGGCGGTCGTGGGTACGATAGCGCCGCCAAAAAAAAGATCTTTCAGGCATGGTGCGAAGGCCGTACTGGGGTTCCCTTGGTCGATGCCGGCATGCGACAACTCCTCGAGACCGGCTTTATGCACAATCGTGTTCGCCTGGTGGTGGCCTCGTGGCTCATTAAAGATATGGGGGTCTGGTGGAAATGGGGGGAACTCTTTTTTGCCGAAAAGCTGTTGGATTATGATCTGACCCAGAATATGATGAACTGGATCTGGGTGGCCTCCTTGTTGCCGTTCAGTCAGGCGCCATTTCGACGTCACGACCCAGAAACCATCGCAAAACGCCTGGATCCGGAACAAAAATATATGAAACGGTGGTTACCTTCTGAAGAGAACTTATAAAGAATTTAACCATTTATACTTCTTATATTGAGGAATATGATTTTCATCAATATAGTGAATCGTAGAAGATACTTCACATACTTTACAGGCCTCATAGAGATTTACACGAAGAGGCACCTCCAGATTCCCAATATGGACCGGCTGGGTCGAAGGGGGATCAAACGGACTGTGCGGTGTATCATTCTTTGAGAATCGAATCTCATGGGCTCGCAGACAATGTATCCCCTCATGTTTTGCGGATACATAGGTTACATTCGACGGCAGAAAGGAAATTTCTTTTTGATGGTATCCAGCATTCAGATCCGATGGAAGGGTCACATCCTCAATCCGCAAGGTCGAAGGGGGTTTCTGGAAATATCGCACCGAGGCCCAGAGAGACGCTAAGCCGAGCGCAAGCGGAGGGAGGAGCGAAGTCGTTGCCATTTGATTCTATGAGGGATATGTGACGGTTCCAGGATGGCGCGTGGTGTCAATTTTATGATCCTACGTTTCAATATCCCACACGAGTTTTATAAACTCGTCATAATCACAACTAAAGTAATAGAGCAGGTAAAACCAATAATTATCATTTCCAGTGGAACGATCTGTGGGAATCAGACATACATCATTCGGATATTGTAAGGCAATATTATTGAAGACAGACTGGTCCTTTCCTACAAACATACCACGTTTCAACATCGTTTCCATGACTGTCTGAATATGGTCCGACCACTTTTGCCATGCCTCCACCCCCCCTGCCAAGACACCTCCCCCTAGACGGTTTTTCCGTTCTGTAAAATCCACGACCCCATCATACTCAAAATCACGATGGTCATCCTCCGTAAAAGGGTTGATTTGTAAAAGCGTCATCTTGTCTTTTACGATACGTGCCCCCTGATTGGCCATACCTGTTATCCAATACCGAATTGTTTCCGTTCGACAGACACCAGCGTCACACCACATGAATTTTGTATGCTGAAAAGGGTTTTCTTGAATCGCTCGCTTCACAAAGATATGCTTCTCATACCAAATCTTATAGAGTTCTGGTGTATGGACCGCTTCTGGGTCCTTCTGTTTCTGCGTTTCCCAGAATCCTGGGGGAAACTTGGTATTGGCCTCCCACATTTCTGGGGGCACAACACGCACCTGTTTCCGAGGTGTATTACATAATTCTGTAAAGAAATGCTTGTATTTTTCTTCCGTGTAAATTATCATTGGACCTCGATATTCTGTAAAAAAGGGTTTTATCCATGTAAAATATTGTTGGGCCGAAAACTTGGAAGGTATATCGTAAAAGGCCGTGACCAACGTAAATGACTCGTAGGTAATTGGCAGATAAAACTTTCGCAAGGATTCCACGTCCTGTTTTCGAGACGTATTAAATTGCGATGCGTCATGAATTCGATGCTTTACCAGAACTTCTGGAAGATTATAAATGGCAACATCCGTCATGGATAAACGGAGCCAAAGATCATAGTCCTCGCAACCATAAAACCGGTTATTGTATTTTGCGACGGATTTATGAAGGAGGGTGGAACTGTTAATGACGTGATTTAATTGAAAGAGATCCCCCCTTGTGACCCACCCTGTTTTGATGGGGGGCTTCTTGTCTGAATTTCCAAAATAGACACATTCGGTTCCCAGAACAAGGGCCTCCTTGGCCCCCCCTTGGAGCGCCTGGACCTGTTTTTCGAGTTTCTGCGGAAGCCAGACATCGTCCGCATCCAGATGCGCAATCCATTCGGTAGCCGAGTCCGTGGTGGCGTCCTTGACCATCCTATTATTGACCTCCGCCACATTGCGAGCCTCTGGATAATTGACTACCGCAAAGCGTGGATCGCCTGCCACGATTTCTTTTACCTTATTATATACGGTACTCGCAAAACGTCCATGACCATTTACCCCAATGATCGCCGTCCAATGCGGATAGGTTTGTTGTTGAACCGACGCCACGGCTTCTGGGAGAAACTCAATTCCATTATATAACGGAATACACACCGTAATCTGGATGGGTTTCATCTACTCTATTCTCGTATATGAATCTTTATGTATTCTGGAAAGCCAGTAATTTTTTATTAACAATTGTTTCTCAAACATGTTACACCATCAGATTGAAGACTTCCACCAGAACGACATTCATATTGCCCATACGTTACTGGTGTTGCCCCATAATAGTAATAACATGATGATCCTGATACAGATCCTCCACTGGGACAACAATAGTAATATGAACATGACGCATCATAATAATAATAACACGATGATCCTGATACAGATCCTCCGCTGGGACAGCAATAGTAATAATTTATACCTGCGTCATAATAATAATAACAGGTTGATCCGTCCAAGGAACCACCCCATGGACAACACGAATAGTAATAGTAGGAATAATCATAATATACATAGTAATAATAATAGGCAGGAGCATATGCTTCCGCGGATCCACTACATGTTGTAAGGCCAAGTTCCCAGCCCAAATTACGCGGATTTTCCCCCACTTCATTATTGTCGCCACGTAATCCAGGTGTTTCTGTCATGTATATGTCCATTTCATTTTCTTGAATATCAAGAAACTCTTTCAATCGTCGTGATCGATCATTTGTTTCGATAATTGTATTATATTCAAGTTCGGTCATAGGAATTGGATCTTGTGTTAAAATACCATGATGCTCAGAAGAATTTATATCATAATCATCGGCTGGGACAACTACTTTATAATCATCCAAATCTTCATTCTTTGATAAAAGCATAAGATACTTTTGTGAAATATTTCCTTCTGAATTTGTCACATTTACCAAAATCAAATTTCGCATTAGCACACCAATGCCACCCACATCAATATAGATAGGACCTATATTGTAATAATAGTAATAATCGTAGTATGGGGCATAATATGGGGCATAATATGGTGGAACATAATAATAGTAATAGCAGTCATAATAATATGTATAATAGTATGCATAATAATAGACCCCATCATACCCAGCAATACAGGATCCTCCAATATCATATCCTTGCGCACAATAGGGGCCAGAAACACATGAATGCGCACCATACCCAGTATAACATGAAGAACCATATAATGTGCCTCCACTGGGGCAACTCGTTGAAATACAAGTTGATGCCCCATAGGTGACTTGACATGTAGATCCGTATAAGGTGCCTCCACTCGGACACACTTTTGAACAGCATGATGATGCTCCGTATGTGATCTGACAACTTGTACCGTACAACGATCCTCCACCAGGGCATGTATAATACGTATAATAATAAAGGCCTGCTGCGTACGTTGTCCAACACGGCGTTGGTGTCTGCGTAGCCGTACGTGTGGATGTACTTGTACTTGTCGAGGTACTTGTACTCGTGGATGTACTTGTACTTGTGGAGGTGCTTGTACCTGTACTTGTACGTGTGGATGTCATGGTCGATGTCATGGTGGCTGTCTGCGTACTTGTCATCGTAGAAGTTTGCGTCGATGTCATGGTGGATGTGGATGTCATTGTCTGCGTACTTGTCATGGTACTTGTACTTGTCATTGTGGATGTCTGCGTCGATGTCATGGTGGATGTGGATGTCATTGTCTGCGTACTTGTCATGGTACTCGTACTTGTCATAGTCGCAGTTGCCGTCATAGATGCGGTAGCGGAAGAAGTTGATGTGGCGGACGATGTTGAAGAAGATGTAGCAGTCGATGTGGCGGATGATGTTGGGCTTGATGTGGCCGATGATGTTGAGGTCGCAGTTGAAGTCGATGTGGCAGATGATGTTGGGGATGATGTCGATGTAGAAGAAGCAGTCGATGTTGGGGTCGATGTTGGGGTCGATGTTGAAGATGCTGTATTTGTACTCGAGACCGTGGATGTGGCCGAAACACTAAAACTATTGGATGCCGTACTCGAGACCGTGGTTGTAGCGGATCCAGATGTGGAAACACTCGCCGTACTTGAGACCGTGGATGTGGCCGATCCAGATGTGGAAACACTCGCCGTGTTTGAGACCGTGGATGTAACCGATACACTAAAACTATTCGATGCCGTGCTCGAGACCGTGGATGTAATTGTCGAAGAAGCTGACCCACTATAACTTACACTGCCTGTTCCAGACACAGTACTTGATGCCGTTATGGATGTTGTTACCGTTGTTGTACCAGAACGTGTTGATGTAATGGAGGATGTGCCACTCGATGTCGGTGTGGATGTAATTGTTGTACTTTCAGAAGGAGACACAGAAGAGGATCCAGAGGATGAACTACTCGGTGATTTTGTGGTTGTTACCGTTTTACTTGATGTCCCAGAACCACTACTTGTAATTGTCCCAGTACCAGAAGGTGATACAGATGCCGTAACCGAGGATGTTTTACTGCTTGTTGTTGTTAAACTTGATGTTCGTGACGCTGTAATCGTTCGTGTTACTGATGGGGATGTTGAGGGAGATGTCGATCCACTCGAGGATGCTGAACCAGAAGGACTTCCACTTACAGAAGATGATCCAGTAGTGGATGCCGATGCGGTAGATGAAACCGAATATGATGCCGATCCAGATGTGGAACCACTCGCCGTACTCGAAATCGAATAAGACGCAGACGGAGTTTCTGAACTCGATCCTGTTGCCGAAACAGAAACGGTAGAGGACCCTGTTGTAGAACCACTCCCTGTTTCAGTTACTGATCCAGAGGATGATCCGGTAGTTGATACCGACGGTGTTGTGGTGACACTCGACGTAATTGTTGAAGTGATTGATGCCGACATGGACGGTGTAAGAGTCGAAGTAATGGATGGGGATGACGATGCGGAACCAGAAGATGATACAGAAGAAGTAATTGTTGAAGTTCTTGAAGGTGTAATTGTTTGTGAATTTGTGGGGGATGTAGTCCCTGAACGACTCGGACTTGTGGTTGTTGATGGAGATGTTGTCCCAGTTGAACTCAGCGATGCCGAGGTTGTCAATGAAATTGTAGCACTTGGGGTAATCGTCAGAGAGGCACTTGATGTTGCGGTCGATGTCCGTGAAGTTGAGATTGTTCGTGAAGTTGTCGGTGTATGACTTGTGGTCGCACTCGTGGTAGGACTCAATGTAAGAGAAGCGGTGGCACTTACCGATCGCGTGGATGTACTTGAATCCGAAGAAGAAGCAGTGATCGATGGGGTTTTTGAGGTAGTGGCCGAGGAGGAAGATGTTCGTGAGGAGGAGGATGACCGCGATGGAGTACCAGATCCAGAAGGGGATGCGGTACCAGAGGGGGACCGTGAAACAACCGCAGTAATCGATGGCGATTTTGAAGATGTTGATGACCGTGTTACAGAGGTTGTAGCAGTATTTGTTCGTGTGGATGTATTTGTAGCACTCATACTTGCGCTTGAAGATGCGGAACGAGTTACACTTGGACTTCGTGTTGAGGAAGAAGATCCACTCACACTTCGTGTCCCACTTGATGAAGGTGTTCCACTTGAACTTGTTGACGCACTGCGTGTTGTGGAAATCGAAGATGTACCTGTGGGTGATGACGATCCAGATGGAGTCCCTGAACGAGTGCCTGACGTTGTTCGACTTTCACTCCCACTTGCGGTGGAACTCACCGTCCCTGAAGACGTTCGCGAGGAAGATGTTGAACTTGTCGGTGTTACCGTTGCCGATATTGTACGAGTTGTCGATACTGAAGAAGTTCCAGATACCGTACTTGATACCGTTCGCGATGACGTATTTGAAGATGTGGATGTTCCTGTACGACTTACCGTTGAAGTCGCAGAAGAAGATGAGGTGGGGCTTTTTGAAATTATGGAAGAGACCGTCCCTGAAGGAGTTCCACTTCCAGAAACAGAAGACGTCGAAGTCCTGGTAACATCCGAACTATCTGTAGATGTAGAAGATAGCGTAATTGAAGCCGTACTTGAAGGACTACTTGTTGGAGAATGCGACGGAACAGAAGATCGTGTTTCAGAAGAAGTTTTTGAAGAAGATCGTGATGATGTTCCTGTACGACTTTCAGAGGGCGATGCTGATGTTGTACGAGTACCGAGTTCGGATTTTGTCGGTGTTGATGTCTCTGTTGTTGTCCGTGAGGATGATACCGTACTTGTACTTTTTACAGAAATACTTGTTGTAGCAGTTCTTGATACGGATGGTGTTGTTGTAGGACTTCGTGATGCCGTTGTTGTAAGAGTCATTGTTTCACTTTCACGTGTTGTTGTTGAAGCTGTTCGTGTGGCCGATGCGGATGCCGTAGAAGGCTGTGTTGCCGTTACAGATCTTGCCGCTGTTTTTGTAGCAGTGATTGTTGCCGATCCGGTATTTGTACGACTACCACTTGTTGTAGCAGAAGATGTCCGTGACGACGTATTTGTTTTTGTTCCAGATGCTGTTGAAGAAGGTGAGCGTGATGATGTCACACTTTTTGTTGATGTCGCCGTTAAAGAGGACGTGCGTGAAGAGGTTGATGAAGTTGTACTTGTCCGCGAAGATGTATTTGTCCGTGACGAAGTAGCAGTGCGCGTCGATGTTCGTGTTGTTGTCGTAGATCGTGTGGATGTTGCTGTTGAAGAGGGTGTGCGCGTTGGTATTGACGTAAATGTTGATGTCATTGATCCCACCGAACTTTTTGTAGGCGTTACCGTCCGTGATGATGTACGACTCATTGAAGCGGTAAGCGTGCTTGTAGCAGTTCGGGTTGAACTTTTTGTTGATTGCCCAGAACGTGTTTGTGTTGCTGTCTTTGTGCCTGTACGACTGCTTGTTGGAGAGCGTGTTTGCGTAGGAGTTTGGGTAGATGTCTTTGTAGAAACTGCGGATTTTGTTGGTAATAATGCTGCAACAGCAAGGGAACGAGGATCATGATACATGTTTATTTGTATCTCCTCGGTTAAAACGTACGGTGCCTGATACAAAAGTATCGTAGAGAAAATGAGGAATACTCGTAAAAGTATATACATTTTGTACCCTTACTTAATACCTATATAAAAATCATATTAAAATATCAATTTTCCATACGATTTACATTCTATAATTTATTTCTTTTATATTTGTAGTGAAGGTGGATTATAATGCAAAATCTTCCCAAACATGAAAAATATAAAGCTGCCTATCAACCTGGGGACACCTTTTGGGGCATCGGCATCGAACACGAAGTCTATCTCGAATCGACTGCGAAAAAGGCCGATTGGAAACTCGAGGACGCCCTTACCAAAACGAAGCCAGAACGCTACAGCGTCCGCTATATTGATGCCTATCAGGACGGCGTCTATGAAAAAGGAATTCGAGCCTGGTTTGCCAAAGAAGATACCAAAGTCATTTCCGTGCCCATTTTGATGAACAGCCATACCTTTCAGAAAACCGACGTGGGGCTGGAACACGCAACCACCTATACCAAAAATCCTGGCCCCAATCCAAAGTTCGATGGCAGTCTTGTGATTGACCGTTTGCGTTCTGTGTCCGATTATTTCCGCTCCGAATACGAAAAAGCATATCTCTTTGACGGTGACACCGTTGAATTTGCGACTCTAGACTACTATAAGGCCCACGTGGAAGACGTCCTGGAGGAACTGGATGCCATGGAAAAACGGTTTGTAGGCGAATTGAATCTGGGCCTGGAGAAACTCGGCGGACGTCTGTGGAACGAATACGGACCCTTTCGCATCATGAGCAGTAATTACCCCTTTGCCTGCTATTTGACCAATCTGACCAATCTGGGTTTATTTAATAACGGCACCATCCATCTGAATCTGACCCTCCCCACCAAATTAAACGAACGCGGAGAAATTGCCGATCGTGTCCGCTTTTTACGCGAGCACCAACTCTACGCTCGTCTGATCCAATGGATGGAACCTTTCTGGATTTCCATGTACGGTAGCGCAGACCCCTTTGCCGGCATCATTAGCGGTGCCCCCTTTGGATCTCAGCGTGGGACCGTGATGCGATACATTGGCGTGGGGACCTATAATACCAAGGCAATGAACTACGGAAAAATCCTTCAAGTGGATGCTTCTGGGGAACGTTGCGATGTCTATCGTGGGGTAAATAGCGATACATGCTATGTGGGTCTGAAAAAGATTGGTCTGGATATTAATTACCAGAAACACTACAATCATGGCCTCGAGCTACGCTTTTTTGACCATATGAATAAAGTCGGTCTGCGTAACATTCTAACTGTCTGTATCTATCTCATGGACCATTTACTGGAGGAAGGAGAGGAGGGGAAAAAGGGAGAGGGGAAAAAAGGGATAGTCGATTCCCTCCAAAAAGTCCGCGACCCCCACGATAGCCGGACCTGGAAAGGCATCTTGAAAAAAGGGCTTCTTGAAGGCCATAAAGCAACCATCTCCCCCCAAGATCAAATCAGTTTTGGAAAAGTCTTTGGTTGTACCGTGTTTAAAACCCCCAAAACCTTTCGAGAGTTTTACGCCCATATCTGTGAAAGCCTCGCTGGGCGGTACTCAAGGGGGGCCTGTGCGAGCCGTATGCTCTATGGCCCACGCAAGGCAAAGGAAGGGAGTGGCTCCGATGAAGGAAAAGAACCTTATGTAGAAGTTCGAGTTGCCGAAAAGGCAGACAATAAAGAAGAAAAATTGAAGGCCCCATGGTATTGTTGCTGGGCATAAACAAGATTTGAAAAATATATATAGGATATGAGCGAAGAAATATGCTATATATGTTATGAGGGGGAAAGGGAGTATAATGAGTTTGCGCGTGTCCCACCGCCCTGTAAATGTACCGGTTCTATTGTGATTCACAAAGAATGCCTCGAGGAACAGATTGAACGCGATATCTATACCTGTACCATTTGCCAAGAACCCTTTCACGAAGATTATATCCAGTCCAACATCACAAAACTCTATAACCGCTGGGGATACATGGTGAAAGAAACCACAAAATTTACGTGGCCCAATGACCGGTCGTTTGGTGAAATCCAGAAACTCTATTATGATGCGGATGAGAATGGCTTTA
>JACCDW010995878.1_pt1 | contig 11856 bp, 8 predicted proteins | sample 7449781 | NCBI WGS metagenome assembly JACCDW01 (sample SAMN15323449, study PRJNA562643) | freshwater metagenome | isolation source: river surface water | place: USA:Blue River Watershed | collected 2017-08-18
GACCTCAAGGTGATACAGGTGCTACAGGCGTACAAGGACCTCAAGGTGCAACAGGCGTACAAGGACCTCAAGGTGCTACAGGCGCTCAAGGACCTCAAGGTGATACAGGTGCTACAGGACCTCAAGGTGATACAGGTGTCCAAGGACCTCAAGGTGATACAGGTGCTACAGGTGCTACAGGACCTCAAGGAATACAAGGCGTTACAGGCGTTACAGGCGTGACAGGACCTCAAGGTGCTACAGGTGCTACAGGCGCTCAAGGAATACAAGGTGCTACAGGAGCTCAAGGAATACAAGGCGTTACAGGCGTGACAGGACCTCAAGGAATACAAGGAGCTACAGGTGTTCAAGGAGCTACAGGTGTTCAAGGAGCCACAGGACCTCAAGGTGTAACAGGACCAACGGGTCCTAGTCCAATTGGTAATACACTGATTGTGGATTCTGTTTACGGAAATGATACAAATGCACCTCTTAACGGATCTCCTTATTTAACTGTCAACGCCGCGGTCAATCAATTGTCGTCTGGTAAAACCGTGTTGATTCGTCCAGGTTCTTACACTTTATCATCTGGGCTTACAATTCCTTCTGGAAGTTCGATCCGAGGAACAAGTGTCCAAACAACCACCATCAAAATGGATAATGTGACACAAGATACGACTCTAATTACAATGGGAGAAAATACGAGAATTGAAGATCTTACCTTGAATCTCAACTCAACTGGGCACCATACGCTTAAAGGAATTGTATTTGGAGGAACAACATCGCAGACGGCAAAAGTACGTACTTGTGTACTTAGCGTGAATAACGCAAGTGCACCGGTAGGAGGTTCGTCTAACGTAATTGGCGCTGAATTTAACGGAACTGGCTCGTTGACCTCTTCTAGTTTTTCGTTCAATTCGATTAAGGGTACGACGGTTAATGTGTATTCAAACGGAGGTGGTAATAAACGTGGTATATTAATCTCAAATACAAATGTATGCAGTACACGAGATACCAATGTATATGTCGCACAGCCTTCGGATACATCTTCAACTGGGTCTTATGTGGGAGTGGAAACAAATGATACAAACGATACGGGATCGATTCAGTTACGAGCAACGACTGTGGGAACCGTCGTTCCGACTGTGGGTCAAAATTATACAGGATCCGATATTTTACAAACGCATCCGGCCACCATTACCAATCCTACTTATCTCGCATCTGCTGGAATACAAATTGGTCCAGGTACAGATCTGGTAACAAAAACAGCAGGTAGTAAAGGATTTTCTACTTATGTATATCCTACGATTGTTTATTACGGATTAAAAGGTGATATTAAAACTGGATCTTCCAATGCTTATTTATGGCCAGGAACGATGGCTGTGTCAAATACTTTTCCAGATCCAGGAACGCCTGCTGCCTATTTTCGTATTCAACAGCCAGCTATTTTATCTGGTTTATCAGTTGGTGTTACAGATCCTCCAGGAGCAGATTCTGTTACGTTATTGGTTCGATACACACCTGTTGGAGGAGTTATTACAGATACCGTTTTTACGATCACGTTAACTGGAACAGATACATTTAAAAATTTTTATAATGGATCGTTACGTTTAAATACGGGTGATTTATTACATTTGCGTATAACTTATACAGGAAATCAAAATCCTGTTCATGATTTGACCGCGCAAATTGATTTGTTTTAATTTTATATATTTTCAAAGAAATATACAACTTAGATCAAGAAAGAATTAATAAGTACAAGTAAGGGAGCGCCGAATGCCGATGCAAAGCACCAAAATGAAGACGTTGTATTGCTTGATGGAACAAATACACGAGAGAGAAGATAGGTTAATGTGAAAAAGGACACTACAAATACTTTGGATTGAAGAGGATCCTTTACATAAATCAAATAACAAATCGTTGTCAGAAATGCAAGAAAAATATACCAATCAGTTCCGAACTTCCAGTTCAAACGGTTTTTGCTGTGTTGGCATTCTCTCTTTTCTCGTTTTTCACATTTTTCGAGAGGGTAGGTCAAATTGGTATGATCTTCCCATACACAATAATAGACGGAGACGGCTATAAAAAATAAGATTCCGAAAAGCAACGGAAGTTTCTTTTGGTAAACTAGATAGATTCCGATACCAAGACCAAATAAGTGCAGAGCCAGTGTATATTTAGCAAGCATTGTGCCCATATGATTTAAAGTGGTACTATCGGTGTCGATACCTCTCCAGATAAGTGCTTCGGCCAATTGAATTTGTACATAAAAGAGGATGAGAAATCCGAGTGGAATTTGACGTGTTTTAAATGCGATCAGCGATGCGACAAGTCCGATTGTATAAGCCAATACTGATGTTCGAACGCTATAGCACATTTTCTTATATGTTAGAAAAATAATCATAAAAACGATCCACTAGTTCTCGTAAAAGCTGAGGGTTGGCGTAACAAAATCGGTAAATCCGATCAAAGTAGCACATCACGATCGGATCCGTTAAGGATTCTGTATCGACTTGATAAAAATGGAGAAGAGGATAGTTTTGTTCAAGAGATAAAAGTACATTGCTCATTAGTAAGGAGTCTCCTCGTGATTTGTTTTTGTAGAATAAAATGGTAGGATGATGAAATACGGAATTATTCATATTTTATATGAATAACAAGTTTATTTTTACATACTTATAAATGTGAATGTATTAATTAAAATAATTATGGAAATTACAGTACAAATATTTAACGGAGATTTATTACAACTTCACGTTTCTCCGAATGAATCCACCCCTAAAAAAATCCTAGAAACGCTTTCAGAACATTTTAAACAAATACGAAAACATCGCGCACGACTGGTTGAAAAAGAACCTGGATATTATTATTTGTTCCAAAATCCACCTAATGTATCGAAATATATTAAGGAGAGCGAAGACGGTAAAGAATTGCATATTTCTATTGAAGAACGAAAGTTGTATGAAACAAATGCAGATGATTTAATCGATTGGTTGGATGGATATGATGAAAAAACGTATGAAACCGTGGTGATTGAAGATTCTACGTTATCGTATCGACTCAAACTTCTTCAATATACCTGTTATCAACAAGGTAATGATCTTCCGGTATTAGATTTTGAAAAGGAGTATTATCGAAATTATGATGAGTTTGTATTAGGTATTCTATTCTCACTTATTTCTGAAAAATTAAAACCATTATCCGTGGAATGGATTGGTCCAAGAGTGTCTTTTGACTTGTTTACAGAAGGGTTTCCTTTGGTAAAAACGCTTGCTTTATCTTATCCGATCGATCAAGAAGAGCTAAAAAAGTTGTATTCGTTTTCTCAACTAGAAGAGTTTTCATTGCCGGTTCCTCCCACTTTTGTATTGGATAAAGAGCATCTCCCTATTAAATTAATTGTAACGCATTATACATTTGAACGCAGAAATGGAGGAACGATTCACCGCGGAAAGATTATGGGGGAATTTTTGTATTAAGGTACAATTTCGACAAGACCTCGGTCTTCTAGTAGTTTAGCAAGGTGTTCTTTATCCAATCCAGAGAATTTTATCCCATTAGATTTAGCTAATTTTTTCATTTCAAGTAAGAGAAGACCACCTCGGGAAGAAAGATATACTTTTGGAAGAGAAGACGAGGAAGATGAAGAAAGCAAAGAAGGTAAAGAAGAAGAAGGTAAATCTATTTTTTCTTCGTATTCTTCTAAAAAGCCGTTCTCCTCTTCTTGAAGCCTCCGTGTAAGTTCTTCATCTCCGTGTGTATCCATCATTTCGATGGTAATGTCTACTCCTGTTTGTTCAATCATCTCTTTCATAATGGAGTGAATGTCGCGAATTTCTGATAAACTCTTTTTTGATTGTTCACACTGTTCGTTGAGACAATGAACCAAACAGACGATTCTTTCGCGTAATTCGTCCATTCGATCGTATTGGGTTAATAATTTCATAAAACGAGATTCGTGATCGATCATACTACACAGGAGAGGTAGACGTATGTCTTCCTCTTGTTTACTCTCTGCTATACGATCCCATTCTTCCAATTGTTTGTAAACGTACGAATGATCGTCTTCGATACGTGCTTGTTTTTCCGATTCTCTTTTTTCTTGTTCAAGTTGCTCTTCTCGTTCTTGAACGGATTGTAGAAAACGTTGACGGGCTTGTTCGCGGTATTCTTGCATAATTTATTGTTTAGTTTTATGCGTATGTTTCTTAAATCAATTTTACTATAAAATATAGTAAAATTATATTCTTAACGTCTTAACGTTTATTCACGTAATCTTGTGCGTTACTTAATTCAACATAGAGTTTATTGATGTGTTTACGCATATTTTTTAAGCTTTTCTTCACTTTTCGAATAATGGTAGAACGTTTCACAATTTTTTCTTCTACCTTTTTCACTTTTTTCACCTCTTTTTTTGGTTTACTTTTTTTGTCTTTTTTCTCTTTCACCTCTTTTTTCGGTTTGCTTTTCTTTTCTTTTACCTCTTTCTTCTCTTTCACCTCTTTTTTGGGACTTTTCTTAAGACTCTTTTTAAGGCTTTTCTTAGATTTTTTCTCAGCCTTGGATTTCTTGAAAAAGGTAGCTAAGGGAGCATCTTCGTTGTCTGACATTTTTATTATTATAATTATAATTATATAATTTAATTGATGTTCAGTTTACCTGTTTTCATACAACTGTAAATAAACACTTTAGAAATTTGTTCAGGAGTAAGTATAGTAGTGTCATTGTTTATAAACGAATTTATTTCAGATTCACTTACAACACCTGAACACAATTGTTTAATTCTTTCTTTTTCGCTCAATGTACTAGAAGATGTAGTAGAAGGCGGTAGGTCTTTTAATTTGACTTGATTTATTATAAATTGTTTCTTTTCGGAATCATACACTCTTCGAGTAAATTCCAATCCCGAATTATGAAGTTTAACATCATACATATCACCCGAATATGATAGTAAATATAAAGAAACCATATTATAATATTGGTTTTGAAGATCGCGACCTTCCTTAATTTTATTTACAATTGTCTCGAATAATAGAGTTGATAATTTTTGAATCGCGTCTGCAGGTAATTTAAATTCAGATTTTTTCATATTTGCAGCGCATTTAAACGAAGATAAATCATTATCCACATACTCTTTGTTCATAAGATTTTTATACAATATTGTCAATCCTTGAATTCTTTTTTTCTGTAAATTACAATATCTACCTATTATACCTCCAATATTTCTTTGACTAACCCACATTAACCCAATATCTAACGGCGTTGAAGGAATAGGCGTTGGAGTTGGTGTTGCATTTGTAAAAATAGTACTTGGCGTAGGAGTTGTGTCCGTGTTCATAAAAACGGTAGGTGTAGGTTCTTCGTTATAACCACTAGGAATGTAAGAAGCAGCTTCATAAGGTGTGGGTGTTGGATTATTCATAAAAACGGTAGGTGTGGGTTCGTAATAAGAAGTAGGGGTGGGCGTAGGAATGTAAGAAGTAGGGGTTGGTGTAGGTTCGTAAGAAGTAGGGGTGGGTGTGGGAATATAAGAAGTAGGGGTGGGTGTGGGAATATAAGAAGTAGGAGTGGGTGTAGGCATACTAGAAGATCTAGTTACGGTAGGTACAGCGCCTTTTGGTACAGGTGTCGAAATGGGAGGAAAATCATATCCATCAATTTCTTTTGGAAATCCAAAGATCGCTGTGCGGTAAATTAGGATTTTAACAAAGATATCGATTGGTATTCGTGTAAGCATTGCATGAGTTTTTCGAATGGTTTGGATTTCGTAGGGAGTAACGACCTGAGATGCGATTTGCATTGCATCGCTTACAAAATTCGTAGGTTGGGTGTCAATCGGGATAAGATTTCCAACTTTTACCGGATTGTTATTGTATACGCATTGTACAGTATAGTCTTTTATATCAACCGATATGGAGTCTAATGAAAAGCTGCACATAATTAAAAATAAAGAAAGATAATTCATATAATTCGTGTTTTGAGACTCTTTGTTTTGTTTGATATTTTTCAATAAAGTCAACATCATCTCGTCACATATTTTGTCAATTAGATTTGCCTGTTCACGTACTTGCGGAATAGTCATTCCATTAAAACAATTTAATTGAGTAATCACCGAATCTTTACCCATTACATTTTTATAAAGTTTCGCAAGACCATTTTGAAGAGCAAAATCTAATTTTTTACATACGTCAGAATAATTTTTATTATTGGAAAAGAATTTGGTTTCAGGTCGACTAGCCAAAGAAAGCGCGGTACGCACCATATCATATTCTTTAGGAAGTGGTTCGGGTGTTGGAGTTTGAGGAGAAGGCGTATTTGCTTTTGTTTTAACAAGTTTTGATGCATCCATATTGTTTTGAAAATAATCCATAATCATTTTTCGACAAAGAAGCAGAGTAAGCAAGATGACTATCAAAACAACCAGAATCTTTTGGTTTACCATTATTTATTATTACAAAATAATAAATTTATTTATTTATGCACAACCACCTGAACCGTCTATAATCGTGTCTCCATCGCACCAATATTTACACGAGTAAGCCTCTGGTTTCTTGCGACATGTTTGGTATTTATGATCACAATTACAACCAAACACATTACAACCTCCCCATCCGTTACGTGATCTCCAGCTTGATTCAACACAAGCGTCAGCCGCATCATCACAAGTTACGGTTTCTTCATAACCATCTTCAAATGGACAATTTTGTCCATTTCCTGATTTTTTACTTACAATTTTATATCTACGTTTTCGTGTTCCCATAAATCCTCCGTCCTGCTTACCCGACTTACATTGGTCAACGAATTCCCATTTACCCACACAATCTTTACACTCACGTATTTGTTCAGTGAATCCGTCACCGCAGTACTTATCACCCTCGCAAGTTTTGTACTCACATTGTAAAACATTTGCACCTTTGGAAACAATTGGTTTACGAAATCGTGTTTCTTTTCCGTCCTTACATTGACCTGGATAAAATGTGGTTACTCCTAGATGATTAGGTTTCCAAGATCCCCAGTCTCCCCACGCTCCATAGTGACAATCTGAACAATCTTGATTCTGTGTCTGTTCTAATTTTCGCACAGCATCAGTACCAGTACCTACCATGACATGTGTCATCGAGTATCGTTCATTTGGATTGATACAAGGTGATGTACCATATCCAGTAGACGGTGTCAGATATCGTCTGCGAAATTGAAATCCGCCTGTATAATTACAATTATCCCAACTATCCCAAGCTCCGTATACACAGTCGGAACAGTTTTGTTTTTCTTCTTGCATTGGAGACACTGATTCTGTACTGGTTAAGGTTCTTATATTTGGAGATGTTTGACAAGAACTTGTATTTTGACCTGTACTATGAATAATTGAACGTCTTCGTGTTTGTATTCCGTTTGTACAATTTGACCAATCACCGTATGGAAAATATTTGCAGTTGTTGCAATCTTGTTCTTGAATTTGAAATACATCATTTGTTACACCTTCTGCACCTGAATAGTTTAGCGCTCTTCCTAAAGGAGCTCCTGTCATATTTTCACCATTAAGACATTGCGAGGTACCAACTCCGTAAGCTTGAATGACTTTACGTCTTCGTGTCTGTTTTCCACGTTCTCCCTGATTGACACCTGTTCCTCTGCATGCACTCCAAGAACTCCAAGTACCGTTATAACAACTTGAACATTCTTGTTCTAACGGAGGGCATTTATTTCCCCTGCCGTCTACTGGTTTGATGATATCTCTAAATTGTTTCTTTTGACTTTCGATACAAGGTTTCCATCCACCTACCTCACAATGACGATTTGCGCATTGTTTATCCATCGCGTCGGATGGACCCGTCATATTCAACCATGTAACGCATTCACATCGTCCACTCTCTGGATCCAATACACCCAAAGAAGGTCTACCGAGTTTTGCATAATCATTACATCCACCTGTAACATTGCATAATGTGTAGAAATCTTGTTCGCACGTACACAATCCATTGCTTGAAACTCTTCCATGATTAGAACAAGTTGCACCTGAACTGAATTTACACTGTGTTTTTGATCCGATGGAACCTCCTGTAAAGTATTGTGCAGTGTTAGATGAAGGATCAAGATCGCAATCACACAATCCATTTTTGTCTGGATCACCGCGATTGTTACATGTTCGGAATCGATCATATTGACAATACTTTCCTATAGTAGGATAAGCAATACCATTTGGAGCAATGTAATCTTTGCATCGGGCGCAATATCCTATATCAGATCGGTAAAAAGGTTTAGGGTCTTCTTGATCACAAGGCATAATGTTACCGTAAAAATCGGAACAGTACTGAGTGAATTCTCCAAGAGGTTTGTTTTGGTCATCCACCGCACAACCCATATAATTAGTGTCTGGGTGAGAAAATGGACTTGCAGCGGTTGTGTTGATTTGACAACCTACACCCACCGTTTGAAACACGATTGGGTCAGCGTCTGGATCTGCGATGGGTGTTCCGTACAATTTACCATCTTTGGCAACTGATGCGTTACGTAAGTTGTACATTAAATATCCAGTTGTTCCGTAAGGAATAAGACGAGGTTTATCGACAGAGTTTTTGGGTTTTAGAATCATACCTGCAGGTCCGTTGAAAGATTGATATCCAATACCTGCTTCCAGTTGGTTTCGATTTAATAATGTAAAACTGGCATCTTCTTTGCCGTCATCAAAATCGCAGTTGATTGTCGGAAAAACTGGAACTTTCCATCCAAGATCTGTACGTTGTCCATACCATTTTACATTTGTATTTTCACTTTCACGTTCGGACACGCTAAAATAAGTTTTCGCAAGATCTTTTGGAAGTAATTGATTGGGGCAATTCCACATATAATGTTTATTATCATAACTAATACAGTTCGCATGAACAGTATAGCCACCTTGTTTACACATACCGTAAGGTTCAGGGCCACAATTATTGTTTATATTAACAGGTACTGACTTATACTCAATGGTATTATTGGCATTTTGTTTGCATACACATACATGATCGAAAAACCCTGAAGTATCTTGTTCAACAATTTGTCCTGTATCATCCAAATATTTCGGAAGAAGACATTTATTTTTTTCTGATTCAAGTTTATTTGAACCCTGTTCTTTTGCATTAAATTCAATACAATCTTGTATTTGAGAAATATGAGGGATCGTATTACATGTCAATAATGAACTAAATTTAACGGGAGATCCTTTATTGACAGGATTTGTGCATTGAGGAATATATCCTTTCAATAGTGCCTTTTTTGCGTCATCGCTGTTTTTCGCTATTCCAGATGAGATTAACGCTTCTTCTCCGCACGTTTTTTTCCACATTTCTACATTTGTATAATTATTGTAAAGTTGTTCACATGTTAAATAGCTTGACAACCATTCGGATTCATCTCGATTCGCATCGTTACATACATAACCGGTTCCTAGACAAGAACTTCCTTTCGGTTTTGATTCAACCGAACACTGACAATATTTTCCTTCATATAAAGGCTTTCCTGAAATAGGATCTTTACGACAAACACATGACAAGGTTTTACTTTTCTTATCCCATACAGGCGTTCCGTTACTTCCGCAATAAGTACTGTCATACTGACATTTATCTCCAAAATATCCATCATTGCATATACAATCTCCATCTGGACCAGGACTTCCGTTGATACCGCATATACTTTCAGAACAATCTAAACCCGTATAGCCTGGAGCGCAAGTACATCCATATTCAGTAAGTTCTCCGTGAATGCTGCACGTAAGATTGACACAGTTACCCGCCTGATTGACAACAAAAAGAGGTGCCGGGCAAACACACGACATATTTGGAATGTCGTATACAAATCCATTTCCACATTTATCTTCACAGCGTTCTCCGAAATGCTCGCATTTTCCATCTTTTGAATGTAAACGATCACAACAAGATAAACAAATATAATCTGTATTAAACTGATTTGGTTTTGCGGTTCCAGTTAAACACGCAGAATAATTATATTGACATTTGTCTCCTCCAAATCCAGGTGGACACGAACAAATGGTTGAACCGTTATACATTTTACCTCCATTTTGACATTCTACATAATACAAGTTATTTTCATCACATTTAATATCTTTTAAAGGTCTATCACTAATACCCTTACTTGGGAAAGGATTGTCACTATTTTCGCATTCTAACTGACATCTCCATTCATTCACCACAGGATCGCAAATCGCGTTGCAATTCATATTGAGCGGTTGCATTTTACCTCCGCATAGAGGGGGATAGAAACAACTACCGTCATTATTTTTTCCGTATTCGCACAACACATTCGATGGTTCGAAAAATGGCACGAAGTCAGAGACGCTCAAATCTCCGGAAAAGATTGATGAGCCTGTTTTTTTTCTTTTCAAAAAAATATATGCAGCAAAAACACAAAAAATTATAATCACTACTATATATTGATTCTCCATTTATTTTAAAAATAAATAAATTTTTAAAACAAAGTTAATTTGATTTATTAGGTAAAATAATTGGTTTCACAGACACGGTTTCTTTGTATGGAACAACGGGCGCTGGATTTTTCTTTGTGCCAATGATATACTTTCCCTTCACTGGTTTTGGTATGGTAGGAGAGTTATAATATTTACAATCTCTCGTTTGCATATTATACGTAAAAAACGTTGCACTTGGTAGAGCGTTTTCAGCACATAATCCAGGATGGTTTTCTTTACGGATTTTAAAAGCGGGTGTCGAAAGATCGTCAAAATCTGCTTGCGGTATGATATAAAATGAATTATTAAATCCATATGTTTGTGATACCATTGAAGTTATATTATTTAACATTGAAGTTACTCTCGAAAATAATGATGCTTGCGATGCAACAGTGGTCGTATTAAATGCATTGTAACAGTCGTAATCTGAATTTTTTTGATTGGTTCGTTGATATCCTGTAATACATAAATACGTACCGGCTCTTGTATCGAAATAAGAGTTTTTCGAATCTAAAAAGGTATTGGGTACACAATATATAATTTCATTTCGAGGAAAAGCGGTACTGGTTGCATTACATACACATCGATAGGTAGCATTTACCGTACCATTCACGCAATAAACAGAACAACTAGGAAGTTTATTGTAAATGGTCAATTTGGATTGATAAACATTTAGGGCGATTTTAAAATCAGACACTGCCTTTGTATCGATCATATTTGTGGAAATTAGCTTTTGTGCATTCATCAAGATATTTTGATACACATCTTTGACGACCACTGGACGACAAGTTACTAAATTAGGAAACGAATCGGATAACTCTACCAATTCATTTGTATAACGTTTAATCGCTTCTGTATTTTTAGATGTTTGCATTTTGTAATTAAGCATAAAAAGAATGTAACCAATCAATGCGATCGATATCAATGTTATTTCCATATTTATACTATTCTATCTATTTATTTATATAAAAATAATTTATATAGATTATCTATCTCCTCTAAAAAAATCCTCCGGTAAATGACAAAATGACAATAAAAATCTTAAACAAATTGCTAATACGCATCCATGGATTTTTATCCGATTTAAGTTCATCAATCTCTTTACCTAAATGCAATTGTTTGTACAATTCGGTAGAAAGTTCGATTATTTTAATCAAGCTTTCGGATTGTTCTTTATCTAATGAGTATTGATGTTCTTTTTTGACATCTTCCAATTCAGTTGGAGTTAAGGGTTCAAATCGTTTTGACATTAAAAACAATTGGGAAACCGTAACTCCGTTCATATGAATGGTTTTATTTTTCTTATCCAAAAATAGATTCTTAATCTCTTCCTCGGATTTTACATAATCACTTCCCATAATATACGCGATGTAAATTGCTGTCAAGTGATTAACCATATTTTTTTCTTTCATATC